>ORJL010931245.1_pt1 | contig 13788 bp, 6 predicted proteins | sample 1779941 | NCBI WGS metagenome assembly ORJL01 (sample SAMEA104232317, study PRJEB22302) | groundwater metagenome | biome: forest; feature: aquifer; material: groundwater | place: USA | collected 2011-08-07 | depth 5.8 m
CGGAAGCGTGGATGGATCGACCGCCTGGCCGGTCAACACGAAGATTTCCGAATGGTTCTCGGGTCTGTTAAGCCGGCGCGCTAGCAAGGCGCTCCCCGAAACGGCTACCACGAGATCGCGCGGCTTGATCTGAGCGTAATTGCTTACGATTATGAGATCGCCGATGGCAGCAACAGGATCGAGCGTTCCGGCAGCAAGTTGGAACACTTCATGGTTCGGCAAAACAATTTGCTCGCCGGCTTCCCATTCCTCAATGGTCAGCACACCGTCGCCGGCGCGCCCATCCGTCTTCGCAGCAGCAGCTACACCAGTATGCTGCATTATTGCGGACTTGACTTCGGTGTTGTAGCCGCCTGGGAACTGAATGATGTTCTTTGCCCACGGGAAAGTCCGTGGCTCTCCGGTGTATAGCTCGAAGGTATCGAACACGCCGAAAGCCGTATGGATTTTATCGAGCAGGGTCTTGTCCCAATACTCTTTCACAACATCGGCCTCGGCGACGCCGTAGGTCTCGTCCTCTTTATGGTGCGGATCATTGATATATTGGATGGCCTTAATGCTTTCGCTCAAGACATTGATAAGGCCCTCGAAGGCCCTGCGGTCATACGGTGCGACATGCGCCTTGCACAGCCTTTTCAATTCTTCCTTAAGCTCGTTTAGCGTCATGTCAGAAATCTTATTGCTAACGCTGCGCAGCATGAACTTGATTAGGTCTTCGCAATAGATACGAACCTTGCGAATATATTCGCGTGCTCTCGCGTCATCGTTATTGGTCTTCGCTTCGTCGTAGACGCGCTGGAGCTCGCCACCGTTTGCCACGGTAGCGACGCCTGAGATTTTGTTCACGCCACCGATGAGGCCTTGTTGCGCCACGAGCTTCTCGTGGTCGATTATCATTTGGTAGAAGTTGCGCTCATGCGTGGTCACCATGAGTTGCGAACCCAGCATGTCTGAAATCGGCATGTTGGCGCAGCGCACCAGCTCCTGCGCCCACTTGCGCCTGTTGCGCGGGTCAAATGTCCCCTGCGGGTCGTCCAAGAATACCAGTGGCAAAGGATTAAATCCAATTGCCTGAAGCGTTTGCTCGCGCAAAGCAAAGACAAAAGACCAAAGGATCGCGCGCAGCCATGAGGTATTGGCAACGAGTGCCGCATCGATTCTCATGCCGGGATTGAAGCTCCCGGTCACACTGACTTCCTTTCGACCGATAACGGCTTCTTCATAAACCAGCCGTTCCTTAAGTCTAATGCGCTCACAGATCGCATTGATGGTGCCGGATAAGCCGGCGATAGAACTGGCGGTTTCCGCTGCCACCAACAGCCTCAAGTCCTTTAGCGGCGTGATCGACTTGGCAATGTCCTCGCGCGTTTTCTGAACGGCGGCAATCTTCGTCCAGGCTGTTGCCGCGGTCGCTGCACTCGTCAGGTGTTTAGAGAGATCGTCCAGTGGGCGGGCATGCTCCAAAGCCTGTTCTAGCACCGCCAATTTTCCTTCGACACTTTCCGCCGGAAATGTGCCGTCTTGCTGCTTCTTCCCGATCAGGTTGCTCCAGGCTTCGCCAAATAACGGGCGGTTGGCGTTCCACCATTCGACGAGCGCGATCAGGCGTTCGAGCTGGTGAATCTCGCGGCGCAGCTTCGCAACTACCTCGGGCTCACCATCGGTCGGAGCAAACACCGCGTAGGAAAAGTGCGGTAGCGCTTTTGCCTGCGCCTCGATCGTCATCTTCGCTGAAGTAGCCAATCCCGTAAGAATGTCGGAGAACGGCGGGTCGGTGACGAACTTCTCGAGCATGGTAGCGGAGTAAGCCGTCACCGGATCCATTGTGTCGATAGTGGAACGGTTGTTGCGGATGGCAATGGGCACCGTTGAGGTCAGCGACTCTTGAATACTTCGGCAAACATCGGCGATCTTCCGTTCTGCCGCTGCGGCGTTGTTCTTCAAGTCATCGAGCTCCGTCGCCAAAGCGCGCTTCTGCTCAGTGTCAAGTGGTGATGTGCAAAGCGGGCAGTCGGGATCCTTGTCCTTCGCGAGAACGAAACTCTGTGCAGCGAGGGCCTTTAGGCGGAGCTTTCCGTCCGCCATCTGTCGATTGTGCCATTCCAGCCCCTTAACTAGATCGGCCTTGGCAGCTTGCAAGGCGCCGGGCAATTTGGCGAAGGCTTCATCCGAGGCCGCCTCGGTCAGCGCTTTCCATGTCTGGAAGAGTGAAATAGCCTTGGGGCCCTGGGCGACAAGCCCGCGTGCGTTCGTGACTGAATTCTTAATGCTGGCGCGGCCCTCGGAAGTGGCGGTGTCGATGGTTGCCGGGATCTCGCTGGTCAACGTCTTAAGATGCTGGCCCGCGCTCTCGGATGCTTTCTTCGCTTGTGACTTTAGCGTAGTGTCGATGTCCTTGACGTCCAGCGCGAGTGGGTCGGGCAGCTGGAAGCTGAATTCTTCCGCCAGTTGCTTCGCGTTGGTGATGCTATCGCGGAAACGCTGTTCGTAATTCTCGATTCCTTGATCTTTGGCGTATTTCATAAATTTGCGGTTGCCCGCACCGAGGGCGGAACAGCCTTCAGCGATGTCCGAAAGCCGGTCGAGCCCGGTTAGCTGTTTGACGGCCTCAAAAAGCGTCTGGCTGTTCTTGCCAAAGCCGATCTTGGCGAGCCGCGCCGGCATCAATACGCCTATCTCAACAAGGCGAGACGCCGCTCGCAACCGATTGTCGATCTGCTCTTCGAGCTGCGCATCGCCGTTCGGGGGGCTCACCATCCGACGGAAAGCGGTCGCGATTTCGCCGTCTTGCGCCTTGAAAGTCAGGCGCACCCAGACTTCGGCCGAGTGGCCTAGCTCGCCTACGGTCGTCGGATAAGCCGCCAACGGCGGCCACTTTCCGATCGTCTTGCCCTCGTCGTTTTGGACCGGCTCGCGTTCACCTCGCTCGTCTACCGGGCCTTCATGTTCACGGATGCGCTTCCCCGTGAGCGCCCAAAGGATCGCGCTTGCAAGGGAGGTCTTACCCGAGCCGTTTTGGCCTTCAAGGCACCAATTGCTACCACCAACGAAAAGGTCGAAAATTTTTCCGCCGAAGATGGTGAGGCCGCCAAAGCCGAAAGCCTCAACCCGGTCGAGCCGCCAAGATTGCGAGCTGGTCTGTGCGCTAGTCTGGGTCTGACCAGTCGCAGGGTCGTGCCCTTTGTTTTCCCACGCCTTAACGATGCCCTCAAAGAGGGCCTCGTTTCCCTGTGCGACATCGCCGGAATCGCAAGTAAGCAGGAATTCGAGCAAACGGCGCTTGTCCGACGTATCAAGGGTGATCGATCCGGCTTTGTGGTCTTTGTATTTATTCCATGCGAGCGTCTTTCCCGTTAGTAACATCGCGGTCGCTTCGCTTAGTGATATCCCCATAACATTGTCTCCCAGCCCGTTGCACTCCTATCGTCTCGTTTGTGTATTCTCACGAATTGTGAATTAATCCATTACTCACTCGGTTGAGTAGATATTGCTTTCCGCTCTTGCGCGATCCAGTTCCTGAACTCCCAAGCGTGGGAGCGCCATCCAATTTGGTATCTTCTCGATCCTCGCCCCAAACGCGGGCGAGCGTGGCGTGTAAACGCTATGCCCGCGCGTACCGATAGGCACCCTTGATGCTCCGGGCAAGGAACTCCCCCTTTGAGGAGGCATGGTTCATTTGTTCAAACACCGCCTGAGGCACATCATAATAATTGTAGGTTCCGCCGTTCTTGAATTCGACGGTGAGAACACGGCCTTTTTCGTCGTACCGGTAGCGAGCGATGTTGGAAGAGTCTGGTGTTTCAATCCAGTTCATGACTTGTCTCCGGTCGTAGTGATGACATCGGTATTGTTTGTTTCAGTCGTAGGTTCATTCCCACCCAAGTTCATATTTCCAGACGGGACCTGAATTGTGTGTTCGTAGTAAGGGCTTTGCTTGCGCCACTGCCGCATGACGATCGTGTAGTCCTCTGGCTGTCTTGGCACTGCCCACCCTCCCTCGTCTTCATAGCCCTTGGTGGGATCGCCACGAACAGCGACGTTTGGATCTCTGCTGTCTGGCCACCGGTTCTTGCCCGGCGCGTCAATCAGGGTTCGCATTGGTAGACTTACGGCCTCACCGACTATGATCGCCTCACCCGTTCGCAGTATTGGGAGCATATCGAACAAACCTTTAAGGTTGTCTGCCGCGGCTCCAGTGACCTGCCCGCGGTCGATATCATTGGCTAAGCGCATGGCGAAAATCGTGCCGCATTGTGAGAGGATGGTGGGATCGATCTCCGACGGGCGTTGGCTCACGATCATGACACCCACACCATACTTGCGGCCCTCTTTGGCAATACGCCGTACAGCGCTAGATGCCGCGCCGACATGCTCCTTCCCCAAATATGCATGCGCTTCTTCGAGCACGAGCATTAGAGGACGCAAACGTCCGCCTTCGGGCAGATTTCTCGCCCAAAAAAGAGCGTCGTAGAGAATCCGCAGTAGGGCGCCGATGAGGTCGTTCAGCACCGCCGGGGGAATGCCAGATAAGTCCAGAATTGAGATAGGTGCGGAACTCCCTAACCAATCCTTGAGCAGTGCGTCCAGGTCCTTGGTAACAGTGCCGTTGATTGCTGGACGCCAGTCACCGGGATTGAAAAGGAAGGAGAACTGCGGATCACGGAGCTTGGAGCCGAGGACTGCAAGCTGTTGCCTAATGTTAATTGGGTCTCGGCCCCAATTTACTCGTTCATTCGCTGGTCCGGTGGTCTTGACCGTACGGTACAGTGGGGGCGTAACCGACATGGCATCGCCGGGTTGCAGGGGGTTGCCTTTGTCGTCAAGGACGTAGGCAGATTCCACCTCGTCGGAGGCACTACCGGGCTTTGGAATGATCGTACGATGTTCTCGTTGGTGTAGGTCGAACCAGAGTTTATGAATGCAGAAAGGGACGGGTGAGTCCACAGTGAGCCTCGCTGCGGTAACCCCCTCGCGCGCCTGGTTGCCTAACGACTCGCGCTTAAGCGCGACGATGGCGTCAGCGACCGCTGACCTTGCCTCGTCGCTCAGATCTCCGAAAGACAGCTTGACGAGTTCGTCGAAGCTAAGTGCCCAGAAGGGTATCTGTAAGGGCTTCTCACCCTTCTCCTCATTGGCGTCTGTCGAAACGCGGAATACGGAAGATTTATCGGCCAGCGCCTTCGCATACTCACCGTGGATATCCAAGATGACGATGCGGGCGGAGGGATAACGAGCCGGTTCCGAAAGCGCGTTAAGAAGCCCGGCAACAGTCGTCGATTTGCCCGCGCCCGTGGTCCCGACAACCGCTGAATGGCGAGTGACAAGCTTATTGATGTTGAGAAGTGCCGGGATCGACTCCGCGCTCGCCAAGTGACCGACCGTAACGAAATCAACCGGATCGCCAGGGCCATATATTTCTCGAAGATCCTCCTCGGTGACGATATGCACGGCGTCATTTATGGTGGGATGCTGTGAAACACCTCGCTCAAATTTACCTGCGCGACCTCTTTCACCAACCAGTTGCACTTTGAGCCATTGGTTGCCCCACGGGCGAAGGTCGCCTTCCGTTTTTGGTGCGGCGCCGGCACCAACTTGAGAGACAATGCCAAAAAGCGACGTATAGCCGAGCGGGATACGCACAAAGCTTCCGACTTGGCCAATTCGATATGATTCTCCCTTGTAAAAACTCAGGCCGGTGGCGGTCTCGCTCACGAGTGAGACACTAACTGCAGTGCCGGCGACATCCTGCACCGTCCCGATGAGAGTTGGATCACGACGCACCGCTAACTCCCTGCTCAATATCCCGGCTGGAAAGCTGGTGGGCCAACAATTGCCCAAGCGCCGCAAAATCTCCGAGGAGCCATTTGCAACGGTCCGCGGGAGCGGTGGTGCGCGAACCCGGCAATTCTTTTGCAACGGCGATCAGATAAGCGGGGTTATCGTCTTTGACGATGCTGTCCCAGGGACGATCAATGGTTCCGACTATGCCACCATCGGCTGCCAGCAGCGTCAAATTAGCATGCCGTTTTGCTAGTTCCACTCCTTTTTTGGCATCCGCGCGATCATTGAAGATCATCGCGAGACATGCTGCGTTAGCGTTTCCGGAAAGTCCCTGAGCGATAATGGCGTTGATGTGCTCGTCGCCGAAGGAGTAGCCGCACGTTAGAAGGACGCATTGATCTGAGCGTAGAAACACCCGCAACCGATCAAGCATGGCGTAATACGGCATCTGTCGGCTTTGATCGTACTTGAGATGTGATGGGTAAATTAGAAGTTGCTCTCCCTCTACTTTGTCACGGCTCCGCCGAATTTTCTGTTTGGCAGTCATCCACCAGTTGATGGATCCGTGTATTTTCCAAAGCCGTGCCCAACGTGGTGGCAGGTCATCCTCTGCCATCGAGTCAAGATCCAGGAAAGCGCTGTCAGAACCAACAAATCCGTCAAAGTAAGGGACGAGCTGCTCTTCCAGAGCTTGTTCCAACGACAGATCGTAGTTGGTGGTGAAAATCTCGACCGGCCGGTCTCGCGGGATGGCCTGAATCCAACTCGCGAGCACGTGGTACGGCGTACCGCTCGTTGGGAGCGGCTTGCTGACGATATTTCGTACTTGCTCACAGATAGCGAGATCGAGCGTTTCGAGGATATCTGCGGAGAAGCCATCAATCTCATCTTTCTCGCCTTTTCCGCAAAGAGATTTTAGTGTCCGGATGTGCCCAAGTACGTCTTCAACCGTTGGCGTTGGGGTGCTGCGGGCGGCCACGCGGTCCCATGCGATCTGGACAACCGCTTTTAATTTGTCGTCGTTGTCGAGAGAGGCTTTGACCAGTTTCGTGAGACCGGCAATTTCAGGGATCAGCGGATTTCCGTCAGCACCTTGAACGGACAATGAACAGCCCGCGCCGATAAAGAAACCGATGCGCATCTTGTTCGGGGCAAGCCGCTGTAATAGGTCAGTCGTCCGGCGATAGGGACAATGCACAGGGCCGGCCGGCGCTGGCGGGCTCAGTGCCGAAGTTCCAGTGCCTGTCGTTGGCGGTGCCGCCGCAGCCAAAGTGGCGTTAGGTGCGGCTGCATCTGCTTTCTTTTCTTCCATCAGGTTCCCCCTTCCGAGTCAGACTCTAGCGCCAGGAGCCCGATCCCCTCGATCTCTTGCAGTGACTTCCCAGCGATACCCTGCAAGTCACCATACATGCCGACGGTGGCTCGCATGACGCGCTCGATCTGTTCTTCGCGTTTCGCCCACTGTTTCATGATTACCTTGCGTTCCTTGTCCAAGTCATTTTGCATGGACGAAAAGGCCTCCACGATTGCTTCGACGCGATGGCGGAATCGTGGGCCGGTGAGGTACTGATAAACCATCTCCGTCTTGGTCTGCTGCCCCTCGCTGACCTGCCGGGCCATGCTCACTTGCAAAAGGGTGTGGCGTAGCACGGTGGCCACGGGTAGCGCAGCACGTGGGCTGGTCACCCAGACGCCATCGATCACGTCGAAGGACTCGATGCCTTTTGGAAGAACCTGGCTCACAAGAACCGATATTTCGGCCTTCGCTGTTCGCTGATCCTCACGCAGCTTGGTCAGCCAGGCCTCGCTCCAGTTCTTCGTGCGCTTCGACTCCCATAGAATTGCCCCGCTTTGCTGGCCAGTCTGGCTGATCACCCGTTGAAGCACATCACCACCAAACTCGCCTTTCGCGACGGGCTCGATGGAATCAAACGGAAACTTCACGCGCAGCAAATGTTCCAGCTCTAACTCCTGCACTTCACCCTGCAGTTGCTGTGAGCCCTGCTCGGCCTTCTGCTTCAGTTCTTCAATTTTTTGCTGCATCGAGGCGATCGTCTGATCTTTCTCCATCACCTTGAGCTTCAATCCGTCCTCTGCTTCTCGCTTCGCGGAGGCGCGGACTTCACTTAGACCATCCTGGACGCGCTTCTCGACCGTGAGTTCCAACTCACGCTTGGCGTCGTCCAGCTCGCGTTGCTTCTTGATTAGCTCGGCCTGCGCGTTCTGGGCTTCGGCCAACTTTTCCTCGCGCGACTTGAGAACCTCCTGCAGCTCCGTCAACTCGCGCCCCTTTGCTTCCAACTCGGCGGCACTGGCGATTTTTGCCTTCTTGGCTTCTTCGGCCATAACGCGCCCGCGCTCAGTCTTCAACTGTGCCGCAACCTGGTCGGCGATCTGCTCATCGAGAGTACGCTTAGCCTCTACGACCTGCTTTTCTTTTTCGCGAATACTCTGTTCGCGTTTGGCAACCTCTTCATCCTTCTGTAGGAGCTGCTGCTCGTACTGCTGGCGCGTAGCGGCGATCAAGGGGGCAGCGAGCGATTCAGTTAACCGAATTACTGTCTTGCAATTCGGGCAGGTAATTGTTGGCTCTGTCATCGTTTCCATCTTCTACCCCACATTCACCGGGACGAGTGTCATAGTGTCGTTGCCGAAAATGTCGATCACCTTGACGGCGACAGTGTAGCGTCCAGGTCTGTCATAAGTGTGCCGGGCGGTTGTCAGCTCAAGATCACGGTTTTGGCGCGTGCGAAAGCTCTGCCATTCGTTCTCGAAGATGTATCCACCCGTCCAGCGCTCCTCGAAAGCTTGCATTGCCAGCTCGCCCTGCGGCGGCTCGAAGCCTGACAGTGACGCAACGCCGCCAAGGCCTGAACCAACGGGTACCTTAATGATTTCCTTGCGCTGCAGGTAGTCGAAGTCCACCGCCCAGTAGTCCACCCAGTCCGTCCAGTGCTTGGTCAACCGCTCTTTCTTGACGATCCCGTCCTTGCTCTTGCTCACCTTGTAGAGCTGGCCTTGTTCGCACATGACTTCGCTTTTGCCTTCCTTCATGGCGGCAATCGCGGCCTCGGCGGCGCCCTGGGTGTAATAGACGGAAAAGTCGGTCAGCTCGATGCTGACCGCGCGCTTGTTCTTCTTATCGTAGCGCGGCGTCGCTTCAACGAAGCTAACATCGTGAAAGACCACTTGGCCTTTGTCCACTGCCCGCTTATCGAACACTTCGGCGGGGATGTATTTCGGGGCAAGGTCAATGCCCTTGCTGCGCGCCTCTTCCAGCACGGCAGGAAATAGACCCATCTCGAACTCGAAAGCCAGCACATCTACGCGGGAAGCGCCACGCTTGCGACATTCGGTGATTACCTCTTCAACGAACAGCCGACCCACGGGCAGATTGATCGGCCCGATTACGACCAAGCGCCCATTGCGCGCCCCGTGGAAAAATCCGTCCTGTGCCTGTGCGCCTTCGTTGCCGCCAAAGCCGGTGGCCTTATATGCGCGTAGGATCAGCTCGCGGAACTCATTTTCTTTTTGGGCAAGGGCTTGCGCCTTCTGGTTTTCCGTTAGCCGCCCGCCCACATTCAGATAAGCCTGCCGCTCATAGCGGCCAAGGTTCAGCACCTCGAAGGCGCGAAAGTCCTGCTCGGCAGCTTTCTTCTCGCGCTGGACGCCGATCAGTCGCTTCCGCGTCGTATGGATGCCAAACTTACCTAGATCGGTGGCGATCCATTTGCGCCCGAGCTTCTCGGCCACCGCAGCGGTCGTGCCGGAGCCGCAGAAAAAATCTCCCACTAGATCGCCTTCGTTACTACTGGTATTGATGATGCGTTCAAGGAGGGCTTCGGGTTTTTGGGTGGGATATGCGGTTCTTTCTGCTGACGAGGCGGATATCCCGTTGATGTCGTCCCAGAGTGATTGAAGCGAAACGCCCTCCCCATCGTCCAAATATTGTTTCTTTTGAGGGACTGTTCCAGGCGATGTTTGAACAATCAATCCACGTTCAATGAGGCTATTCATTGTGGCCTGGCTATACCGCCAGTAGCGGGTCACGCCCATAATTGGGTAGCTCGGATTCCCTTTAGCGGCTCCGCCCGGCCCGATCATGCTGACGAGCCTGTACCGTCGCCCGGTATCGGCGTCCGTGTACTTGAAGAACGTTTGAATGTACTCGTCAGAATAGGGCAAGAAGAGATTGTTGAAGGTGTAGTTCTCAGCCTTTGCAAAGGCGAATAGAGTATCTGTATTTGCTCCCAGGTACTTGCTGCCTTGCCCAATGTTTCCCTTTACGGTGTGAGCACGCTTCCAGGTGATCTCGTTAATGAAATTGCTTCTGCCGAACACCTCGTCTAGTGCGCCGCGAATGTAGGAGTTCACGCGCCAATCGCAGTGCAGATACATACTGCCGTCCTCTGCCATCAAATCGCGCATCAGGATCAGTCGTTCATAGATCATCGATATGAAGCTGTCTGCCCCGCGTCCCCAGGTGTCTCGGTAGGCAATTTGTTCCAGAAGGTTCGCTTCCTTGTGGAAAGTTTCGCCGCCGATCTCGATGTCCATGCTGAAATCCGCGCCCACGTCGAAAGGCGGATCGATATAGATCAGCTTGAGGCCGCCCGCGTCTTCGATTTGCCGGCGCAGGGCACCTGCCTTCAGCGATGAGAGGATCAGCTTGTTGTCGCCCCAGATCAGCTTGTTGGTCCAGCCACGTAACTGACGGCCACGACTATCAAACAGGTCTTCCTGCGTCTTTGTTTCGGTGCGCGGCTCGTCGATGTGCTCCAGCGTCTGGAAAGGCAGCACCGTCGTGCACACGTCCCGCGTTTTGCCGTTCCAGACCAACTCAACCTCGCGCTTATCCTCAAACAGGATGAAGCGGTACTTCTCTGGCAGGGCTTTGCCTTGCTGGATCAGGGTCACCAAGTCCCGCTTTTCGGCTTCGCTTAGGTCATAGGATTGTTTGTCTTGGCGTGCCATTGTCAAACCTCTTGGTATTCACGGAAAGTGCTCGCTAGTCCCGCGAATGACGACGGCTTGTGCTGCTCGAAACTCTCCTGATCGACATATACGTAGTGATAGCTTGGCCCGCCGTCGTCCTTTTTCGCTTCGGTAGCGTCTTCGCACCATTGGCGCAAGCGGGCCATTTTTTGCGGCAGGTCGAGTTCCTCGCGACCTTTCGTTTCAACGACCCACACTTTGCCATCGGTGGTGCGCACCATGAAATCCGGTGTGTACGTGGACAACTCGCCGTTAGCCTTGACATATTCGATCTTGAAACCTACCGCCATATAGTTCTTGCCGAAGGCTTGCACGTCGGGCGCGGCTTCTAGGAACGCGGCAAATGCCAGTTCCAGGCCGTCCGCGTTGGCTTCGCCGACGATCCGATTGAATACCGATTTCTTCGCCTGAACGAAGCCACGCGGCTCCGTCCGGAACGGTCGGGTGTCGCGCAGCCGGATGTGCCCGTCGATACGCGAGCTGCCGCCTTCATAGATCGTCAGCTTGTTGATCGCCGCGCGGAAGTGATCGAATAGCACCTTCCCGACCTCCGGCTCGGACAGGTTGCGCAGAATCACGGGGTCTTCAAGATCGACGAACGTAGTGAACAGATGGTCGCGGATAAAGGTTCTGACCTTTGGATAAAGCTGGTCGTAACCGCCGACGAGACGCAAATCCTTCAGGAGTTGACGGGCAAAGAACGCAACGACGGAGCGGTAATCGCCCGGACCTGTGCCATCCAGTAACATCGTGTGATCGACCTCGGCGTCGAGCATTGTCTTGAAGACGATCTCGCGCGTTTCTTCCGGGGTAAAGGGTTTGATGGGCAACTTGGGATTACCAAAGTGTTCAGGTTCCAGTTCTGTGAGGTCTTTGAATTCCCGGTTGTAGCGCCGGGTCAGGCGCGGCACGGTGATGTCGAGTTCGTCAATGTTTTTGTCAGGCGATTCTGCTTCGACTTCAACGACGAGAGAATCTTGCCGTTCCCGTCCACCGGCCCCACCCATTGGGACGCGGTCGAAGGTGACGCCTTCGTTTTGAATGGATTCGACGAATTCCATGAAGGCGGCGGTTCCCATGACCGACACCGTTTCGCGCTGCTCAGTGCCAAAATACATGCGGCGCAGCCCGCGCCCCAAAGTTTGCTCCGGCAGGATGTTGCTTTTGGCAACATAGGCCCGCAGCCCGACGATGGTGGTGACGTTGCGCACGTCCCACCCTTCCTTGAGCATAAGCACTGACACAATCGCCTTGAAGGGCGATTTCCAGGTGTCAATCTCGTTCGACTGTTTGCGCAAAACCTCCAGCTCTTCCTTGTTCTTACCCGAGGCCGCCTCGGAGATTTCGCCATTGTTCTTGGTGTGAATCACCAGCACCGCGCCTTGCAGTTCGGGGCAAATCCTTTCCAAGTACACGCCAACCTCGTCACAGTTCTTGGTGTCATCCACCATCACGAACAGCACGGCTTTCCTGCCTAGCTTTTCGTGCTCAACGTAGCTCTTGCGCCATTCCTCGATGCCGAGCTGTAGGTAGTCGGCATATTTCTCGGTGATGAGCGGGCTCTTGTGCTCGGTGAGCTTGGCGCGGCTTGCCGCATCCGGCAGCACAGGATGCTTGACTACGTTCTGAGCAATGGCCTCGACCAGCGGGTAATCGCTCACGGTCTGCACGAAGATCGCGCCGTTGTCGTGACGCGGCGTGGCTGTCACGTCCACCTGTATCGCGAGCCGCAGGTCTTTTTGCAGTAACCGGTGATGAATGTCTTGGATACTCTGAAACCAGGCTAGACGGTTATCGTGGATGTGGTGCGCCTCGTCATTGAACACGGCGAGTTCGTCGATCTCGCGCACGATCTCGCCCAAGTCGATGTTGCTGTCTGTGGTCTTGCCGACGGGCTTTGCGCCGAAGGGGGCCAGGAAGTAGTCGCGCAGGTCGTCATCGTCCAGCGAAGGCTCCGGCACATCGCCGAGATAGACGCGGTGAATGTTGGTGAGGAAGATGTTGCCGGTGGGCCGGACGATACGTACGTCATCCTGAATGTGTAGCGCGACCTGGAAATCATCCCGCCAATTTCGCCCCGCATGGCCGTTGTCGGGCAATACCGGATCGTTGAAGAAGATGCGCAGCCCGTCGAAGTCGGCACGCAGACGATCCAGCACAATGATGTTGGGCGCGATCAGCAGGAAGTTGCGCGCTAGCTTCGAATCCGGCTCATAGAGCTTGTGAAAATAGGTCCATGCGATCAGCAGCGACAGCACCTTGGTCTTACCCGCGCCCGTGGCCATCTTGACCACGAAACGCGGCCAGTCTTCATCGAACATATTGCTCGATACCGCGCCGGAGGCGTCGAAGCGCAGCAGGTCGAATTTGTCGCGTGCCCCGCGCACGTCATAGAGCCATATCACGGTTTCGACCGCTTCGCGCTGCGCAAAGTAGTAGCGGAACTGACTGTGTACGCCGTCTGCCTGCTCGATGGAGTGATCAGTCTCAAACCACCAGGTCAGCAAGTCACGGGACGTGGGCGAGGCTCCAGAGTAGCCGGAGTCACGCCATGCTTTGACCTCGTTACGAATATTAGCAACCAGTGGCGGCAGCAATTTTTCATAAGCCGTGCTGCGTAGTTCCTCGGCGGCCGGAAACCACCTGTAACTCGGGTTAAGGGGCTCGTATGGTGATTTGGGGAAATCAGGGTGCAGCGCCATTACGGTCTGTCCTCCATATCGTCGTTTCTCGCGTTGCACGTCTGATATTGCCCCTGCTCTGCAACATACTTTTCCGCCGCGTCCCGGACGACCCAGGCGAGCGAAACTTTTTTTGTTTCGCGATCTGTTGCAGGCTGCGGTATGCCTCTGGCGGAACGGTGACTGAGGCGCGAAGCGGCGTTTGAGGTGTCATTTTGTCTGGGTTTGATTCAGGCCGCGCGGGTGTGAGGGCTGCGGGGTGTGGATTTCACGCGTTCTTGCAGTCGGGGCAGGCGTCGGATCGTCGCACCGGCTTTCGCTTCCGCAAGCC
>ORJL010590198.1_pt1 | contig 13784 bp, 17 predicted proteins | sample 1779941 | NCBI WGS metagenome assembly ORJL01 (sample SAMEA104232317, study PRJEB22302) | groundwater metagenome | biome: forest; feature: aquifer; material: groundwater | place: USA | collected 2011-08-07 | depth 5.8 m
TCGAACTGGTTGAACTCCTTCTTGAATTTGATTTTCATCTAGTGTTTCTTCTACTCTAAAAGTACTCTTTCCATGCCACATAGAAAATGCTTCCCCATATGTATGATAATGCCCGCCGAGAACCACTTCCTGGTTGAAGGGAAGAAGGAATTTCAGCTGAGCTGCAGTAAAGCCGGCTTCTTTGGCATCGAATAAAGTTTGGAACTGAGCAGACTCGAACTCCTCTAAATCTAGAACGTTATTACAATACCCCCAACCTCTATCCGTTATACTTTTATACTGTCCATGCATCTAGAAATTTCGCTGAGGGGGAAACTCCGCCGGTTCTGGATCGGCAGCAAAACTTAAAGATAGCCTTGAATTTGGACCAATATTTATCAGATATCCTCTTCCAGCCGGAACCATTAATCGGTCATATATATCTCCTCTTTGTTCTAAAGAATAAGTTTGTTCCTCTCCATCCACAATCACTTCTGCAGAACCGCTTAGAAGATGAAATAAAGTATCAGTGGTAAACCCCCTCATTAGTGGATCACCGTGAAAGGAAAGAATATTTGTCGGCTTATTGGTGGTTGCGATTCCTGTAACTAATTCTGCCCTAAAATCTCCATTGAAAGCGCTGACTAATACTCTTCTATCATCTTCATGATCTTTTGCTCTTCTTTCAAAAACCACTTCATCCAGGGCCATTTTCTTCCGAATTTGAATAATATTTATATAACTTATGAAATTATCTAAATCTTAAATTATACAATAACCTTTTTAAATACGCCTAGAAATAAACTTATCCTGCAGAGATGTGGGCTTTTGCTTGCCTGAATCTGTGGATAAGAAGATAATAATGGAGGCTAAAAATGGGATTATATCAACAAGTTAGAGAACTTTGGAAAAAACCAAAAGAGAATCTCGGGGCATTATGGACTGAAAGATTAATCGCCTGGAGAAAAGAGAATTCTACCGTTAAACTTGAACATCCTACCCGCATTGATCGAGCTAGATCTTTAGGCTATAAAGCTAAACAGGGTTTTGTAGTGGTTAGGCAGAAAGTAATCCGGGGTGGTCACACTAAAAACATGTTTCAGGGCGGAAGAAGGTCTAAACGCTTCGGAATGAGAATGGACCTGCGCAAGAATCTGCAGCAAGTAGCTGAAGAGCGGGCTCAGAAACAATTTGATAATTTAATGGTCTTAAATTCTTATTGGGTGGCCAGCGATGGGCAGCATTCTTGGTATGAAGTGATTTTTATTGACCCTAATCATCCGGTGATTAAGTCGGATAAGAATCTAGCTTGGGTTCAGAGTAGAAAAGCTCATTCCAGAGTATTCCATGGCCAGACCAGTGCCGGAAGAAAAGGCCGCGGCCTGAGATGGAAAGGAAAAGGCGCTGAGCATTTAAGATAAACTTTTTTGTTTTTTCTTTTTTTAAATTTTTAGATCTAACTATTTTTGAGGTAATCGATAATTAATTTATCTTAAAATGAAAAAACCCTATCTCTATCTTTTGGGAATTGTTTTTCTAGCCTTAATAACCTCTGTTTTAACATCTATTGATTTCGCTTCTATTACTGGTGCAACTACTTTTAACTCCGTAATTAAAGATGAGGGAAATATCTCGGTTTATTTCTGTCCCCAAGAAAATTGTGAACAAATCTTAATTGATTATCTCCATACTGCAGAAAAATCACTTCATTGCGCTTTATTTGATGTGGGATTGAAGTCTGTCCAGCAATTATTATTAGATAAAGAGAAACAAATCGAGGTGAAAGTAGTTACTGATAACGATTACCTCAAAAAGTTTAATTATTCTTTTGTCAAAGCAGATTCTTATGGATTAATGCATAATAAATTTTGTATTATAGACGGAAAAAAGATATTTGCCGGATCAATGAATCCTACCGATAATTGTGCCCATAAAAACAATAATAATCTGCTTCTGATAGAATCAAAAGTTCTCGCCGAGAATTACGAAGATGAATTTCAGGAATTATGGTCCGGAGTATTTAAGAAAGGGGATCCGGTTGCCAATTCAGGAGTACAATTAGGCCATACTATCATCTATAATTATTTCTGTCCGGATGATTCCTGTGCTGATCGGATCAAAGAGGAATTAAAGCAGGCTAAAGAATCAATTTACTTTATGACCTTCAGTTTCACTCATGAGGGGATTGCTAACATTCTCTTATTGAAGAAAGAGGAGGGTTTGGTAATTCAGGGAGTGATGGAAACTAAACAGATTTCGGATTATTCCCGGTATAAATTATTACAATATCAAGATATTCCTGTGCTTAAAGACGGAAATAAAAATAATCTGCATCATAAAGTGTTTATTATTGATGGAGAAACCGTAATCACTGGAAGCATGAATCCCACTGCCGGCGGGAATGAGAAGAATGATGAGAATATGTTAATCATTAAAGATAAAGAGATCGCCGCTCAATTCCTGGAGGAGTTTTGGAAAGTCTGGGAAGAGGCGAAAGCAGCAGATAATCTTAAATAGAGTTTTGTTAAAAGTACAGTTTGATTAAAGTTTAGGGTAGATGTTCTGGAGAGATTTAATGGTCATGAATTTAGAAGAAATGGTTGGAACTAGAAGAGATGGTCGGTCTTATAAAGACTATTCTCTGCTTTTGGTTTATCCTGAAATAGGTGATCCTGAAAGAGCCAGATTCGAAAAAAAGTATCTCCGAGAGCCAGAAGATAGATTTCAGTCCCCAGAAGAAGAGGAAGCGGTTTTATCTTTTTACAGAGATGCACCTTGCCGATTACCAATACCAACTCTAAAAAGATTATCCAATGTTTTTAGATCTGGAATTGATTTGTACTATCGTGCAAGCTCTGGGATTTTTTATAATCACGATAAATCTATAGGGATTAATTATTATTTAGCAAAACGAATAGATCTATCTTACTACCAAAGCCGAGCGGTAAAAAATCTTCTTTCCGCGGTTCAAGATGAAGATTTATCTTTAGGAGATAGAATGATTATAAGAGATATTGCCTTGAAAGCATTTCATCATGCTTTAGGTTTAGCCATGGAACCTGATGGTAAATATATTTTTTCCTTTTGCTTTAATCGCTTAAATATCAACGAAGCAGCTTTAGCAGAATTGGAAAGATATGGTTTCACCGTTAAAAGCGAAAAAGTAGTAAAAATGGGATAATCCCCTCGAAAACTATAAAAACCAACCCTTCTTTTTCAGGGATAGTGGGCCCGTAGCCTAGTCTGGATAGGGCGACAGCCTCCTAATGCTGGAGTAATTCAGCAATTGGCGAGAGCTGTAAGTCGTGAGTTCAAACATACTCGCTGAGAGCTCCTAGTCTTCAACGAAGTTGAAAGTCTCATCGGGCCCGCTTTTTTAAAAAGTATTCAGGGGTGAATTTATCATGAACGAATTCCAAAAACAAATTAAACAATTCTCTGAAGAGAGAGATTGGGGCCAGTTCCATAATCCTAAAGATTTATTATTAGGAATTGTAGAGGAAATCGGTGAAATCCGGAATTTAGTTAAATGGGAACAGAACCCAGAAACATTAAAGAGAGTTCTGGCCGAAAATAAAGATATTTTAGAAGATAATATTGGAGATATCTATTGGTTCTTGGCTTTATTAGCTAATGGTAATCAGATCAATATCGATCAAGCGATTGGAAAAGTAATCGAAAAAAATAAATCCAGGTTTCCGGTTAAAGAGGTTAAATCTAATCACACTAATCTTTATTTGGGAGGAAAAGATAAGCAATACGAATAGGCTAATAATACAAATAAAAATCCCAAAATGCTTCAAAAAGTAATCACTAAAGACAATACTGAATCTTTTTTGAATGAGAAAGTCCAGCAGACCTATCATTCCATGACCGGAGCGGTAGAAGAAGCTTTAAAGAAATATGCAATACCCTGCAAGATTAAAGAATTAGCCAAAAGCGGAAAAATAATTATTTTAGATTTCTGTTTCGGCTTAGGTTACAATTCTGCTATGGCTATTGATATCGCTCTGGAAGAGAACCCAGATTGTGAAATTGAGATTATTGGCTTGGAATTCGATCCTGAAATCATCCAGAAAATCCAGGAAGTTAATCCCCCCATAAAATTCTTCCAATATTACAAAAAAATTATTCCCCATTATTTACAATTCCAAGAGGGAAAGGTTTCAGTTAAGGTTATTTTAGGAGATGCCCGCAAAACTTGTCCTCAACTTTTGGACGATCATTTCGATGCTATTTTTTATGACCCTTTCTCTCCCCAGGCAACTCCAGAAATGTGGAGCGAAGAATTGTTCAAAGAGATGTATCGGGTGATGAAATCTACTGCTATCCTGGCTACTTATTCCTGTGCGAGAATGGTTCGGGATAATATGAGTAAAGCCGGCTTGTTTTATGATGACGGTCCGATCGTTGGTAGGAGAGGACCGGGGACGGTGGCTACGAAGTGGATTTAGAATTACTATGCAGTGGTTACACACCCAAAGATTTATAAATAGTGCTTATTTTTAGGATTAAACATGACTCTAAATGTAATTATTGAAAACTTTGTAGCTGTTGATTGCGAGGTGAGTACCGTTCAAAGGACAAGTGACGACGTTGAGAAAAGCGAAATATTTACTACTCCTAACGCTTGGGGAGTCCTGGTTGGGAATGGGCACCCTTATGTCCTACAGAACGCCATTTCTTTTCTAAGAGAAACTGCAGAAATTGATCTTCCTCAGTTAATGATTAATTTGGAAAGACATCTACAATTAAGAGAGGATAAAAGTTTTAGAGATTATTTAGCAGGAGTGGAAGATAGGATTAGGACCAAACATAGTTTAGTTCCTGACCAAGAGAAACGTGAAGTGATGATTGCAGAAGAATATGGTAGCGAAGTAACCCGGCTTTATGATGGTTCTATTAATAGCCCTGCTGGAGAATTATATGTTATAGCTTACGATAATAAGATGAATAAATTAAAGAAATCTGGTCTTACCTGCCGGAAGAATGGTGTTTTTGGAGAGATTGATTTAGTTCATACTCTCGCTGCTGGTTCTGGAGGGGATATTGCTGGTGCTTATCTTTCTACCCAAACCTCAGGGGTAGACTGGAAGAAAATTACTGATGAATTTAAATTTTATCTTACTGCTCTTGCTTGCGCTACAGCTACTGCAAATAAAGGAGTGGGTGGGTTTATGGGGGTGGTGATAGTGGACCAAGATGGAGCTAGATACGTCGAACCTCAAAGAGTCAATGCGGCAGTAAGAGTCTGCGGTAAGCAGGTTGCCGGGGACATTAGCAAGAGGGAAGCTATGGTTATGGCCGGTGATATCTTCAATGGAAAAGCAAGCTATTTTACTATCGCCAGGGATTTAGGCATAACTAAAGAAGATTTATTATATGCTCCTTGCAGAGTACATCAAGATGTTTCTAGGTTTAATGCAATGCTAACTTTAAGTAAATAAAAAAGTTAAAAATATTTCTTTTTTCAATCACTTTTTACTTAAACCCATCAGCCCCAACGGTGATGAGGATATGTTTTATCTCATTAATAGTCTCCTGCTGGTGATTTTTATCAGACATCCTTACGAACCGCAAGAGCAAATCAACTAATTTTTCCTCTTCTAAGCATTTAATCTCAAATCCGTCAGTAATAAAGTAAAACCGAAACCCCGAATACTTCAATTCTTTAATGACTATAGCACCAACTGTCCCTAAAAATTTTCCTTTATGGGGAGAGGATTCGAGGCTCTTTAAATGCTGCAACACCTCAACACTTTCATGTTTAAATTTCTTGTTAATCTGTGCTAGAAGTGATTCAGTAATTTCTACCTGTGCCATCTCTTCTTAGTTCTCCGTATGGCTTCATCTATAGAGATAGTATCTTCTGAAGAAAACAAGAATTGCCGTAATTGTTCTTTCGTGGCTAGCTCGTACATCCTTTTGATTATGTCCTCGTAGGTGTCTTCTTTAGTGCCAAAAGTGTTAATTAGCTGTTTTGTTTCCACGCTGAGTTGGATAGTAGAGTTCATTCTATAGCCACTATAATGGCTATAATATATAAGCTTTTCGGGATAAATTTGAAGAATAAAAAAATTATACTTTTTTCTCGTAACCCATCTTTACTAATAATGGCTCTAATCCCTGAAAAGCCATGCATTTGTCTAATTGATACTCTGGCTGGGAAAATCTTCTTAACTCTCCTGCAGAAAAAGATGAAATGGAAAGTAATCTACAACGAAAGTGCTCGGGATACGTTCAAGTATGAACAAGCTTCGTTTATTACCGAAAACAGATTTTTGGATCAGGAAACCCCTGCTACGATAAACATTTACAAAGACGTAGTCTTTATTGCCTTGTGGACTAATAATCCCGTTGCCTTCCGGGTAAGAGACAAAAAAGTAGCTGATTCTTTCAAGAAATATTTTGAAGTGATGTGGAGTTTGGCTAAGGAATAACGCATCCACGATAAAGCGTATTAATCATTTCAGTACAAATTCTATTTTATTCATTTCATTAGAAAACACTAAAATTAGTTCACTTCTTCTTATTCCTGCCTCTTTTACATACTGCTTCAAATCGTTTTAGAACATCTTCCGCTTCAGGATTAGTTTTTTTAGATCCCTCAATAACCCGATCAAATATTTCCGGGTAAAACAAATAATGTTTGCTTTCTAAAGACCGATCCAATAAGAATAAATCTACTGCTTTATCTTCAATCTTCTCCGAAAATGAACTTAATCCAAAATCAATAAAGTTTAATTCTCCGGTTAGCTGATGCACAATCATATTGGAGGTAGTTAAATCTCCATGGATGATATCTTCAACATGTAATCTTCCCACTTTCTGGCCGAACTCTTGAGCTAATTGCTGGTAATTACCCCCTTCCAAAAAAACATCTCTTAATTTTTTTCCAGGAATAAAGTCCATAGTAATACTCATTCTCTTATCGGAGAATTCTTGCAGATGGGGAGCAGGAAATTCCATCTCTTCTAATCTCTGCAATACTTTCGCTTCTCTTCTGGTGCGGAACTTTCTCAAATTATCATCTAGTTGAGGGATACGATAGCCTTTACTTAATCTTTCTTTGATGATACTTTCTCCTTTTTTATAGATTACCGCTTCCGCACCTTGAGCTATTTTGATCATTTCACTTAACAAATTATAAAAGGTTTTAAACTTTGCGTTTTATTACTCGCTGGGTCAAATACCCCGTTGCTCTGCAACGATCCCAGCGAGTAATGAACGGAGAGCCGTCTTGGAAAGTGGCGAATACCCCGCAGCTCTGCTGCGAAGTGAGCGAAGCGAACGGTGGATAGCCACTTTCAGGCTCGACAGTTTATTCGAAGTCTTGTCGTGGTGGATCAGTTAGGAGGTAATCTATGTTCTCAACTCTGCCCGTTTCCTCATACCTAGCTTTCGCTTCCAAGAAAGAATCAATGGTTATTCCTTGAAATGGTTGAATAACTCTGGTTCTCAGTTCGCGAAGTTTTAGTTGCAACTCATCAAAGTAATGCTGTTCCCCGTACTAGAAATATATTTTTCCAGCTGCAGAACATAGAACTGCCCCCGTCCATAGTTTGTCCTTATCAGGATGCCTATATTCTGGTCGAATAACGTCTTTACAACGCAGGGGTCTGGATTCTATCAACGGGTTAAAGAGCGGTTCTGGTTCTTCGTAAGTTTTACTAGTCATTTTCACCATTTCTCTCCCAAAAGAATATAAATCTTTCTTGAGATGTTTAGGTTTATGTCAAAAATAGAACTCCTCCTTCCGATCGGGAATTGGAACTGCCTAAAAGCAGCAGTAGAGAATGGTGCAGATGCTATCTACTTTGGAGTCAAAGAATTCAATGCCAGAAAAAGAGCAGAGAATTTTTCCCTTCCCGAAGTAAGTAAATTAGTTGAATATTGCCATAGTAACGGAGTTAGAGCTTATTGTACTCTAAACATCTTAGTAAAAAATCATGAAATCACTGCTTTTTTCAATCTGGTTAAAGAATTATACCTGGCGGGAATTGATGCAGTAATCATCCAGCATATTTCTTTCCTACCTATTATCAAACAAAACTTTCCAGGAATGGAAGTACATCTTTCTACCCAAACTGCTATTACCAATAGTTATTTCTATGAATTGATCAAAGAAGCAGACAGAATAATTCTGCCTCGAGAATATTCCTCAGCAGAAATTAGCTCTTTCCTGACCAAAACTAATCTTCCTCTAGAAATTTTCGTTCAGGGAGCCCAATGTTTCAGCTACAGCGGAAAATGTTTGTTTTCTTCATTCTTGGGAGGTAGGTCTGGTAATCGAGGCTGGTGCGCCCAGCCTTGTCGTAGGAAATATAATGGTTCTTATCTTCTAAGCATGAAAGATCTGTCTTTAATCCAAAAAATTCCAGAAATCATCAAGATGGGCGTTTCTTCCCTAAAAATAGAGGGAAGATTAAGAAGCGAAAAATATGTGGCTGCTGCAGCAAAAACTTACCGCCAAGCCATCGATTCTTATTACGCAGGCCATTTTGTCATCAATCCAGATTCTTTCAAGGAGATGAAACTAGCCTTTAACCGAGAGTTTTCCGAAGGATATTTTTCTAAAGATAAATATTCTACGGATAAATGTTCTAAAGATAAAGAGTTAGTCTCTCCGGAACAGCCTATGGGCCGGGGATTATTTCTGGGAACCATGCAGGAAAATAATCTCATTAAACTGGAAGAAAATCTTTCCTTGGGAGATGGTTTGGGCATCTGGACTAAAGATAAAGTTGATGGAGCTGTTCTCCGACGCATGGAAAAAAAAAGAAAAGAAATTTCTGAAGCTAAAGCTGGTGATACTGTTAAGTTATTTGTTCGGGCCACCCCAGGAACAAAAATTTATTTAACTTCTAGTTTAAAATTAACCCCAAAGATTTCTTTTACTAGAAACAGCCCCCTCAAAACTTCCCAACGTAATTTTACTAAATTGACTCTTCCTGAGATTAAACCAAAAGCAGCTCTTAATTCAAAAGAAGAATTATTCGTTAAAGTCTATTCTCGAAAAGATGCCCAGGAAGCTCAACAGGCAGGAGCAGATAAGGTCTTTTACAATCTTTTTGCTTCCGATTATTCCCTTAAATATGCTGCTTATGTCCCTAGGATATTAACTGATTCTGAAGTGGAAAAAGCAGTTGCTTTAATTGAAAAGAATAAAATTAAGGATATATTAATTGGAGATTTAGGAGTTTATACCCAATTAAAGAACAAATCAGAATTAAATCTTTACTTAGATTATTCTGCCAATGTCTTTAATGATTATGATTTACTATTTTTTGATCATTCCTTGCCCTTTATCTCTCCAGAACTAAATTTTTCGGAATTAAGCCAATTCCAGCAGAAGAATTTCGCAGCTTTAGTTCATGGCCGGGTAGTTTTAATGAATACTAAATATCCTCACTTGCCCAAAACCATTACAGATGAGAAAAGATATCTTTTTCCCATCCGAAAAGAGCATACTTATTATCAGGTCTTGAATAGTGTAGAGCTAGGCTTGTTTGAAAGAGTAATAAAACTAAAAAGAATAGGAATTAAATCTTTCTTTTTGGATTTGGATGGAGATGTTGGAAAGACTGTCCAATTGTACCAAAATATTCTCAGCGGAAGTGAAATTAAAATCAATAAGAAAGATTACACCAAAGGGCATTTTGAAAGAGGTGTGGTTTAAGTTTTCTTCAAAATCGCTTCAATCTTCTGCTTCAATAATGGTCCAGGATTATATCCGATGATTCGATCTACTTCTTCGCCTTTATTGAAGATGATCAGGCAGGGAATTCCAGTTACATTCAACTCTTGAGCTAAATCCGAAGCATCTTCCGTAGATAATTTGGTAAATTTTAACTTTCCAGTAAAACTTTTACTTACCTCTTCAAATACTGGAGTGAGCATCTTGCAGGGGCCGCACCAGCTGGCCCAGAAATCCACAATTACGGGAATTTTTGATTCCAATACTTCTTTCTTAAAATTATTTTCGTTTAGTTCTAATACCATTAGGATCACCTTTCTTACTGATTAATTCGCTTATTACTTCGCTGGTATTACTTATTCTCTTATTTCTTAATTGGGTGTAATACCCCGTTGCTTGCAACGGCACATTAATTTTTCAATTAAGATTATTACTAAAACCCCATTTTAGCTAAACATCAGCAATTACATCTATTCCCTTTTTTTAACTTTCGTATTTCTTTGCTATAATCCTCGTTTTCTTCATCTTTGCTCAGATAGCAGAGTTCATCGCAGGAAAATTGTTTTTCATCCCTCATTTTGATTCACCTCTCTCATCATTACCCTACTTTTCTATTTAAATAGAATGGAATAATGCTTCTTTTAAGGCAGTATTATGCACAACCGTCTAATCCAGCAAAACAAATATAAACTTCTTTAGACTTGTTTATCTTATGGGAATGAATTTTGTCTGCAGGTTGATGACTATAGAAGATATCCTCAAATGCTCTTATGGTTTGAATAAAACCGAGATAATTCTTCTTAAATATCTGATTGAGGAGAAAGAAGAGTTAGAGATTGAAGAGATCATGAAAAAGATTAAGAAAGATAGGACTACTATCCAAAGGGGGGTCAAGAAGCTGGTAGAAAAAGATCTGATCAAACGCAGGCAGATTAATCTGGAAAAAGGCGGTTATGTTTATGTCTATTCTTCCAAGCAAAAATTCGAACTTAAAGATAAGATGATGAAGATCTTTGACGGGTTTAAAGAGACAGTAGGCAACGAAATTCAGAGATGGTAGCTTAATCCTAAATTGAGTAAAATTCTTTAGAAATATTTTTAAATTAGCCCATCTTTAGAAGTTAAAAAGAGTTCTTGTCGATGTTGGGAGATTAGAAAATGGTACAGATTACTTACGATTCAGATGAGACCAGAGCTTCATCTAGAGTTTATTATATTGGAGATGATACGGTTGTGGGCAGAGAAAAAAGTAACCCCTTGGTATTACCTACGACCCCCGGATATCCTTTAGCTGAAATTGAAAGGCAAAGAAAGGTGGGAAATATGGATGAAGAATTGGAAGAAAAAGTGGATACTAAGGAGAACTAATCATGACCCAAGAACAAACTTTAGAAGAGATGGTGGGAGCCAAGGTAATTATTAAATTAAATCGTAATCCTAAATTTATGGCACTTCCCGCTTTTTTGAGGGAGCATGCCCCAGCTCTTGCTGATAATCCAACTTTAACCGAGATTTATTATCGGGCAGTAGCTGTTAGTTTACATGGGAAAAGTACCGAAAAGTATGCCCAACTCCTTTTAGCTCGGCTCCAATCTTTAGGTAGCGATCTTGTGTATGTAGCTCCAGAGACAGTGCGTGATTTTTCTCGGGAAGTGGTAAGTAGTATGATAGAATTTATTCCTCAAAAGCCCATTCCTAAAGAACCAGTAGAAACCTTTGAAGATATTGCTAAACGCATAGGAGAAACGCAATTAGACAGATTGGTTTTAGAATATCTTGGTTCAATAACTCCTCCTCTTCCTGAAGAAATTTTTGGAAGATATAAAGAAAGTGGTGCAGCCAGTACTCTTTATGGTGAAGTTAATCTGGTAGTTCAGACCCATGCTTCTCTGGAGTTATGTTCTGGCCCGTATATTTTTCATGCTTATGATTTATCCGACGGAGGAAAGCAATATCGGAATATACTCCACTCTACTAAGAGGGGAGCTACACCTAATGGGGATAAGCTATTTCCGCAGGAAGTTAAAGCCGAAGGGATCTATCCTGAAGATGAAAAAGCTTCATTAAGAATAGGATATTTCATTACTAAATTTGAGGGTGGGGATGTGATTGATCATGGGATACCTAAAGATGAAAATGGTAATGTGCCCGAAGGATGCTCTTATGCTATTGTAATGACCAATACTGTTTTATCTGCACTTCGTAAAACCGGAGGATCAAGTGAAATGCTGGACAAAACTGTTGAACTCAGCCCGCAGATAATATCTTTATTAAAATCCAATCCTCAGTAAATTAGTTTAGTCAATTATAATCTTATTCTTTTCATCTCCAAAACTCCAGCATCTCTTCTTCCATGAAATGCAGCTTCCCTGGGATGATCAAACAATGCGGCGGAGCACCGAAATTAATCTTTTTAATCTCTTTTAATTTTCCTGCTTTTATTAAACAATCTTCGCTGCCTAATCTGGCACAACCTACTACTAGCAAATCATCAGTCATAATCTTTTCTTTTTTCCGTTTTTCTATCTCTTCCAGAATTTCCAAGGCCTGATTAACGGTCATAAACTTTTTCTCTTCCGGTTTTAAATCCAATAAGAATAAAGTATGCCCACCATTATTTCTATTCTCTTTAAGAAGATTATAAGGTGTTTCCAGATGAGGATGTTCTTCAATAAAAGGAATAGAAGTAATCTTTCCGAATTTATACAGTTGCAGCCCGCTAATTCCTATTGCAGTTAGTACTGAAGCATTATTGATCACTTTAACTTCTATTTCTGCTAATTTCGCTTGCTTGTACAATTCTATATGGGTTGTGGCGGAGAAAGGATCTCCAATGACCAAAAAAGCTATATTCTTGGTTTTGGCTTCATCTATAATCTGCTCAGCTCCTTGTTCCGCTAGATTTCGATGGGCTAGAATTATTTTCTTTCCATAAAATGTCTCTAAATCTGCCACTGAAACCTGCAGCAAAGAGGTATAATCTTCTAAATAAACTAAACCGCATTTCTTAACTGCTTCCAGGCCTTTGATAGTAATATCTTTTTCATCGTTAAGTCCAATCCCGATTAGGTATAAAGTCATAGTCATCCTATTTTGGTAGTTATTTTATAAGATTTACTGAAATTATCCTTTCCTTTAGAAAATATTAAATACTACTACTATTTACTTAAATCCTTCAAAGAGGTGATCCTAATGTCAGCTAAAAAGAAAGTCAAGAAAGTTGTACTGAAAAAGAAATTAAGTTCTAGCAAAAAGAAAGTAACTAAAACCACCGCGAAAGTAGTTAAAAAAAGCGGGATTAAAGCTCCAATTAGAAAGGTAGAGCTAAAAAAGGTCCCGGTAAAGAAAGGTAAAATTGTGGGTAAAGTAACCCATTTCTATGATGAGATCAGTGTGGGAGTAGTGGCCTTATCCAAGGCCTTAAAGCAAGGAGATAAAATCCAGATTGGCAAGCGCGAACCCTATATTGAACAGGAAGTCAAATCTATGCAATTAGACCATGAAAAGATTTCCTTAGCCAAGAAAGGCCAGGAAATCGGCCTGAAAGTCAAGGGTAAAGTTCGTGATGGGGATTTAGTTTACAAGATTTAAACTCTATTCTCCTAGCGTTTAAGTTGGTTTAGTACAAAAAAAGAGGTATAAAAATGAAGTTAGATACGTTTGGATTAATTATTGGAATTTTAGCCATTATCTTTACCGTAATTATGATCATCTGGGCAGTATCAAAATGAGGAAGAATAATCTCTTATTTCTTTCAGTAATTATCTCTTCCTTGGCTTTACTTTATTTACTGTTCATTAATGTATACAGTCATACGGCTCTGTCCGGAAAAGAATAAAAGTGTATACTGAATGTCATAGGTTATGACACAAACAACAATCAGTAATACACTCGTGAGTGGGTTCCGGTGACAAAATCTAAGACTTGGCCCTGGAAGGCCGCCCCCGCATTATTTTCATCGTAATGAACCAAAGACTTTTACGAATTATCAGCGTGTTGCGCTGATAATATTATATCACCGCTCACGTAAAGCTCTGCGTGATTTTATTACAGAGCTTTATGAAAACTTATGGCCAAAATGGTTGGGGTTAAAAGAAATTCCGGGTAA
>ORJL010147088.1_pt1 | contig 13783 bp, 11 predicted proteins | sample 1779941 | NCBI WGS metagenome assembly ORJL01 (sample SAMEA104232317, study PRJEB22302) | groundwater metagenome | biome: forest; feature: aquifer; material: groundwater | place: USA | collected 2011-08-07 | depth 5.8 m
CCGACCAATTAACTCCGGTATCCGAGAGGACATCGATATCAACCCAATTGACCCCTATCTGGGAGAGGACCGTTAAATCCGCCCAATTGACTCCGGCTGATGTCAGATCTCCCAGGCTATCCCAGTTAATCCCGGCAGTTGACATCTCTCCAATCCCAGCCCAGTTGACCCCCATGTCGGATAAGGCATCCAAATCCGACCAATTAACTACGGTATCCGAGAGGACATCGATATCAACCCAATTGACCCCTATCTGGGAGAGGACCGTTAAATCCGCCCAATTGACTCCAACCAGGGACAGCTCCCCGATATTGGCCCAGTTGACCCCCATGTCGGATAAGGCATCCAAATCCGACCAATTAACTCCGGTATCCGAGAGGACATCCAAGTCGCTAAAGTTAATCCCCGCATCCGAAAGAACATCCAAATCCGACCAATTGATTCCGATATCGGACAGGACATCCAAGTCCGACCAGTTGATCCCGGTATCGGACAGAACATCCAAATCCGACCAATTTACCCCCGCTTTCGACAAAACCTCAATGTCGCCCCAATTGAGGCCCTGGGCGGACATGACGGTCATATCGGCCCAATTCACTCCGGTCGTTGTCAATTCCGCCAAGCTGTCCCAGTTAACCCAAGTGGTCCAGTTTTGGCCGGAACCGCTCATGTAGGCGATGTCATACCAGTTAACCCCTGCCTCGCTCATAAATTCCAAATCTAGCCAATTGATGGCAGTATCCGAAAGGACATCCAGGTCGCTAAAGTTAATCCCGCTATCAGAGAGGACATCCAAATCCGACCAATTGATTCCGGCATCGGAAAGAATATCAACATCGCTCCAATTAATCCCCGCCTTTGACAATTCTCCGATATTGGCCCAGTTAATGGCGATGTCAGATAAAGCATCCAAATCCGACCAATTGATTCCGGCGTCCGAAAGGACATCTAGATCAGCGTAGTTGATTCCGGCATCCGAAAGGACATCCAAATCCGACCAATTGATCCCGGCATCTGAAAGGGCATCAAGGTCGCTATAGTTAATCCCGGAGTCCGAAAGGACATCCAAATCCGACCAATTGATTCCCGCATCCGAGAGAATATCCAAATCCGCCCAATTGACGCCGCTGGCTGTCATCGCGTATAAATCGCCCCAATTGATGGCGGATGTGGCCATGCGGCTAATGTCCGTCCAATTGATAGCGCGGGTGGTCATGTCAGTGATATCTTCCCAGTTAACGCCGGCGCTGGACATGCGGGCGACGTCCTGCCAATTTGTCCCCACCGCCGTTAAGACACTTAAGTCCTCCCAATTGACCGATGCCAAAGTCATCCGCGTCAAATCCGCCCAATTTGTGCTGGCTTTGCTTAAAACTTCAATATCATCCCAATTAACGTTTTTAACCGAATTGGCAATGAAGCCTGTTTGAGAGTCAATATTAAAATTCCCAGCGTATACCACACTGTTCCATGTAATCGCAACGTAACCGGTAAATCCCTCCGCGCGCTCAGTACTGGTTGGAGCCCAAGAGTTGTAATAAAATAAATCGTAGGCAGCGGAGGTTTCGTCAATAGTCATGTCAAGGTTGTCGCATGACCCGCTGCCACCGGCGCAGTTATTGTCAATATTGCTGCCAGCCAATGTTCCCGTACTCCCCTGATAAATCGTAATCTTGGCTGTGCCGGTACCTGCAAAATCGATAGCCGCTCCATCGGCTTCCAACCACGCTATGATTCGGTAGGTATCGGCTGATTCATCAAATAACACTTGAGTCAAAACTTTTGGCTCAATAACTCTAAAAGCATTGGAAATTCCGGTGATGGTTGTCGCAACGCCGCTGATGGTTAAACTCGCGGAGGCTTTCAAAGTAAAAAGCTCGCCGGTTTTATTAATCCTTAAACTGTTGCCGCTAAAACTGGCGATGCCGCTGGCAAGCGCTTTCGTCGTTGTTCCACTTAAGGAGCTGGTGCCGCCGGAGTCGTTGTAAATGGTTAATCCTACGTTATCGGTGAAGCCTGAGGCGATGATGTTGTCATTGGCATCGCGTAATTCAACAACGGGCTGGGTGGGAAACGCCTGATTAGGATAGGCGTCAGCGGGAGAGGTGGTAAAGGTAAAATGGTCCGGATCGCCGGCGCCGGCTAAAACGCTGCTACTGGATGCAGAGGCGGCGCCGTCTAAGCCGCCGCCGGTGTATTGAGCAAAGGCTTGGGAAGCGAGAAAAAGATTGAGTGAGAAGAAAGCGAGCGAAACAAATGAGAAAAGGAAGAAAAAAAGAAGAGAGCGCGGCCTTTTGGGGGCAGAAAAAGTCCTTCCAGAGTATTTAATATCTGTCATGCGGGGGTCAATTGGTCTGTTAGTGCGCCTTGCCAATCTAATTTTGAAAAACTGGCAAGGCGCACTTTATAAATTCACACTAAATAAAAAATAATATTCACATTACGATCCATCATATGTCCGCACGCCGCGGCCGCCGTAATTCCGATCCCGAGTTTGAATCTGCGTTGTCGCGTTATCGCGATTGGAAACCCAGCTGCTGGCTGTCGGCGTATCCTCCCAAGCTCCTCCTCTAAAACCGGCGCCGCCGCCTTTGGTCGTGCCTCTATTGGAATTAGACGTATCAATATGCGGCCAGTTGGAAACGCTGGCATTACCGTCGTACGTTGTTCCCACGCCGGAAATCAATATGCCGTCGCCATGAGCCCCGGTGAATTTGCGGCCGTCGGAATTTCCCACCGTAATCGCGCGTTCCCAGACATTCCCCGTCATTTCCATAACACCGTAATACCCGGCACCGGAGGTTACACGAGTAGAGCTCCCCGTCGCAAATATCCCTACGCGTAAAGGGCCCATTTCATGATTTGTTCCAAGAAATTCATCTCCCCCGGCCAAATTCGTATTGGTCGCTTGGACATTAGCACTGGCCGTTGATATAGTTTCCAACCCCAACTCGGCGCTTCCTGTAATTGTCGCGGCAACCGTGGGAGCAGTTGCGCTCCCCCAGGCATATTCCCCAGCCACGGCGCTTAAAGGCCCACGGCAAACTTTTTCGTATTCCAATTCCGTCATAGGCCGCAGGCCCGCCCAGTCAAGAAAAGCGCAGAGATCCATCCAGCTTAAATAACTTAAAGCACGATTAGGCCTTCCCGTTGTCGCCGTACCGCTCACGGTGCCACCACCGGCGGTGAAAGAAACCGTATTGCGATACGCAACAGTATCGGAATTTTTTCCACCAATGCTTGTGGGATTAGCTGTAATATCACGGTTACTTTGCTGGGTGGAAAGTAAGGTATTTATAAAATCCACCCACAGGCCTTCGGTCAGCTCATATTTCATGCAATAAAACGCCGCGTAGCCTTTGGGAAATGTGGAGGGAATAGTAAAGCGTGCCCCGGTCGCGTCTTCATTGCTTGAGCCGTCGCTTACGTAGTAGTAGGTGCTATTGGCAACGGCCGTCACGGAAATTGTGGCTTCGCTGTCAATAAACCAGGGGTCAACATCAGATGATGACTGCCGAAACGCGGCCTTAGGGCCAGCGGCCACAGTTGTCGCATCCCCCGCGCGAAACGTAGCTGTCGGGATAAACACCATTTCGACGCCAATTACTTTAACGACAATGCTGTCGGTATCACCGGCTTGTAAATACCCGGATGTCGCGTCATTGTAATTAAAAGTCAACTGCATACTCGCCGACTGGACGGTTCCTGTGCCGATAATTTTGCGGCGCACAAAGGCGCCCATTCTATCTGACGGGACATAAATTTCTAAATCGTTATTGGATCCCGGGGCTGAATCCTTTGGGTCCTGGCCCGTTGTTGTCAATCTCGCATGGAAAAATGCCCCGCCGCTTTTCTGCACCTTTAACACAATCCATACGGCATCGTGATTGGTGGAATCCTTCCAGGAATTATCCCAGCTAATATCAAACTGGACGGTTGCCGTATCGAGCGCGGCATTTCTGGACTGCAAAGACACATTGGTAATGGCAAGGTTATTGGCAAAGGCGGTTGCCTGAAGAAAAAAAAGACAGACGAACACAATGCCCGGGATTAAAAAATTAGTCAATCGTCGCATAAAAATTAGAGTTGGATTAATTCAAATAATAAAAAATAAACAAAACTTAAAGCCTACGGCTCATCATACGTGCGCACGCCGCGGCCGCCATACTCTTCATCACGCTCATCATTTACATTGGCCGCTCCATTGCCACGCTCTGAAACTGTAAATGAATTCCAACCGAACGAGCCGCCTTTACGCCCGCCCCCCGTTGACGTTGTCACGCCTCTTGCTGTATCTGTGGCGTCAATCTTGGGCCAATTGGCCGTATCGGCATTACCCTCATAGCCGCTTGTTGTCGTAACAACTCCATCGCCATGCGCTCCCGTAAAAAGACGCCCGGTTGGATTTCCAACCGTAACCGTTCTTTCCCATAGATTTCCTGTTAATTCCATAACACCATAATAACCTGCCCCGGATGTCGCGCGCGTGGAAGAGCTTGTTGCAAAGATCCCGACCCTTAACGGACCTCCCGTATGATTTGTTCCCAAATACGCATCTCCTCCAATAAAAGCAGCCCCAGTCCAAAGATACGCATTGGCACCGACATCTGTTATTGTTTCCATGCCCAGCTCCGGGCTGATAGAAATTGTTGTCGCATCGGTTTGGCTTGCCGTTCCCCAGGCAAATTCTCCGGAAACTTGTATGGCAGGCCCTCGGCATACTTTTTCATATTCCAACTCCGTCATGGGCCTTAGCGCCGCCCAATCAAGAAAAGCGCACAAGTCCATCCAGCTTAAATAATTGACCGCTCTATCGGGCCGGGCAGTTGTCGCTGTACCGCTGGTGGCGGTTGTCGCGTTAGTAAAAGAAACAGTATTGCGATAGACAACGTTATCCGTTGCTTTTCCTGAATTCGTTGCTGCCGTAATATCGCGGGTGCTTTGCTGAGGCGCAAGAAGTGTATTAACAAAATCAACCCACTGGCCCTCGGTTACTTCGTATTTCATGCAATAAAAAGCCGCGTAGCCTTTGGGAAAAGCTGCTGGAATGGTAAAACGTGCGCCCGTCACATCTTCACCGCTGCCGGCTGCATTGACATAGTAGTAAGTATTGTTGGCAACTGCTGTCACTGAAATCGTCGCTTCGCTGTCGATATACCAAGGATCTGTATCAGCCGAACTTTGTTTAAACGCCGACGTTCCGCCCGATGTATCGCCGGCTCGAAACGGCTCGGACGGGATGAAGGCCATTTCGATTCCATAAACTTTGACCGTCAATGAATCCGTATCGCCCGCGGACAAAGGCGAGGCGTCATATTGTAATTTTAAACGCACATCTTTTGAGGCAATACTTCCGCTACCGGTTGCTTTGCGGCGAATGAAAGCGCCTGTCCCGTCATCCGGCACAAAAACTTCCAATCCTTTGTTACTGCCCGGAGACATTTTAAAAGGATTAACCGCGCCGGTTGAATCCGCGTCGTTATAGCCTGTCAACATTCCATGCTGGTAACTGGCGGCGCTGTCTTTGGTCACTTTTAAAAAAACCCAGACAGCGTCGTGATTGGTTGTGTCGCGCCAGGAATTGGCCCAGGAAATATCGAATTCCACGATAGCGGTATTTAACGAAGCATCTCTATCTTCCAGCGACACGTTGGAAATGATGAGATTGTTGGCAAAGGCGGCGGAAATGCCAAACGCCTCAAAGCACCATAAAAACAGAAAGGTTAAAAATGTTTTAATACGGGATCTTTTCATTGCTCTTCGTGCCTCTTTTTTTCTTACTGTCTCTGTCGATGGGTGAATCAATCCGGGTTTGTAATTGTAATTGAAGCTCCAAAATTTTTTCCCTCACCAAGGGCGCGTCATCCGAATGAGGGTTAAGGTACAAATACTGCTGGTAATGCTCGAGCGCGGATCTTTGGTCGTTTAAAAATTCACTGGTGACAAAGGCGAGATTGTAATGCGCCTCGGCATCGGAGGGCATGAGCTCAAGGGTGCGCTTGTATTCCTTGGCGGCTTTTTCATATTGGCCGCGCTCAAAAAAAGCGTTGCCCAAGTTGTAATGCATTTCGGCGGAATCGATTTTAAGTTTTTTATTTTCTTTTTCGATTTTTGAGGCCTTGACGGAAACCTGTTTGGCGCTGTCTTCAAACTGTGAAAGGGTTTCAAGGGCCAGGCGGTGAAAATCGGCGGATTCTTTTTCGTTTAAAAATGCCTTTTTGCCGGATTTGTCTTTGGCGAGAATTTGCTCGATGGCCTTTTCTTCCGCTTGTTTTTTGCCGGCAACTTCTTCGTCTTTTTGAACAATTTTTTCCTCAAACTCTTTTTGCTGGGAAACTATGGTTGTGTTGAGCGTGTCGATTTGCCCGGACAAATCCTGCCGGGTCTTTTCCAATTCCTCAACACGTTTTTGCAAGCCGTCCTTTTGCTCGCCTAAAAGCCCGACACGGTTTGCCTGGACATCCTGGGTTGTGCGAAGTTTTTTCAACTCTTCTTTGAGGGTTTGATTTTCCTGGGCGATTTTTTTGTTTTGCTCAATGGCGTTTTTCAGGCTTTCGTTGATGGCGGCCATGGGATTGGCGGCGCCAGCGCTTTTTTCAATTTGCTCATCGCCGATTTCCGATTGAATCACCTCATCCTGCGCGCCAACGGCCACCGCAGGCTGTCCAAATAACAGCAAACAAAAGCAAGTGAGAAAAGCTGGAAAGGCGAGAAAGGACATTTTTACATGCCTCCTTTATCTTTACGTTTTTTGGGTTTAAGCGGAACTTTCACGTCGCCAATATCATTTTCATCTTCATACGTTTTAAAGGGTTTGATATCCCCGCGCCAATTGGAAAAATCCTTCGCGCCCGTCACGATATGCGGAGTCAGAAAAATAATGATTTCGGTATTCGTGATGCTGTCGCTGGTGGCGCTCATAAATGATCCGATCACGGGAAGGTTCATCAAAATCGGCAGGCCTTTTCGGGTATGGCTTTTATCTTCTTTCTTTAAGCCCGCAAGAATAATCGTAATGCCGTCTTTGACCATGACGGTTGTTTCCACAAGCGTCTTGTTGACCTGCGGGATACCGCCGCCTTTGGAAGAAACCTTCGCGACAACCGTCGAAATTTCCGGAACGAGCTTCATTGTGACAAAGCCGTCATCATTGATCGTCGGCGTCACCACAAGTTTCAAGCCGACATCAACGAAGCGGACGTCTTCGCTGGTGATCGCGTTGTCGCCGGTCCCGGATGTCGTTGAAATGATGTAAGGAACCGTATCACCCACGTGGATTTTGGCCTCTTCGTTGTTTGTCACCAGAAGTTTCGGGTTGGATAAAATTTTTGTATCGCTCACCTGTTCGAGCGCGCGCAAGGCGGATTGAAAATGGTCAACGTCAATGTTGCCGAGAGCGAGCTTGCTAAAAGAAGTCGCCAAAGGAGAGCCCGGGCTGGCATCGTTTAAGAAAACATTTTTAAAGGTTAACTTCTTAAGCTCTTTATCCGCGGCATCGCTAAAATTCATGTTCCAGTCAATACCGGCGTCGTAGCTGGGGCGGAAAGAAACCTGCAAAACGCGCGTCTCAATCAAAACTTCTTTTGTTTTGGCATCCAAACTTTTAATGAGCCCTTCCACCTCTTCGCGCCTTCCGGGCAACGCGCGGACAATCACCTGATTGGATCGCTCATCCGCGACGATGGAGCCGACAGCATTGGCATCGAGCCGCGCCTTCAGTTTTTCCGCGACCACATCGGCCTTGGCGTATTGAAGGCTGTAGACGTAAACATCCATCGGGCTTTCCATGCGCGAGATGGTTTTCTTCATTTCCGCGATCGTCGGTTCCGTGTCAATCATGACAACGGATCCGGTATCTTCATCGATGACCACTTTTCCCACCGCGCTTTTCAGGTTATCCAGCGCCGCCAACACATAGCTTGGCTTGGCGTATTGAAGATGCACAATGCTTACCTGCGTTTTATCGCTGAATTTTTTACCATAAATCGTTTCGTATTCCAAAGCTGACATGACATACACGATTTCATTTTGCAATTGGTAAGCCAACTCATTGGAAATGAGGATAATATCGAGCACATCTTTGATGCTGACACTTTTTAAATAAAGCGTCACCCGTCCGGCAACGCTTTTGCTTGTGACAACATTGAGATCGCCTTTGAGCGCGAGGAATTTGATGACGTCAATGATATTCATATCGCGCACATCGAGGGTGATGTTGCGCATAAGGCGCGTCTCAACCGGCTCGGTCACCTCATCCGCCTTGATCGGTTTGGGAACATCCCCGGGTCCGAGAATTTTTTCCAAAACCTCGGGAACCGCGCCCTCTGCCGCCGTTTTGTCTGCGGCAATAGCCGCGGACGGCGTCGATGACTCCACTTGCGCACTCTGGCCTTGGGCCAATGCAAAACCGGCGTTCCCAAAAATCGCGCACGAGACCATGCTTACCGCACAAAAAATTTTCAACAGCGATTTATCGTATGCCATTTTGTCCTTTACAGTTTGATGGTTAGTTCTTCCGCCCCTAAACTGACAACAACGCGATCGGCATAAATTTTCTTGAGCGTAACTTCGTTCATCATTTCGCCTTCTTTGACAAAACGGGTAATCCCGCTTCTGGTATCTTCAATCATGGCGCAGGCCGAAGCGGCGGAATCGGACCAGGAAATTCCGACAAGCTTTAGGTTTTTGGCAATCACGCTTAATTCGGTGGAGCCCGCGGAAGATTCCTGACTTACGTCCACTTCTTTTTTTTCATACGGTTGAAAAATATTGCGGCGGTCGACACTGGATAAATAATCGGAAACAGCCTTGACCTGCGGAACAAAATTCATATCAGCCGGCACGGCTTTGGCCTCCACCGAGAAGGTTATCTTTTTACCCAACAGCCTCACCCCTCCGAAGAAATTAAAAACAAAAGCGACGGTAAGAAACCCGATTGTTAAAAAAAGAATTTTGTTAATTTCCCGCGGCCCAAAAGAAAGAATCCCGGAAACAAAAGGCAACTTGTCTTTGAAAAGATTGGCGAAAGGCCCAAACACGGAAGGCAAGGAAAGGCTGGGCAAACCGGTGCTTTTGACCGCGCTGGCCACCTGCGCCGCGACGGCATCGGCCGGGGCTGGCGCGCCCGCCTGCGCGGCCGGCGCAACCGGAGCGCTTTGAGCGCCTTGGGCGGCCGGGGCGGCTGAAGGATTTTCGATAATCTTCAGGAGTTTTTGTTCCGCGGTTTCGTTTTTTTCGGCCATAGAATAAATTTAGTGAATAAATCTGGCGAATCGACTTAAAGCTTGTTGACTATGAGATTTCGTGCGCCTTGTAATACGGCATCTTCTGCAAAACCTGGGCCCTGTCCCATCCGGCCGTTTTTTCTTTTTCAATCACGCTGCAGACGATGTCACGGCTGACGATGTTTTTGTTTTGCATAATCAATTCTTTCAAAACGCGATGGCATAAAAGCGTAATGCTTCTGGGATAGCCGCGCGAATAGTTATAGATTTCGCTGATGGCCTCGGGCGCGAATAATTCCATGGAAGAATTGTAACCGGCCTGCGCGATGCGGAACTTGATCATTTCTTTTGTTTCCTCCGGACCCAGAGGATTGAGGGTGTATTGAAAACTGATGCGGTCCAAAAAATTCGGCATGCTGAAAATTTTCTGATACAGCTCGAGCTGTCCCAATAAAACAAGTTGAATCAGCTTATATTCGTTGGTTTCAAAATTGAGCAAAACCCGCAGGATTTCAAGAGTGGTCATGTTGAGTTTCTGGGCTTCGTCAACGATAAGGATAATGGTCTTTTTTTCATCGACACTTTTTTGGATGAGAAATTTTTGCATCGCGTCCTGAAGGTCGATGATATTGGCCATGCTCAGATTCGCGGAATCCGGAAGATTAATATCAAAATTGCGAACAAGAGACGTTAAAAACTGCCCCTCGGTTTCAAAGGAAGGATTGAGAATCATGTGAAAAATCATGTCGCCGCGCTGGCGTAATTCCTGGACAAGCTTGCGGGAGAGGGTTGTTTTGCCGGTGCCGATGTCACCGAAAATGACGGTTAATCCGCGCTTCAAACGTAACTCAATGAGGATGTTTGTGAGGGCAATATCGTGTTCACGGGTTAAATAAAAAAACTCAGGATCGGGGCTTGTGGAGAAAGGGTCCTTTTGAAAACCCAAAAGCGTGTGATAGGTCATATATAATATAAATACTTTTAAAAAATTAAAATAATTTCCCTACTCGAAATTTAACTAAGGGAATTCTATCACAACCCCTATATCCTGCAAGCAGTTATTTAATTTTTTTTGGGATAAATTCGGAGAGAAAACAGCAAAATTCCGAGGAGAAAGCCGAAAGTCCGTGCAAATGCGCGGGATAGCATAACAAAGCCGTAATAAATCGCTTCAAAACCGTTTCGCGTGATGATCCACGCGTAAAAAAATTCAATAACCGCCAAAGACGCGAAAATGGAAAGCGCCGGCGCCAGAAATCCTTCATGGAAAGCGCCGGCGCCCGACCCCAAAACAAATCCGATAACCGCCGCCGGCTCAACAATATCTTTCCAAAACGTGTAGTCATCTCCCACCGCCATTTTGGGATGCTCCGCGTAAATTTTGACCCGCCAGAACCCGTGGCGCCCTTGTTCGCACAAATACTTGCTCCAGGATTCCGGATGGTAGTGTTTGACGCGGCAGTCCTTTTCGAAATAAATTTTGTAGCCCAATTTCAGGATTTTATAACTTAAATCGTTGTCTTCACCGCTGGCGAAAGGATATGATTCATTAAACCCCTTTGCCTTTTCAAAGGCATCGCGCCGGATACAGAAATTATAACTGCCAAAAGACTTCGGAAAAACCGGCATATGACATTTATGGCGAAAAATAATTTCTTTGTGAATCGCGCGCGCCAAGATATTGTTTTCATTGGCAATTCCATAACTCCCGCTCACAACACCGACGGAGGAATCATCAAAATGAGAAAGGGCTTTTGACATCCAATTGTTTTCCGGAGCGCAATCCGCATCGGTAAAAAATACAATTTCCCCCTTTGATTCATAAAACCCCCGGTTGCGCGCCGCGGCCGGGCCGGCATTTTTTTGATACACATACCGGATGCTCTTATGCGCCTTAACCATGGCCGCGGTTCGGTCCGTAGAACCGTCATCGACCACAACGATTTCAACCGCGCCTTGATAATCCTGATTCAAGGCGCCTTGCAGTGTTTGGGAAATTGTTTTTTCGCAGTTATAGGCAGGGATAACAACACTGATGAGTTTGGGCGGGGTCATTTTTTTGCAACAGTGTAAAGAAGCATACCGAAGAATCTTCCAAAAATTTTTTCAGGAGACAGTGGAAACGGCAAAACATTAACGCCGCCTTGCGCCACAACACAAAGGCCGTTACGTTTATTTAATGAAACGAGCTCGCTTAAAACAAACGGGGTTTCATCAATTCCCGGCATAAAAAAAGGCCGAATCAATTCCCACGGCGACCAGCGATTGGGGGCAAATGTCGCAATTTTTCCGTCGGTAGAAAGCACGGAAATAAAGTTTTGCATCATGCGATCCTGCACGGGCAAATCAAAATGCTCGAACAATCCATCCGTGAAAATAAGGTCGAATTTATCCGAAAAAACGTTTGTGAGATTTTCACAGAGAAGGTCGCATTTGACAACCTTGACTTTTCCCCGCGTCAGTTGCCGCGTGACATCCAGGGCCTGATCCGAATAATCCAGTGCGACAACCTGCGCGCCGCGCTCACAAAAATATTTTGAAAAGAATCCGCTGCCGCATCCGGCATCAAGAACTCTTAACGGCGCGCGTAAAAAAGGATCGACTACTTTTATCACACGCCTCTTTGACCAGCTAACCTTGGCAGAATGACTTTTTTGGCTCGCCTGCCAAAAACGATTCCAATCGCTATCTTTGGGTGTTTGGACCATTTTTTAAACGCTGCCGATAAAGATTACAGCTAAGATTTTTCCGCCGATTGCTCCCGCAATTGCGCAACTTCCATTTCTAAAATGCCAATTTTTTGCGCGATGGTTTCATTGCGGATATCCTGCTGGCAAAGAAATGTCGTTAAAAGAAGGCTTAGGAAAACAAAAAAACACAAGAGGACAAAAAAAACAAAATTACTCGCCAGCTCAAAACCAAACCATCTGGCCCATCCTTCCAAAGATTTGTCGAAAACGACAAAGAAAACCGCCACGCCGGACACAAGGAGCCAGCCAAAGGCATATTTAAATGTGAGCTTTTCTCGTCGGATAAGCTCAATTGTTACGGCCATCACAAGGCACGAGAGGATTCCGGCAATCATTTTTGTATTCATTTCACACGACCTTTCGTTTTTTCTTGAGCATACTCAATAAAATGGCAACGGTCACCTTGACCATGTAGTAAAGCGTTTTAAAATACCGAATGGAAGAAAGCCCGCCCTGCCTTTTTCGCATCACCACCGGAACTTCCACAATCCTCATCCCATAACGGCTGGCCACCATCACCGCCTCCGGCTCCGGAAAATCATGAGGGTATTCTCTGGCGAAAAGTTTGATGGCTTTTTGATTATAGGCGCGAAATCCGGAGGTTGGGTCCGTCACATTGACGCGGCACAAAAAGCTGATGAGGCGGGAAAAGAAATTAATACCAATTCGCCGAACAAAAGAAGAACGATAACCCAAATGCGGGGGCAAAAACCGGCTGCCAATTGTCATATCTGCTTCGTTTTTGAGAATCGGTTCGATTAATTTTTCCAAAAACGCCGCGTCATGCTGGCCGTCGCCGTCGATTTGCGCCGCGATACTAAAGCCTTTATTAAGCGCGAACTGAAAACCTGTTTGCACCGCGCCTCCGATGCCTGTATTAAACGGTAGCGTCGCCACCCACGCTTGGGCCGCGCGCGCCTCGGCGCTTGTCGCGTCACTCGATCCGTCATCAACGACCAAAACCGCCGGCGATAACCGCGATAAATAAATTTCCTGAATTGTTTTTTTAATGTTCGCGCCTTCGTTATAGGCCGGCACAATAACCAGAATTCCGTCGGTATTCATGACACTTGCGATGCCTTCCTATTTAAAAAAACCGCTGTCCTTGAGGCGGCTGCTTAGACTGCAATCAATGATTTGATCATTGCATTTAATCACCAGGCCGCCTTTGAGGGTTTTGTCAACGACGCGCTGAAATTGTACCACGCGGCCGGATTTTGAATCGATGATTTGAGTGATGCGCCGCTGTACCTTCGGACTTAAAACACCGGGCGATGTGACAACAAGCGTGTAAGACTGCCCTTGCCCGCCATTTTTAACAAAAACTTCAAATTTACGCAGCGCCAATTCAACAAGCTGGCGATTTAAGGCTTTCCATAAAACAAAAACAATCACCGCCGCCAAAACAGCCTGTAACAATAAAACCTTAAATAGAATTTGCCAAAACATGTCAGGGTTGGCTTTTCTTGCTCAGGGTTTCCGCGAGCATTTTCTTTTTCAAATAATTTGCCGTGAAATAAATGAGGTCAACCTTGTCATCGGCAACGGCCAAATCCGGTACCAGGCCGCTAAAGGGAAAAACACTGCCATCATAAGAATGCCCGCGCGCCGTCACAAGTAACAGCATGGAGCCGTCGTCATAATCAAACATGCTTTTGAGCATGACTTTGCCGGCGGTGTTTTGTCCGACGAGAACCGCGCGCCCTCTTTTTTGCAAAGTGCCCGAGAATAGTTCCGAAGAACTTCCGCTTCCTTTATCAACAAGAATTGCCAAAGGCCCTCGATACTGGTATTTGTCGGGAATGGCGG
>ORJL011634133.1_pt1 | contig 13782 bp, 9 predicted proteins | sample 1779941 | NCBI WGS metagenome assembly ORJL01 (sample SAMEA104232317, study PRJEB22302) | groundwater metagenome | biome: forest; feature: aquifer; material: groundwater | place: USA | collected 2011-08-07 | depth 5.8 m
CCGGTCCGCCCCCGGCAGCTCGTGCTCGGCGTAGTTGTAGCGCCCCAGGAGCTGGCGCACCGGCTCGACGTACTGGGGCGGGATGCCCTTTTTCTCCAGGGACATGCGGAAGCAGTGGCTGGCGCTGGCCGCCAGCGACATGCGCATGTCGAACACGGCCGCCTCCCCGTCCTCCGCCACGTTGCACTTGACCTGCCACCAGACGTCCACGTCGTCCGGATTGCGGCCAGCTCGGGTTGCCCCCGCCCGCACGTGGGCCACCGAGTCCTCGATCACCTCGGGGGTCAGCCCCGTGCCGATGATCACCCCGTCGCAGATCTCGCCCGCCATCTCCAGGGCCTTGGGCCCCTCGGCGGCCATGTAGATGGGGATGGTGCGGCGCGTCCATTCCAGCTTGATGGTCTTGCCCCGGTAGAGGGCCTGCCCGTCGTGGAGGAGCCCCCGGACGGCCAGGATGTACTCTCGCAGGTCCGAGAGCCGCGCCGGGTGCTCGCCCAGGTTGTGCACCGCGCTGTCCCCTGTGGCGATGCCCAGGTAGGCCCGCCCATTGGACAGGGTGTCGATGGCCGCGATGGCGCTGGCCGTCACCGCCGGATGCCGCGTGATGGGGTTGGTCACCGCGGGCCCCAACCGAACCCGCTGGGTGTTCAACGCCGCCAGCGTCAGGTTCACGTACATCTCGGGGTTCACTGACTGAGTGTCGGGCATGGTGAGGAAGTCGTAGCCGCACTCCTCGGCCACCTGGCAGATCTTCACCAGCTCGCCGAAGTCGCGCGACGCCGCGCCCGTACCGAAACGAATCTCCATGTCTAGCCTCCTTCTTTTCTACTCGCTCTGAGAGTCCCCTCTCCCCGCCGGGAGGCGGGGTTAGGGTGAGGGCCTGCTGACTGCCGACTGCCGACTGCGCCTTGGCCAGAGCAGTCGCTCCAGCCGCGCACACAGCTCTTCCAGGCGCGGGAGCTCGGTCAGCGCCGTCAGGTCCACCTGCAGCGGTGTCACTGCTACGTAGCCCTGGCGCACCGCCCAGACGTCCGTCCCCACGGGTGCCTCGACCTCGGAGCGGGTGCGCAGGATGCGGAAGGCGGCACGCCCTTCGTTGACGCTGGCGTCCTCGACCAGCTCGTGGAAGCTGCGCTGGCCCATGGTGGCGGTGATGACACCTTTGATCGCGCGGGCCGGGATGTTGGGCAGGTTCACGTTCAGGAGGAGGGGCGGCCGGCGCGTGAGGAGGGCCGGGACCAGGGCCTGGGCCACGCGGACCGCGGGCCCCCAGCGGGGATGGTCGACCGTGGCGACAGACACGGCCATGGCCGGCACTCCGGCGAAGAAGGCCTGGAGGGCGGCGCCCACGGTGCCCGAGATCAGCACGTCGTGGCCCCGGTTGGCACCCTGGTTGATGCCCGACACGACCGCGCTGACCGGCTGGCCAGGGCGCGACAGCCCGAAGACCACGCAGTCGCCGGGCGTGCCTTCCACCGCGTAGGCCTCGACGCCCAGGGGTGATGGGTAGCGGCGGTAGGAGACCTCGCGACGCAGCGTAAGGGCGGGTCCGGTGCCGCTGCGTTCCTCGGCGGGCGCGACAACCAGGAGATCGTACTTGTTGGCCAGGGCGGCCGCCAGGTGTTGGAGGCCCGCCGCCTCGATGCCGTCGTCGTTGGTCAGGAGGATGCGTGGGCGGCGTTTCACGGGAAGCGCCGGCATCATAGCCCGTGGCCGTCCGCCGCTCAAGCCGGCGGGTGATCCCGATAGCTGAAAGCGGGAAGCTGGCAGCCGGCGGCTGCCTGTGCTATACACCATCACATGTCCGCCCGCGTCCGCGACGTCGCCTGCCTGGCCGTCGCTGTGCCCCAGGCAGAGCCCGTGGCGTTCCGCGAGGGCGAGGTCCTCACCTCCATTCCCCACCTCGTGGTCCGCGTTCGGGACACCGACGGCACCGAGGGCGTCGGCTTCGCCTGGACGCCGCAGCCCGCCACCGTTCCGGACCTCCTGCGCACGACCCGTGATCTGGCCGAAACCCTGCCCGGCCACGAAGTGCGCCCCACCGCCCTCCGCGCCGACATGCTCGCCCGCGTCCCGTCCGCCTCGTCCCCTTCCCCCTCCACCCTTCCCCCTTCCCACTCGTTCGTCACCCTCGCCTCGTACCCGTCCCCTTCACCCTTCACCCTTCACCCTTCACCCTCCGTCGCCGCCCTCGACTGTGCCCTCTGGGATCTGCACGCCCGCCAGCTTGACCTGCCCCTCTACCAGCTCCTCGGTGGCCTGCGCGAGCGCATCCCGGCCTACGCCAGCCATGGCCTCTGGCGGGGACTGAGCCCCGGCGTCCTGGCCGAGAACGCCGCTCGCCACGTCGCCCAGGGCTACCGGGCCGTGAAGCTGCGCATCGGCGGCGAGGCGGTAGCCGAGGATGCCCTCGATCGCCTGCGGGCGGTGCGAGAGGCTATCGGCCCCTCGGTCACCCTCATGGCCGACGTGAACGGGCGCTGGCCAGCCGAGTTGGCGGCCAGCCTGCTCCCTCGCATCGCGGAGTTCGCCCTTGGCTGGCTGGAAGACCCCGTCGGTTCCGCTGACCCGGCCGCCACGGCCGCCCTGGCTTCGGCCGGGACGGCTCTCGCCACCGGCGAGAACCTGGGCTCCCCGGCCGATATCCGCCGCTGGCTGGACGCCGGCGCCATGGACGTCGTCATCCTCGACGTCTCCCGCCTGGGCGGCATCGGCCCCTGGCTGCAGGCCGCCGCCGTCGCCGAGGCCTACCACCGTCCGGTGGCCGGCCACGTTCTGCCCGAGATCCACCAGCACCTTCTGGCCGCCGTGCCCAACGCACTCACGGTCGAGTACGTCCCCCGCTCGGCCGCCCTCTGGCGCGAGCCCCTCGTGCCTCGCCAGGGCTGGCTCGAGCTGACCGGCCAGCCCGGCCTCGGCCTGGAGCTGGACGAGGCCGTCCTGCGACGCCATGCGCTATCGTGAAGAACGCACGCCAGGCATCCGCCGACCGGCCACTGGCCACTGGTGACTGGCGACTGAAGACTGGAGGCTGAGCGATGCGCGCCGATGATCTCCTGAGCCTGCGGGGCAAGGTCGCCCTGGTCACCGGCGCCGGCCACGGCATCGGCCGGGCCTACGCCGAGGCCATGGCCGAGTGCGGGGCCGACGTCGCCGCCGTGGACCTGCGCGCCGGCGCGGCCGAGAGCACGGCGGAGTACGTGCGCAGTCTCGGGCGGCGCGCCGTGGCCGTGCAGGCCGACGTGACGGCCGAGCCCGACGTCGTCCGGGCCTTCGACGAGGCCCTCTCTGGTTTGGGGCGGTTGGACGTCGTCTTCGCCAATGTGGGCGGCTCGGGTCCTTCCGAGTGGGGCACCCTCGCTGAGATCACCCTGGACGAGTGGCAGCGGACCATCCAGTTCAATCTGACCACCGCCATGTTGACGGTGCGGGAGGCCGCCCGGCGGATGCCCGCCGGAGGCGGGAAGATCATCTGCACGGCGTCCAACTGGGGCCTGGTAAGCCCGGACAGCGTGCGCCTCACGCCCTACGCCGCTGCCAAGGGCGGGGTGGTCAACTTCGTCCGTAGCGCGGCCACCCTTCTGGCCCGGCAAGGGATCCAGCTCAACGCCATCGCCCCTGGGCCCATCGAGACGGGCCGCCGCACGCCCGAGCGCGCCGCCATCACCGTCCAGCGGGTGCCCCTGGCACGCCAGGGCCAGCCCGATGACCTCAAGGGCGTCGCCGTTCTCCTCGCCTCGGCCGCCTCCGACTACATGGTGGGGGTCATCATTCCGGTCGACGGCGGCCTCACGGCCTGGTAGCGTCCGACAGGCGAAGCGCCGCACCGCGCCCCCCGTGACCGCCGATGAATGCCACACGACCGCCTGACGACGCCCCCACCATCGCCTACTTCTGCATGGAGATGGCTCTTGACCCGGCCATGCCGACCTACAGCGGGGGCCTGGGCGTGCTTGCCGCGGATCCCCTGCGGGCGGCCGCCGACGCCGGTGTGCCCATCGTCGGCGTATCCCTCGTCCACCGCAAAGGCTACCCCCGCCAGCATCTCGATGCCCAGGGGAACCAGATCGAAGGTCCTGCCGAATGGTCGCCCGAGCGGCTCCTGGAGCCGGTGGAGCAGCGGGTCCGGGTTACCATCGAGGGACGCCCGGTGCAGGTGCGCGCCTGGCGCTACCGGGTGCGAGGAACCGGCGGGCGCGCCGTGCCCGTCTACCTCCTCGACACGGCCTTGGCCGAGAATAGCCCGTGGGATTCCACCCTTACGGATCACCTCTACGGCGGCGACGAACGCTACCGCCTCTGCCAGGAGGTCGTGCTGGGCCTGGGCGGGGTGGCGCTCCTCCGCGCCCTGGGCCACCAGGGACTCGACGTCTACCACCTGAACGAAGGCCATTGCGCCCTCGTTCCCCTCGCCCTCCTGGCCGAACAGACCCCGGCGCCGCTCGCCCGCCCGGGTGCCGCCGCGGTCGGTGCCGTCCGACGCCAGTGCGTGTTCACCACGCATACTCCCGTTTCAGCCGGGCACGACCGGTTTCGGGGTGATCTCGTCCGTCGCGTACTGGGCGAGGAGAGGGTCCGACTCATCGAGAGCGCGGATTGCTGGGAGGGCGGCTCCCTCAACATGACCACCCTGGCCCTCTCTCTCGCTCGCTATGCCAACGGTGTCTCTGCTCGCCACCAGCAGGTCTGTCAGAGCCTGTTCCCCGATTACCCGGTGCACGCCATCACCAACGGCGTCCACGCGGCTACCTGGACCTCGGAGCCGTTCCAGCGGCTCTACGATCGCCGGTTGCCGGGCTGGCGCGAGAACAACACCCTTCTTGGCCAGGCGCGCGGCATTGCCCTGGCTGAGGTACGCGAGGCCCACCGAGAGGCGAAGCTCGGCCTGCTGCGGGAGGTAGAGATGCGAACGGGCCTCGCGCTTGATCCGGGGGTGTTGACCATGGGCTTCGCCCGCCGTGCCACGGCCTACAAGCGCGCCCACCTCCTCTTTTCCGACCTGGAGCGCCTGCGCCGCATCGCTCGCGAGGCCGGCCGCCTGCAGGTGATCTACTCTGGCAAGGCCCACCCCAGCGATGAGACCGGCAAGGCACTCATTCGCCGGGTCTTCCAAGCGGCGCTCGAGACCGCTGGAGACATACCCGTCGTGTACCTGGAAGACTACGATCTCGACCTGGCCGGCCTGATCTGCAGCGGCGTGGATCTGTGGCTCAACACACCCGAACCACCTCACGAGGCCTCCGGCACCAGCGGCATGAAGGCGGCCCTCAACGGCGTCCCCAGCTTCAGTGTGCTGGATGGCTGGTGGGTCGAGGGCCATGTCGAAGGCGTTACCGGCTGGTCCATCGGCGCTCCAGGGGACGACGCCGTTGGCCAGGCGACCGAATCCAAGATGCCTGACCTCCCAGAGGACGCTGCCTCGCTTTACGACAAGCTGGAGCGGGTGATCCTACCCCTGTACTACCGCGATCCCACCGGTTGGGCGGAGGTGATGCGCTCGTCGATCTCCCTCAACGGCTCCTTGTTCACCGCCCAGCGTATGCTGGCCCAGTACGTGGCCCATGCCTACCGGACCGAGAGGGGCCGCTGACATCATGCCTCCGAATCCGCGGGGAGGGATGCCAGCCGCGGAACCACCTGCTCACAGAGCCGGTCGAAGTAGCGGGGGTCGGCGGTGACCGAAGCAATGATGAGCGTCTCCACCCCCGCCGCAAAGTAGGCCCGCGCCTTCGCCACACATTCCTCGGCCGGACCCAGCAAGAAGGGCTGCGTGTCCGTGCGCCGAGGGCCGTAGTAGTTCGCCAGGTAGCGCAGCGCTAGGGCCTCGGCCCGCTTTCGGTCGTCGTCGACGCAGGCGAAGGCCAGGAGGGCCGGGCGAATAGCCGCCGGGTCCCGCCCTGCTGCCCGTGCTGCGGCACAGACCTTCCCCCAGGCAGCGCGGAACCCCTCCGGCCCGCCGCCCGAGACACCGATGTACCCGTCGGCGATGCGCCCCGCCCGCCTGAGAGCTGGCTCGGCGTTGCCGCCGAACCAGATGGGCGGGTGAGGTTGCTGCACCGGCCGTGGGCCGACGGGCCCTACATCCATCTGGTAGAAGCGCCCGGCGTGCCTCACCGGCTCGCCGCTCCAGGCCAGCTTGAGGAGACGCACCATCTCCGCGGCCCGGCTGCCGCGCTGCTCGAAGGGCACCCCCGAAGCGGCGAAGTCGTCCTCGCGGCTCCCCACGCCGATGCCCAGGATCACCCGGCCGCCCGAGAGCTGGTCCACGCTGGCGATCATCTTGGCCAGCAAGAGCGGCGGCCGGAGGGGGGCCAGTAGCACGCTGGTGCCGAGCCGCACCCGCGTGGTCACAGCCGCCACGGCGGCCAGGCTCACCAACGACTCCTGACTCTCGAACACCAGCCGGTCGATGGTCCAAACCGAGTGGGCGCCTGCCTCCTCGGCCGTGCGGGCCAACTCGACCACCGTCTCGGTCCGCGCATCCGGCGCGGTGATGGGAAGAGCAAGGCCGATGTTAGGCATGGGTGATCGCCTCCTGGGCCAGAGTATCGGGCGCAGCCTACCCCAACGGCCCAGCCCGGTAAAGCCCGGTGGATCAGCCCCGCTGGGCGGCGATGCCGGCGAGATTGCCGCTCTCCTGGGAGAGCGGATCGGCTGTTCTATCCAGTGCTTTCCAAAACAGACCCATTTTGGAAAGAGCGCTTTCCAAAACAGACCCATTTTGGAAAGAGCGCTTTCCAAAACAGACCCATCATGGTAAACTCCGGCGAATCCAGCCATGCAAGGCCGTCCCGCTCCCCGCCTTCAACGTAGTCACCTGCTCCAGGAGTTGACCCGCTCCAGTCCCTGGTGGACGGCCCCCGGCTGGCCGAACGCCGATCCCCACCTCTCGGCGGCCGCCAAGGCGCCCTTCCGGCACATCCCCGCCGTTCTCGACCATATCGCCCCACCGAACCTCTACACCGTGCGCGGCCCCAGGCGCGTCGGCAAGAGCACCCTGCTCAAGCAGACGGTGGTCAGGCTCTGCCGTGAGGGCATCGACCCGCGCCGGATCTCTTACTTCGCTGCGGACGCCCTCTCCAGCTTCACCGATCTGATCAATCTCTTCCAGGCCTCCCGGCTCCTCTTCCCCGACCTGGGCACCACCCCCCGCTACTTCCTCATCGACGAGGTGACCTCGATCCCGGACTGGCAACGAGGCCTCAAGTGGCTCCGCGACAATACCCCTGTCGCCTCCGACTGCATCGTCGCCACCGGCTCCTCAGCCCGCGACATCGCGGCGGGGACCGAGCATCTGGCCGGGCGCCGCGGGCCCGCCGTCGGTCTCGACCGTCTGCTTCTCCCTATGTCGTTCCCCGAGTTCGCCCCTTGCGCGGGGTTCTCACTCCCCAGTCCCCCACGTATCCCCTTTGCCGCCTTCTTCGCCGAGGACGGCCGGCTCGCCTGCCAGGAGGCCCTGGTCCATTTCGGTGCCCTGGCCGATGCCTTCGAGACCTACCTGCTGGTGGGCGGGTTCCCCGAGGCCGTCAGCGATTTCCGGCGGTCCGGCCACGTTTCCGATGGCTTCGCGCGCGACCTCTGGGACGTCGTGCAGGCGGATCTCCGCCCCGTTGGCTTCAGCCAGACCCAGCAAGGCCTGCGGCTTCTGGAGCGCCTGGCGACGGGCCTGACCGGCCCGGTGGTCCTCCGGGCACTCGCCGCCGATCTCGACGTGAGCCACCCCACCGTCGCCGGCTCCCTCTCCGCTCTCGCCGACGCTTATCTGATCCTGGTGCTCTTCCAGGAGCGGGGCGCCATGCCCGACGTACGCAGGCAGAGGAAAGTCTATCCCATCGACCCCTTCCTCGCCCGCCTCCCGGCGCGCCACCCCCCGGGTGCCCACGAGCCCGACGCGAGCCGCCTGGCCGAGGCGGCCCTGGCCGTGGCGGTCTTCCGCTCGGTGGAAGGGGATGCCGTTGACCGCTTCGGCCGGCCCGGACGCCTCTTCTTTTACCGCACGTCCGGTGGTGGCGAAGTGGACTATCTCGTGCTGCCGGACCGCCTGGCCGCCGAGTCCAAATACGTCGACACCGTCTCCACGCGCGAGTCTCGCGCCATGGTGGCCAACTTCGGCGGCGGCCTGCTCCTCACCCGAGGCGCCATCGACCTCCGCCCCGGCGTCACCGTCATCCCAGCCTCCGTCTTCTGCTGGCTCCTTGCCCAGCAGGGCTGACAGGCAGCGCTATAATACGCCCACAGGGATCCCTCCCATGGCCTTCACCGTCGAAGACTTCCGCGACCTGGTGCAGATCCTCGACCAGAAGCCCGAGTGGCTCGAGGAGCTGCGCCGGCTCGTCCTTACGCGCGAGGTGCTGGAACTGCCGCAAGTCGTTCGCGAGCTGGCCGGAGACCTGCGCACTCTCACCCAGCGCGTGGAGGAGCTGGCCGGAGACCTGCGCACTCTCACCCAGCGCGTGGAGGAGATCGCCGGAGACCTGCGCACTCTCACCCAGCGCGTGGAGGAGATCGCCGGAGATCTGCGTACCCTCACGGAGCGTGTGGACCAGCTCACGAAGCGGATGGAGGAGGTGGTCGTGGCTCTCACCGCCCTCACGGGCGACATGCGGAAGCTCCAGGTGGATGTCGGCGGTTTGAAGGGAATGATGCTGGAGATGCGCTACCGAGAGCGTGCCCCAACCTATCTGGGTCGCATCGTCCGGCGTTGCCACGCCCTGACCGACGAGGAGCTGGAGACCCTCCTGACCGCCGCGGTCGAGCAGGGCAAGCTAACGGAGGAAGAGGCCGACCGGGTGATGCTGGCCGACGTGGTCGTGCGCGGCAGGGGCAGGCAGACGCAGGAGCCGATCTATCTTGTCGTCGAGGTCTCCTACGGCGTGGGAGACGGCGATGTCCTGCGGGCCGTCGACCGCGCGGGACTCCTCTCTCGGCTCGGGACTCCGGCCCTCCCCGTCGTCGGCGGCCAAGGCGTAATCCCCACTGCAGCAGCTCTAGCCCAGGCCCAGGGGGTCTGGCAGATCATCGACGGCCACGTCGTCGCCCCCGACGCCGCCTGAGCACGACGCGCCAGACTCAGGACTCCGGTCCCACCTTCCGTAGCCGGCACAGGAACGCCCGGTAGGGCAGCGAGCCGCTGATGGGGTCGCGGTGATCGTGGGAGAAGACGAGGTTCAGGTTGGCCCCGGCCTGCGAGAACGGGTCGTACCCCGGTAGCCCTAGCTCCGCGTTGGCCTGCCACCAGCCGTGGTTGGCGCACACGACCCCCGGCCGGATCCGCCGCGTCACCTTTACCCGAGCCTGCGTCGCCCCGTAGGGGGTCTCGACGAACACCCAGTCCCCCTCGGCCAGGCCGTACTCGGCCGCCGTGTCGGCGTGGATCTCCGCCGGCGGGTGGGGCAGAGCCCGGCGCAGCGTCGGCAGGCCCCGCATCTGGCTGTGGTTGTAGTGGGTGTCCTTGGCGTTGGTCAGGATGAGGGGATAATCGTTCGCTACCTGGGGCGTGCGCACGGGGCTCAGGGCGGGCTCCTCGAAGCGCGGCAGGGGATCGTAGCCGTGGCGAGCGAACTGGGACGAGAACAGCTCGATGCGCCTCGTCGGCGTCGCGAAGCCCTGCGCCGCGCCGCCGTCCTTCGACTGCTCGTACTTCCGGAAGCGCGGCGGCGTCTCCAGCACGACGCCGGTGTCCGACTGCCTGAGGTCCTCCAGACTCACCCCCGAGGGCGCGAGCTGATAGCGGTAGGCCTCCTCGACGTCACCCCCCCAAAAGAGGTCCCCGAGGCCTAGGCGCACGGCCAGGTCGAAGCAGATCTCGTCGTCCGACCGGGCCTCGCCCAGGGGCGCCATCACCGCCTGCCGGTACCGCAGGTGCCCAACTAGCCGGCCGCTCTTCTCCGTCTCGGACTTCAGCGCCGGCCGCTCCAGGAAGGTGCAGACGGGCAGGACGATGTCCGCCACCTGAGCCGTGGGCGTCAGGAACAGCTCGGCGATGGCGAAGAACTCCAGCTTCGCCAGGGCCTCCCGTCCCAGGACGCTGTCGCTGCTGGAGAGGAGGGTGTTGGCGCCGAAGGACAGCGCCGCCCGCACCCGGTAGGGCTCCCCCTTCAGGATGGCGCGGAAGAGATCGTAGGCCGTGACTGCGCCGGGGTCCACCGGGGGGCCCAGGGGCCGCTCGTCGCGCCCCAGCCGCAGCAGCCCAGTCTCCGTGGGCACGAGCCCCCACCCGGCAACGTCGTTGGTGGCGGCACCCTTGTAGATCACGTTGCCGCCCGGTGCGTCGAAGCTCCCCGTCAGGGCATACAAGGTCGAGATCGCCCGGCTGGTCTGGGTGGCGTTGGTGTGCTGCCCCACGCCGTTCCAGGCGTAGTAGCAGACCGGCCGGTGAGCGCCGATCAGCCGCGCCGCCCGCCGCACCTCCGCCGCCGGCACCCCCGTGATCGCCTCGGCCCGCTCCGGCGCGTACTCCGCCGCCAGTTCCCGCAGCAGGTCGAACACCGTCGGGCACGCCTCGGGGTCGATCCCCGCAGCCAGTCCCCTCTCCCTCTGGGAGAGGGTCAGGGTGAGGGCTGGCGTGCCTGGCTGCCCCGGGGCCAGCTCGACCCCGGGCATCCGCTCCAACTCCGCCTCGACCCTCGGCTCTTGGAAGCTGCCCGTGGCGCTGTCGTCCCAGGCCAGCCGGTCCCCATTGCGGTCCCAGACCGCGTACCGCGCCGCCGGCCCGCCCTCGGCCAGCGTGGCATCAGTGACCAGGCCGCTACCGTCCGGCAACGCCAGGAAGGGCCCGTTGGTCCACCGCCGCACGAACTCGGTGTCGTAGAGCCCCTCCTCGATGAAGACGTGGATCAGGCTCAGGGCCAGGGCGCCGTCGGCCCCCGGCCGCACGGGCAGCCAGCAGTCGGATTGATTCGCGAGGCCCACGCGCCGCGGATCGATCACCACGAGCTTGGCTCCTCGCTTCCGCGCCTGCGTGATGGCGATGGCATAGTCGATGGACGTGGAGCTGGGATTGTGCCCCCACAGGATGACACACTGCGTCCGCTCGAAATCCGGCTTGGGGATGGTGACCCCGTACGTGTACTTCGAGGCCGTGTCCTTGTGCCAGTTGCACACGTGGGTCGTCGATACCTGGTTCGGAGAGCCGAAGGCGCTCGCCAGTCGCCGCAGCCAGCGGTCCGAGTCGCCCAGAGACGTGCCCCCGTTCGTCCCCTTGGGGAAGGCCACGGCCTGGGGCCCTGACTCCTCCCGGATGGCCAGCAACCGCTGGGCGATGGCCCCCAGGGCCTCGTCCCAGGAGATCCGCTCCCAGCCTGGGTCGGGGTCGTCCTTGGGCCGCGTCCGCCGCAGGGGGTGCTTCAGCCGGTCGGGGTGGTACAGCAGCTCCGGTGCCGCCCGCCCCTTGATGCACATCGCCCCGCCCAGGGGATGCTCCAGGTCCGCCTCTACCTTGGTCAGGCGCCCCTCCTCCAGCGTGCAGACGATGGGACAGTCCACGCTGCACAGGCTGCAGTACGCCCGCACGTGCCGGACGCCCGCCTGCGGCTCCCTCGCCCTGCTCATCGGGGGACTCCTCTCACTCGAAAACCCAGAACCCAGAACCCAGAACTCGGAACCCAGAACCCGGAACCCAGGCCTCAGGGCCGCACGACGACCAGCTCGCCGTCCTCCCGCGCGAACCGCGTCCCGTACTCCCGCGACTGCTCCTCGATCTGGGCCACTGCCCCCACACCTTCCTCAAGCCCCACGATCCGCGGCCGCAGGTCGGCGTCGATGACCGCGGGGAGAAAGCTCACCCGCTCCAGCCGCCCGCCCCGGATCTGGAGCTTCAAGGCCGTAGAGTCGTAAGTGCGATGCGACTCGACCATGTCGAAACCGAAGTTCCCCAGGCCGTAGCAGATCACGCCGTGCTGGTGCACCTCCACGCCCTGGAGCACGTGCACTCCGTGCCCGGCGATGACGTCGGCCCCCGCCTCGATCACCTCTCGGCCCAGGTCCCGCTGGTAGCGCAACACGCGCTTCGTGCCGATGGAGTCGCCCCAGTGCCACGAGACCACCACGACATCCGCCTGCTCCCTGGCCCGGCGCACGTCCTCCAGCAATGCCTTGTGGTCGCCCGCCTCTGGCGCAAACACGAACTCCACAGGAGCTCCCGGCTGTTCGTAGGCCCGCGGGTGGATGCGGTAGCCCGTCTCGACTTTCACCGTGGCCTGGCCGGGGGCCGCATCCGTGGCGGCAAAGCCCGGCGTGAAGATCGACGTATAGGCCAGGAAGGCAACCCGCGTACCCCTGCGCTCCAGGATGGCCGGCTGGTGGGCCGCCGCCCGGTTGGCACCGCCTCCACAGTGGGCGATGCCCGCCTGGTCCAGTACCTCGATCGTCTGTAGCAAGCTCTTGGGGCCGTAGTTCATCGTGTGGTTGTTGGCCAGGCTCACGACGTCGAACCCCGCCGCTGTCAGCGCCTCCACGCCGTTGGGCGGACAGCGCACGACCCGCCCCGCCTTGCCCGGCCAGGGCTCCCCGCGGTCGCTCAGCGCCCACTCCTGGTTGCCGAAGGCGATGTCCGCTGCCCGGAACAGCGGCGCCACGTGCTCGAACAGCCGCGCCGGTTCCGGCCGGCTCGCCGCCACGTCCCCCACCAGCAGGACCGTCAGCTCACCCTTCGCGTCTACCATCTGTCACAGTCTCCAGTCTCCAGTCTCCAGTCTCCAGTCTCCGGTCCCCGTCCCCGTCCCCGTCCCCCCGTCCCCTTCACCCTTCACCCTTCCCCCTCAACCCTCCACCCTCGTCCATTCCCTCGTCTCCCACGACCGCTCCACCGCGTCGATCAACCGGTGGCTCCGGACCGCGTCGGCGAAGGTGGGATCAGCCTCCGTCCCGCTCCGGATCCCCTCGGCGAAGCGGCGGAGCATCTGGGCCACGTTCACCGCGGCGCCCGCCCGCACCTCGGCGGGGACCGACCGCAGATGGGCCGGCACCTCGATGTCGGTCAGCCGGCTCTGGTCCTTGCGCGCTCCCTGGAGCCGGCAGCCCTCGAACTGCACCTGGGAATCCGAGGTCGCCACCAGGGTCCCCTCGCTCCCGTACACCTCCAGGCGGAAGCCTGAGCCGTGCCAGGGCACGCTGGCCACCAGGGCGCTCACGAGGGCACCGTTGGCCAGCCGACCCGTGACCGCCACGTGGTCCGGCGCCGTGACCGCCACAGTCCCGCCGGCCAGCAGGGGCCATTCGGGCGCCTGTACGGTGACCGCTGCCGCTACGTCGGCGAAGGGCCCCAGGATCCACGAGAGCGCGTCCAGGCAGTGCCCGCTGGAGATGGTCAGCGTGTGCACCGCGGCCCGCCGGTCGGCCCGCCAGAGGGCGTCCGGCGTGCGCGCCGCCAATAGTCCCCCCGCGAGCTGGGTCATCGAGGCCGAGATCACCCGGCCGACGTGGCCCTCGGCCACCAGGTGCCGCAGGTGCAACAGGCTCGGCGCGCCCCGCGCCTGCACCCCCACCATGGTATGCAGGCCGCGGGCGGCAGCCAACTTCGCCAGCTCCTCCGTCTGAGCCAGCGAGCCGCCCAGGGGCCACTCGCAATAGACGTGCTTGCCCGCGTTCAAGGCCGCCTGGACGATCTCGTGGTGGAAGGGCACCCGCACGCAGACGTCCACCACCTGGACCTCGGGGTCCGCCACCAGTTCCCGGTGGTCCCAGTAGGCCTTCCTCGCCCCGAACTGCTCCTGGGCTGCCTCCGCCGACTCCCGCTTCGTCGTGCAGACCGCCGTCAGCTCGTACTCCGGCAGCGCCCGGATC
>ORJL010619949.1_pt1 | contig 13780 bp, 15 predicted proteins | sample 1779941 | NCBI WGS metagenome assembly ORJL01 (sample SAMEA104232317, study PRJEB22302) | groundwater metagenome | biome: forest; feature: aquifer; material: groundwater | place: USA | collected 2011-08-07 | depth 5.8 m
AACAGCCGGTGCGCCATGCCCGAACCGGGTTAGTGGCCGCAGCCGCAGCCGTCGCCGCCGCCACTGGCCGCCGCTGGCGAGCCGCTGGTGCGGAACGAGTGGCCGCAGCCGCAGGTGGAAACGGCCTGGGGGTTGTCGATGCGGAACCCGCCGCCCATCAAATTGTCAACGTAGTCTACGCTCGCGCCTGCAAGATACATGGCCGAGGTGGGATCGACGAAAAGCTTGACGCCTTCAGTTTCGACAACGGTGTCGAATTCGCGCGCTTTGGCTTCAATGGCCATGCCGTATTGCATGCCCGAGCAGCCGCCGCCGGAAACAAATACGCGCAAGCCGTGGTCCGGCAAGTTGCGCTCGGCGAGAATGGCGCGGACTTTCGCCGCGGCGCCGCTGGTCATGGTGATGGCAGGGGCCTCGATGTATTCCAATTCGGTTTCGGACTGATCGAACGTGAGGGTCATGGTGGTATTTCCTCTCGAATTTGTTGGGTTAGTTGAGTGCGATTGTAGCAGGTTTCGCAAGGGTCGTCAATAAATATGATGCACGTCTTGTAAATCAGGCGCTAAGCGCGTTGGGCCGGATGAGGTACGAGCAGGATTCGCCGCCCTCAGTGAGATGGCACACACGTTCGGGGATGCGACCCACCAATGTGGCGATCAGATTCATATCCACCGCGCACAGTTCGGGATGGCGATCGGCGATGCCCGCGTAGGGGCAGTTGCACGTGTGCACCACGTAGCCGGCGTCGGTGTTTTCCCACCGGGCCACATACCCCTTCGCGTTGAGAAATTCCACGGTGCGATCCAGCCGCCGAGGCATAGGCTCGCTGGCGGCGGGGCGAGGAGCTTCGGTCAACAGCCGGCGCGTGATGCCTTCAAAAAAAACGTTGACTGCGCGCGTGTCGCTGTGCGCTTTCACTTCATCCAGCAGTTGCATGGCAAGGTCGTCATAGTTTTTTGGGAAAAGCTCGTTAGCCTTGGCGGTGAGGGTGTAGGCGTGCTGCGGCCTGCCGGAGGTGGCGCGATGGCGCACCACCGGTTCGCTCACCAATCCTTCGGAGCGCAGCACGTCGAGGTGGTGACGCACGGTAACCGAGGTGATGCCAAGCTCTTTGCTCAGCTCGTCCACGGTGGCGCTGCCTCGCTCTTTTAGAATGCTGATGATGAGTTGACGCTTGTTCTGCACGACCTGACTCTCTGCTCGGTGGCACGTCGGCGCGGACCGACGTGAAAATTGTAGTGGAGAAGGGACGAATTTGTCAAATGGTCATCTTAAAAACCTTGACAAGCAAACTTCGGAATCATATAATCTCACAGGTTTGTGAAATCCGTCATTTTTAGCTCGAAATTGCCGTTGATGGCAAACGGGGACGGTGAGGCGCAAGGTATAATGGGCCGCATCGTCCCTCTGGTTTTGTTTCCTTATAAGGCGCACACTCATGGTTTTTCAGAACTATATCGGCGGCAAATGGGTTGACGGAGCAGGGGGCCACACCTTTGCCAGCATCAATCCGGCGAATGAAGAGGTGGTCGGCGATGTAGCTCAGGCAGAGGTGGCCGATGTGGAGGCGGCGGTAGAGGCTGCCGCCCGCGCCTACGTTTCGTGGCGGCTCACGCCCGCACCGCGCCGGGGCGAAATTCTTTATCGCGTCGGGCAGCTCCTCAAAGACCGAAAGGAGACCCTGTCGCAGTTGCTCACGCGCGAGATGGGCAAAGTGATTGACGAGGCGCGGGGCGACGTGCAAGAGGCCATTGACATGGCCTTCTTCATGGCCGGTGAAGGCCGCCGCCTGTTGGGCTACACCGCCCCGGTGGAACTGCCCAACAAGTTCGGCATGGCCGTGCGCGAGCCTATCGGCGTGTGCGCCATCATCACGCCGTGGAACTTCCCCGTCGCCGTGCCGTCGTGGAAAATCTTCCCGGCGCTCATTGCCGGCAATACGGTGGTCTACAAGCCCTCGCCCGAAACGCCGTTGCTGGGCATTGAGTTCGTGCGCGTGTTCCAGGAGGCGGGCCTGCCCGCCGGTGTGCTGAACGTCATCGCCGCGCCCGGCGTGGAAGTGAGCCAGGCTTTGGTGCGCCACCCCAAAGTACGCGCCATTTCGTTCACCGGCTCCACCAAAACCGGCACGGCCATTGCCGCCGACGCGGGCAAGTATAATAAGCGGGTCTCTCTGGAAATGGGCGGCAAGAACGCCATCACCGTGTTGGACGATGCAAATTTCGATCTGGCGGTCGAGGCGATCCTGTGGTCGGCTTTTGGCACCACCGGGCAGCGCTGCACGGCGTGCTCGCGGCTCATTGTGCAAAAGGGAATTGCCCCCAAACTCAAGGAAGCATTGGCGGAACGCACGCGCAAACTGCGGCTGGGCGATGGGTTGCTGCCGTCCACCGACGTGGGACCGCTGATCAACCGCGCCGCCCGCGACCGCGTTCATGAATATGTGGGCATCGGAAAAGCCGAAGGGGCGCGGGTGCTGGTTGGCGGTAAAATTTACGGCGAGGGCGGCAAGGGGTTTTACTATGAGCCGACCCTGTTCGACGGTGTCACCCCGCCCATGCGCGTGTCGCAGGAAGAAATCTTTGGGCCGGTGCTTTCCATTATCGAAGTTGACTCGCTGGAAGAGGCGGTGACGGTGAACAACGATTCGGCCTACGGGCTGTCGTCGTCCATCTTCACCGAGAACGTCAACGCGGCCTTCACCGCCATGCGCGATCTGGCGACCGGCATTGTGTACGTGAACCACGGCACCACCGGGGCCGAGATTCAGTTTCCGTTCGGCGGCGTGCGCGGCACCGGCAACGGCCACCGCGAGGCCGGGCAGGCCGGGCTGGAAGTGTTCACCGAGTGGAAGGCCATTTACGTGGACTACTCCGGTCGGCTGCAGCGGGCGCAAATTGATACTGATAAGCTGGTCAACGGTTCCGCGTGAAGCGGACGCAAACGGATTCATGAAGATGGCCACTGTAAGCGCACCTTCTCAACTAACCACTCGGCGGATGACCTACGCCGAGTATCGCGCCATGCCTGATGACGGGAAGCGGTACGAGTTGGTGGACGGAGTGTTGAGGGAGATGGCAGATATGCCGGCACCGACGCTTGCTCATCAACTGGTTTCAAGGGGCCTATTTCGAAAACTGGACAGTTTTGTTGCTGAAAGAAAGCTGGGCCAAATGCTGTATGCTCCGGTTGACATTTATCTGGCCGATGATCTATCGTATCAGCCCGACATACTGTTTGTCGCCAATGAGAGCCGGGCGAAATTGACGAAAGATGAAGTGACCGGCCCTCCCGATCTGGTGGTGGAGATTGTTTCTCCGGCTTCGCGGAACATTGATCGCAAAGAAAAAGCGGCGAACTATGCCAACCATGGCGTAAGAGAGTACTGGTTGGTGTATCCCGATGCGTGGATTATCGAGGTGCTTGGATTGAAAGAGGGAAAATTTCAATTGCTTGGCCGTTACGGCGAAGGCGAGACGGTGCGCTCGGAAGTGCTGGCCGGGCTGGAGTTTCTCGCCGAGACGGTTTTTGCCGCATGAGTGTTCAACTCTACTGGGACGGGTCGTATGAAATTGCCCGCCATTTGTTGGCGGCGCATCCCGGCCTTGAACTGAAAGAAGTGACGCTGCAACAAATCTACGAGTGGACGGTGGCGTTGCCCGATTTTGCCGACGACCCCGCTCTGGTGAACGACGAATTGCTATCCGCTATTTATCAGGATTGGTTTGAGGAGGTTAATCCCTTATGACCGACGCGCTTGAAAACCCGAACTACCCCGTGCCCGATGAGCTCAAGTCCAACGTCATCGTGACCACGATAGACCGGCTGTACAACTGGGGCCGCCGCTCGTCCATGTGGCCCATGATGTTCGGCCTGGCCTGCTGCGCCATTGAGATGATTTGTACCGCCGCCAGCCGCTACGACTTGAGCCGCTTTGGCATGGAAGTGATGCGCCCCAGCCCGCGACAGAGCGATTTGATGATCGTGTCGGGGACGGTGACGAAGAAAATGATCCCGGTGATTGTGCGCCTGTACAACCAGATGCCCGAACCCAAGTACGTGATGGCGATGGGCGCGTGCGCCTCCGGCGGCGGCCCCTTCAAAGAGGGCTACAACGTGGTTTCCGGGGTGGACAAGTTCATTCCGGTGGATGTGTACGTGCCGGGATGCCCGCCCACGCCGCAGGCGCTGCTCAATGGTCTTATCAAATTGCAGGAAAAGATCGACAGCCAATCCATTGCCAGCGTGCCGTGGTATCAGTCTGGCAACAGCGAGCCGGTGCCCGTGCCGCTGCTCGGCCCCGACCTGATTGACTTGCGCCAGAGGCCGTTGTTCAACCAACCGGCCAAACAGCCTGTGGCTCAGGCGGTGACGGAATAACATTCGCCCGGCGAGTTCCGAGGCAGTTGCCTCCGGCGCTCAGCGGTGAATCTCTGAAAGGATATTCTTCATGACCGAAGTTGTCGCTCCTACGGTGGAGGCCCCGGCAGCCACACTCGAAAGTCGTTTTCCCGGCGCAGTGACGCCCGATGCCCGCCCCGGCTATTCGGGGTATGTGGTGGCCGCCGACCAGTTGATCGAAGTCGCTACGGCATTGCGCGACGAAATGGGCTACGACTATCTTTCGTCGGTGACCGGCGTGGATTACATTGCCGATGGCAAGCTGGAAGTGGTATATCACGCCTGCAAAACGACGGGCGGCCCGGCGCTGGTGCTCAAAGTGCAAGCCCCGCGCGAAGCTCCGGTGGTGCCTTCGCTGGTAAACGTCTACCCCGGCGCGGATTTTCAGGAGCGCGAAGCCTACGATATGTATGGCATCCGCTTTGCCGGACACCCCAACCTGAAGCGGATTCTGATGTGGGAGGGCTTTGCCGGTTACCCCTTGCGCAAGGATTGGAAGGAAGCTTATTACGAGGGCGAAACCAAACCGTTTGAATCGCGCTGGCCCGGCGGCGATTTTGTTCGGGCTGAGGAAAAGAATATCTTTAGCCACAACGTGGCTTATCCGGCGGGCTTCACCCCGGACGACTGGGTGCCCGAGTCCGAAGTCTCGCAATACCCCGTGTTCGACCCGTCCACCCAGGGCGAGGGGCACGGCCTGAAGACTGACAAGCTGGTGGTTAACATCGGCCCGCAGCATCCCTCCACTCACGGCGTGTTCCGCATGTTGGTTACGCTCGACGGCGAGACGATTGTGAACCTTCAGCCGGTGATGGGTTATCTGCACCGCAACCACGAAAAGATCGGCGAGCGCAATACGTTCCTGCACAACATGCCGTTCACCGACCGGCTGGACTACATTTCTTCCATGTCCAACAATCTGGGCTATGCGCTGGCCGTGGAAAAACTGATGAAGGTGAAAGTGCCGGAGCGCGCGGAATACATCCGCGTGCTGATGGTGGAACTGACCCGGATTTGCAATCACCTGTGGGCCGTGGGCTTTTTGCTCAACGACCTCGGCGCGTTCTTCACCCCGGCGCTGTATGCCATCCGCGAGCGGGAACTGATTTTGGACTTCTTTGAAGCCACCGCCGGCAGCCGCATGATGTGCAACTACATGCGCTTCGGCGGCGTGGCCCGCGACCTGCCCGAACGGATTCGCGACGACAACACGCTGGACTTCCTCAACGACATGGTGTTCAACCGCCTGCCCAGGGCCATTGACGATCTGGAAACATACCTGACCGACAACGAGATCATCCGCTCGCGCTGCATCGGGGTGGGGGTGTTGCCCCCGCAGCAGGCCATTGCCTTCAGCGCCGCCGGGCCGCTGTTGCGCGCCTCGGGCGTGGCCTACGACCTGCGCCGCGCCGACCCGTACAGCATCTATGACCGCTTCGATTTCAAGGTCTGCACCCGGCCCAACGGCGACATCTACGACCGCTATCTCATCCGCATGGATGAGATGCGCGAGAGCGCGAAGATTTGCCAGCAGGTGTTGCGCGATATGCCCTCCGGCGGCGACATCCTCGCCGGCAAGCCGGCGTATAACATCCGCGTCCCGGCGGGCGAATCGTATGGGCGGGTGGAAGGGCCGAAGGGCGAACTCGGATTCTACATCGTGTCCACCGGCAAGACGAACCCCTACCGCTACCACGTGCGCGCCCCGTCGTTCATCAACATCACGCTGCTGGGCGAGTTGTGCAAGGGCCACAAAGTGGCCGACGTGGTGGCCATTCTGGGCAGTATCGACATCGTGCTCGGCGAGACGGATCGCTAAAGGGCCGCGATTGAGGAGATGACTATGTACGGTCTTGGCATTGTGAAAGGTCTGTGGGTAACGGTTCAGCATTTCGTGGACACGTACACCGATGACATCCGCTGGCTGAGCAAGCGCTATATTGACCCCGACAAACTCTCGTACCGGCAATCGTCCAAAGGCAAGGGGTTGTTCACCGTTCAATACCCCGAAGAGAAACTCGAAGTCCCGGAGCGCTTCCGCTACCTTCCGTTTTTGCTGTACGAAGAGAAGCCGGATGGGACGAAGGAAGATCGCTGCACCTCGTGCGGCATTTGCGCCAAAGTGTGCCCGCCGCAGTGCATTTGGATTGAGCGCACCGAAGACCCGGTGACCAAACGCCCGGTGCCCGCGCCCAAAGCATTTTTCATCGACACCGACATCTGCATGAACTGCGGCTACTGCGCCGAGTATTGCCCCTTCGACGCCATCAAGATGGATCACGATTACGAGATCGCGTCGTATGACCGCACCAGCGCCCACGTTTACGACAAAGAGAAACTGTCGAAGCCGGTGAGTTACTATGCCGGCATTCGCCCCACCGACTACGCCGTCGAAGAACAGGCGCGGGCCGAAGCGGAAGCCAAGAAGGCCGCCAAGAAAGCAAGATAACGTGTGGGCCTGTTGCTCGTTTCGTCAGCCGTGCTGACGGACCGGGCCGGGCCGAACCGTTTTGAAAGTCAGGTTCAAATATGGCATCAAACAGCGGCGCCCCCGGCGCCGAGGCAGTCATGAAGGCCCTGAGCACCGTCGTCGAACCGGAGCTGCACCAGGACCTCGTCACCCTCAACATGATCCGCGATCTCAAGATCGACGGCGGCGCGGTGAACTTCACGGTCATGCTCACCACCCCGGCCTGCCCGCTCAAACACGTGATGGAGCGCGATGCGCGCGCAGCCCTGGCGAAACTTCCGGGCGTGGAGTCGGTGTCCATCAAATGGGGTTCCAGCATCCCCACCGATAGCCGCATCATCGGGCAACTCAAGCTGCCCATCAAGAACACCGTGGCCATTGCCTCGGGCAAAGGCGGCGTGGGCAAATCCACCATCGCCGTCAACGTGGCCGTGTCGCTGGCTCAGAGCGGCGCCAGCGTGGGTTTGCTCGATGCCGACATCTACGGCCCCAACGCCAACATCATGCTGGGCGCGCAGCGCATGCCGCCGCCTGCCGAAGTGGACGGCGTGCAGAAGTTGATGCCGGCAGTGGCGCACGGGGTGAAGCTCATGTCGATGGGCTTCCTCGTGCGGCCCGATCAGGCGCTGGTGTGGCGCGGCCCGATGCTGCACTCGGCCATTCGCCAGTTCCTCAACGACGTGGCCTGGGGCCCGCTCGATTACCTCATCATCGATCTGCCGCCGGGCACCGGCGATGCGCAACTCACGGTGGCGCAATCGGTGCCGCTCACCGGCGGCGTGATCGTGACCTTGCCGCAAGCGGTGTCGCAGGCCGATGCGCTGCGCGGCTTGATGATGTTCAGGCAAATGGAAGTGCCCGTGTTCGGGGTGGTTGAAAACATGAGCTACCTGCCCATGCCCGATGGATCGCAGATGGACCTGTTTGGGCGAGGCGGCGGAAAGAAGCTGGCGGCTGAGGCCGGGGTGCCCTTTATCGGCGAAGTGCCCATTGACCCGTTGGTGCGCGTGGGCGGTGATTCCGGGGTGCCGTTGGTGGTGTCCCACCCCCAGTCGCCCACCGCCAGGGCTTTCGTCGCCATTGCCAACGACATTGCCGCCCGCATCAGCGTGCAGACGCTCTCCCGCCGCAACGACTTGATCCAAATTCAGATGGTGGCCTAACCTTGACTATTGCTTTGGAAACCACGCGCCTGATCGTCGGCGTCCGCTTTTATCGCGTCGGCAAGCTATATCACTTCGACGCTTCGGCGTACCCCGAAGTGCGCGTGGGCGACCGGGTGATTGTCGAGACCCAGCGCGGCTCGCAACTGGGCGAGGTCGTCAGGTTTGTGGAGGGCGCTGCGCCTGCCGACGGCGGTTACCGCGCCATCGAGCGCATCGCCGACCCGCGCGATCTGTTGATGCAGCAGCAGTGGCAGGCCAAAGAACTGGCCGCCATGATCGATTGCCGCGAACGGGCCTCGCAACTGCGGCTGCACGGCGTGAAAATCGCCAAGGCCGAATACAACTACGACGGCAGCCGCCTGACTTTTTTCTACGGCTGCGAGAGTGACGACAAGGCCGAAACGAAATCGCTGCTGCCCGATATGCAGCGCAAGTTCCCCGAAACGCACGTGGAGCTGCGGCAGATCGGCCCGCGCGATGTTGCCAAGATCATCGGCGGGGCGGGGGCGTGCGGAATCGAGGAACGGTGCTGTTCGCGCTTCCTCACCGAGTTCAGCCCGGTGTCGATCAAAATGGCAAAGGAGCAGGGCATCTCGCTCAGCCCGGAAGAGATCACCGGCATGTGCGGGCGGCTGCGCTGCTGCCTGGTGTACGAATACGAGCAATACGTCGAAGCGCGCAAGACTCTGCCTAGGCGCGGCAAACGCGTGGGCACGCCCAAGGGCGAGGGCAAGGTGATCGACGTGAACCCGCTCAAGGAAACCGTGTTCGTGGTCGTCGGCGAATCCCGGTTCGAGTTCGGCAAGGACGAGCTTCAGCCGCTCGAGGAACTGGAAACGCTGGCCTCTAAAGCCGGCAAACCTTGCGACAGACGCACGGGTGGCGGGTGTGACTGCGGCGCGCACACCAAAAGCAACTGACCGGGGATAGCTTCCCGGCGTTATCATCGGCGGCGCAAGCCGCCGATTTCATTCACCCCATGCCCGGCTCTCCCCAACGCATCGTCTCCCTCGTCCCCAGCCTCACCGAGTCGCTTTTCGACCTCGGGTTGGGCCGCCGCGTGGTGGGTGTCACCGACTACTGCATCCATCCGGTGTCGGGGCTGGTGGGGCTGCCCCGGGTGGGCGGCACCAAGCGCCCCCGGTTGGCCGACGTGCTGGCGCTGGCCCCCGATATCGTGATTGCCAATCAGGAAGAGAACTCGCCGGAGACGGTTGAGGCGTTGCAGGCCGAGGGCGTTGAAGTGTGGGTGATATTCCCGCGCAGCGTGCGCGACGCCATTGACGTGCTGTGGCAAATGGTGCGCCGCTTCGACGTGCCGCAACAGGGGCCGAGGCTTTCGGCGCTGGAGACCATGTTCGAGTGGTCGTCGTCGGCGTCGGCCAATGTCGAAGCGCCGGCGGTGTTTTGCCCCATCTGGCGCGAACCGGCGGAGGGCGCGCCGCAATGGTGGATGACGGTGAACGCACAAACGTACGTGAGCGATCTGATTGCCGTGTGCGGCGGGCGCAACGTGTTCGCCGGGCGCGAGCGGCGCTATCCCCTTGCCGCCGACCTCGACCCCGCCCAACCGCCCGATGTTGCCCCCGGACGCGATACGCGGTATCCCCGCGTGCCACTGGCCGAGGTGCTGGCGGCGCGGCCCGAAGTGATTCTGCTGCCCAGCGAACCTTTTGCCTTCTCCGAAGCCGATGCCGAGTTCTGGCGGCACGCTTCGCACCCCGATTTGCCCGCCGCGCAAAACGGCCGCATCCATTTTGTGGACGGGTCGCTGTTGACGTGGCACGGCACGCGGCTGGCGCGGGCGCTGCAGGAGTTGCCGTCGCTGTTCAGCGCGTGAGGAGCGGGAATTGAAAGTCATTATTGACTTTGACGGCACGCTGACGGCGGAGGAAACGCAGGTGCAGGCGCTTTCCGAGAAGGCGCTGAACACGCTGGCGAACGAGATCATCAGCGCGCCGCTGGAGCAGTTGCGCGCCGACTACGCCGCCACGCGGGCGCGGTTGTTGCAGGCGCCCCACCTGCACGGTTGGAAAGTCAACGGGCTGCTGGCCTCCTACTGCGACGAGGGCGCATTCATCCTCAATACCAGCACCCTGCAAGCCATGCTCGGCGAAAACGACTCGTACCGCGCGGCGGTGAACCTCCGCTTTGCCGATGCCGAGTACGACCCGGTGGCCGACTGCACCAATTATCTTTTCCATCGCCACACTGCCGAAATCCCGCCCGCCTTCCGACCTGCTGCGCCGGGGGTGCTTTCGCAATTGCTCGACGACCCCGAACGGACGCCCGTGATTCTCACTAACTCGCGCGGCGACAAAGTTCTGGGCCAGCTTGCGGTGCTGGGCTTTGAGCGGGCCGTGCCGGTGCTCGGCGACACGCGCCAATACGATATGGACCCGGCGTGGGGGCAGACGTTTGCGCACCCGCACTTGGGCGGCATTCAGGTTTGGCCGATTGCCGGGAACTACGCCGTGGACTTGCGCCGCCCAGCCTACCACCGGGCGCTGGTGGCGGCCCGGGCCGAGGACCCGCGCGTGGCCGTGGTGGCCGACACGTTTTCGCTGCCGGGGGCGCTGCCGCTGATGATGGGCATCCCCTTTTTGCTGCTGCGCACGGTGTACACCCCCCAATGGTGCGCCGAGGCCGTGGCCGCCCATCCCCTGGGCCGCGTGCTCGACGATCTGGCTGAGTTGCCCGCCACGCTGGATAGCCTGCCGATTTAGAGCACGGGCCGTTGCACGCCGGGAATTTCTCACCACAAAGCCGCAAAGCCACGAAGAAACACAAAGAAAACAACGCGCCAAAATGCCTTATACTTTATGAAGCAGGATCGCATCATTGGCGCGGTGTCAGTGTACCGGCAATAGTCGTGCGTATCCAAAGGAGTTGCGATGATTCAAGACACGCTTGCCCAAATCGAGAGCAAAATTGAAAGCGCCGCGGCAATAAAAGACGAGAGCAAAACCGAATTGCTCACCCTGTTGTCGACCTTGAAAACGGAGATAGAGGCCCTGGCCGAGACGCAGGGCGATCACGCGGAAAGCATTGCCGGGTTTGTGGGCGTTTCGGCGCACGAGGCCACGCGCCCGGTGAAGAATCCCCAGCTTTTCCGGCTTTCCATTGACGGCCTGGCGGCCTCGGTGGAAGGCTTTGAAATCACACACCCGCGCCTGGTGGAGACGGTGAATTACATTTGCGCCGTGCTGACCAACGCAGGCGTTTAGGCCGCGCAACTGGCATCTTCTGCGGCGTGTCGTTCGCCATGAACCCACTTTCTGCTACCCGCTCGGAACACATGACACTCGACATCGGTCAGACTCACCCCGTCGGTGGTTTCGCATTCCTTGGTATCGCCAGACCGATCTGATGAGACCGAATTTGTCGTTGCGTTGTTTGCCAAAAGACCCTTTTCATGTGTACAATGATTTTCACGATGGGTGGAAGGGCGATGAAGTGGGATGACCCAACCCAGTGAGTGAGCTTTAATCTCCAAATAGTGGGTCCGGGTTCTCCTGCGTGCGGCGTAGTTCAACTCGGATTGATGCGGCGGCGCAGGGAAACGCGATTTTGATTTTCTCTTCTTCCGCCGCATCAATCCTTAATTCGTTGGGCCGCAGTTTATCAACCGCATCATCGCTTCCCGCATTCCGCTATGATTATATTGTGTAGGAAAGGAGGTGATCTGCGCTAACCGGAAAGTGGTTAATCGCCGATAATGTCAGGTGGTCAAGTGTTCACGTTCGAAGAGGAGGTAAACGATGAAAGACAACACTCTGAGCAGACTCGGGGGGATCTGCTCCATTCTGGTGGGCATTTCGTACGTTGTGGCTGGCATAGCTTACCTGCTGGTGCCTGCAGAACAGAAAGCAGGGGCCGATCCTGCCGCGTTCCTCACGTCCTTTGCGCAAAACCCGAGCATGTCCACAGTCGAATACTGGGCTTTCGCGCTAGGTGCGGTTCTCGCCCTCGCAGTGGTGCTGGCAATCTCAGAGAAGGTGCGCTCAGCAAATGAAGGTTGGGTGCGCTGGACGAGCAGTCTAGCCCTCGTTGGTTTCGCAGTCGCGGCGATACAGTACTTCCGGTATGTAGCTCTCTACCCCGGAAGAGCGGCAGCCTACGCAACAGCTGACGCGGCGACCAAAGCCGCGCTTGCTGCCAATCAATCTATGATGGCTCTTGACCCAGATGGTTGGCTCGCGTTCGGCGGCGTTGGCCTATGGTTCTTGGTTGTCAACCTGCTCGCGTTGCGGGGGAATATCTGGCCCAAGCCCCTGGCCTATGTGGGGATAGCCGGCGCCATTGCGTACTGGTTCGTGGTGGCCGGTTTCGCCCTCGAGGTTGGGGTATTCGTCACGATTGCCGCAGCGGCCGCTGTAATCGTGGGGCCAATCTGGTACATCTGGGCAGGGTTGATTTTGCGACGGGCAAGCTCATAGCCCATTGGACACTCAAGCATTGGAACGGGTTAGCGCGCTCGCTCCAGCGCGGTGTCTTTACCAAACATTGCGTGCCCTTCGCGCCGTGCGCCGCTTCCATAACTGGGAGGGCATTGTCTTGCAACCGAGAAGCGGCCCAACCCTGCATGAAGCTGACCGGGCTTTCGCCCGAAGGGTCAGCGGCGCCTCGCAAGCGGTTCGCGCTGGCTTTTTCGGGGCTCCGAGCAAGAGCCGCCCGGCAGCTTATGCTCTCCGTTGGGCCGTTACCATCGCCTGACCTCCCCCGCTTCAGCACACACCGTTACGGCGCAGCGGTGACCGTGGGTGTTTCGATCACGGTGATCTTGATGAACAGCACCGGCCCGAACGCCTTGCCATCGGCGTCGCGCAGTTGCCATTTGCCCGCGTAGTCGCCGGGGGCGGCGGGCGCGGTCATGGCGATTTGCACCACGGCCTCGCTGCCCGCTTTTGCCGGATACAGCCCGTGCTCGCCCGAAGCGCCCATTGAATTGCCCTCCAGATAAGTCACCCGATAATCGGGACCCCAATCGCACGTGCCGCTGTTGCGAACGCTCCAGCGTTTGTCGATGGTCGCGCCGGGAAGGAGCTGCGAAAAGTCTGGCACCGTGAGGTCGCCGAGGAAGGCGGCATCGTTGGTGCAGGGGACGGGCGTGGGCGCCGGAGTCGGAGCGGTGAACGGGGTGGCAGGCATCAGTGTGAAGCCCGGTTCGGGGGTGCGGGTGAGGGGGATGACGAGGACGTTGGGTGTGGATGTGCCCACTGGCGACGCGGGCGGGGGCGCGGCAGTGGGCGGCGCGGGGGTTGCCGATCCGCACGCGGCGGCCAGCAGGGCGATGAGTAGCATAAATCTGCGCATCGCATGGATTATAGAACAAAAAACGGACTCACCCGGCGGGGAGTCCGTTTTGATTAACATGCATGGAGATGGGCTACACCTCGGCCACTTCGGCGACTGCTTCGGCGTCGGCCTCGACTGCCTCTTCCGATTCGATCGCGGCGCGCACTACAGGCAGGGGGGCGGCCCCGGCGACGGTTTGGGCGCGAATGGCCAACTCAATTTCCTCGGCCAGGTCGGGGTTTTCGCGCAGGTAGTTCTTGGCGTTCTCGCGCCCTTGCCCGAGCCGGGTATCGCCGTAGGCGAAGAACGCGCCGCGCTTGCTAATGACTTCCAGCGCCGCGCCGATGTCGATCAATTCGCCAACCTTGCTGATGCCCTCGTTGTACATGATGTCGAACTCGGCCTCGCGGAACGGCGGGGCCACTTTGTTTTTTGTAACGCGCAC
>ORJL010269778.1_pt1 | contig 13778 bp, 17 predicted proteins | sample 1779941 | NCBI WGS metagenome assembly ORJL01 (sample SAMEA104232317, study PRJEB22302) | groundwater metagenome | biome: forest; feature: aquifer; material: groundwater | place: USA | collected 2011-08-07 | depth 5.8 m
ATGCACTCTCAATTTTGAGTCAGAGCATCAGACTTTGGAGCGTTGTTTTGCAAAGCGGTTCTCACTTCATAAGAGGTTGAGAATTAAGATGAAGTGGCCGTCTCGGAGGGATTCGAACCCCCAACCCCCAGATTCGAAGTCTGGTGGCAAGAAGAAAATACGGCCGTGAAATGGGCGTTTGCTGTCGGCTGGGTACTTTCTGGGTACGTTGGCGACCCCGGAGAGATTCGAACTCCCAACCCTTAGCTTCGAAGGCTAATGCTCTATCCAGTTGAGCTACGGGGCCATGCGTGCGCTGACAATGCGTTCGTACACGATGACAGTTGGCGCAGACAAGACGCTTCCGGGCAGCGGATTTTGATTTCGTCGGGCAGCGCAAGAAACATCAATGTCGCACGTGCCACGAGCGCGTTCGGGCAGCTTGGGAAGCTGCCGTTCTACCATTGAACTACGCCCGCAAATGCACTTTTTCCAAGTTTTTGCTCCGATTTGGCTCCGGCATCATGATCTGGCTCTTGGCAGAATGCAAACAGACGCGTTGGATGGAATAACTGACGCAGCATGCTGATTTGGCTGGCTACCTCGATAGTATTTTCGCGTGCCGAGATACGGGGAGATCGCTATCAAAAAATTCAAAAAAATTGCGTATCCTCAGGCCGGGGAGACAAGGCATTGGTGTCAACTTGCCACGCCAACGTCTTGGCTGTTTGCCTGATCTACGTAGCGCCCCTCTTCTATGTGTCCCGGGCGCTGCCGCGATCATGTATGAAATTGAGCTTCTAACCGGGCTAGCAGCGCCAAGGTCATAGGAATATTCTAATACAACTTGGTGATCTTCAGACTTCACGAATAGTACAGACACCTCACGCGGGCTTTCATGGGCTTTAGGGGCGGCAAGAGAAGGTCCGATCGCGCTTCTGCTAAAAGTAGGGCGACGGTGAGTCATGCGAGAATCCTTCATCGCGATAAAATATTGTGGCGTGCTGCAATCGACTCTCTCGCTGACATTTCTGACTTACCACTTGCAATACTGAAAAGACCGCCTGTTGCGGAGGTCTTTGAGTCTTTGTGCCAGAAATCCCCGTTTTTCGACAGTTCATTTCAGAACATTGACGAGTTCCTAAAGTTCGTTGCAACCGCAAATACCGATCCTGTTTGGATCATGCGTCGCTTAAGTGGTTCCCCGAGCCAGTGGAAATCAGTGTTTGAAACATTATCGCAAGAGGTCACAATCGGGCCTGCTATGCGACAAGAACCTGTGTTGCGTCTCTTGCGTTATCATTGGAGCTGGCGTTGGACGGAAATGCTGGCAGTTTGCGATGTCTTGTGGGGCAGAAATGCTGATCGCGGCATACGCCGATTTTATGACTATTTCGCGCAAGATGCTTTGCTGTGCGAATTTATTGAACTTGATAATTTCACCCTTTTGATGGTTGGGCCGATCAAAAACAAACACATTCCGCCTCAGTTGTGTGCCGAAAAATTGACGGGCCTTGTAGACAAATATTACACAGTTGGCGGCAAACAGTTTGACCCAGTCCATCCGATAGAACGATATGAGCAGTTTTTCTATGACAGGCCTGGAACCTATTCGCCCGACCTGCAAAGCCAGAAAAGGATTTTGCAACACGCCATTCGACTATCGAATTCAATCGAGTGGCCAAACAATCATGCAGTCGATTATTTCGACATAACTGCAGTCTCGGAATTCACATATTGCTTAGCTGACATCGCACACAATCCATTAGCGTATGCATTCAATCCGTATCGAACGGAGCTATCCATCTCATGCAATTATCCTCTGTATTTAGCGACAGACCGAAAGAAAACACGTCAACTCCAGTATCGCGCGGTTGAAACTCCCGCCGGGTATGATGAGTCGATCAAATTTGAAAATACGCAAACTGTACCGAATGAGACGCCACTGTTTTCTATCAGAAAAACATCGACGCTGGAGGACGGCAAACAAAAGCGGGCGATAGATACTTATCTGAATCGGCATTTTGAAGAGGGCGCTCGTCGCAGACGAATTACGCAGTCACAACGTTTTCTCGAAGAGCTTCTGATATTGCGCTATCGGTTGGCTGATAATTTCGGTGTTTTGACTTCAAACTACAGCGAAGACGCGGGACCTTCTGGGATAGACTTTAAATTAGGTCGGCGAATTTCGCGAACTGTCACCGAAGTTTGCCATTCTGATTCGGCAGTAATCTACCGGTATGATCACCTGAACAATCTTTTATATTCGGTCGGCGTTTCAGTTGACGATGGCATTGCGAAACCACTGGTCCGACAAGATTATCAGTGGATGGAGGACGTCGGACGAAATGAAGCCTCTAGAGGCAGATCGGTCGCGTATACAGCAACGGAGCTGGACCGCACCGTACAGTTTAATCAGAGTTTGGAATTCGTGCCGCTCGCGCACAGCAAGTCTACGAAAGTCAATCCACCGAGAGGTTCGCGGTTAATACCCGGAAAATCCGTTGTCGCGCTTCCAATTCGCGTTTTTGGCCGGCTCTGGGGAATCTTTGAGGTGCATAGCAAGCACGTGAATGCATTTTCATATCCTCATTTAGAATGGCTTGCCAAAGTTGCCGATTTAATTGGGCCTTACTACCACGAACAAATCGTAATGAATTCGCTCTATAGAATCGCGAGCGCGAACCAAACACTCGGAGATCGAGATAATCAGTTTAATGCGCTAGCACGGCAAGCCGCGGGAATCTTTTTGTGCAATACAGCTTGCGTTTGGATCAGAGACATCGTCAACACAGATCAGTACAATTGCGTTGGATTTACTGGACGGAGCGACCTCGAAGAGCGCGTCAAGGCACGGCAGCCATTGCCCTCATTCAGCAGTGAAGGTCAGAATTCGGTAGCGCGGGACGCGATTGACAAGAAAAAGATCTGGGTTGCCGGATCGATCGGAGTCGAACCCTTTGATAATAAGTGGCTGAATAAGGAACATACTCGCAGTCTTAAATTCTTGGGCTACAAATACATTGCAATTATGCCGATTTACGACCTCGAAAGAAATGCGATAGCGGTCATTTCTGTTTACTCCAGACATCGGCCATTTTTGTCGAAATGGGAAAATTTGGCGACATATATTGGCAACTACATGGGCGTCGTCATTACGCGTATACACAACGCAAAGGAGATCGAGGCTCAGCTGAGGAGTCTAGTTGCTCACGAAATCACGAATGCAGCTGAGACCATCAAGGACGCCACGACAAACTTTTCTGCGTTCATCAGCCGCCTCCCGCGCCGAATGCGGCCGCGTGATGCATCCAACTGGATTTCAGACATTCAGACTCATGTTGGAGACATTGAAACGGCGGTCAGTGATTGGGTTGCCGGCCGGGAAACGAAAAAAGCGCGCCGCTCTCAGGCAATGTTGCTTGCGACAGCGCAACAACGATCAAAGATCGTTCCAATCCCGGTTAATTTCAGAACTGAATTCAACTCTTGTATTGCCCCTCTGCACCGACAGATGCGTCGACGCGGCATATGGTATGACATTGATATCCCAAGAGGCGGCCTTTTGCTGAAAATACATGCCGAAGATTTTCGAATGATCTTTAACAATCTCGTGCGAAATGCGGTCAAGTATTCTCCGAACAACCAACGCATAAAGTTTGAGTTCGCAAAACAGGCGTTTGGTACAAGAATTTCAGTGAGCAATCTTGGGGCGACGTTGGCTAAAGGCGAGTCGTTACGCGTCTTTGACCTCGGCTTTCGCGGAAGGAATGTGAAAGATAAATACCCGGGAAGTGGACTCGGACTGTATATCGTTAAGAAGCTATGCGAATTCTATGGCTTAGGCATACGGTATGAGAGCGCCGAGGATGACGAGCAGGGCCGTTTCGTCCAGCACCGAATCGATCTTGATTTTCCCGCAAAAATGGTGATGGTTAGCAACTCAACCGGCTAGGGGGCCGGCAGAAAATATTTTGGGGCGGAGCGCCAGAATGACTGGCAATGTTGTTGTTTGCTTGGAAAATAATCCTAGGTCGATCGAAAAATACATACCCGTAATTGAAGAATACCAACTCCACGCGGAGATATGCCAGCGTCCGTTGGCGCTCGGCAATTTTTGTGATGAGCTGATGAAGAAGCACCGACCTGACTTGGTGAAAGCATTTGTATTGGACATGCACGATCGGAACGTCACCGACTTATCCGAGATAAACCTACCAAAAGTGAGCACGTTGAATGGCGCAGCCGTCGGCTTTGCTGTCGCTGAACAGTATATTAGAAAGTTGGATTCTCCATTTCGAAAAACCCCAATCGCGCTACTTACTCGCTACACTATTCCATCTCAAATCGAAGATCGAATTGAGAAACTAAAGAAAACGAATCACTTCGAAGTTTTGAAAAAGCAAACTGGGCTGCCTCGATTCAGGCATTTCATCGAAGAGATCGCCCAATCATCACAAGTGAAGAAACAAAAGCGCGACGCAACGACGGAAACCAGTCCTACCCAGAGCGTGGACAAAGATTTCATACTCGACATTCGCGAAGGCGTCGATGTCGTCGTCAAGATGCTGGACGAGCTCGAGTTCTCTGCTGCCGACAAGGCAGCAGCCCTCGGCTACAGTCTGCAAGATGCGGCCGATCTGCCCGCGATCTTACGACGCGCAAGATCGCGCACAGATATTGACATCTTTGATCGCCTCGATTTTCTCATTGACATCAAGTCAAAATTGGATGCGCTATCCAATGATGATCCTGTCGTGCAACGGAAATGGCTGAGGACAAAGCAACCATTCTTAGAAAACAAAAGACCCCTCGAACTTATTAGGTCTCGCCATCTAGACGAGTTGGTTCATGTGTTCTCCCTCCTGCACGATACGACCGGTTGATCGGGAGTTGCACGGGTGCGACATAGAACCATAAATACAGTACGATGTGCACAGGGCAGCACAAAAAGTCGCTCACTCGCGAGGTTCGGTGCGTCTCCGCGTCTTATTGCTCGAAAGGTCGGTGCCGCAACCGCTACGTTTCTCTCCAAAGCGGCCGAAAACTTTGAGGCAGTGTGGCGGGGCAAACGTCGCCGTTCGCCTTCACGTTATTCGGATGGCTCATATCGCGTCTTATATACAGCGACCAAACCTGAAGTAGCAAAAGCCGAACGTTTTTATCGGCTGATAGAGTGGTTCAAAACATCAGGGATGTCTTATGCATCCGACTTCTTTGTTTACTCGTGCACCGCAAGGGGCAAATGCATTAACCTCACGAAGAACTGGAAGAAAAATAAGAAGCTGGTTCATCCAAAAAAATACGACTATTGCCGATCGCTCGGCGAGCAAGCTCGAAAGTCAGGTGTAGACTATTTAGTTGTTCCGTCTGCGCGGAAGCTTGGCGGATGCTGCGTGCCAATATTTAAAAGGACGTCAGCCGCAGTGACCGCTGGCTCGGCCTCCTTTGACGTGCACTGGGATAGAGGTGCCCGTAAATGTTACACTGTAAATGCGAAAGGCAAGCGACAGTACACCACCATCGATAGGGTTTTCAGTCTGGTCTAAGGAAAAGCCTCGTGCTCGCACGAGGCTTTAGTTTTCTCAACGGCCGCTAGATCGATGTTTGGGCCGATTCGCTTCCGGCCGCGGTGGTTTCGCATCGTGCTCCTCGTCGTTCTCCCTAATCTCTCGACATACAATTTTTCCGTCGAGCGGGAGAACCTGAAGTATGATGTTGAAGCCTCCACTGTCTTTGTGCGGGAATACAAGACCAACATTCAGCCAGTAATCATCTTGGCCTTCGCGCCGAACAACCGAGTAGGCACGGTGCGTCGGTTGGCGCGGCTGCTCCTTGTCCGCCATTGGGAACTCCTATCAAGTGGGTTGCGATGTCCTGCGTGAGCAGGCGCCAGGGACGCACGGCCTGGTGCCTGCCAGCGCGGATCGCAGCTCGGGGATTGGCGGAGACTAGCGACACGATACGCGGGAATGGCTACTTGTCAACGAACGCCGGCTCGACGCTCTCGGTTCACCGGCAAAGATATAAAGCAAACATCGCGGTTGTCAGTTTCGTGCGGCGGCGATTCGTGTCGGTAGATTAATTCATTTCGGCTCATTCCTTCTTTGGAATGCCGAGATGGTCGGCGAGTATGGGTAGACCGATCCAGAACGCTTGATCCAAGTAGGCGTTTGCCATTTTGCCGGCGAGGTGCGACATGGTGCCATCGTCTACCTTGGACACGTCATACCCCAAACCCTCCAAATCAGAGTGGTGAATTCTGGTGATGGGGAAGTATCCGTCGTTTGTTTTGCTCATATGTTTTTGTTTGCCATCCCCTCGCCTCCGCCATCGAGACGACGGAGGAGGCAAGAGGCTCGACGCTAATTCTTGTAATATTTTTTGTAGAGCGCCCGGCCGATAACCTTGCTCGCTGGCTTCGGCCTGTCTACGTTGGGAACGTACCCGACACAGAAGCAGTCTCGGTTTTGGCAACGTCCGCGCAGTCTCGCCACTTTCCACTCATGGTGTGAGCCGGAGTGCGGGCAGTTCGTGCAGAGCGGCATGGTTATGCGCCAATATATTCTGCGATAGCATAGGCAATTGCTCGTGCGAGCTTGCGGCGCTCCCATTCAACGTCCATGCACAATCCGTCGAGTTTGTCACATTCATTGAGAGCAATTGCGAAGAACGCCGCGCGCTTGGTTTTGTCTTTCATTGGTCTGATGGTTAGCTACTAATTCGACAGGCGCTGTATTCGCTTGGCGGCTCTCCTGACGTGTATGTGTTGTGGGCATGTGGGGAAAGTCAGTGCGCGTCCCGGCGTGATCTGACATTCGCCGTTTCTGCATTTCCCCCAACTGCCCGCAACTGATGTCAAAGAACGAGATGCTTGGTGGACGGCGTGTTTTATTCTGGTTCGCGCCAGAGCCGGAGACTTCAATCCGTTCCGCTTTATGGAACCGCCCGCCTTGCATCTGCGTGCATTGTTACATGCCGCAGAAAACCTGCAAGCAGGTTATCCACATTTAACTGTTCGGCGTTGATTTGGGCTTCTTGTCAAGTCGCGGTCTGCCGCCCATGCGGCCTATTTCGCTGAGTCGCTCTTGGGAAAGTTTCCGTGCGCGGGCTTTGCCGCCCATGCGGGCGAACTCGGTGATCGTGAGCTTTTTCATGCAGCCACTGTACCATACCTGCAAGCAGGCTATGTCCACAGGTGCTTTCTGCGTAGGCAACGTGCGGTGTCGCTTCTCTTAGTCCGTTCCTCAAATCAATTGAACGTCGCGGCCGTTTCCATCGCTCCATGGGTGGGTGAGAGGGTCGCTTGTGCGAAGCTCGTCGCGGGTCGCAAAAAGGAACAGGGGAGCACCCATGCTGTGCGGAACGTGAAGCTGCCGCAATGCTTCCTTCATAGAATGAGTGCGGTGATGGTCGGTCGTGATTGTAAGCACACGAAACGTCTTCCAGCCGAAGTGCCGTTCGTGCTGCTTTGCCGCGTGTGCGGTGAGATAGGCGCGCATTTTCCGCTCGAAGCTTGTCTGTCGAATGTCGCTGCGGACAACCGGCATGGTGCCGCGGTCGATCTCGACCATGAAGCAACGGCGCGAGCCGTCGGGCAACATAAGGCCGAAGACAAGATCGGCCACAAGTCCGATGTCATGCAGAGCGCCCTGGTGAGAGACCTGCACGCGGAGCGCAAAAGGATCGCGTGCGCTGAACGTCTGATCGGGGAAGGTGGCGACCATCTCGTCCGGATGAATAAGGCGAAGGTTTCCGCGATGGCGGACGGCGTATTGGAGCGCCATGTAGAAATCGACGACCTCGATCTGATGTTCGATGAAGGGGCGGCCGGCTTCGCGGTTCTTGCGGCTCCATTCAACGTTGGCGAAATCGATACCGTCGCGTTGGATCAGGAGACGTGCGCCGCGGTCGGCGAGGGCATAGACCATGGGTGCGGAGCCAGAGGTGGGGTAATAGTCGAGCTGCGCGCGCGGGCGGTCGATGTGGCCGGCATGAAAGAGCCGAGAGAGCCGATCATTGGTGCGGTCGAGCGAGCGGCCGACGAGCGCGGCGATGTGGGTGGATCGCAGGAACCGATGCCGCGCCAAGTGCCGCACGATTGCTACATCATCATCGGTGAGGCGGAAGGCCGGCGGCTCCGACGCACGGCGGAACCGCGGCCGGCGGGTCGGTTCGGTGATTGCCGCAACATCCATGCGCCCATTATACCCGCTCGCCGGAGCGGCCGGTCGGCAGGGTGCGGTGGATGGGGAAAGCGCCTGGGGGCGCGTCGGCTGGGACGCGGCGCGTCGGGGCTGGTCGCGGCCGGGCGGGACAGACCGCCACGAGCCGCGGCATGGCGCCACCGTCAACGCATAACGGGACGCCCGAGGAGGACTATCGGACGGCTCTGCTGTCCGATAGTCCGGACGCTGGGTGTTCGTTATGCGGGTGGTGGGGGTAGGGGAGCGACCCGGACGCGAAGCCGGCCTGCGGTACTCCGCGGGCCGAGCGCCACGCGGCTGCGGTCGCTCCATCCTTCGGTGCTTGCACGGACGCGGCCAGGGTCAGGGCACGGACGGGAAACGAGGGACTGCCGGCCAGCAGGACGGCTGTCCCGAGGCAACAGCATCCGACAATCAATCCTGGACTCGCGCTCACCGCGACACCGGCCAGCGCACGCTGGAGACAACAACAAAAACAAACAACAACGTATACAGTCGCGGCCGGAATCAGCGCGAGCGGCAATCTTACCCATTTGAAATGTCGCCAGAATTCACCCGGCACCTATGGATACGGGGTATGGATACAGTAACCATAGGCGTAACCACAGGCGTATCCATAGGCGCAGTCAGCGCATTCGACGCTTCAAGCTCCGAGAAACTGCCGGATGCGCGCCTCGACTTCTGCCCGTGGCCGGCCGAAACGCAGGCGGCTGGTGGCGATGAGCCGGTGCGTGCTCTGCCGACGGGCTCGCGGCGCATCATAGAGGTCGAGCCGGATCGGCGACGTGGGCACTCGGTTACGCAGCAGCCGCGCCCAGGCGCAAAAATTGGGAAGATCGAGAAGGGCATCGGGTCCGCCCAAACCGATCTGTCTGGAAAGTATCAAGGCATCCTCGGCGCCGGCACGGCAGGCGATGATCGATCCGGCGTTGCCGAACACGGCGGATCGTAGCCGGTCGGGGAGCTGGTCAAGGTACTGGTGCCCGATGGTGAGGGTAAGCGCGTATTTGCGTGCCTCCGAGAGAATGAGTGCGAAGCTCTCCGTGGCGAATGACTGGAACTCGTCGGCATAAAGATGGAACACGCGCCGCTCGGCCGGGGGAGTGTCGGCACGGGAGAGCGCGGCTTGCGCAAGCGCCGTGGTGATGAGCGCACCGAGCAGGTGCGCGGTGCTTTCTCCAAGACTGCCTTTGGAGAGATTGCAGATGACGATTGCGCCTTCGTCCATCAGGCGTCTTAGCGTGATCGTGCTTTTGGGCTGCGACAGCATGTTGCGCAGGCTCGGTGTCATGAGGGCCTTGCCGATCTTGTTCTGGATCGGTGCGACTGCCTCGCTGCGGAAGCTGGCGGTGTATCCCGCGTACTCGTTCACCCAGAAAGATCGCACGACCGGATCGCCGACATGATGCTGGATCAGCGGCACTCGAAAGGGTTCGTCGATGAGAAGCCGGGGGAGCATGAGAAGCGTGGCGCCCGGAACATCGAGCAGCGCGCGGACGGCGTTGGTGAGGATGTAGTCGAGCCGTGGCCCCCAGCTGTCCGGCCAGACATGCCGGAACGCGGACACGATGCCATCGGCGACGATCGGCTTGAGGTCATCCGGCACGTGCGAGAGGGGATTGAAGCCAATCGGCCGTTCGAGGTCGGCCGGATTGATGTACACCAGGTCGTTCGTCCGGGAGCGCGGAATGTATTCTAGCGCGGCTTGCGCGAGATCGCCATGCGGATCGAGGAGCGCGAGCCCCTGCCCGGCCGCGAGGTCTTGTTGGATGAGATTGAGGAGAAGGGTGCTCTTGCCGGTGCCGGTCTGCCCGACGATGTAGAGGTGGCGGCGCCGTTCCTCCTGGTCGAGCACGACATCATCGCCCAACGTATGGGCGCCGATGCAGAGCTGTTGGTCTGGTGTATTCATGGGCGGAAGGGAGCCGGTGTGCCGTGCGCACCGCAATTCGGAATATGGCGCGGGCAGCACCCTCATTCCGTTTGAGGGTGCGCCGGGGCTACATGGCGTCGCGTCGTTGTGCGTGATGACTTGACTGCCGAGCCCCCCGCTCACTGCCGGCTCGTTTCCGACCACGATCTTTTCGAGATCGTGGCCTCGCACGATTGTACTGCTTGGCATTCGCGAAAATTTGCGCAACGGGCGGGGATAGAGGAGAGCGCACATCGAAGTTCATTCCCCTTGGAGAGACATAGAGCTTCGACATTCCCCCCGGAGCCGACACGCGATCGCGTGTGCGCGCCCGGCCGCGCCGGTCAAGGTCGGCCTTAAGGCCGCCCCGCAGGGGTCGCCTTGACGGGTGCGGGAAAGGGCGCGCGAGAATCTTCGTAGGCACCTGAATGCGGCTGTGTTGATCATCCCCCGCAAATCGGAAGATCACTGATCTTTCGTCCACGGACGCCGTGACGTATGGCGAATGTGGAGTATCCGCACTCGATCATCGAGCAGTCGATAAAATATTTTGTACGGGTAACGAATGAGCGGGACGACATGAACGCCGGGACGTTCGGCAACGCGCTGCGCAGCTTCCGGGCGCTCGGCGATGCGCGCAACAATACCAAGGATACGCGCTTCCACAGCCGTGGCTACGGCTTCGCCGAATGCAAGACTGTCAGCGGATACCTTGCGGAGGTCGGCCGCGGCGCGATTGGAGTATTCGACCTTCATGCACGGCGGAACGTCCGGAACGCCGCCTCGATTTGCTGTTGGGTCGCCACTCCGCTGCGGTCGGCTTCATCGATCGCTTGCAGTTCGTCGGTCGTGGCGTGATAAACGCCGCCGCGGAACCCCGCCTCGATTTCCAAAGCGATCTCCGCAAGCTCCTGCTGGGCCTCTTCCGGCCAGGTGTCGACCCGCTCCAGCACGTCTTTAAGTTTGCTCATCATTACCGCCCATTGTACCATATCTATCGGTCTTAGAGATAGGCTTAGGATGCCAGCTGGCATTCTCCCCCTCGGTAGATGCCGATCAGTCGGTCCTTAAAAGTCTTCGGGTCGTAGTCGATGGCCTTGCCGGCCTTGACGCGGGCCTCGGCCTCTTTGAGAGAGGTCGTCAATTCCGCGCGCTCCTTGTCGGAGAGCACGGGAATTTCTTCCATCGTGGTGACGGGCACCATGGTGATGCGGCGGCGCTTGTCTCTGGTCGCGGTTTTGCTTGCCATATCGATACTATAGCACATCAGGCCGGAAAATTGACAGGCCACCCGGTGACCTTGTGGTAGCCCCGCGGCAACGATCGTGACCCGCATGGGTCGAGACCCGCGCCTCCAGGCCAGCGGGGCTCGGTCGCGCGGCTAACTTCGCCGCGCGATAGAGCGTGACCTGGCCGACAGGCCAGGGGCCGCACAAAAATCGCAGGGTTGCCGACGAAGAGGGAATGTGGCTCAACAGAGCCATGATTGAACGTCGCACAATGTAACATTTCCGCAGTTTTGCGACGCGCGATGGTTTGGAGTGATCAGAATTTAGCGAATTTACTTGTGATCACAAGAATCGGCATAGTGCGTGATTGCTGCGCATCGCTGAGCACGAATCTCAATTTGAAAAATTGTGGAATTGGTTTGAACCAAATTCCCTACCGCGGAATGGTTGAAACGTTGCAATCACCGCGGAACAAGAACTGAAAAAGTCAAGAACCGCAAATTTATGGGAACTTTTTGCTCGATCGACCAGCGATCGAGCGCATTTGTCGGCGGCATTGTTGGGAACGCTCGCTTGACTGAGCCAAGCTCGTTGCAGGGTCGCGCGCGTCGGCGCTGCTGTCCGTCAGGAATTGCTGATACGTGAGAGCAAACGTCACTTTATTGATGGGCTACCCCGCCCGACCTCGGGTCTTTAACCCGAACAGCTCTCACCGGAGAGCTGGAGGGCGAGGACGCCCCAGCGGCCGAAGTCGGCGCGCAGCCCCCAGCCCAGCGCCGAAAAGACCCGAGGTCGGGCGGGTAGCCCGACGCGCGCGACCCGACATGGCGAGTCAAATCAACACATCCTGACCGCGAGCCCCGCCTTACCCTAAAGGCGGGGCGTAAGGCGTGGTGCCGAACACGCCACCATTGCCGGATTATTGCGGCCTTGGATTTGGATTTTCCTTAAATGAAATTGCATTTTGCATACTGGGTATTTTTATATGGGTCTCATTCAATGAGTATCATTAATAGAGGACCGGAAGTTTTCTTCCGCTCCAGAGCGGATGTTTCTTTCCGGTCAAGACCGGAAGTTTTCTTCCGGTCTGAACCGGATCAGATGCGCCTGGGTTTCAGGTTCAGCTCGTAAATGTTGGTCTTGCCCTGCCCCCGCCGTTGGATGGCTAAGAGACCGTTGGCTTCAAGCGATTTGAGGTGGGTCCGTACACTGCGATCGGATAGGCCCAAGTCTTGAGCGAGGCGTGTCTGGCCCGGAAAACAATAATCATTCTGCCACGCGTAGCTGAGCAGCATGGCGAAGGCCATTTTGTCGCCGGCACTCAGCTTGTTCGATTTCAGGAGAAAATTTGGAACCTGTGTGAAGCCCTGGGCGGTAGCCGCGTCGGCGCCCTTGAGGATGATGTTGCGCTCTTTGAGAATGTCGCCAATGCGGCGCGGCTGACTGAATTCCATACCGAGCAATTATATACCGGATGCGGAGCGCCCTACCGGTTATCCCCTTCCTTCGCTTTCGGACTGTTGTGGGCCTGGCTCGGCTCGCTCTGGGGCCGCGAGTAATGGCGCGAGCATGCGTTGCAGTCCGTTGATGAGCGCGTTGGTCTCGTGGTCGCGTTCAAGCAGAGCAGCGATCTGTGTATCCTTCACGGCGACCTGCGTTTTGAGGAACGTGTTTTCGCTTTCGAGCTGCGACGTGTAGCGATCGTCCGCCGCGACAAGTCGCGGCTGGTCGTGACCGGTCGGGGCATCACTGTGTGTCAGTTCTCGGCTTTCTTGCGCAGCGACACTCGTCGCGGCTGGTCGCGACCAGTCGCGACTGGCCGTACTAGCAAGTTCCTCGATTTGTGAAATGTGGCGTGCGACCGATGCGGGTGTGATGAGATATTTTTCGCCGAAGGTTGTTTCTTGTCGCAGGCATTCCAAGTGGCCCTTGGCGCAATAGCGCTGAATGGTGCGAGTGGTTCGGGGATGGCCGGCGTGTTCGTAACGTACGGCCGCGTCGTCAATGGTGAGGGAGTATTGGTCGGGGCTGGTCGCGACGTGTCGTGACGTGTCTTCGTTCATTGCTCTTATGATAACCCGGCTCGCCGCACCTCTCACCGGTTATCCCCAGAGGTGGCCTGACGCGGGTTTGCTCATGTCGGGATGTCCGAAATCGACCCGAAAGCGGACGAAAGCCGATTACTGGGGAAGGTCTCAAACGTGCCACAGACGCGGACATTGCAGCCGATCGTTTGGTTAGGTGCTCAAACCCAAAAGGTACTAGAAAAATGCGGGCTATCTCCACAAGGGAAAACACGTGACGCCTACACTAGAGCAGATTCTGATCAAGCTGAACCATATCCTGCTGCGGCGAAGTAGTTGGCGCATTCTTGCGGCGTGAACGCATGGAAGGCGTCGGCGATCGCGGTCTCCAGGGTCTCGATGGTTCTGGCGGCAGCCTCCCGCAGCA
>ORJL010174379.1_pt1 | contig 13775 bp, 13 predicted proteins | sample 1779941 | NCBI WGS metagenome assembly ORJL01 (sample SAMEA104232317, study PRJEB22302) | groundwater metagenome | biome: forest; feature: aquifer; material: groundwater | place: USA | collected 2011-08-07 | depth 5.8 m
GGTCGGGTACGAACAGTATCTCTTTGTCGGGGGGCACCTGTTCGACAATGCGGACGGCATTGGCCGAAGTGCAGCAAATATCCGACTCCGCCTTAACTGCTGCTGAAGAATTGATGTAGCAAACAACAATGATACCTGGATGCTGCTTCTTTTTTTCGCGAAGGGCTTCAGCCGTGATCATGTTGGCCATCGGACATCCGGCATGTAGATCCGGCAGCAGCACCGTCTTGTCCGGGCAGATGATCGACGCGGTTTCCGCCATGAAATGAACGCCGCAAAAAACGATCACGTCGGCACTGGTTTTTTCCGCTTGCCGGCTGAGATCCAGCGAATCGCCGGCGAAATCAGCGATGTCCTGGACTTCGCCGAGCTGGTAATTATGCGACAATATGATCGCATTTTTCGCTTTTTTAAGCTCGAGAATTCGCTGCGTCAGGTCGGCGTTGCTATCGCTCATAAGATACTTACGGCCCCTTTATCCGGTTTCTTGACTTTAATTTCGTCGCCGGCTTTAACCTTGCCGCCGCGAATAACCTTGGTAAACACGCCCTCTTTAGGCATGATGCACTTGCCTACCTGTTTGAATATGGCGCATCCGCTATGGCATTCCTTACCGATTTGCGAAATTTGGAGAACAATTTCCGGCCCGACGCAAAGTTCGGTGCCGATGGGAAGGGTCAGTAATTCGATGTCTTCGGTGGTGAGATTTTCGGCAAAGCTACCTACTTCTACCGGATAGCCTAAACCGCGCATCCGGTTGATGCTTTCAATAGACATGAGACTTACCTGGCGTTTGGCGCTGCATTCGGCATGTGCGTCGCCTTCAAGTCCGAAATCTTCCCTTACGACGCCTTCCGCTATCGGTTTTTTGACGGTACCTTTCTTTTCGCTCCAGCAAACGGCAACAATTTTTCCCATTTTCCTCCTCTTTCCCTGCCTTGTCCAAGCTATTTATTTTTTACCGATGATTTTGAAGAACCGGATTGCTTCGTCTCTCCGTTCCTCGCAATGACATGAGGGGAATCGATCGTTCCGGCTCCGATGACGTTGTCCCCCTGATAAAAGACTATTGTCTGGCCGGGAGTAATGGCCAATTGAGGCTCCTTGAATTTAACACGAACTTGCCCGTTATTCAAAGGAAATACGATACTTTCAGCTTCCTTGTGCCGGTATCTAACCCTGGCGGCGACTTCGATCGGTTCGGTCAGCGTTTCAATCGCGATCCAGTTAAGCCCTGACGCGGTCAGTTCGTCCTGGTATAAATCTTCCCTGGGGCCAACGATTACCGCGTTGCGTTCAGCGGCAATATCGACAACGAACATAGGATACTTGCTCGATATACCTAATCCGCGGCGCTGGCCTATAGTGTACCCCGCGATGCTCGTGTGCTCCCCAAGGACATTACCGTCCCTGTCCAGGATTGGACCCGGTGAGCCTTCCGGCAATATAGAAGAGTAGTCGCCGGCGACAAAATCCTGGCTTTCCGTCTTGTCCGCTACCGGCAACCCGAAATCTTCGGCTAGTTTTCTGACCCCGCTCTTATACAGATCGCCGAGGGGAAACGTTGCTATGGCTAATTGTTCCTGAGTCAGCATGGCGAGAAAATAGGACTGATCTTTGTTTAAGTCAACGGCTTTTTTCAGCAGGTGACGGTTTTCCACCGTATTGTACTCCAATCTCGCGTAGTGACCCGTTGCCATGCCGTCGAATTCGATCCCGCTCTGTTCCACCCGCCTGAATAAAGTGCCGAATTTCAGATTGCGGTTGCAGCGGATGCACGGATTTGGCGTTCGCCCGGACAAATATTCAAGGCTGAAATAATCCAGAACGTCGGACTTGTATTCTTCCGCCAGATCGAATACATGGAAAGGAATCCCCAGCTTATCAGCTACTTCTCGCGCATCCTCGATATCCTGGGCTTCTCCCGGACCGTAGCAGCCGTGATGAGCGTCGGCTACTGGCGTCTCCGGTCCGTTCCACAGCTTCATGGTTACGCCGATAATATTATGGCCGAGCTTTTTCAGCAGGGCGGCAGTGACTGCCGAATCTACCCCGCCGCTCATCGCTACCACTATCGTTTTTTTATTCATTAGCGACATATTGCTCTATTTAGTAAAGAGAATTGGTAATAGTTTATTATAGATTCCGGCTTGCAGGTGGTGCAACGAAAGCCCGGATCGTAATGCCCTTGAGAATGGGTTTACTTGTGACTCTTCAAAAGGGGCGACATGGCGCGTAATTTGGCTACGACACGCGGCAGTACTTCAAGAACCCGGTCGATATCCTGTTCGGTTGTCCATTTGCCGAGAGTGAACCGCAGCGAACCATGCGAAATCTCGGGAGATAAACCGATCGCCGAGAGCACATGAGACGGCTCCAGGCTGGCCGAACTGCATGCCGAGCCGGTGGAAGCACATATCCCTTCCAGGTCGAGGTTCAAAGCCATCGATTCCCCTTCGACATAGGCGACGCAAATATTGACGTTGTTCGGTAAGCGTTTTTCGGGATGGCCGTTAAAATGGATGTCGGTGATCTTTTCCTTGATCCCCTGCACGAGTCTGTCACGCAGTTGTTTCAGGCGGACGACTTCTTGCTCCAGTTCGCCCTGGTCTAGTTCCGCGGCCTTCCCTAATCCCACGATACCCGGGACATTCTCGGTCCCCGCCCGCCGCCGCTTTTCCTGCTCGCCGCCGTGTATCAGGGGTGTGATCCTCGTTCCCTTCCGGATGTATAAAAGCCCTACCCCTTTCGGCCCATATAATTTATGAGCCGAGACGGAAAGCAGGCTAGCTCCTATTTTCTCAACATCGACGGGAATATGCCCCGCCGTCTGAACGGCGTCGGTATGGAAGTAGACTCCCGCTTCCCGGGCAATGCTGCCGATCTGCTCCACGGGTTCAATCGTACCTATCTCATTATTGGCGTGCATTACCGATATCAGCAGGGTCTCCGGGGTGATCGCTTTTTTAATATCGTCGGGGTTGACGAGGCCGTATTTGTCGACAGGCAGGTACGTAACCTTGAAACCTCGTTTCTCGAGAAATTTGGTGGTTTCGAGGATAGCATGGTGTTCTACTGCGCTGGTGATGATGTGGTTCCTTTTCCCCTCGGCAGCGTACGCGGTCCCGGTGAGCGCGTAGTTATCCGCCTCTGTCCCGCCGGACGTGAAAACGATCTCTTCTTCACGAGCGTTGATTAACTTGGCAACTTTCGTTCTCGCCGCTTCGACCGCAGCCTTCGCTTCTAAACCGTAGGAATAAATTGTGGAAGGATTACCGAAAGATTCGGTGAAATATGGTCTCATCGCTTCAGCGACTTCGGGACGCATGGGTGTTGTCGCCGCGTAATCCAGGTAACTCCGCTTCATTCTACTTCCTTTTCGAAATTTATTGGCTTGTGGTTTGCCTAGGGGGTTGCGGGTGGAGAAATAAGTTCCTGGAAGATCCAGGTAGACAGATAACGTTCTCCTGTATCCGGTAATACGGCTACGATCAACTTGCCGGCATTCTCCGGTCTTTTGGCGACTTCCACCGCTGCCCATGTAGCTGCACCTGAAGAAACGCCGGCCAGGATGCCTTCTTCGCGGGCTAACTTTCTCGTCATCGCCCCGGCATCTTCGTTACTAACTTTAACAATTTCATCAATAAGGTCCAGCCTGACCACGTCGGGAATAAAGCCAGCCCCGATCCCCTGGATCTTGTGCGGTCCGGGTTTACCTCCGGAAAGCACGGGAGATGCCACCGGTTCGACGGCGATCGCTTTAAATCCGGGTTTTCTCTTCTTGAGTACGTCCGCTACGCCGGTGATTGTTCCACCGGTCCCAACACCGGCAACCAGAATGTCTACTTTGCCTTCTGTATCGCGCCATATCTCTTCGGCTGTCGTCAATCGGTGAATCTCGGGATTAGCCGGATTCTTGAATTGCTGGGGCATGTAATAATTCGGGTGGGCTGCAGCCAGTTCCTCCGCCATTTTAACCGCACCCGGCATTCCCTGTGCCCCCGGTGTGAGCACGAGCTCGGCACCGAAAATCGAGAGCAACTGGCGCCGTTCCATCGACATCGTGTCAGGCATGGTCAATATCAAGCGGTATCCGCGAGCGGCACAGACAAAAGCGAGGGCAATGCCGGTGTTTCCACTGGTAGGTTCGACAATAACAGTGTCTTTTTTGATAAGGCCTTTCTCTTCAGCATCGACGATCATCGCAACCCCGATCCTGTCTTTGACGCTGCTTATGGGGTTGAATGATTCCAGCTTGACTACTACCTGAGCTTTAGCTCCGGCGGTTACCCGGTTAAGGCGAACCAGAGGAGTGTTGCCGATTAACTCTGTCGAATCCTTGGCGATGCCACGGGTGAGTGTAGGAATTTCAATAGTTTTGTATTTCAATTTTTCGACTGCCATGTGCCACTCCTTTTTAGTTTTGCAGCAGGAGCCGATAAACACCGGGAGCAAATATCGCCAGACGGTGTTTATCTACTCAATACTGATCATGCCTTTGTGTTCTCTGACAACTTCGCCGATAATAGCCGCTTCGGAGATACCTGATTCTTTTAGTTTTTCCAGTAACTTTTCAGCTTGCCGGGGATCGACGCACATGAGCAGGCCGCCCGACGTCTGCGGGTCGTGGAATACGTCCAACAAGTCGGCGGAAATATCGCCGGCAGCTTTGACGGATGGCGAATAGAAGTCGCGGTTCCGGTACAGTCCGCCCGGGCAAAAGCCTTTTGCAGTAAACTCGAGAACTTTGGGAAACAAAGGTACCGAGGCGGCATTGATTTTGATGCCTACTGTGCTGTTATTCGCCAATTGAATTGTATGGCCGAGAAAACCAAAGCCGGTAATGTCCGTCGCGGAGTGCACTCCATTTTCGGCCATTAAGGCTGAGGCTTTTTTGTTAAGCGTAACCATCGACTTGATCACCGCAGCAAGCGTTTGATCGTCAACCTGACCGGCTTTCATAGCCGTGATAGTGATTCCGGAACCGAGTGCTTTGGTCAGGATCACTTTATCGCCCGGTCTGGCAGCGGAATTTGTCAGCAGTTGTTTGGGATGAACTGTGCCTGTAGCGGCGATACCGAATTTGAGTACGGGGTCATCAATGCTGTGTCCGCCGATCAGAACCGCACCTGCTTCTATCAATTTGTCGGCGCCGCCGCGAAGAACATCCCGGAGAATAGAAGAGTCCATGGTTTCCACCGGAAAACATACTAGGTTCATCGCGGTAATTGGCTTGCCGCCCATGGTGTAAACGTCGCTGAGAGCGTTAGCTACTGCGATCTGACCGAAAGTGAACGGATCGTCGACGAGCGGAGGGAAAAAATCAACCGTCTGGATAATTGCCAGGTCTTCGGACAACTGGAAAACGCCGGCATTATCGAGGCTTTCCATGCCCCGAATTACCCTGGGGTCGTTAAAGACCGGGATATCGTTTAAAGCGTCTTTTAAAGCGCCCGGCCCTATTTTTGATGCACAACCGGCACAACGAACCGTTTCGGTAAGACGTACTGAATTCTGCTTGGCCAAACCAATTCCTCCAATCTCAACCATGCCACTTCGGCCCGACTAAATTGATTTTAGCATTTTAGCATCCAACACCCTGAAAAGCAAATAAAGTAGCTTGCGGGCGGCTTCCGCTTCGTTGGGCATTCTTTGACGGTAATACCGGATATGCTAAAATTGTCACGATGACAAGCCAATTCCGCAGTTTGCCAAGTGTTGACTGGCTGCTGGCCGAAGCCGCAATCAAGGAACTGGCGGCGATCTATCCTCGCGATCTCCTGATCAGCGTGGTGCGGCGGAGCCTCGAAATGGAACGTTCGGCCATCGCGAAAAGCAAAACTCCGGCATCCCTTGCCCGAATCGTCGCGTCCATTAAGCATGAGCTTGAGCGCCTCGGGAATGTCAGTCTGCGTCCGGTAATTAATGCTACCGGCGTCATCCTCCATACGAATTTGGGGCGTGCTCCCTTAAGCCGTGATGCGATACAGGCTATGGATAGTATTGCCGGCAGATATTGTAATTTGGAGTTCGATGCGGACAGCGGCGAAAGAGGCTGGCGCGACACCCACGTCGAATCACTTATTTGCCAGTTGGCGGGAGCGGAATCTGCATTGGTCGTCAATAATAATGCCGCGGCCGTATTGCTGGCTTTAACTGTTCTGGCAAAGCGAAAAGAGGTCATCGTCTCGCGGGGCGAATCGGTTGAAATCGGCGGCGGTTTTCGCATTACTGAGGTAATGCGCCAGAGCGGTGCCCGGCTGGTTGAAGTTGGCGCAACCAACTGCACTTATGTTAATGATTACGAGGAAGCGATTACACCGGGTACGGCAGCGCTGCTGCGCGTACACTCCAGCAATTTTAGAGTTGTCGGGTTTACCCACTCGGTTGCTCTGGACGAACTGGTTGCGCTTGGCGAGAAACATAAACTGCCGGTAATCGATAACCTTGGGAGCGGGTGCTTTCTGGACACAACAGGTTTTGGTTTAGAGCCAGAACCGCTCGTGACACGAAGTATTGTCTCCGGTGCACAACTGGTGTGTTTTTCAGGAGACAAAATGGTGGGCGGACCGCAGGCTGGCATAATCGTCGGCAGTGCCCAATTGATTGCCAGGTTGAAAAAACACCCGCTCGAGAGGGCACTTCGTATCGATAAAATCCGCCTGGCCGCCCTGGCAGCAACTTTGCTCCACTATATTAAGGGAGAAGCCCTCGATACAGTCCCGGTCTGGATGATGATAAGTGCCAGTATCGAACAGATCGACCGGCGGGCCAGGAAATGGGCGGCGACGCTTGGTGGAATGGCTCGAGTTGTCGACGGTGAAAGTATGGTAGGCGGTGGCAGCCTCCCCGGCGGTAGGCTGCCGACCAGGCTGGTTGCTATCGGCGGCGAAGGCAAGAAACAGTCCCGTGATCGAGCTCACGTGCTGGCACAGCGGCTACGCCGGCATGATCCTCCCGTTGTCGGGCGCATTAACGAAGACATATTGTTGCTCGATCCCAGAACGGTATTACCCGACGAAGATAAAGCGGTTATCGACGCGTTGCATGAATTGACCGTTACCTGACGATTTCCCTCTGTCCGTAGGCGACAGCTTCGTTTAATTCAAATCAACCAGCGACCAATCAGATATTTTTCTTGGGTAGACATCCTTGGCGTTCTGTGTGAAAATTTAACCATGTTTGTTCTCGGTACCGCAGGTCATATCGACCACGGCAAATCGGGCCTGGTGTATGCCCTGACGGGTATGGCCCCCGACCGGCTCCAGGAAGAAAAGGAACGGGGCATGACCATCGACCTCGGATTTGCCTGGATGAAACTACCCAGCGGGCAGGAAGTTGGTATCGTTGACGTTCCCGGACACGAACGTTTCATCAAGAATATGCTGGCCGGTGTTGGCGGCATCGATTTGGCTCTGCTGGTTATCGCTGCTAATGAAGGAGTGATGCCGCAGACGACGGAACACCTGGCGATCCTCGATTTGCTCGGTATTTCTCTCGGGATCGTTGTTTTAACCAAAAAAGATCTGGTCGACCCGGAATGGTTGAGGCTCGTTTCCGATGATATAGAGCGCTTGATAAAACCAACGGTATTTTCTAAAGCCCCTATTGTTCCAGTGTCCGCCGTTACCGGTGAAGGTATTCCGGAATTGATAGCGACAATCGACAAAATGCTGGCTCAGGCTGAACCCAAGAAAGACATCGGACGGCCGCGTTTGCCGGTCGATAGGATTTTTACCATTGCCGGCGCCGGAACGGTGGTGACCGGCACCCTTATCGACGGATCTTTGTCCGTGGGTGAAGAGGTGGAGATAGTCCCTGGGGGTATCAAATCCCGGCTACGAGGTCTGCAGACACATAAAGCGCGTGTCGACAAAGCCGAGCCGGGTAGCCGTGTCGCTGCCAATCTGGTGGGCGTTGATATCGGTCAAATTCACCGGGGCGACGTTTTAACCCGACCCGGTTGGTTGGCCCCGACGTCCATGATCAGCGTTCAACTAAGACTGCTACCCTACCTGCGCCGCCCGCTGCAGCACAACATGACCGTGAGTTTCCATACCGGGGCGGCAGAGTCCCCAGCCAAAGTCCGACTTCTGGAAAATGAAAAATTGCAGCCCGGCGAAACGACCTGGGCTCAGATCTTTTTCGGGCAGCCGGTAGCTCTGGTTAAGGGCGACAGGTATATTATCCGGTCTCCGCTCGAGACGATTGGCGGTGGTGTTGTTATCGAAGCCCACGCTGAGCGACTGCGGCGTTTTCGGCTTGCTATTATCGAGCGGCTGAGAGTTCAACTGGAAGGCGGGGGAGAATCCAGCCTGTTGGCTGCTTTTGAAGCCAAACAACCGTTCGAATTACGGGAATTGAAAACGAAGAGTCAGTTACCGGAGTCAGAGGTTCAGGCGATCGTCGAGTCCCTCGTTCAGCAGGGCAGCCTGACAAGAATCGGCGAAGGAGAGCGCTCTCTTCTGTACACGGCAGCGGGCATATCGCGCATCGCCGCTGCCGCTGCCGGTCAACTGAAGGATTACCATAATAAATATCCACTCCGCTCGGGTATGCCTAAAGTTGAACTCGGCAGCCGGCTGAAATTGGGGAAGAATACTAATGAAATAATGCAAAGACTGGCGGCGGCGGGGAAACTGGAAGACGGAGGAATTGTTGTCCGCCTCCCTTCGCACCGTGTGAAATTAACTGTGCAACAGCAGGTGAAAATAGACGCGTTTTTAAAATCGCTGATACAAAATCCTTATTCTCCTCCGGGCGACCAGATCCCGGAGCCGGATATCCTGAATTTGCTGATAGAACAGCGTAAGGTAGTCAAAGTAAGCGAGGGCATCGTATTCGATGCTACCGTTTACGAAGGAATGGTCTGGCAAATAAAGGCACATATCAAGGTAAAAGGGAAGGTTACTCTTGCCGAGGTTCGCGATCTGTTCAACACGAGCCGCAAATATGCTCAAGGGTTTATGGAATATCTCGATGCACAACGGATCACGCGGCGTTTAGGGGACGAGCATATTTTATACCAGGGTTAAGCAACACAGGATAATCGGCTACGGAAAGCGGAACTACTCTGCGTTCACCGCCTATTTCTCGGTTTTCTTCTTCGCCGCAACTTTAACCCTTTTGGGTTTTACTTCGGCGATCTTCGGCAGATTGACTTCCAAAACGCCGTCTTCGTATTTTGCCTCTATTTTATCGGCATTAACATTTGAAGGAAGAGATATCGAGCGCAAGAAACTGCCATAGGTCCGTTCCATGTGGTAGTAATCTTCTTCGTCGATCTCCTCTTCGGTTTTCTTTTCCCCTTTTATCGTCAGAGTATCACCGACCACCGAGACGTCGATGTCATCCTCTTTCATACCCGGCAATTCCGCCTTGACGACAAACCTGTCATCCTTTTCAAAAATGTCTAAAGCCGGGGTCCAGCCTCTTTCTCCGTCCGACGGCATCCAGAATGATCGCCATGGGAGTAAATCGAGACTCGGTCTTCTTCTTTCCAGAACCATATTTCCTGCTAAGCCTCCTTAATCGTATTTTCTAATGTGAATTCCGGTTCCGCTTTCCGAAAAGCCTGATATGGGAATTTTATCCCGCGGGTCGTTGAAAAGTCATAAAATAGCAAAAGGAATAATTACAAAATCATGACATTTACGAGAAACTGGGTGAGGGAAAAGATAGGAGGAATTGTTCCGAAATTATATTTCTAGTTTTCGGTTGGAGTATTCTCGATAATATAGCCGATCTTGGGTATCGTCCGGATGATCTTTGGTGAATCGGGATATTCCTCTATTTTGTATCGGAGGCGGCTGATCCAGGTTCGTAATATTTGAATATCATCGCGGTATTCGGGACCCCAAACCTGCGAGAGAATATCTTTGTAGGGCATGAGCCGGCCGGCGTTCCGGGCGAGTTCATTGAGAAGCAACCACTCGATTCGAGCCAGCGAGACGTCCTGCCCTCTGACGGTAACGCGGTGACTTTCAAAATCGATGCTTACGCCGGGAAGAAGCAGAGGCTCAAGATTCAGGCGGTTTTCCGTCGGGCTTATACGGCGTTTGACTGCTTCGATCCTGGCTACCAACTCATCGGGATTGAACGGCTTGGGTAAGTAATCATCTGCTCCCAGCCCGAGCCCCTTAATTTTATCGGCATCCGTTCCTCTGGCACTGAGAATGATGACCGGTACGGAGGAAAAGGCTCGTATTTGTTTAAGTGTCTCAAACCCGTCCATTTTCGGCATAAGAATATCAAGTACTATCAAGTCGGGTTCTTGTGTCTGGGCTTGCTCGAGAGCTTCTACACCACCGCCGGCAGTTAATACTTCGTAGCCGGACAACTTAAGTTTCGAACGAAGAAAATTGAGGATGTGTACTTCATCGTCCACAAGCAGTACGCGGAATTGCTTCATCTAACAGCCTCAATCTTCATCCGTTTTCCTGACTGCCTCTCTGCTGGATAGTAGCATCATATAATGAGCCTGTCAATCTTCCACCTACCCCGGATGGTGGTTGTCTTCGCATTCAGAATAACCGGCAAATATGGCGGTTCGTTGAAAACATTAGCTTAGCTCGTGCAAGCGATCGTGCATTTCCGATGCACCGGGCTTGTCCATCATATCGACTGTGCTTGCCTGTAGTCCTTTGTCGCCAACCTCGGCTACATACCGGACAATTGTACCCAGCGTTAACCGGTCCCAATTCTTGTGAAGAACGCTATTCTTGTGAAAATATAGGCGCTGCCCATCTAGAGTTTGGAGAAAGCCGTAATCCTTATCGGGAAATATTTCCTCGACTACTGCCTGAACTTGTTTCGCGGGATGTGTTTTTATTTCGCCGCGCTGCCTGTCGACTACTTTTTCCAGTTCTCTTCTGGCCGAGTCGAACGAGCGCCGGATTAGCGACGGTAAAATCTCTTCTCTCGTCTTTTTTTCGCCGACCACTTCAGTCAGAAAATATTGAGATTCGCTCGTTTCTATTTCCGATTTCGATAAAGGTTGTGCCGCCGGCGAAGCCGATTCCTTCTGAATTTTCGCAGACGGTTTGGAAGAACGCTGCACTATAATGTTAGGACGGTCGGGGATCTGAACGTCGATACGCACATGATAAGGGTTGCCTTTCTGGTGGCGTCCCTGTTCACGTTCCAGAGCTATGCGTGTGCTAATGATGTAATCACATACTTTTTCCAGTCTGGCGATACCTCTGGTAATAATTCGATCGATATCAGGCGTGATCCTGACATTTTTCGCTACGATCTCGGGTGGTACTTGCATGATACTCTCCTTTCCTTTTTCAAACCGGTATGCTGCAAGGTCTCAGGACTATTGTTCGCATTTTTACAAAGCTGCAAGAAATTCTTTCCACGGAGTTGCCATCATTGTCTCCGTCGTTTCGTGACCGGAGGTGCGAAGAATCATGGCAACTTTGCCAACTGCCTTGGGGTCGTCAGTCTCAATTATGTCGACCACATCGAAGCGGCCTAAAGTGGCAAAACTTTCTTTCCAGGTGACTCCGGGGCAATCCCGTTTTATTTTCGCTGATACCTTTGAGGCAAGCTGCTTGAATTCCCTGGGGTCCTCTAACGCCTGAGGAGAAACGCGGCTAAGTATTACGTACGTTGCCATATCGATCCTCCTTTTCCGCTATAATCCCACTCCATTATGCACGTAAATGGATGAAATAGTTATAACATCAGGATGGCAAAAAATTACAAATTTATGACATTTTGTTAATATAGGAACGAAGGGAAGTATGAAACTTGTTATCTTTGATTTGGACCAGACGCTGGTCGATCTGATCACTATCCACAACGAGTTAACACGAAAATTGTTTCGACGAGTCTTTGGCGTCGATGCCACGCTTACGGAAATAGATTTCGCCGGAAAAAGTCTGCTCGACAATTTTAAAGAATTGGCCGAGCTTAAAAGAATACCCGATGCAGAATTCAATTCAGGAAACCGGGATTTGCTTGAATCATACGAAGACCTTTTCGAAGAAGCTATTCCTGTAGACGGCTCGAAATATGTCCTGCCGGGGGCGAGGGAATTGTTATCAGAGCTAACCAGAATGAACCATTTTATCGTCTTGTATACCGGAGGTTCCCGCAGAATAGGCGAATCAGTTTTGCGTATTACCGGGCTGGACAAATACTTTCGGCTTCGTTTTTACGGGACAGAAGTGAAAGCTCGAGCAGATATGGTGATGATGGCAATCGAACAGGCCGGGAAGCTGAACAACCGGAGTTTTCAAGGCCGGGACGTGGTAATAATCGGTGACTCGATACGGGATATAGAATGCGGGAAGGAAGTTAAGGCGTTGACGATATCCGTCGCAACCGGGTTTCATTCCCGTTCGCAGCTTCAGGAAAAAGGTGCTGATTTCATATTCGATAGCCTGAAAGATTGGCGCAAAATCGTCGATATTATCAACAACTCTTAACCTCCGATTTCGCCTCAAAAGCTTTTCTCCCTTTAGCTGTTTCCGTTTTGAAAATGTCACATTTTTGTAATAATGGGCTCGTTATTTTTATAACTATTTCATCTCGCAGATAGTACAATATTTTCATCGAACGCCAAAGGAGGGACATGTGATGAAAGTTAGAGACATAGGAGTGAAGGAAACCTACTGCGCCAGTCCTTCAACAAGCTTAAGCGAGGTTGCTTCCATGATGAAGAAGGATGATATCGGGATCGTGCCCGTATGCGAAGGGAAAAAGGTTTTGGGCGTAATCACTGATAGAGACATTGTTATACGTTGCGTGGCTGCTGACGTCAATCCGAAGGACTGTAACGCGAGAGAGTTCATGACTGCGCCGGCGAAAACCGTTTCGTTCAATACCTCGATCGAGGAAGCGGCGGCAATTATGGGTAGAGAACAAATACGACGTTTGCCGGTTGTGGAAGAAGGAAATCTCGTCGGTATGATATCGTTGGGCGATATAGCTACAGATCTCAACACCAACGATGCCCTGGTGGCTCAGACGCTGCGAAAAATATCTACGACCTCTCATGCTTTAATTGCCTAACTTAAACGTGCACTACGGTCGAGACCCCCGAAACAAACGTTTATCAGGTTGCAGGATGACATACCCGCGAATAAAGGCAAACAGCCGATGGCAAGAAAAACGACACAGATACGCATACTAACGCGCAGCAGTGCGCCTTTTGCCGATCGTGAAGAAGCGGGGAGGCTGCTTGCCGGAGAATTGTATGAGTATCGCGGGCAAAATGTGGTTGTGGTCGGCATTCCGCGCGGGGGAGTGGTAGTTGCCAATGAGTTAGCCAAAGGGCTTGGTGCCGAAGTCGATATTATTCTGGCCCATAAACTTGGTGCCCCCGGACATTCGGAATTGGCGGTGGGGGCGGTATCTGAGGACGGCACGCTAATTCTCAATCAACAAGTGGTAGAAGACTTGGGTGTGGCGGATACTTTTATTCAACATCAAAAAGAACAGCAGCTTGCCGAAATAAGACGCCGAAGCGAACTTTTTCGCCGGGTCCATCCGAAAATCACTTTGGAAGGAAAGGTAGTTATTGTTACCGACGACGGCGTGGCTACCGGAGCCACGACTCAGGCGGCTTTGTGGGCAGTTCGGGCGGAAAAGCCGGAAAAACTTATTGCAGCGTTGCCGGTAGGCCCTGAAGACACGATACGGCGGCTTGCGGAAGACGCGGATGAAATGGTCTGTTTAAAGACGCCCCCACTTTTTGGCGCGGTAGGGCAATTTTATGAAAATTTCTTACCCGTTGACGACAATGAAGTGTTATTGATACTAAA
>ORJL010287573.1_pt1 | contig 13775 bp, 15 predicted proteins | sample 1779941 | NCBI WGS metagenome assembly ORJL01 (sample SAMEA104232317, study PRJEB22302) | groundwater metagenome | biome: forest; feature: aquifer; material: groundwater | place: USA | collected 2011-08-07 | depth 5.8 m
CACTTTCCTTTACGAAATAAACTCAAAAATCGAAGGCTTTGGCTACAATAGAGACCCGAGAATAAAAGAACTCTTAGACCAAAGAGATCCTAAACAAGACGCTCCTGTTGTCTTTGATTGCAAACCTGATCAAATTGCCTACACAGAAAAAGAAATCAACGAAAATACCAAAGCGTATATTGGTGTTTGGAACCCAATTATTCTAAAAAATCTTCCTAAAAACATTGAGCACATTTATTCTAAATTTCCTGACCAAAAAGTCTTTTTGAAAGAAATTATTCCGGACAAAGAAATAAATTCAGCTAAAACTGCCATCAAAAAACTTGAAGCTGAAGGACACCAAGTCGGCGATTATGCCAAAGATATGCTTACCAAAGTAAATTGGGAAGAAAAACTGAAAAACTCCTACGAAATAGTTTCTTTCTCTGTTGGAGAACTTTTCGGTGATACAAAAGTGCACGCTTATGCCGAGATCAAAGCCAAAGCTTTAAAAGAGGGTCTTGATCTAGTTCCTGCTAACTTGGCTCCGTCAATACGTTTGAATTATGAGAAAAGCGGTCAGTGGACAGTAATGGTTATGGAGGCTATACGCGACCGTGCTGACAATCCGCCACTTTTCAATTGCTACAGCGATGGTTCTTTGTCGTGGTTGAGCCTCAGCTACGGCCGCGACGACAACGAGTGGTACGATAGCTATCGTTTCTTCTTCGCGCGCAAGTAACTTAGCGCTTAAAACTTATTTTCTTAACCTATCCCTTATCCCTTAATCCTTAATTCGTGCTAAAATACTAAAGAAAGTAGGTGAATATGCAAATGATTACGGTTGTTTGCTGCCGAAATTAGTATCCATACATCGAGAATATCCAGGATTAAGATTTTGGATAGAGTGGTGTATGTAGACTCTTCAAAAAATGAAGTTACTTGGTTCGGGATCTAGGGCATTTGATATGCCGAATTCGATTCAACCCCGAGAGTATTCAAGGGGTGGTGGCAAAGATGGATTCTGAACAATACGCGACCGTGATGACAATCCGAAACTTTTCAATTGCAACAGCAATGGTTCTAAGTCGTGGTTGAACAACAACAACGGCCGCGACGACAACAAGTGGAACGATAACAATCGTTTCTTCTTCGCGCGCAAATCATATCATTTCTCTCCTGCTTTGGCGGGAGAGTTTTGTTTATCCCGAGCATTGTCGAGGGATTTTGTAAGCTGTCCAAACCAACCGCCGAGCATTTTGCCTATCTCGTTTATTTTCTCTGAAAGAGCGATATATTTTTTATTATCAAGCGATCTATTTTCCCAAAGAATGAGAAGGAAGATATTTAATGTGTTTATTTTTCTGATCGCGATTTTTACATAAGGAGTTTTTTCTTCACGAGAAAGAAAAGTGGCGATAGAAACAGCCTCGATGGCATCGGTAAATAAATTATCTATCTTTTGTCCGATGGTGTATCTGTGGTTTTTGGGCAGTACCTGATAGTACTCATACCAAAGCTGGTAGCTGGTTTTGATCTTTTGCATGATCGGCAGCAAGTTTGCGAGGGGGGGGGGCTTTAAATGACTCTTTATTATGTTTAAAATTCAATTCATTCATAAATACGATAATATCATTTCTCTGGAAAATTTGCTTGAAGCATGGAAGGAATTTTTGCGCGGAAAAAAGAAAAAAACGGATGTTCAGATCTTTGAAATGAATTTGATGCAAAATATTATCTCTCTTCATCAAGATCTAAAAACTAAGATATATAAACATTCGGAATATCAAGCTTTCAATATTTCTGATCCTAAGCCGAGAAATATTCACAAAGCAAAAGTTAGAGACCGACTGCTTCACCATGCTTTATATAGAAAATTATATGCTTTTTTTGACAGAGTTTTTATAGCTGATTCATATTCTTGCAGATTAAATAAAGGAACCCATAAAGCCATAGAAAGATTTAGATCTTTTTCAAATAAAGTATCTAAAAATAACACGAGAACTTGCTGGGTCTTAAAGTGCGATATTAGGAAATTTTTTGCAAATATTGATCACAATATTTTGAAACAGATTTTAGCCGAATACATTGCAGATGAAGATGTTTTATGGCTTTTAGCGCGAGTGATCGATAGTTTTCATACCAAGGGCAAGGTTGGTGTTGGCCTGCCCCTTGGCAATCTCACTTCTCAGCTCCTGGTTAATATCTATATGAATAAATTCGATCAATTCGTGAAACACAAACTCAAAGCAAAATACTATATCCGCTATGCCGATGATTTTGTGATATTGTCTCCCGACAGAAAACAACTGGAAAGCTTGCTTCTATTAATAGAAGCAGAACTTTCTGAAAAATTAGCCCTGAATTTGCATCCAAATAAAGTTTCCATAGAAACACTGGCTTCGGGAATTGATTTTCTTGGTTGGGTTAATTTTACTAAACACAGAGTTTTGAGAACGAGCACGAAGAAAAGAATGATAAAAAGATTAAAAGAAAGTCTGACCTTAGAAACCACTAATTCCTATTTAGGGCTTTTGAAGCATGGGAATGCGCATAAATTAAAGAGAAGATTGTTTTGTAAAAACTAGCAAATTAGCTGTATAATTACTGTATTATGAGAGAAATATCAGCTGGAATTATAATTTATAAAAGGCTAAAAGATAGAGACGAAAAGATTGAGACTAAGTACCTTTTGCTTTATCAGGGAAGGGGGTATTGGAATTTCCCTAAGGGTAAATTAGAAAGTAATGAACGAAGTTTTGAGGCGGCTATTAGAGAAACTGGCGAAGAGACCGGCATTTTGCCTATGAATTTAAGAATGGATAGGAATTTTAAAGAGCCTGATCGCTATGTTTTTCAGCATGAAGGCAATAAGGTGTATAAATTGGTTTTATTTTATCTGGCCGAAACAAATAAGCCGGAAATTAAATTATCAAAAGAGCATGAGGGCTATGGCTGGTTCCTTTTTAAGGATGCGATTAAGCTATTAAGACATCCTAATAGTCAGTTTATTTTAAGGAAGGCTAATGATCATTTGAAAAGACAGATGGGTTCCATTCAAAACCACAAGGCTCCTGTGGTGGCAAGTAAAGAACAGGTTAATAAACCGCCAGTTCAAAAAATATAATATTGTCATGAGTGCAACTGAAAAAGTTGGTCACTGGGTAAGAGATTATCTACGCGCTATTCATGGACATAGCTTGGTTTTTATTCATCGAAATCCTCCACGGCATTATTTAGGACATATTGTTGAAGGTAAAAATCCAATTATTCTCATACCTGGAGTATTTGAAAAGTGGCATTTTCTAAAAGCTATTGCTGATTCGCTGTCTCTGCGTGGTCATCCAATCTATGTACTTGAGCATATTGGTTATAATACGAAAGAAATACACCATACAGCGAAATCAATTAGAGAATTTATTGATAAGGAAAAATTAAAAGATGTAATTATTATTGCGCATAGTAAAGGCGGCCTTATTGGAAAGCATTTGTTAAATTTTCATAATAAGGATGAAAAAATAAAGAAAGTGATTGCTATTGCCTCGCCGTTTGCCGGATCTCATATAACAAAGTTTATTCCACATAGAGCCATCATGGAGCTTTCTCCGCATAGTCAAATTGTTAAGGAATTAAATGAAAAAAAAGAATTTAATCATAAAATAGTTTCTATTTTTGGCTTGTTTGATAATCATGTATGGCCGGAGTCAAGTTGTAGGTTGGAAGGCGCAAAAAATATTGAGGTTCATACGCACGGACACCACAAAATTTTATTTGATAAAAAAGTACACGATATTATCGCATCAGAGATTGGGGATGTTTAATTAAATAACTTGTCCGATCAGTGCTAAGACGAAAATTCCAATAGAATTTAGTAAGTATGAAATAGGGGCGAAATATAAAGTCCTCATTTTTGTTATACCCATTAGGGCTAATCCTATTTCGTCGGGTAGGGGACTGGCTATAATTACAGCTCCAATAAGAGCGAGAGAAAAGCTGAATATTTTTGATTCCAAAATTGATTCGCGTCTTATTTTATGGGTAATGGAGATTATATATCCGGAGATATTGTCTTTGATGAATTTAAAAATAATATAGTCACCCAAGAGAGCTCCAAAACCACCTATAAATGCAATTAAGAAAGGATTTGATTTTTGAGCTATTTCAATGATGGTTGCGGTTGCGGGTGCAACGGTGAAGATTGAGGTGTAAAAAAGCCCGGCAATAAAACTTGCTAAGATTTCGTATTCTTTTGTGGAATTTATTAAATTTCCAATTGCGTTAGTTTTAACCAAAACAATTGCAACGATTATGCTGAAAGAAATTATATACAGATCTTTTATTATTTTTTTATCCATGTACTAATAATAACAAATCCCCCCACTCTAGTTGAATGGGGGGATTTGTTATTATTCTATTTAACCTTTTCGAGTATTTTTACAAATACTGTTGGGTGATTTTGGGCTAGGTCGGCTAATATCTTTCTGTCTAATAAGACATCGGCTTTTTTTAGTTTGTTTATAAGAACACTGTACTTTGTTCCGGATGCTCTAGCAGCAGCATTAATTCTTACGTTCCAAACAGATCTGAAATCTCTCTTTTTCTGCTTTCTACCTCTGTAGGCGTGAGTCCAGGCATGGAGCAATGCTTCCATAGCGGCTCTTTTCTTGGTTTTTCTATCCCACCTAAATCCCTTGGTGTATTTTAATATCTTTTTTCTTTTTTGCGCTGTATGTATACCGCCTTTTGTCCTTGGCATAAATTTATTTTAGAACTCCTTTATGTTTTAATTTGTGAAAAGCTTTGATATCAACCTTCTTTGTACCCAAAGCTCCGCGTTTTTTTCTAATTTGATTACCGCTTTTGTTGGCTCTAAAATGATCCTGGGCCATTTTACGCCTAAGCATCTTTCCAGTCTTTGTTATTCTGATTCTTTTTGAAAAACTTTTTCTCATATTTTTTATTTTATTCGTATGTGCCTATTCGTTAAGGCTTTCGTATACTATTTTTTAACTATTTGTATATTGAATCCACGTCCAGTCCATTTTATATCTGATAAAATTTTATGTTCCGGATCTACCATTTTAATGAAATCTCTAAGTTTAGTTTTGGCTAAGTCTTGATGGGCTTTTTCCCTACCTCTCAAGTTTAGTAAAACCTCTACTTTGTTTCCTTCATTTAGGAATTTATTGACTCTGACCGCTTTTACGCCAAGATCGTGAATAGCTTCTCTTACGCTGATCTGCACTTGTTTCATTTCCTGAATTTTTTGTGTAGCGCGTTGCTTTTTCCACTTCTTCTCTTCTTGGTAGCGATATTTGTCAAAACTGATTATTTTTACCACTGGCGGAATAGCCATAGGTGATATCTCAACAAGGTCTAAGCCTTTTTCTTTGGCAAGCCTAAGAGCTTCGGATGTTTCAATGACGCCTAAATTAGCGCCTGTTTCATCTATAGCCCTCACTTCCCTTACATTTATTTTTTCGTTGATTCTAATCAATGAAGAAATATTACTGTATTTTATGAGTTTTGTCTATAGTCTCTTACTATTTCAGCGTATAGGGCAGGGCTTAGTTTTTGGATCTCAGCTGCCCATTTTTTAGCGATTTCTAGCTCTTCCTGCCAATTTTCTTTTGAAAGCTTAAAACGAGCGAATGCTATATAGTCCTTATTTCTAATATCTTCTGGCAGTTCATTTTTTTTAATTACAAATTCATTTTCGTCTCGAGATCCGTCTTCTCGATATTTAGTATAGGCCTCTATTGCTGTTTGAGGGAATCCAAACAATTGACCCAAATTCTCATTCATTTCATCCTCTTCGCATATCCAGTTTTTAGATAGTTTTTCGGCGGTTTCAATATTTTGGGAAATAAAAATTCTTTGAGATTCTGTTCCGTTTATCTCGCCCTTAATGTTATTTTCTACAATAAATTCCGGTTCAGAACGAATTTCTTTTTCAGCTACAGCTGACAAGCCGGTCTTACCGAGTAACTGTAGTAATTTTTCAATATGAACTTTTTTGCGTCCCGGCGATAAAAGCGGTTCCGGATAGCCCGGTCTCCATTCTTTAAAAATAAAATTTATATCCGTTGCCGGTTTTAATCCGCGCCAAACCAAGAGGAGATTCATTTTATCCACATTTAATAATGGTAATTGTTCTATTTCCTTTGCTAGCTCTTTTTCTTTTGGAGATATTTGCTCTTTTTTATTCTCCCTATTAAATCCATTTTTTTCGAATTTCATATATTTGGTTTATGGTTATTGCCAGTAAACTTTATTATATTCCTCTAGTTTTAATCTTTTTTCTTTAGAATTATATTTATAAACAGTCACCCCGCAATTTTTAGGGGATTCACCAGCCGGCCATTTAAGCGCTTGATCATAATTCCAATGCTCAAGGATAAATCGTAAGCAACGTAAGGTTCCACCGTGCGTCACTATTAATACTTTTTGGCCAACTCTGTCCCTAAAAAGCATATTTATAAACAAATAAACTCTTTCTACGACATTCGCTAGGCTTTCTCCGCCTGGTGGCTGCGCGAAAAAGCCGCCGAAGGTTTGCCAATAATCTTTTAGCCAAGGAAAATGAAGGGTGGCTTCTTTTTCGGTCATATCATATGCATATCCGCCATGCCGTTCTCGGATAAAGGGATTGTTCCGGATCTTAATTTTATTGCGTTTATTCTCCGGCCACGTCTTTAAAATATTTTCCAGCGTCTGCTCTGTTCTTAAATAGCCAGAATGATAAGCGTAATCAAAATGGCCGAAATGTTTGTGTAGAGCTAGTCCTGTTTTTCGCGCTTGTTCGAAGCCTTCGGCTGTCAAAGAAATTTTATTATCCGGAATACCCCTTGTGTCTTTTCTTGATTCTTCATCAGCAAAATAGACTTGATCTTTTTTGATCTTATTTCTCTCGGATTCGGCGTGCCTAACTATTACCAATAGGGTCGGGCGTTGAGTATTAGTACATTTTTTCCCGATATTTTTATCGAGGATCCTTGATTTTTTTGGAGTCAAGATTTTTTTGGTTTTCATATTTATTTGTTTTTTTCTAATTCTAATTTTTCAAATTCAGGAAGAATTTTTGCAACTAAAATAATTGCAAACAATACGGCAAAGCCGCACATTATAGATGGGACTGCCATTCGCGTTGTTTTTTCATAAATAAATACTATAGCGGTTGGAATTATAAATGAAGCATAGCCGGCCAGCATCCACGTTGCCAAAGTTTTATTTCTTTGTTTTTCAGATACGGCTTTAATAAGCGGTAATAGTCCGAGTGCTATGAAGCCAAAATAATAAACGCCGTAAATGATCTTAGAATTTGATAAGAGGGGATTGAAAATAATAAAATTTCCGGAGCAAGTCGGATTTGTGAGAAAACCAGGAACAAAGAGAATTACTAAGCTTATTAAAGTTGCGGATATATAGCTAACAGGAGTCAAAATCCATTTTTTGGTGATCAGTGAATTCATATGTATTCCCAACGGAACTAAAAATGTGATTGCCAGGTATCCGATGGTCGTCCAGGGTATTATGTAGCCTGACTTGCATATATTGTATTCTGCTAATTGAAATACGCCGAGTAAGATTAGTATGGCAATGGCTATTTTTCCAAAAAATGTTTTTCGATATTTAACAAAAACATAAAATGCAAACAAAAACTCAATAGCAAATGTCGAAAGACTTACAATGGGAGTAAAGCAATAGTTTCTAATTGAATTTTTATCATTCATTGTATCTTGATACTAGACAATAAATACAAAAAAGAAAAGACCGAATATATTTACCCCCTCACTTATACATAGGTGCGGGGGGTTATAAAAAAAACTGCCCCGAAGGGCAGTTGTAATTTAAGGATGTATCAAGCGAGACACATCATTGAACATGGCTAAGAGCATGATGAGTAGTATTATGATAAATCCCGCTATTTGTATCGTGCTTTGAGCCTTTTTTGATAATGGCCGGCGTATAATTGCTTCTATGAGAAGCAATTGTAGTTGTCCGCCGTCTAAGGCTGGAATTGGCAAAAGATTGAAGAGTCCCAGGGTTACATTTAGTATGATCAGAAGTCCTATGAGCATTGAGAATCCTTCTTTTGTTGCCTCCGTGGTTATTTTATAGATAGTAATTGGTCCGCCTACATTTTTAGCTGATATTTTTCCCGTAAAAAGATCAATCATTCCATTTACTTGAAGTCTGATGATTACCGCATATCTTTTGTATCCTTCGGTTACTATTGCGAAGCCTTTTACTTTTTTCTGTTGGATGACGGGAGAAATGCCAATGATCAGTCCTTCTTTTGTAGTTTCCGGTTTAACATTTATATTTAATAAATTTCCGTTTCTCTTGAGCGTTAAAGCTATTTGCTTGTCCTTATTTTTCTGTACATTAAATGTTATATCGAGCCAGTTAGTGATATTTTTTCCGTCGATAGCAATGACTATATCGCCTTTCTGAATGCCCGCTTTATCAGCCGGAGAATTTTTCATAACTTCCTCTATGGCCATTGTTGTTTCGGGCACTGAGCCGTTGGAATATATCAATCCCATTGTCAGGATAAGTCCAAGTAGTAAATTAAATACCGGGCCGGCCAGGATCATCAGGGCTCTTTTCCAAACAGGTTTACTAATAAAATACCTATTTTTATCGGGATCTTTGGGGTCAATATCTTCTTTGAAACTAGGACCAGCTGGTTTTATGTAGCCGCCCAATTGTATGAGAGACAAGCTATATTCGGTTTCGCCCAATTTGAATTTGAGAAGTTTCGGACCGAAACCGATCGAGTAAGCGTCTATTTTCATTCCGCACATTTTGCCGACGATCAAGTGTCCGAATTCATGGAAAGAAACCAGAATGCCTAAAACCACGAAAAACATCAGTAGACCGATCATATCAAACCACCTCCATTATCTGATTGTTAAAGAATGCTTATTTTTTTAGTTTAGGCGATGGTAAATGTAAGTCAATAGACTATAAAAAAATCCCGATTGTTTCGGAATTTTTTATTTTTTCTGTCATTCTGCCCCTTCCTCTCTGTCATTCCAAACTTGATTTGGAATCCAGTCTTTTTTTTCTGGATTCTGGGTCAAGCCCGGAATGACACGAATATTTTATTGTGGTTTATTTCTTTTTGGCCAATCTTTCTTTAACCGCCGCCTGAGCTGCCGCTAATCTAGCAATTGGAACTCGAAATGGGGAACAGGAAACATAGCTAAGCCCTTCTCTGTGGCAGAATTCAACGGTTTTTGGCTCTCCACCATGCTCTCCACAGATTCCAATTTTCAAATCTTTTTTTATGTCCCTGCCTTTTTTAATAGCGATCTTTATAAGCTCACCAATTCCTTCTTGATCAAGTACTTCAAAAGGATCGTATTCGAAAATATTTTGTTTTACATACTCTTTTAAGAATTTTCCGGCGTCATCTCTGGAAAGTCCGGCTCCCATTTGGGTAAGATCATTTGTTCCGAAAGAGAAAAACTCCGCGCCAACATTCACGAGCTTGTCGGCAATAAGAGCGGCTCTTGGGACTTCGATCATAGTGCCAATCTTGTAGTCCATTTTTACTTCAGCTTCTTTGAGTTTGGCTTCGGTTATTTGTATGGTGCTTTCTTTCAAAATTGAAAATTCTTTTGTTGTAGCAACTAACGGGATCATTATTTCCGGAACAACTTTATGTTTCTTTCCGCATTTTGGACATTTCTTGGATACGGTAATAGCGGCTTCAATGATGGCGGCTACCTGCATATCGTAAATTTCCGGGAAAGTGATGGCGAGCCTGCAACCTCTATGTCCAAGCATTGGGTTAAATTCGTGGAGATCGTCAATTTTAGCCTTTAAAACATCTACGGCAACGCCCATTTCTCTGGATAGTTCATTGATATCTTTTTCTTCTTTAGGTAAAAATTCGTGAAGAGGGGGATCGAGCAATCTAACGGTTACAGGAAATCCTTCCATTGTATGAAATAGTCCAATAAAGTCTTCTCTTTGATATGGCAAGAGTTTTGCCAAGGCTTTTTTTCTGCTTTCAACATCGCCGGCAAGGATCATTTCTCTAACGGCTTTAATTCTGTCGCCTTCAAAGAACATGTGTTCGGTTCGGCAAAGTCCAATACCCTCAGCTCCAAATTTTCTGGCCATAGTGGCATCAGCTGGGGTATCGGCATTGGTTCTGACTTTCAATCTTCGGAAGCCATCAGCCCACTCCATAATCTTTGCGAAGTTTCCGGAAAGTTCCGGATCTTCGGTGGCAAGTTTTCCAACATAAACTTTTCCGGTGGCGCCATCAAGAGAAATAAAATCACCTTCTTTTAGGGTAATTCCTTTATTTTTTATGGTTAGGGTTTTAGCTTTTTCATTTATGAGTAATTCCGAGCATCCGGCAACACAGCTAGTACCCATACCTCGGGCTACAACTGCGGCGTGGGAAGTCATACCACCTCTGGCTGTTAAAATACCTTTGGCAGAATGCATGCCATCGATGTCTTCCGGTGAAGTTTCTATTCTGACTAAAATAACATCAAGACCGGATTGAGTTTTTTGATATGCCTCGGCTGCTGTGAAAACAATTTCTCCGACAGCTGCGCCGGGTGAAGCGGGAAGTCCTTGGGCGATAGGCTCGGCTTGATTTAAAGCCATAGGAGCGAATTGTTTGTGTAAAAGCTGATTGAGCTGGTTTGGATCAAGTCTGAGAATGGCTTGTTCTTTGGAAATAAGTTTTTCTTTTACCATATCCACAGCAATTTTAACTGCAGCGGCAGTTGTTCTTTTTCCGTTTCTGGCCTGTAAAACAAATAATTCTCCCTGTTGAATGGTAAATTCCATATCTTGCATGTCTTTGTAATGCTTTTCAACTTTATTACAGACAGTTACAAGCTCTTTATATATTTTTGGACTTTGAGTTTTTAAAGCAGAAACATGAAGTGGAGTTCTAATGCCGGCAACTACGTCTTCGCCTTGAGCATTCATTAAATATTCACCATAGAATTTAGCTTCTCCGGTCGAAGGATTTCTGGTAAAGCAAACTCCGGTTCCGGAATCGTCGCCTAGGTTTCCAAATACCATTGCTTGAATATTCACAGCGGTGCCGATAAGTCCTTTTATGCTATTTATTTCTCTATATCTTATTGCTCGATAGTTATTCCAGGAATTAAAAACAGCTTTTATAGAAAGATTCAATTGTTTTTTAGGGTCCTGTGGAAATTCATTTCCTGTTTCCATCTTGATCATGGCCTTATATTTTTTGGCGATCTCTTGCAAGTCGCCTGCATCCAAGTCGGTATCAATTTTGGCGCCCTTAGTATCTTTTACTGTTTCTAAAATATGTTCAAAACTAGAATGTTCAACTTCTAAAACTACACTGCCAAACATTTGAATGAGTCTTCTATATGAATCCCAAGCAAATCTGGCATTGCCGGTTTTTTTAGATAAGCCAATTACGGATTTGTCGTTAAGTCCGAGGTTTAAGATCGTATCCATCATCCCGGGCATAGAAGCTGCGGCTCCGGAGCGAACAGAAACGAGAAGCGGGTCATTGGCATCGCCAAGTTTCTTTCCCATTTTCTTTTCAAGGCTAGCGAGCTTGGTGTCTATTTGTTTTTGTGCTTCAGACGGAATCTTTTTGCCGGTGTCGTTATAAATTTTGCAGGTTTCGGTAGTGATGGTAAATCCCGGGGGAACATTGATACCTAAACTTTTCATTTCAGCGAGGTTGGCGCCCTTTCCGCCGAGAATTTCTTTCATATCTTTGTTTCCTTCCTCGAACGCATACACGAACTTCTTATTTTTTGTAGCCATATATTTTATTAATTAGATTTTTATTTATATGAATTGCAATTTACAAAGGAGTTTTAATTGTTTTGTAATACTCCCGCAGGGAGCTGAATTTATTGTCTTTTACTGTGAAAATAGCGACTTCATCCATATCAATTTTAAGATTTCTTTTGATGTCAGTAAAAGTTGCTTCCCATTCTGCGACAACGACATTTTCATCTATCCAAACATTAAGAAGATTAAAGGTTATATCTTTTTGTTCACCTATTACTTTACTTTTCCAGTACGTGCGAATTCCTTCGTGTCCCTGGTTTTCAGGCTCGTGGGGATCGTTGTATGTGGCATCGGGAGTAAAAATTGTGAGTATCAATTCAGGGTCGCGTTTAACCCAGGCTTCGCCGTATGTATTTAGAAGCTCAACGGCTAGTTTTTTGTCCATAAAATTAATATTTGTAAAATGAGTTATCCCTAAAACATTCGCTTCGGGCTAATGTTCGGACGATCAATTTATGGAATAAATTGATTTAGTCCTCTTGTCGTAATTCAGTTGTATTTTAACAAAAATAAAACCCTGAATCAATTTGTTTTTTTATTTCCTGACAGAATATTATTGCCTTTTTATTATATTTGGTATAGTTTTACTTTTAGTAAAGAAATTAGAGTAATTGCATAGAATTTCTTTTGAAAACAAAATCTTAGAAAAGAAAGGAGTGTTTTTATGAAAAAAACAGATTGTTATACTCATAGTGAGGGGGTAACCGGTGGAGGACAACTACTTGAATTCACCTGTCCGCCGGAAAAGGTGGCTGAGGTGAAAGAGTTTCTGAAAAACAATGTTCGCTCTATCGATATACCGATGACCGGAAGAGTAAATTTAACACATGGCACTTATGGCCAGTATACTCGCTACGAAATCGTGCAGCATAAATATGCTGGTGGAGGTTATCCTGGCTGTGGCGGCTACATCGAGGTTCTGGAAATAAAAAATCCGCCCGATAACAGGCAGGGATTTATTATTCACGAGCATGACAGTAATTGGGGTACGGCTTTTACCGAATGGGAAACATTAGAAGATGCACGTTTAGCATTTGCAGGGCATTGGAGTAGTAATTTTAGGGATAATGCTGAGTCATTTCCTAAATTGTCCGGCTTCAAACGACGAATAGCTTGCGGACTGCTTAAACCATGGTTTTATGCTGTCGGTAATCAGCAGTTAATCGGGGATTACGCTTTTCCCGAAGGGTTGCAGGATGATCCTGTTTATCGTTTCGGGCAGAAGTTCGTTGTTTTTAATGAGTTTGACGATCAAAATATTCCGATAATAAAGACGTGTATGGGCACGCGCTTTGTTGAGGAAACAAAAGGAGATCCCTATCATCAATACAGTTCTGCTAAATATAGGCTTGTATATTGGAACGATGGCAGTGTTTGGAATGAAGAGCATGCAAGTCAAGAAAAGCGTCCTCGTCCGCTCGGAGAAAATGAGCTATGGATTGAGGAGGCGATTCGGGAGTTTTGCAAATTGCTGGCCGGCAGAAAGATTGATTTTTCTATAAATTTTCTTGATGGTAGCAAGTTCATTGGCAAATGGCTGAAAATGAAGTTGCGGGCTCAGCCCTCTTCAGAAGGAAATTATTACTGCATTGTCCATTTCAAAGGAATAGCAAGGCCCAGGGAAGGTTGGATCGTCGACTTCAAACCAACACCTGAAACGCCGAGTGTGGTGGTTTATATAAATCAGGAATCCGCTAAACGAGGAGAGGTTGTAGAGCGACTTGAGATTAAGAAGTGTAAACCTAAAGCTGGCGGCAAAAAATGGGTTGGAGTCTGGAATACTCCCTGAAGTACAAAGCAAAAATAGGCTTACGCAATAAATGTGTAAGCCTATTTTTAATTACCAGGAAACCCCGCCCGAAGACAGCGTCGTTATTATGTATTAGCTGGTGGGAGGGCGGGGCTGAATGGAACCTTACCTACCACGGCTTTGCCGTGGTAGGCTAGTCTCATGAGAATTCAACATCTAAATC
>ORJL011271316.1_pt1 | contig 13772 bp, 15 predicted proteins | sample 1779941 | NCBI WGS metagenome assembly ORJL01 (sample SAMEA104232317, study PRJEB22302) | groundwater metagenome | biome: forest; feature: aquifer; material: groundwater | place: USA | collected 2011-08-07 | depth 5.8 m
ATAGCGCGCTGCCCGTTCGCTAGAGCCGATGACCTTAATGCTATAACCCCAGCGGGAATACTTAAAAATGATTGCCAGAACAATTGCCAGAAATATAGCAAAAAACAAACCAGCATGAATCCGGGAACCGCCCAGCCCAGGCAACTTAGCTGCCTCCGGAAACGGCGCGGTTAGAGGAAAGTTAGACCCCTTCGGATCCCTCCAGGGACCGTAAACCAGATAGTCTACCCAAAGGATAGCTACGTAATTAAGCATCAGGCTAGTAATGATTTCGTTGACCTTCCAAATGGCACGTGGAAGAGCAGTTAGAAGGGCCCATAGTCCCCCTGCGGCCATTCCCAGCACGACCATTCCCGGAAGCATGAGGTAGGCCGGCAGGCCAGGAAACGTCAAGGGCAGCCAGGTTGCTCCAAAAGCCCCCATATAAAGCTGACCTTCTGCTCCGATGTTCCATAATTGCATTTTAAAGGCCAACGAAACTCCCAAAGCTGTCAACATCAGTGGAATAGCCTTGACCATGGTCTCGGTGAGCCCATATTTCGAGCCCAAAGTTTCGCCAAACATGATCGAATACACAGTCAGTGGTTTTTGTCCGGTAAGGGACAAGAATACTGCCCCCAACGCCAGGGCCAGTAGCACCGAGATTAAAGGTATAATAAAAACCATCACCAGCGATGGGTTCAGGCGTTTTTCCAGTTTAAATGTGAGCCGGTTCATCATCATTTATCCTTTCTTTGACCAAGGGGGAGCCCATCATTAATAGTCCCACTTCTTCCAAGTCGGCTTGTTCAACGGAAAATTCACCGGTTATTTGACCGTTAACACTACCCCAACCAGATCGGCCAATTTGAATATTTCATCAAGGTCCTCAGAAATCAGCAGGATCGCCGTTTTATGTGTCTTCAATTCCAGCAACAATTTATGTACCGCTTCGGTGGCCCCGATATCCAGTCCTCGCGCCGGGTAGATTATCACCATTAATTTGGGTGAACTGGAAATTTCCCTGGCTAATAACAGCTTTTGCAGATTGCCGCCGGACATCATTTTTACAGGCTGACGCAGGCTGGCAAGCTTGACCTGGTACTGTTTTACCAGAGTCTCAGCATTGCCTTGGACAGCCTGGGGTTTCAACAACCAGCGTCCCGAAAACACGGGCTGATGATAGTTTTTCAAAATCAGGTTGTCAAGTGCATTAAGATCTGGCACCAGTCCCATACCCAAACGGTCTTCTGGCACATAAGCGACCCCCAAATCAATGATCGCGCGGGGGGAAAGATGGCTTATATCCCGACCGTTTAACAGGACTTTCCCGCTCTGGGTCTGGCGCAAACCGGCGATTACTTCTGCCATTTCACGTTGGCCGTTACCTGACACACCGGCCAAACCGATAAACTGATTCCCTGTAATTGGATTAGCGCTTGGTTCATCTTTGTTCCCCTCAATTCAAAAACAATTATCGCCGAAATAGTTAAAGGAAACTCATAAATAGTTGGAGATTATGCTTTGAGGACGCATCAGCAACCTCAAGGCATAATCTCGACAATAAGATGGATGCACTATTTCCAACCGCATTATTTGGGGATTGTGCCGTCAACACCTTCTACAAACCAGTCAAAGGAAAGCATATCTTTATCAGGCATTACCTGACCGGCTGGGACTTTAACCTCTCCCTTTTGGTCTTTGATGGGTCCGGTAAAGACATCCCACTGTTTGGTCAGGATTTTTTGTTTGGCTACTTCCACCAGTTTCTTAGTGTCCTCAGCAACCATGGGGCCAAAGGGAGCAATATCAACGATACCGTCGCTCATGGGACCCCAGTATTGGTCGTTTTTCCAGGTACCTTTTTTGACCGCTTCCACAGTCTTCACATAGTAGGGACCCCAGTTCCAAACCGCGGAGGTAAGCACAGCCTTGGGTGCCATCTTGGACATATCGGTATTGTAACCGATCGCGAATTTACCTTTTTCATCTGCAGCCTGGATGGTCCTGGCGTATCTTGGTGCTGGGAGAGTACGTCAGCGCCAGCTGCCAGTAGACTTTTTCCAGCATCTTTTTCTGCGGCAGGATCATACCAGGTATTGGTCCAAATGACTTTTACTTTGGCCTCAGGATTAACAGAGCGTACACCTTGGGTGAAGGCGTTGATCCCCCGAACAACTTCCGGAATCGGGAAAGCGGCAACATAGGAGGGTAAGCCGACGTCATCTTGCTTCCTGATGTTGCTCCGATTTCACCTCGCCTTCCATAAATAAAAAAACTTTCCAGAGATAAAAGTCTCCAGAAAGCTTCATTGCTCTGATTAGTTGGGATTAATTCTTATTATATTATCTATAATAAATAATTGCAAACAATGCGCCAAGCATTAGAACGCATGGAATACCACCGTTATACCGCCGTCCCCATCATTGATGATAAAGGCAAGTATGTAGGAACTCTAACTGAAGGTGACCTCCTCTGGAAAATGAAAAACACTCCTGCACTTACATTTGTCAATACGGAAAATATCTACCTCAGTGAAATTAAAAGACATATACAAAATAGACCGGTTTACATCAATGCCCATATGGAAGATCTCATAGCTCGGGCGACGGAACAAAACTTTGTTCCCGTGGTTGACGATAATGGAGTATTTATCGGTATCGTGCGCCGTAGAGAACTCATAAGATATATTGCTAATGACTGCTCTCACTTGAAATAAAAAGAGTCCGTGCCCCACGATTCGCTTTAACCTGTTTCCAAGCGTTTTCTAAATTCCCTACCCGATATACTGTCGATAAGAGAGGCGCACAGAGGAACTTTAATCCTCCAATACAAATAGAACTGCCCGGCGCACGAAAAAAGCATGCAAATTTGCATGCTTTAAAATCTAAAAAGTCGCCATAAGAGTGATGGAGAATCAATTTGCTGTGCACTTTGAAGCTGAACAGTCTGAACCTCTTGACCTGAATTAATACTTAATGTTGCTGCATTCTCACCAGCTAAGATCGGTAGCTGTGTTTTAAGGTCCTTAATAGTAAGTGATACCTTCATACCAGGATATCCAAAAATCTGTACGGGTTGAGTGATTTTTAAATCACTTGTGGTGTGCCACGCACTTAAAATTTGACCAAAGCCCGCTGTCGGCTGAGTTATAGGATATAATTTAAACTGATCTCGAACCTGGTCTAAAATCTGTACGTTAGCATCCAGTGCGCTTTGCAGGGATTGAACGGTCTTTTGACCTAACACCGCTGCAATAATATAATGTTTTTCTTTACCAATAACCACCGGTGTCGCCGATACAAAGCAACCCCCAGCTTGTGAGGTTGAACCGGTTTTGATTCCTACAACTCCATGTTTTCCAAGCATCCAATTCACATTATACACAGTTCCAGCCAAGGGAAGCGTAGCCTGTGGCATTGCGACTATTTCTCGAAAAACAGGGTCTACCATGGCTGCTTGGGCAATTTTAATTTGGTTCACTGCATTGCTCACGGTTGCCGGATTCACGCCACAGGCATCCGCATAATACGTCTCTGTCATACCAAGGGATTTGGCTACTTCATTCATTTTTATCACAAAGGCAGCATCCGTTCCAGATACCCAACGACCTAACGTGTTCGCGATGTTGTTACCAGACGGCAACATCAAACCTTCCAAAAGTTGCCTCTCAGTTAGGCTTTCCCCTTGAGCAACCTTTAAAACTGAACCGCCGTTTTTGAGGTTATTTTGATAATCAGCTTCATCTTGTGCATTTATTATCAAATTCGGTCCATCTTCACCCGACTTTAAAGGATATGTTTTTAGGACTATATAGGCCGTCATCATTTTCGTTAAGCTAGCAATCGGGACTGCAGTTTGGTCAGCAGAGGAGGCAATAACGCCAAAGTTTTCAGTACCAACGGCAGATTCACCTTGATCAGGAAAGGTAACTGAAAGCTGACCTGGTAAAACAATGTTCTGAGATACCGGTTTTACCTCAACGACCGGATAAGGACGATAAATCTGTACAATCCCCACGATAATAAACAAAAAAATAATGGGTAAAATCAGCTTTAATTTTGGAGACATAATCAACCTCCCACAAAGATTATTATTATCTATTATGGGTTTTATTATATAAGAAATCAACAAATTCGACAATGCTCGATAAATACCCAGTCTTTCCACTCTTTATTTTTTAGACTCATGAGGATAAAGTTTTATTCTTATAGACGTTCGTTAATCATTGGAGAACTCGCTTATCTCGAGTAAACTATCTTTTCTGATAGAAACAAAAGCAGGCCACCAACCCCGATGTTCGTACCAAAATCCCAAGACCAACAAACACTTCATTATGGCTCCACAAAAAGATCGTTCCCCCAACGATTGCTGAAGGAATTAGAACCAGCAAAAGCTGAATAAAAAGCAACAGGGGGTAGAATAATTTCCGTTCCAGGGATGTAGGTAAGAACACGTAACTCAGAACCACCATGTTACCCTGTTCAATATAGATGGAAACCACGATCAGAGAAATCAAAACGGCAGTAGACCAAGGAGCAGCGTCTATGCCAAGCACAAAGGCATAACTAAGGTTAAGAAGCAAGATATTAAGGGCGAAACGGAGCATCGGCAATAGATTAATAGCTAAAGTTTTCGGGAAAATGTGCCGGGCAAAGTATATATATACGGGAAAGAAAGTTCCGACCCCACCGGACTCTGAATACCACGCAGCAATAGTAAATATACAATAACTCCATTGATTGTTAGGAACCCCTGCAATATACCCATACCGTTCTTATTCACAAAAATTATCCCTGCAGCTATCCCTACTAGAACAGAAATGGGAGTCAAATACCCCAAGAATTCATTAAATCCAGTTCGTCGATAATACACAACCTGTTTAAAGAGGAAAGCCCAACTCGCTGGATAGTTTCCCCTGACAACAACCTTATTCTTACGGAACCCCAAACGGGAAGCTAGCTCTAATTTGTTGAGGGTGCCACTTCTTTTTTTCTCTCTGATATCTTCCATTTTAACAGCATAATCGAGTACTTCATAGTGTCTCCAAAGCTTCAATTCCATACCAGCTCTCGCAATTTCAAGATGAATCGGCAATAGGTCCTTTAATTCACCTGTGATCGGAGTGGTGTCGATCTTAAAGTCCGGTATTTTCGAATTCCCAAGCCTTCTTTTTGAAGCATCTAACTGTGGAAGTTCAATGAGTCCTTCTTCTTCTAATTTTTCTAGAAAGGATGTACATTGAGGTGTTTTTCCTCTTCCTGCGGGTGTAGTCCACCCTAGAAACTCACATAAGGTTCTTGCTAATTCTGTCCTTGATAGTTGTGGATATCTTTTTCTTGTCCACTTGATAAGGTCTATATCTTCAGACGTAAAATTTCTTCCGGAGAATATCATGATAGTCTTATCCATAGCTACCCAACCTACCCAACCTACCCAACCTACCTTTCCAAGACTACCATACCATATTGATTTGTGTAGGTCCAGCCATGTTTTGAGAAAAAGTTTTTTACAAAATCTTTACGCCCCTGATTATGCGGGATGTAAAGTTATGCTTCAGCTCTGTATTATTTCCTTTGAAAATGTACCCTATTAGTGCTAGAATGGGTTTAAATAGGTTTGACATATTGTAGAAAAGTATGGCCAATCTCGAAAAAGACAAAACGTCCGAAAGGGTGTGACGAAAAGCCATGGGTCTAAGGCAGGACAACTGCTATGATTGCCAGGTTGCCGGAAGCACCGACGCTAAATCCAACCGGCTGAGTATAGGGAGGGTAGGAGAATGCGTTATTTACGCTTCCTGGTTATTGGTATACTAAGTATCATGCTAGTAGGCTGCAATAGTGGACAAAAGGGTACCATGCCAGCAGCAGGGCCAACGAAAGAGGTCACCACCGCTAACAGCAGTACAGCCGAAGTGGTGGTTTCAACTCCAGAGCAGACTGATGAGGCTTTGAGCCAGTTAAGTTTAGAAGTTGAGCAGTTGCTCAAAGAACTGCCAAGTGGAGCTGACTTTGACGCAATTCCAACAGATGAGGGATCCTAGGGCGACAGGCCGTTTTGAACACAAGGTATATATTCATTTTTACGAGGTGGTTTGAATGAAGAAGCGGTTGACTGGGTTCGTTGTACTCTTGCTTGTGGTGTCATTGGGCACAACCTCGGTTGCGTACGGGGCAGGCGATAAGTCCGCCAGTAACCCGGCACAACAAGCGGGTGTTCAGGAACAAAGAAATCAAGAAAAAAATCCCACTGGCCAGGGGAAAGAAAAGCAGCAGGAAATGAAGGAACTTCAACGCCAGAAAAAGGAACTTCTTAATCAACTCAAAGAGCAGCGCAATCGGGTACAAGCCCTGCAGCACCAGCTGAATGAGAAGGTTAAACAGGTTCACCAGGCATTTCGAAATCTCCCCACGGAAGCCCGCAAGGATGTGATCCCTCAGATTGCTAAGGATATTAAGGCCCTTCGCGAAGGTGTAAATGCTGCTAGGAAGCATACAGGCGGGTTGAAGGAAGGGCTGAAAGGTTCCAAGGAAAAGGGAGCAGGCGCTTTAACGGCGCTGGCCACTGTCCAGGAGCGGCTTTCTGCTATGGAGAGCAGCTTGCAACAGGCCATAGGGAGTACAGATGCCCTGATTGTCAAGATCAATGCTGCAGCCAAAGCCAGTGGATCGACTTCGTCCACAACCGGTGGAAAACAATAAAAGCCAAGGGAGCAGTCAATCAGCTGCTCCCTTGGCTTTTATTATCCAGTGAAGTTAGCAGGCCAGACCAACTTGACGATGGTTCAATTTCACTGAACGAAAAAACCATCGCCGACGTCGTAGCCGGATACCCTGTTCGTGCCAGGTAGCAGCATTAAGTGCACAGAAAAGATCAATGGCTTTTCCTGGAATATACGTTGTACCAGTTTTGGTCATCTATGGTCGCTACGAATAATTCGAAATTTCTCGGAAAGTTTCTTCCCGAAACTCTATTATCTGATACAACAATGCATGCTAGGTTAATTCGAAAATGGGAATAAATAACTTGTAGTGACAGAATAAAAACAAAAAAGTGAGATACAGCAAGGGTTAGAGACCTATTTAGCGGAAAGTTGGGTTAGAACCAGCAGGACTGCCGTTTCAGCCAGTGCTGACTCTTTCCGCTGAAGCTCCTTCTTAACCAGCTTAAGCTCTTTTTCCTTTTCTTTTTCTCGTCGTTTTTCTCATAACCTTCGGGGTGCATTGGTCACAATAAGCATCATCCCAAATATCCCCTACCCTAGCCATTCTCTCGCATTCCCAACATTCTAAAAGCAGTGTTCCACACTTTGTACACTTATACACTTGTCGCCCATTCCACTTTTTTTCATGTTCATCCAGTTCGGTAATACATTTACATTCTGGACACCCTGCCCTCTTCATCGATTATTCTCCTTCACATATTTCAAATTGAACAGGCCCTAAACATTCCATTCGCTGAGCAACCTGTTTGTTTTGCTCAATCTTTTTCACCAGTATTTTTAACCTCTCACCAATGTCATACTTTTCGTGGGTTTTTGAAATGGTGGACAATAGTACATCTAAGCCATCATCATCGGCTTCGGTAATGTTGAAGTAAAACCTAGCTCTGCCCGAAAGTTGGTTTTCAAACTCCTTTATATTTTCTCTTATACTGTCAACTGCAATTTGGCTTAATGGGTAATGTTCCAAAACTTGATAAACCTTAACCAATGCAGCCATAGACAAGATGTACAAAACAAAATAGGTTGTTGCTTTGTCTAATTCTTCAGTTGTATTCAGGAAGAACTGTTCTGTTCCGGGTTTGTAGCCAAATTTCTCTGTAAACCCCTCCAACATATCCCACGCCGGACTTCTTTTGGGTTGGGCCTTAATTTGGTCAGAATATAACTGCAAGTAGTAATCTGCACATTGATTAAGAGTGTGGATCGTATTCTCCAACATCCGTAATTTTCTTTCCAGGTTATCAATAAACAGTACCTGCTTTATTGTATTAACAGTCCCAAATAGTTTTGAACTGTTCTCCGTTCGTGAAGACTTAAGAGAGCACCTTGAACGACTCCGGGCCGGGCAAGGAATGCGCTATCTCCTTTTAATGGTCACGGACCTCTTGGCGGAAGGTACAGAATTGTTCGTAACCGGCGAAAATCCTGAAGAGGTGGCTAAGGCCTTTGGGAAAACGCTCCATGAAGGAAGTATTGATCTACCCGGTGTCCTTTCCCTCAAAAAACAAGTGGTACCGCCTTTATCAAGGCACTTTTAAGTTTGACGGGATCGCGGGTTCCTTTTATTATTATGTAATTAGCTTTAAAAACAGATGGGCGCTTGGCTGGGAATTGCCAAGCGCCTATCTATTTATTATGTGGTTGTAGGGGCTATTATGACTACCTGACTAAGCCTTTTGATGTTCCAGACGTAAAAACGCTTGTTGAAAAAGTCTTTTCCTCACGCCTAGAGAAGGACTCTATTAATATCGTACCTAAAACGACGATCGATCCTCATATAAAGGCCTTTGTAGGCTCTAGCCCTTTAATGCAAGACGTTTTTAATTAAGGTCAGCGCTAGTGATTCCTCTGTTTTGATCCAGGGAGAGAGCGGCACTGGCAAAGAGTTAGTTGCCCGTACCCTACACCAGTACAGTCAACGCAAAAACATGCCTTTTGTTACCGTTAATTGTGGTGCTATTCCTGAAGGAGTGTTGGAAAGTGAATTTTTCGGTCATGAAAAAGGTGCTTTTACAGGTGCCTATAATCGTAAAACTGGGAAATTTGAATATGCCAACGGTGGAACTATTTTTCTTGATGAAATTGGAGAGATGAGCCCTCCCTTGCAAGTTAAGCTACTCCGAGTTTTGCAAGAAAGAGAATTTGAACGGGTGGGTGGCAATGAAAAAGTAGTTGTGGATGTGCGAATCGTCGCTGCAACCAACAAAAGTTTACGCCAAAGCATCTCCGAAAAGACGTTTCGTGCTGACCTTTTCTATCGATTAAATGTTGTTTCAATTGTTATTCCTCCATTACGTGAGAGGAAAGAAGACATCCCACTTTTAGCCGCTTATTTTAGAGATAAATATTGCTCAAAGTTAGGTAAAGAACCAAAAAAAATATCTGTTGGGGCCCTGCAAGTCTTACAAGATTATGATTGGCCTGGAAATGTACGAGAATTAGAAAATAATATTGAGCATGCCATAGTTATGGGAAACGGACAAGTTATCTTGGTCGAGGATTTACCCATTGAAATACTACATTGAAATACTTTTTTCAAAAAACAAAAAGAACCCTCGCCCTGCCGAAGTTTGTGCGAAGCAAGGAACCTTACGCGAGATGGTTAAAGCCCTGGAAAAGGACGCTATCGCCGTTACCTTGCAAAAAACCGAGGGCAATAAACTCCGAACCGCCAAGCTCTTAGATATTAGCAGACGTGCTTTACAATATAAAATCGAGGAATATGGTTTAGAGAATATCGAGAAAAACGATGAGTAAATCTGCTACAATTACCCGGCAGCAATGTAGTTCTCTCAGCCGCATGGCTTGGCTGGGTGTTTGATTCCATGGACTCTACGATCTATGCAATGGTTATGCCCTCATCCTTAAGATCTGATGGGACCTACCAAAGGCTGATATTGCCTCCCATGGCGGCATTATTTTAGCTATTTTTTTAGTAGGTTGGGCCTTAGGTGGCACTCTTTTCGGAACTCTGGCTGATTATTTCGGTCGAAGTCGAACGTTGGCAATCTCAATACTCGTTTATGCCATATTTACTGGTGTAGCAGCCTTATCCCAAAGTTGGGAACAGTTAGCCTTTTTTCGCTTTCTTACTGCCCTAGGTATCGGGGGAGAATGGGCCGCTCTTACCTGTTTTAGGTTTTTTTAATAATGGTATATTTTCTGGTTTTCCGATCTATCTTGCTGAACTTTACCCTACTAGATTACGTGCTACCGGCCAGGGATTTTGTTTCAACTTTGGTAGAATCTTGGCTGCTACAGGTCCATTGTTGACGGGTTTCCTGGTCAGTAGTTTGGGTTCTTACGCCAAAGCAGTTACTGCGGTTTCGATGATTTATATTGTGGGAATTATTACCTTATTCTGGGCCAAAGAAACAAAAGGCAAACCTTTACCAGACTGATATTAATGATTCTAAAATCTAATAATTTCTGATAATTGATCTCTAGGCGGGATCCTCGGTGGAATATTAGGCATGTGTTATAAACCCGCTCCCTCAAATATCGGAACACGGTAAATTAAAATAACGAGAAATCCCGTCCGTTGAAACTACCTTCAGTTCACCGCTATACGATAAATACACGAGGTGGGCCAGTGTTTCAGCCATAGCGAAACGTAGTTCGTGAACGCTGAGGTCCGGTCTGAAAACTTGGAGGCACACTTGATACGCATTGGCACTACTGCCGACACAATTCTTGATTAATTCCAAGCGCTCTTGATGATGATTTTCCAGTTGACTAACTCTTTCTTCAATATTAGAGAAAGGCCTACCGTGAGCCGGTAAAGCCAATTTACAGTTCAAGCTCCGAAGGCTATTTATCGAGCGCAGAAAATTGTCTAAGGGGTTAAGTTCTGCACCTGGTTGGGGCCATAGGCTAATATTAGAGGAAATATCGGGTAGCAGGTGATCACCCGATAAGAGTACACCCTCGTCCACATTATAAAAACAAATATGCCCATCAGTATGCCCCGGGGTTAAAATAACCTGGTACTCATGATCCCCTAGGGTTACCACCTGCCCAGCCTGCAAGGTTGTCAGGTCAGCGTGGGGGAAAGTATAGTGAATCAGCTTCTCTACTGAATCGATAACCTCCTTCACTACTTCTTCCGGCATCCCGTTGTCTCTGAACATGCCGCCCATTGCCCCAAGGATATAGTCCCCTTGTTTCCAGTAACGATTGACTAGCGCGGCATCAATGGCCCCTATGTAGACCGGCGCACCAGTATACTCTTGCAACCATCCCGAACACCCGTAATGGTCAGGATGATAATGAGTGACATAGATTCCCTTAACATCTAAAGGCTTGATGGCTTGTTTCTCAAAAAACTGCAGCCACCCCTCACGAGTAGACTCTTTACTAAGACCCGCATCAACCAGCCACCAGCCGTCTATTCCCTTTATAGCATGGCAGTTCACATGATTTAATCTAAAAGGCAAAGGCAATTTAACTTTATAAATCCCCAATTGTTCGTGAAGCAACATATCATTTCTCCTTACCTACTTATGATCCTAACGAACAATTTGCAACATTTCACGTAGCCTTGATAATTCAAAGGGCTTATGTAGAAAATATTTTAATAGTCCATCGTCTAAAGCTTCTTCCATTTCTTTTTGTTGGGTATATGCAGTAATCATTATTACTGGTATGTTTGAGGACATAGCTTTTAGCCTTTTAAGAACTTCACAGCCGTTTGTGCCTGGCATCTTTAAGTCTAAGATAATCAATAATGGTGGAGATTGATGAACTATTTGTAATGCTTCATCACCATTACAAGCTGCCCTAACTTTAAAGCCTTCTTGTGTTAGGACTTCTTTAAGTAAATGTCTTACCCCATCGTTATCATCAACTACCAAGATGAAATCATCCATCAATTATGCATCACTTCCTTAAAGGTTTTTTTGGATCTGGTTGATTAAGTCGATTAGGTTTTTTGTTAGGTTTTTTAGTTCTTTATGAGCCTGAACTATGTGATAGTTATCCTTTTCTGCACTTAGTTCCAAAAACCCTTTTATTACAGCTAAGTCTATCCAGGTTATGCCGTACATTGAACCTAGCAAGAAGAAATTACCTCTGTACTTTCTAGGTGGGGATTGTTAATTGAAGCGTTTGGTCCGGATCTTGTTATCCTCGATCTTGATTCAACATTACTAAACGGAGTTGAAGTTGCAAAAAAGATTATCGACATAAATCCCGAAATATTCGTTATCCTTACATCGGTTTGCGATGGCCAAATTCTCAAAGCTTTTGAAGTTCATGCTTTTAATTATTTAATTAAGCCATTTGACCAAAAACAAATCGAAGAAAGTATATTATGGATAAATAAGATAAAAAAGGCTAGAAAGATAGGTGCTAATACTCTACCGTTCCCTAGTTTAGCACGGGCTAAGAGTTTGAAGCTGGCTATTCAATTAGACAACAACCTTATACTGATCAACCCCAAGGATATAATTTTTATTACCCGGTATGATCGTAAAACTGTTATTCACACTACTCTGGGTATCGTTAAGACTAATGAACCGCTACAAGAAATAGAACAGCAGTTGCAAGTCTATAATTGTCATAAAGGCTACATAATTAATGCCGACATGGTTACAGAGATAACTCCCTGGGGTAATAAAACTAATCTAGTGAAATTATTGCATACTGACCAAACCAGATGAGCTGGGTCCGGTGTTTCTTGGCAATTTCGAAGAGCGGATTGAGCAGGTGTTCCGAAGAGATGGTACCAAACGGATTATCCATCACCAGTACGCTGGAATCCCTATCTGCGTCTGCACCTACCGCCTCCAAGGTACGAGATCGGGTGTAGGCCATTAACGCTTTAACATTAAGCCATCTGGGAATTGAAAGGGTTTTTTTGACCGCCTTGCTATCATTTTGACGACGGTATTCCGTAGTATCAAGATCAACGAGATTGACAAAACCATCTGCAGCAGCCAGATGTCCAAATAGACTGCTGGGCTCTGGGATGCTTACTATTATCCCTCTTGGGTAGACAGCCGATAAAAGCTTCGTTCTGTTTACAAGGAAGGATTTTTGATAAGCGTGGAACGAACAATTTAAAGGCCTTCTATCTTTACAGAAATATGGTAGCAGGATTCGTTATAGAGTGATGTAAGACCGTCGGAAGGGGATTGAGGTGCTCGCCAGGGGCTTAACGGTGAGATCATGAGACGGGGCCTATGTTGTAGTGGGATTTTAGGTTTGATTAGTCGCTTTGGAAACGTTCTTCGATGCCTTCAAATTCAGCTAGGGGAAAAGCGTCTGCACACATGGCTATGTTGGCTCTGTCCAAGCTTTAAAGTGGTACTTCCAATTGTATTAATTGAGTAGCTATGTGTCAAAGTTTCAATAGTAGTTATAGTAATTGAATCTGAAATCGCATCATGATATGTGAGCTTCGCAGTTATTATTGCTTGACAAGCTACTTAATTCTAGGATATTTATAATTCTCCTCTCGCTTCTCATAAAAATGCCTAACAATCCACTCCTTCTCTTCGGTAGACAACCTCTTCCGCTAAGAATAGTCGAATATTGAGATCTGTTTATTATCAGAAACTCTGAATAAAGCTTTTTCCAATTTTTCATCATTTTCAATAGCATTTTCATCACGGATAATTTCTTCAAATTTCAAATATTCGTTGTTTCCTATGGCACTCGTTCTCACCTTAAGCATGTAGATTAAGTTAAAGCAATTCATGATGGAATTCTGCTTTAAATCTGAAAGGCAGATGAGCTGGGTCCGGTGTTTCTTGGCAATTTCGAAGAGCGGATTGAGCAGATGTTCCGAAGAGATGGGACCAAACGGATTATCCATCACCAGTACGCTGGAATCCCTATCTGCGTCTGCACCTACCGCCTCCAAGGTACGAGATCGGGTATACGCCATTAACGCTGAAAGTACGGAGAAGTAGACGACAAATTTCTCTCCGCCTGAGTTCTCCCTCACTGCATCCTCCCAGGTCTTAAGGCTACTATTTTGCATGTTAACATCGATCTTCAAGCCTTTCACTGGAATATGAGAATTACCCACATAGACATTCAATAATTCGCGACTGTACATCAG
>ORJL011468425.1_pt1 | contig 13765 bp, 11 predicted proteins | sample 1779941 | NCBI WGS metagenome assembly ORJL01 (sample SAMEA104232317, study PRJEB22302) | groundwater metagenome | biome: forest; feature: aquifer; material: groundwater | place: USA | collected 2011-08-07 | depth 5.8 m
AAATCCGGACGCTCCTCTATATTTCAAGAATTATGTTAATTTTTTGATTGAGAATTTCGGAGACCAGATAAAGTATTGGGTGACTATGAATGAGCCTTTAATTCTTGCTGAAATGTCATATCGGCGTGGAGTATGGGCGCCGGGGAAGGTGAGGAGTTGGGTGGACGCTTTCTTTGCTTTGAGAAATATGGCTCGCGCGCATAAATTGGCTTATAGAGCAATGAAAGACAGATCAGCGCAGATGGCAAAGGAAGTTGAAGTCGGTATAGTTCATAATCTTATAGCTATACTTCCGGCGGATAAAAACAGTATTTTTGATGTTTTGCTCGCAAAAATAATGAGTTTTTTTGTTGTAGATCTTTATCTTAAGTTTTTTAACGGTCACGAGGATTTTTATGGTGTAAATTATTATTTTGAACAACGGGTACATTTTGATATTCACAAACCGCAAAATATGTTTAAAGGCGTTGATTCTAAAGATGAAAAGAGAAGTGATATGGGTTGGACAATACGTCCGGAAGGACTTTATCAAGTGCTGGTCAAAATGAAAAAGTTTTCCAAACCTATTTATATAACTGAAAACGGTATTGCGGATTCGCAAGATAAGTTTCGCGCGCAGTTTATTATTGAGCACTTAAAAGAAGTTCATAGAGCCATAACCCAAGGCGTGAACGTACGCGGTTATTTTTATTGGTCTCTTATGGATAATTTTGAATGGGCAGATGGTTTTGCTCCAAGATTTGGTTTATTGGCTATCGATTATTCTGATCTTTCCCGTACAGCCAGAAAAAGCGCAATGATTTATCAGCAAATATGCAGTTCAAATCGTATACCAAATAGCATGAACGTTTTATGATTTGGATATATTTAGCCATAGGAGGTTACTTCTTGCTCGCGTTGGCTGCGGTTATCGAGCGCGCTATGCTTTCTTCTTCGCTGGTGAAGCCGGCACCGTATGTTTTAATTATAAGTTTATTGGGGGGAGCAACGGCTCTTTTTATAGGGTTGGGTTTTCTGGTGCTTTCTTCAAATCCATATTTTGTTTTCATAGTTCCTCCAAATGCGGGTAGGTTATTTACGATCGGTTTGGCGGCGGGTGCGTTATATCCTATTGCGCTTTATTTTTATTTTTCACTATTGAGCCGTAATGAGGTGTCGCGCGTAGTTCCTGTATTGGGCGCGCTTGTACCTATTTTTATTTTGATCATGTCTGTAGTGCTTCTGGGAGAGAAATTACTTCTTTCTCACATTGCGGCTATTATTCTTCTTATTTGCGGCACGGTATTATTAACCGCAAAAAATAATTTTTCACGGTTATTTATCCGTACAGATTTATATTTTTTGGTTTTGTGCGCGTTTTTATTTGCCGCGCATTACGCTCTCGCCAAGGGTATATATTCAAGCCTTCCGTTTGTACAAAGCGCTTTGTTTATACAATTTGGTGATTTTGCAGGTGGCGTTATTTTATATCTTGTGTTGATGCGTTTTCAACGCGCTCCTCGCGCTACTACTGCCGAATCAAGCCGCATGCGTACTTTTGTAAATAAGATTTTGAAACGTGGTCATGCGGTTTCCGATGCCGTCCCTCAACCGCGTTCAAAAGGCGTACGTGCGTTTCTTATTCTGGTGAGTCAGCTTTTCGGGGGTGTAGGCGGGATACTTCTGCAAATTTCTATTTTTCTGGGCAGCGTTGCGCTTGTTAACGCTTTACAGGGTGTACAGTTCGCATTTTTATTTATTATTCTGCTTGTCGCAAAACCATTTTTCGGCAGTGTGCTTAGCGAAGAATGGGAAACGCGAATTTTTATTCAGAAAGCTGCGGGCGTACTTTGCGTTGGCGCGGGTATTGCGTTTATAGCTTTTCTTACTTAAATGAAACGTTTAGATAAAATAAAAATTATTATCGGTGCGGCCTCAATCTTTATTATTGTTTTGGCGGGCGCGCTTTTATTTGCGGTCAAAAAAGGCCCCATTGCGTCGTCCGCTTCTGTTTCATGGGGTATTACTTATTCAAAAATACAGGCTGTTCGTATGGGTTTGGATTGGCAAGTTTCGTATATCGAAATATTGGACGGTCTTAACGTTAAAAATTTGCGCATCCCTGTTTACTGGAATGACGTTGAAGAAGTGCGAGACAATTATGATTTTTCCGATTATACTTGGATGTCGACAGAGGCCGCCAAAAGAAATATAAGCACCGTTTTAGTTATTGGTCGTCGTACACCTCGTTGGCCCGAATGCCATATTCCTCCGTGGGTCAGTGTTTTGGATCAAGTGTCTCAAGATAAAGCGCTGTTGGATTTTATTCAGGCTGTAGTAACAAATTTTAAATCTCATCCAAATATATCCGCATGGCAAGTTGAGAACGAGCCGTTTTTATCTACGTTCGGTGAATGCCCTAAAACAGACCCGGGTCTTCTAAGAAAAGAAGTTGAAATAGTTAAAACTATGGATCCGTCTCGTCCGGTTATAATTACCGATAGCGGTGAGTTGGGCGATTGGTTGCGCGCTGCAAAGCACGCGGACATTTTCGGCACAACAATGTACAGAAAAGTAGGCGGTTGGGGTCCGTTTAAGTACGCTACTTATCCTTTGCCGGCTCAATTTTATCGTTGGAAAGCAAACTTAATAAGTCATTTTGTTCCCATAAATAAATTAATAGTTTCCGAATTACAGGGGGAGCCTTGGGTTATAGGTACGCCTACCGCGTCAGACAAGCCACTTGAAGAGCAATATGAAACCGTTAACCCGGAATATTTTAAAGAAATAGTAAAATATGCTAAAGATTCTGGTATAGGTGAGATTTATTGGTGGGGAGCCGAATGGTGGTATTGGCTCAAATTGAACGGACATACCGAGATTTGGGAAACCGCAAAAGAACTTTTTAACTCTTAATTCATTTGAACTCTTGTCCAGCCGGATTTTTGAGTAAAAAATCAGAGCTGGATTGAACTTGAAACTTTTGAACATTGAACTTTAGTTGTATATGTTCTCCTTCATAATTCCCGCCTACAACGAAGAAAAATATATTAGCTCTTGTCTAAAATCTATTATTGAACTAGATGGTTTTGGCGAAAGCGAAATTATAGTTGTCGATAACGCAAGCGAGGATAATACCGCGGGTATAGTAAGAGAGAACTTTCCGCAAGTTAAATTAATCAGCGAAACTCGTAAAGGTACGGGCTGGGCAAGGCAAGCTGGCTTTACCGCCTCAAAAGGAGAATTGCTTTGTTTTATAGATGCGGATAACATTTTGCCGAAAAAATGGCTTAAACAAGTAGAAGAAATTTTACATAAATATCCGCAAGGAGTGGCGTATTCCGGCCCTTACGAATTTAATTTCAGCAAAATATATACATATTTAATTAACTTTTATTATATTTTCCTAATGACAGTTATCAGCGGCATATTCAATTTCTTAGGTTTAGCCGCAACTTTAGTAGGTGGCAATATGGTAATTAAGCGCCATGCGCTTGAAAAAATAGGAGGGTTTGATACACACATCGTTTTTTGGGGCGACGATACATTGATCGCAAAACGATTGCGTAAGGTTGGTCAAGTATACTTTTTAAATTATTTCAAGGTGCTTAGCTCTACCAGGCGTCTGGATAAGGGAGGGATATTCAAATTGGCTTTTCTCTATCCTATTAATGCGGTATGGGTTATACTTTTCAATAAACCATTTACCAAAAACAACATCGCAATTCGCTGAGCAAATTTTATGTCGGAAAAGATATCAATTTTTTGTAAAAAATTTTTTGAGCATATTGTTAAAAATGAATCCAAAGTTTTTTGGGGCGGTATTGTTGTAGTTGCCCTGTTCACTTTTGCCTTGTTTGAACTTAGTTTTAAATTATCAAACGCCGTTGAGTTAAACGATTTTTATATTGCCAAGACCGCTTCGCAAGAAGTACTGGAAGTTTCGGTACCGTCACGTCAATCGCCTCCGGAAGAAGTTCGGGGTATTTATATGTCAGCTTATGTTGCGGGAGATAAAATAAGACGGGAAAAATTATTTAAACTTATTGATGACACGGAATTAAATTCCGTTGTTATAGATATAAAGGATTCTACAGGTTATGTTTTTTTTGATGCGCAGAGTGATTTAATAAAACAATACGATACTGTAGATGTCAGGATTGCCGATATCGATTCTTTGTTGGAGGATTTGCATAAAAGAGGTATGTGGGTCATTGCGCGTCAGGTTGTTTTTCAAGATCCTAAACTTGCCGATGCCAGACCTGATCTTGCCGTTCACAGTAAGCGTACAGGAAAATCTTGGCGGGACCGCGGCGGCCGCAGGTGGATGGACACGGCTTCACAGGAAGTTTGGAACTATAATATGATCTTAGCTCGTGAAGCCGCTTCACGCGGGTTTGACGAAATACAATTCGATTATATTCGTTTTCCTTCAGACGGAGATATTTCTGATATGAGTTTTCCTGTTTGGGACGGCAAAACTCCAAAATATGATGTTTTACGTTCTTTTTTTGAACATATCGATAAAAATTTGAGACCTATCGGCGTAAAGACATCGGTTGATCTTTTCGGCATGACTTTTAATCGTATAGATAAGCCAACAGATGATTTGGGTATTGGCCAAAGAGTTGTGGATGCCGTTCCCTATATAGATTATATTTCTCCGATGGTTTATCCGTCGCACTATCCGGCAACTTTTGAAGGATTTGCTAATCCCGCCGCGCATCCTTATGCGATTGTAGATATAGCCTTGAAAGATGCTGCTCCGGCCTTCGTAAATTCCAGGGCTAAAGTACGTCCCTGGCTTCAGGATTTTGATATGGGCGCGGACTATAATATTTCTATGATTCAGGCTCAGATAAAGGCGAGTCGTGATAATGGCGCTTCAGGCTGGTTGTTTTGGAACCCCTCTAATGTATATACTTCAGGCGCGTTCGAAAAAGAGCCTAAAATTACGCAATAACCTTGTTTTTATTGGTCGTGGTATAATATAAAAGTCATGAAATCCCGTTAGAAAATTGCGGGATTTTAAGAGTAATTTTTAAAATTATTATTTTTGTCTTTAATATCATTAAAAAGCTGAGCTTTTTGGTTAAATTGAAGGCAATTTTCTAATCGGGATGGAAAATGGCAAGGAAGTTTTAAGGGTAGAGAATTTACATGTTTTTATTGATGACGATGTGATTTTAGAGGATATCAATTTCGTCGTTCATGAGGGTGATTTTGTCGCAATCCTGGGTCCAAACGGCGCAGGAAAGTCGGTCCTGCTAAGGGCTGTTTTAGGTTTATTACCTCATAAGGGTAAAGTTATATTTAATCCGGATGTGGTTATTGGTTATGTGCCACAAGGTTTTGCCCCTGATCATGATTTACCTTTAAGCGCTGAAGAATGGCTAAAATTGAGTGGTGGTGATCAAAATGAGATTAAAGAAACGTTAAATAAAGTTGGTTTTCCTGTGGCAAGTTTATATCAGCCAATCGGCGTACTTTCACAAGGACAGTTGCAACGTTTAATGCTTGCGTTTGCTTTATTGCGCAAACCCACGCTTTTATTTGTGGATGAACCTTTGGCAGCCGTAGATGTTGCGGGTAGCGAAGTTATTTCTCAACTTCTTTCGCGTCTTTCACAGGAAGAGGGTATAGCGGTTATTTTTGTATCGCATGATCTTATTTTAGTGAATCGTTCTGCCTCGCATGTTGTTTGTTTAAATCGTAGACAAGTTTGTTTCGGCAACACCAAAGAAGCCCTAAATGAAAAAACACTTAAAGAGCTTTTTGGTTCGGAGCAGGCGATTCATCACCACATACATTAATATGACTTTGGATATCATCGGCACATTATTTATTGGTTCGGTTTTAGCTGCCGCGGCAGGCGTTTTGGGTTCTTTTGCCGTTTTAAAAAGAATGACTTTGGCGGGGGATGTTTTATCGCACGTTGCGTTGCCCGGAATTGGTTTAGCTTTGGTTTTTGGGATTTCTCAGTTCTTGGGTGCGTTTGTGGCGCTTGTAGTGGCTGCTTTTATGGTTTGGGGTATTCGAAACCGTACTAAGCTTCCGGAAGAAACGGTAATAGGAACCCTATTCGCTTCGTCTTTGGCTTTTGGCGTTCTTTTAACTCCGGGCGAAGAATTAATTGACGCGCTTTTCGGAGGCCTTGAAAAAGTTTCTGTTTCGGAAGGAATTTTAGTGGTTGGTTTGGCTTTAATAATAATAATTTTAATGGTAATCCTTGCAAGAAAAGTTGTTTTCTCAACCGTTTCACCGGAGTTAGCAAAGGTTTCAGGCATCAATCCCGAATTTATAGAATTAGTTTTTTTGGTATCTTTCGCTGTTATAATTGCTCTGGGAGTCCGTTTTACCGGAACGCTATTGATGGGCGCCTTAATGATCATGCCGGCAGCAGCCGCAAAAAATCTAAGCAGAAATCTTAAAACCTTTATATCTTTGAGTGTATTTTTTGCCCTCATTTCAACCGCAGGAGGATTTCTAGTTTCGTATTATACGGGCATATTATCGGGCCCAATTTCTATTTTTATAAGTTCTATATTTTTTACTGTAAGTATTTTATTTAGATTGCGGTAGGCAGTTTGAACCTTTAAACTTTGAACTTTTTAAACTATTAAACCTTTCAACTCTTGAATCTTTAAACTTTGAACTTTTTAAACTATTAAACCTTTCAACTCTTGAACATTAAACCCTTGAACTTTATTATTAATATATAATTATAAACATAAACCACAATTCCATGTTTAAATTCCTCAAAAACCCAATTTCTAATCCGTTTAGATCTGCTTTTATCAAAACCATACCGCAAATAATCGCGGTAAGTTTTGTTACTGCTTTTTTAACCGCTTCAGTAACTTCATATCTTTTCCTTCAGGGTGAGCGTGCTACGTTGAACGATAAAAATCCCACACAGCAAAGCAATAATTTTGTTCCCGTTCCTCCTGCTGTAACTCAAAAAGGCTCAGATAGTGTTGTGGGCGTGGTAGATAAGGTTGGCTCAGCAGTAGTTTCCATTGTTGCAACAAAAGATCTTCCTGTTTTTGAACAAAATTTTATTAATCCTTTCGGGAATGATGATTTTTTTAATCAGTTTTTCGGTCCTTTTCAACCGCAAATTCCTCAACAAGAACAAAAAGGAACCGAGAAAAGAGAAGTGTCCGGAGGAACGGGTTTTATAGTTTCCTCAGACGGCCTCATTCTTACCAACCGTCATGTTGTAGATATTGAAGGAGCGGAATATACAGTAATTACGAATAAGAACGAACGTTATTCCGCAATACTCTTAGCAAAGGATTCGGTGGAAGATTTGGCTATATTAAAGATAGAAAAAACAGGTTTGCCTACTGTAGATTTGGGAGATTCAGATAAAATTAAAGTAGGCGAATCGGTTGTGGCGATAGGCAATGCTCTTGGAGAATTTCAGAATACAGTAAGCGTTGGCGTGGTCGCCGGATTAAACAGAAGTATTTCAATTCCTGATCAAAATCCCAATACCCCGGATACAATCGAAGGCGCAATACAAACCGATGCGGCAATTAATCCAGGCAATTCAGGCGGTCCGCTTTTGAATCTTAAAGGAGAAGTTATTGGTATAAATACCGCAATAGTAGTTGGTTCTCAAAATATAGGTTTTGCTATTCCTATCAATAAAGCTAAGCGCGATTTAAATAGTATTAATCAGGTAGGGAAAATTTCTTATCCGTATTTAGGCGTGCGTTATGTATTAGTAAATAAGGAAATACAAACGGAACAGAATTTAACGGTTTCGTCCGGCGCTTTGATCATTAAGTCGGGCGCAAATCAGGACCCTTCAATAATGCCGGGTTCACCCGCGGAAAAAGCCGGTTTAAAGGAAGGCGATATTATTCTGGAATTGAACGGACAAAAAGTTGATATTGAGAATTCTTTGGCCGCCTTGGTCCAAAGGCGTCAGATAGGGGAAACCGTAACGTTGAAAGTCTTATCCGGAGGCGTAGAAACAACGGTTAATGTAACTTTGGCTGAACGACCATAATAATTAAAGATACTTGACTGATCAGTATTATTTGATAAAATTTAGCAGTCGCACACATAGAGTGCTAATATTAAAAAATTCGAAGCACGAAATCATAAATCCGAAACAAATTTAAATAGTTAAATTCTAAATCATAAATACGGGTTTGGAATTTGAAAAATTAGAATTTAGATATTGTTTCGAATTTCGATATTCGGATTTCGAATTTCTAAATGAATGAACGGTAATAATTTTACAGTTAAAGCCCAGGAAGCCCTACAACGCGCTCATGAGATTGCAACAAGCCGCAATCATCAGCAGATAGATCCTCTGCATCTTTTGTCTGCCTTGCTTCAGGATAATGAAGGCACTGTGCCTACTATTTTGGCGCGTATGGGTATTGATGTAGACGATCTCCGCAGACAAACAGAAAATACTCTGGATCACTTGCCGAAGGTTTCTCTAAACGTTCCTTTTGGGCAGGTTTATTTAACTCCGGATCTGGCCCGTATTCTTGAGCGCGCAAGAAAAGAAGCTCAAAAATTAACTGACGAATATATCAGCGTCGAACATTTGTTGCTTTCTTTACTGGATACTCCTTCGCGCGCCAAAGATGTTTTGTTAAGCATGTCCACCGGGAACGCTGGCGGAGTTTCTCAGGCAGATAAACTTGATTATGATACCGCGCTTAAAGTTTTGGCTGAGGTAAGAGGCGGGGAGCGCGTTGTAGATGAAAGACCGGAATCAAAATACCGCGTTCTTGAGCGCTATGCGCGCAATTTAACCGACTTAGCCAAGGAAGAAAAATTAGACCCTGTTATCGGACGCGATAAAGAAATTCGTCGTCTTATGCAGGTTTTGTCCCGTCGCACTAAAAATAATCCTGTATTAATTGGCGACGCGGGCGTAGGAAAAACCGCTATAGTTGAAGGTTTAGCCCAGCGTATTGCTTCAGGAGACGTTCCCGAAAGTTTAAACGGTAAAGAACTGGTTGCTTTAGATCTTGGTTCCCTGGTTGCGGGAACAAAGTATCGGGGTGAGTTTGAAGATCGTTTGAAAGCCGTTTTACGTGAAATTGAACGAAGTGCTGGAAAAATAATTCTTTTTATTGATGAGCTCCATACTTTGGTGGGCGCGGGTGCTGCCGAAGGCGCAATCGACGCTTCAAATATGTTGAAGCCGGCTTTAGCTCGTGGCGAACTTCACGCAATCGGCGCCACAACCTTAAAGGAATACCAACAGCACATAGAAAAAGATACCGCTTTAGCTCGTAGGTTTCAGCCCGTGTTTGTTTCCGAGCCCACAGTTGATGATGCCATTACCATTCTTCGCGGAATAAAAGAAAAATATGAAGTTCATCACGGGGTGCGCATAACGGATGGCGCTATTTTGGCCGCGGCTAAGTTTTCGGATCGTTATATCACAGATCGTTTTTTGCCGGATAAAGCCGTAGATTTGATGGATGAAGCCGCAAGCGCGTTGCGTCTTGAAATTGAATCTGAGCCCGATGAGTTGGATAAATTAAGAAGAGAATGCAATAGTCTCGAAATGGAATTGGCCGCGCTCAAAAAAGAAAAAGATAAAGATTCAAAAGAACGCGCGCGTGTCATTCAAAAAGAACATGCAAACCTGAAAGAAAAAATGTTAGCTTTAGAAGCGCAATGGAAAAATGAACGCGATGCAATTCATCGCATTAAATCTTTAAGAAAAGATATTGAAGCCGCTCGTCAGGAAGCCGAAATCGCCGAACGTATCAGCGATCTTGAGCGTGCCGGTGAGATCCGTTATGGTGTTATTCCTTCACTAACTAAAGAATTAAAGAAAGCTCAGGAAGCTTTAGTTAAGGTTCAGTCGCAGCACAGGATTTTAAAAGAAGAGATAGTTGAAGAAGATATTGCTGAAGTTGTTTCCCGTTGGACAGGGATTCCAATGATGAAAATGCTGGAAACCGAAGCAGTTAAACTTTTGCGTCTTGAAGACGAGTTGGGACAACGTGTTATCGGTCAGGAAGAAGCCGTTGCCGCCATAGCCAACGCTTTGCGCCGCAGTCGCGCGGGTATCAGCGAATTAACCCGTCCCATGGGTTCGTTTATTTTCTTGGGGCCCACCGGCGTTGGTAAAACTGAATTAGCGCGTGCTTTGGCCGAAATTTTATTTAATGACCGTGAGGCGCTGGTTCGCATGGATATGTCCGAATACATGGAACCTCATTCAATTTCAAAAATGATCGGCTCTCCTCCGGGTTACGTAGGGTATGAAGAAGGCGGTCAGTTAACCGATAAGATAAGGCGTCGCCCCTATAGTGTTATTCTTTTCGATGAATTGGAAAAAGCACACCCTGAAGTATTCAATCTTTTATTGCAGATTTTAGATGAAGGTAGGTTGACCGACTCTCGCGGTCGCATAGCAAATTTCAAAAATTGCGTAATAATAATGACCTCAAACGTCGGTAGCGAATACGCTCAGGCTATGCAAGAGCTGGGTTTTTCTGGTGTTAATGCCGGAGAAGTTTCTGCGCGCGAACAAGATCTTAAAGATCGTATTCGTTCAGCGCTCCGTGATAGGTTTAAACCGGAATTTTTGAATCGTCTGGACGAAATAATCGTATTCAATAATCTTTCAAAAGAAGACATATTGAAGATTGTAGATCTGCAATTTATAGATATAGCCAAGCGCCTTTCTGATAATAAAATAAAATTAATTGTATCCCGTAAAGCCAAAGAGCATCTTGCCCAGGAAGGTTTTGACCCCGCTTTTGGCGCGCGGCCTCTTAAACGGGTAATTCAACGTTTGGTTTTAGATGTGTTGGCTAAAAGTCTTATTGATGGCTCGGTGAAAGAAGGAGCCAACCTTAATGTTGATGTTAAAGAAGGTAAAATACACATTAACGATGCGGGCTCAACAAATAAAAACGGGCGTTCTGCAAAATCTGTAAAATCAACTAAAGTAAAAGTTTAAACATTGAACTTTTTAACTTTAAACCTTTAACTTTTTCCGTCATTGTTAACGAGCAAAGCGAGTTGTACAATGATGTGAATCCCGCAGCGGCGGGGAAACTTTTGAACTTGTAACTCTTGCCCAGCCGGATTTTTGAGACAAAAATCAGAGCTGGGTTGATATTTGGGTTTTGGAATTTGGATTTTGTCTGTTTCTTGTCTCTTGTTTCTTGTATCTTTTTAACTTCTTTTACGCTTTCGCTTTAATCTTTACACTTTTGTATGCGTTCTTTGGTGCCCATTTTTCTAACGGTTCTTTTTTTGGTCGCTGGCGAAGGAAGTATTCTTTTTCCTGACTGGCGGCTATTTTTTGTTTTGGCTTCGCTTTTTGCGGGAGTAGTCGCGCTTTTTAAATGGCAGCTTAGGTTTTTACCCACGTTACTGTTAACCTTTTTAGTTGTTTTTTCAGGTATATCTTTTTTCTTGTTTGCTTTTCCGCGTGATTCGGATAATACGCAATTCAATATCATTACTCATTTGTTTATAGTGCTTTGGGCGCTAGCCTTGTGGCTAACTCTAGAAGAGCGTGTACGTGCTTCACGAGGTGTGCCTCCGGCGTTAAACAGGATACAAGGTATAATTTTTGCGGTTATGTTTTTGTTCTTTGCGGCTTCAAGCTCAGCTTTGGGGGCGCCATTTTTTATGGAGGGCTGGATTTTATTGTTAATGATCGCTCTTTGTGAAAGTATAGCCATGTATATACGTCTCGAAGGCCATATGCGCGTTAGCGCTTTAGTTGTACTCAATAGACGTGTGTTGTTGTACTCTTTTGCCGCGGCCCTTCTTGTTGCTGAAGTTTTTTTTGCGATGAGTTTTTGGCCATTTGCGTCTTTGACCATGGCCGCAGTGCTTATTACGATAGATTATGCTTTAGCAAATTTGTTTATACGCCTGTTTCGTTCTAATCTGAGGGTAATTGATGTTTTGAAGGTAACAGCCATTTTTTCTTTAGTTTTGATAGGTCTTCTAATTCGCGGTCCATGGTTGCCATAACATTGAACTTTAAACTCTTGAACTTTAAACTTTTGAACCTTTGAACTTGTAACTCTTGCCCAGCCGGATTTTTGAGCCAAAAATCAGAGCTGGGTTGAACCCTTGAACCTTTGAACTTGTAACATTAAACTTTTAATTTGTGTTGTGATCAGTAAAAAATAATTATTTATTCGCAATGAAAAAGTTAAAAATATTATTGTTAATTATACTTTTCTTTCTGGTAGGTTTATCAGGTGGTTTTTTCGGCGGAATAATTTTTCCCGGAATAATAGCGCGTTCATCATTTTTAAGCAGCATAGAGCTATTAAATAAAGCTGCCGGCAATATAACGATTATCAGAGAAGAGCGTTCCGAAACAATAATCGATAAGGCGGATGCGCCTGCCCGTGCGGCCGAAAAAGTTAAATCAGGCATAGTTATTATCGAACGCCAGAGGCGCATGCAAACAATTTCTTCCTCAAGCGCTGTGGCTGTCACGTCAGATGGCTGGATACTGGCACCGTCTTCTTTAGCGCAGGGAATAGTCGCCGCAAGTCAGGATAAGTTTTTTATTATTTTGCCGGGTGAACAAATTTTGGCTGAATTAGTAAAAACGGATAATGTTTCGCAAGTAGCCTTATTTTCCGTAAAAGACAGAAAATTTTATACTCCTGAATTTTCTTCAAGAAACGACGTTTCTTTGGGGGATAACGTATTTATGTTAAGCGCGTTTGAGGATGAAACTATAGAGAGTCACATCGAACTCGGATATGTTTCCAAGGTTACAGCTAGCGATATTGGCTTTAATTCATCTTTTGGCGCGGAATCTTTTTCCGGTGGAGCGGTTTTTACCACAGAGGGCAAGCTAATCTCGTTTAGTGTAAACAATACTAAAAGCGGCGCCACATTTATTTCTAGCGAAAAAATAAACGAATTCATGTCTTCCGCCAGACAGTAACCTTGAACATTGAACTTGTAACTCTTGAACTTTTTCCGTCATTGTTAACGAGCAAAGCGAGTTGTACAATGATGTGAATCCCGCAGTAGCGGGAAAACTTTTGAACTTTTTAACCTTGAACATTGAACTTGTAACTCTTGAACTTTTTCCGTCATTGTTAACGAGCAAAGCGAGTTGTACAATGATGTGAATCCCGCAGCGGCGGGGAAACTTTTATGATCGAAGGAGTTAAAATTAAAAATTTAATAGTTCGTCCTGATGACCGCGGGTTTTTTATGGAAGTCCTCAAGTTCGGTGAAGAAACATATGCGGATATAAAACAAACTTCTTACACCGAAACTTATCCGGGCGTAATAAAAGCGTTTCATTGGCACAAGCGTCAGACGGATATCTGGTGTGTGGTTAGCGGCATGGCTCAAGTAGTACTTTACGATTTGCGGGAAGACTCAAAAACCAAAGGCATGACGGATGTTTTATATTCCGGAGACAAGAATTATTCATTAATCTCAATTCCGCCGGGTGTTGTTCACGGTTATAAAGTTTTAGGTAATGAAAAAGTTAGTCTTTTTTATCACACCACTGAAGCATATGACCCAAACAGTCCTGATGAAGAAAGGATCGCCTGGAACGACCCTTCCATAGGTTTCAATTGGACAACTCAAAATCGTTGAACTCTTGCCCAGCCGGATTTTTTAGAAAAAATCAGAGCTGGGTTGAACCCTTAAACCTTAAACTTTGAACTTGCAACATTGAACCATTGAACTTTTAACTTTTAAACTTTTTCCGTCATTGTTAACGAGCAAAGCGAGTTGTACAATGATGTGAATCCCGCAGCGGCGGGGAAACTTTTGAACTTGTAAC
>ORJL011255340.1_pt1 | contig 13762 bp, 10 predicted proteins | sample 1779941 | NCBI WGS metagenome assembly ORJL01 (sample SAMEA104232317, study PRJEB22302) | groundwater metagenome | biome: forest; feature: aquifer; material: groundwater | place: USA | collected 2011-08-07 | depth 5.8 m
GGTTCCCTCATCCTGACCTTCTCCCAGAGGGAGAAGGAATTCTCTATCTGCACGGGTAGTCAAGGAGGGCTGGCCCCTTCTTGGGGGGTTATAGGGGTCTCCCCTATTCTCCTCTCTTCCACTTCTCCCAGAAGGAGAGAAGTAGTCCAGTTGGATAGAATCTGCTTTTGAACTTGAACAATACGGCTATATATAACAGGAGGGTGTAGTGGGAGAAGACTATAGTGTTATTGGAAAGCCTTTGCCCAGGGTGGACGGGGCTGAGAAGGCCACAGGCCAGGGTAAGTTCTCGACGGACATCTCCCTTCCGGGGATGCTCCACGCCAAATTCTTGCGCAGCCCGCACGCCCATGCTCGAATCCTGAGCATAGACACCAGCAGGGCGGAGAGGCTTCCAGGAGTCAAGGCCGTCATTACAGGGCGCGACACCGCAGGTGTGCGTTACGCCTTCGTCGACACGCCTCGGTACCCTGCCGACGAGAGGCCCCTGGCCGTGGACAAGGTGCGCTATGTCGGCAACGAGGTGGCTGCGGTCGCTGCGGTCGACGAGGACACCGCCCAGGAAGCCATGGACCTCATCAAGGTGGAGTATGAGGTGCTGCCCGCGGTTTTCGACGCCGAAGAGGCGATGAAGCCGGGGTCTCCGGTAATCCACGAGGAGGAAGCGGAGGGGGGCTCGGCCTGGGAGGATTGGGGCGCCAAGCGTACGGCCTCCTCCTTGCCTGATTACAAGACGCTGGGCCTGAACAACTTGAGTGGTCGCACCTTCGTCACCGAGGGTGACCTCGAGGAAGGCTTTCGGCTGGCTGATTACGTACGAGAAGACCGTTTTCAGACCGATGCCACGGCTCATGCTGCTCTGGAGCCCCACACCGCGGTGGCCAACTTCGACCCCTCCGGCAAGATGAATATCTGGCTATCCAGCATGAGCATCTTCTACAAGCGGTTCATTCTGGCGAAGGCCCTGGGTCTGTCTCTAACCAAAGTCCGGATTCACAAGGCGTATGTTGGGGGCGCCTTCGGGGGCAAGCTGGACGTCTTTCCCTACGAGTTCTGCTCGGCATTTCTGTCCCGGAAGACGGGCAGGCCGGTCAAGATGGAAATGAGCCGGGAGGAGGTCTTCGCCACCACGCGGCAGCGTCACCCGAGCGTCATCAGGGTCAAGACCGGCGTGAAGAAGGATGGCACGCTGGTGGCCCAGGACCTCCAGTTCATCGTCGATAACGGGGCTTACCGCGGCACCGGGGCGGTGGTCATCTTCCTGGGGCACGCGTTCAATTCCCCCGTGTTCCGCATCCCGCACTATCGCTACGAGGGGCTCTCCGTCTATACCAACAACCCCGTCCGAGGCCCCCAACGAGCCCACGGCACGCCCCAGATGCGTTTCGCCGTCGACTCGCAGTTGGACATGATCGCCCGAGACCTGGGCCTTGACCCGGTCGAGGTTATGGTGAAGAACTCCAGGGAGGTCGGGGACACGCTGCCCAACGGAGACAAACTGGAGAGCTGCGGTCTCAAGGAATGTATCGAGGGAGCAGCCGCCGCGACCCAGTGGAAGAAGATCTGGGCGGTACCCGCCGTCAACAAGAAGAAGCGGGGTATTGGTATCTCTGTGTGCGCTATGTTCAGTGGCGCCCCCTTCTATCCCTTTGCCTCGGCGGCCGTGGTGAAGATGAGCGACGACGGTCGCGCCACCCTCTACGCCGGGCATACCGAGATGGGCCAGGGAGGGGATACCATGCTTTCTCAGATCGCCGCAGAGGAGCTGGGGCTGGGCCTGGAAGACGTGGACATGATCTCCGGTGACACCGAAACCTGTCCCATCGACATGGGCAACTTCCTGAGCGGAGGGACCTACGTCACAGGGAACGCCGTGCGACTGGCGGCCCTGGACGCCCGCAAGCAGCTTTTCCAGGCGGCCTCGGATCTGCTGGAGGCCAACCCGGAGGACCTGGAGGCCCGCGGCGGACGAATCAATGTGAAGGGGAGCGCCGATCGCTCTGTCCCCATATCCCAGGTCGTGCTGGCCAGCGTCCAGCGTCAGGGAGGCAACCCCATCATTGGACGCGGGTTCCGCAAGATCGTGCCGGGCGTGGACAACTACCCCAGCCTGGCCAAGGCCAAGGGGCGTTTCACCAACGCCTATTCCTTCGCGGCCCAGGTGGCCGAGGTCGATGTCAACACGGAGACCGGCGAGGTCGAGCTGCTGCGAGCCACCACGCATCACGATTGCGGCTACGCTCTGAATCCGCAGATCGTCGAGGGGCAACTCGATGGTTGTGTCTCGATGGGGGCCGGCCAGGCCCTGGGAGAGGATATTCTTCTTCAGGAGGGCTGTCTCATGAATCCCTCGTTTCTGGACTATAAACTGCCCGTGTCCCTAGAGGCTATACCGGGCAACCACCTGGTGGTCAATACGCGCGACCCAGGCGGGCCCTACGGCGCCAAAGAAGTAGGGGAGGGCGCCATCGCGGGGATCCTGGGGGCGGTGGCCAACGCCGTGTACGATGCCGTGGGGGTGCGAATCACGTCGCTTCCCATCACGCGCGAGAAGGTCCTGGAGGGGCTAAAGGGATTAGCCCGTTAGCGTCGGAGTGAGAGGAGCAGAAGATGGCGTTTCTGGATCTTAGACAGTATCTGGACGCCCTGGAAGGCGCTGGAGAGCTACAAAGGGTGAAGGCCCCGGTAAGTTGGGACTGCGAGATAGGGGCCATCGCAGAGGAGGCGATACGGAAGCGCGCCGGAGCACTCCTCTTCGAGAACATAGTGGACTACCAGGAGACCCACGGCCGGAAGCTGCTCATCAACACCACGGAGTCGCCTCGGCGTGTCGCCATGGCTCTCGACCTGCCTCCGGATACGCCGCTGATGGACATTATTCGGACCTGCAAGCAGCGGGAGAAGACGCTCATCAAGCCTCGCGTAGTCGCCAACGGCTCATGCAAAGAGGTCATCCACAATGAGGGAGATGTCGACGTACTGGAGTTTCCGGCGCCCAAGCTTCACGCTCAGGATGGTGGGCGCTACCTTCAGACCTACGGAGGGGTGGTTACCAAGGACCCTGAATCCGACTGGATGAACGTTGCGACCTATCGAGGCATGGTGCATGACGCCACTTCGATGGGCTTTCTCTGGGTCCCAACCCAGCATTGGGGAATCCACGGACGAAAATACCGCGCTCTGGGCAAGCCCATGCCCATGGCGGTCACAATAGGGGCTGGGGCGCTGGCCCCATTGACCTTCTATGCCCACGTGCCCGTCGGCGTCTGTGAATACGATCTCATGGGAGCGTTCGCCCAGGAGCCGGTGGAGCTGGTAAAGTGTGAGACGAACGATCTCCTGGTCCCGGCCTCGTCGGAGATTGTGCTCGAGGGTGAGATGTCTTTCGATCCAAGCACGTTCAGGCAGGAAGGGCCTTTCGGCGAGTATCCGGGCTATTACACTTCCGTCTGGTCGGAGCCCAGGCCAGTATTTCAGGTGAAGTGCATTACCCATCGCAAAGACCCGATCCTGCAGTGCCAGACCCCTGGCATGTACATTCACGAGCCGATCCCCCATCTGACCCTGATCTCCAGCGCCCAGGTCTGGAACCGGCTGGAGGCGTCGGGGCTTGAGGGCATCACCGGGGTCTACATCGAACCGGCCCAACCGGCCGTTATCTACATAGCGTTGGAAACACGCTACTACGGGCACGCTCGTCAGGTAGCCGCTGCCGTCTGGTCATTGGGCATGAACTACACGGGGAAGTATGTCATCGTCACCGACTCCGATGTGGACATCACGAACGCCGCCAAGGTCATGGCAGCGGTGGCGAATCGCACCCAGGCCAGCCGGGACCTGGTAGTCTTCCCAGGACTTCACGGAGGCCCGCTTGACCCCAGTATGGACCCCGAGGTGAAGCGACTTACTGGTGGAGTGGGCTCTTGGGACTGTGTTCTTATCGACGCCACCTGGCCCTGGGACTGGGAGCCTCGCGAGGAATGGGGAGGGCTTCGTCACCCACCGGCCTGCCAGGCGGATCCGGAATTGGCGGAAAGGGTCAGACAGCGCTGGCAGGGCTACGGCTTCTGAGACAGAACTCCTTGTCTTGATAGCGAGATGCCGTGGTGGCCCGGGTCGGATATGAACAGCTCATTCAGTTGGCTAGCTGGCAGGGGCCTGGACAAATAGTAGCCCTGTCCCCGATCACAGCCGAGGTCTCTCAAATAGGCCATTTGCTCTGCCGTCTCGATGCCCTCGCCCGTGACAGTGAGATTCAGAGCCTTGGCAAACACAATCACGGCGCGAACGATTGGGGCGTCTCGGAAATCCTGCCCGAGTCCCCCGATGAACGAACGGTCGAGTTTGAGCGCATCGATCGGAAACCGGTTGAGATAGGCGAGAGACGAATAGCCCGTGCCGAAGTCGTCGATGGACAAATGTATCCCCAGGTCCTTCAACTGCCGGAGCGTGTCGACCGTGGCAGCCACATTCTCCATTATCAGGCTCTCGGTCATCTCAAGCGTCAGGCTAGCGGCGTCCAGCCCGGTCTCCTCCAGCGTTCGAGCGATCGCTTCCACCAATCCAGGCCTCTGAACTTGCACGGCTGACAAGTTGACACTTACTGCGAGGGGTGGGTTTGACGGCCACCGGGCCTGGAAACAGCGTGCCTGCAAGCAGGCTTCTCGCACCACCCATTGGCCTATTGGAACGATCAGTCCCGTCTCTTCCGCCAGGGGGATGAACTCGGAGGGCGCCATGAGGCCGCGCCGTGGGTGCAGCCACCGGACGAGCGCTTCAACTTCGACGACCGCGCCGGTCGACAGGGCGACAATCGGCTGGAAGTAAAGAACCAGCTCTCCGTTCTCGATCACCTTTCTCAGTTCATTCTGTAATCCAAGGCGCTCTGTGACGCTGGCGTTCATGCTGTCGTCGAACACCTCGTAGCACGCTTTTCCCTTCAGCTTAGCCCGGTACATTGCGACGTCAGCGTCCCGCATGAGAGTGTTAGGGTCCGAGCTGTCTCTATCGTTGAAGGCTATACCGATGCTCGCGTTGATGAAGACCTCGATATCTCCAAGCATGAACGGCGCCTCGAACTGCGTTTGTATCCTTTCCACGACCCGGGCCACGGTGCTTCGGTCAGCAGGGTCCTCGAACAGGACCGTGAACTCGTCGCCACCCAGGCGCGCTGCCGTGTCTTCCTCCCGCAGAGTTGACTGGAGACGGCCGGCCACTGCGACCAGCAACTGGTCGCCTACCGGATGCCCCAGGGAGTCATTGATGAACTTGAAATTGTCCAGGTCCAGGAACAGCACACCAATCTGGCTGTTCCTCCTGGAGGCTCGATGCATCGCGTGGTGCAACCGGTCCAGGAAGAGGGACCGGTTGGGGAGCCCGGTGAGCGCATCGTGAAAAGCCTGGCGTTCCAGTTCGGCGCGCTGCGCCTCGAGCTGCTCGCCCAGGTGGTTGAATGCCCCTGACAGGTCATCAAGCTCGCGAACGTGGCTGGGCGCCACCAGTCTTCCGTAGTTTCCGACGGTCATTTCCCTTGCCCCGGCTACCATGGCCCTGAGCGGCTTACTGACGGCCCTGGCCATCAAGAAACCTGCCGCGAGGATAACCGCCAGTAGGGCCAGCGAAATGCCTGACAGCCGGAGGCCGCGGTCGCGGGTAGCCTGGATCAGGTCTCGGGTGGGAATGAATGCCACCAGCGAGCCTCTCTCGCCCAACGGACTAGTCAATGCATCGAAGTCGTATGAGTCCTGATCGTCGTGAAGACGAACGGGGTCTTTCGAACCCAGGCCGTCCCTGGCCACCCTGGCCAGGAGGCCCGATTGGGTGAGCGTGCTGCTGACCAGGTTGCCGTCTCTCAGAATGCCCAACTCGACGTTGTTCGGGTCCCCGCCCGCCTTCAGGTCAACGGCCGTGAGATTGATGCCCACCACCATGACGCCGACAATGCCACTGATCCCTTTGATTGGGGTCGAGGCCATCACTGAAATGCCGTTCTCAGACACATTGGACAGGGATCGAGTGATGCCAGACATGGCGGTTGCGATAAGCGTCCCCTGCAGTTCGTTCGCAATTCCGGTGGAGGAGAGCTCCAGCTCAGTTCCCTGGTTAGTATGAACAGAGATAAACCCCAGCCCAAGCTTGGCCTTGAGGGGAACCAGCACCCGGGCGAGCCCCGCCCGGTCCGGGGGGTCGTTCTCCAGCGCCGCGATTACACCGCTATCCTGCGCCAGGAGTTGGGAGAAGATTTCCTTCGCCCGCTGGCGCTCCTGGAGCCTCTGGCCGATTTCCCCCAACACGGTGGTACCCCGCTGCTCGATGAGGAGTTCTGCCTGAGCGCCGGTAGACGCCTCTTCAATGATGCCCAGCGTGACCGCGGATCCCAGGACAAGGACTGCCAGGGGCGCCAACAAGTACGCCCGCAGTCCCCACCGTCTGGGGCTAAGGTTTAGGCGTAGCAAAGCCGAGCTGGGAAATCAACCGGCGGCCGGCCTCGCCCGTCACGAAGTCGAGGAACTCAAGCGCTGATTTCGGGGCGTCACGGCGCGAAACGATTGCGAACGCCATGCGCCAGGGGTAAGTGACCTGGCCTTCGGATTCAGGACTGGGCGCAACCCCATCCAGGGCCAGAGGGCGGACCGCCTTGGGTCCAAGAAGACGCAGCAGGCCCAGCGAGGTGTATCCGATAGACTGAGGCGTGCTTTCCAGCGCGCTTATCATGTCCGCCGCGGAGTTCAGCACAGCGGCCCGGGCCCCGACATGGCGCCCCGCCATGATTGGCAACAACACAAGTTGACGAGATGACTCCTCCACGTCCCTGTCCAATACGACAATGGGTTCCCCCCCTCCCCCCAACTGATCCCATCTGGTCAGGTCGCCGCCGTAGATGCCTCGCACTTCTGCGGTGGACAAGGCTCCGACGGGGTTTGGAGTGTGTACAGCAAAGGCAACGACGTCCACCGCAAACGGACGATAGTTCAAAGGTTCCTTCGACTCGCTCTCTGACAGGCGCCGGTTTACGACGGCGAGGTCCAGCGTCCCGCTGATGACGCCCTGAATCGCGCCTCCGGAGTTCGTGCCGGTATCGAAATGAAACTGGGCAAGCGGATGCGTTTGTCCGTAGTTCGTCGCCAGTCTCTGTACCAGGGGCAAGGCGCTCCCGGACCCTGAAACGGAAATGGCGGGAGACGTTGCCCGGGGCGTCGAAGACGGGACTCCCGATGTTTTCGGCGTGCATCCGGCAGCAGCCAGGAGGAATATGAATACTAGTACGAAATACAGGGGACGCCACTCCTTCACCTGCCGGCGCAGTCTCTCCATGGATTCACTATACTCCGTTCAATGCCTGGATATGCAGGGTGAAGCCAAGTACATTCGCACGGCAAAGGTCGCCTGCAGAATACCGCAGACGCCTTTTCCGGAGTTCCCCCTGACCGGACTTGGGCCGGATTCCAGGACACTCGGTCATAATCATATCATCGGCGAAGCGCTGGGAACCTTTGGGGCCGGGCCAGAGACAGCTCCGTCTATTCTAGAATCACGCCCGCAATAGAAACGAACGAAGCGCCAGCGGAATCGGCGGGGCATTGCTGGTAGCCGGTAACCTCCCCACGGCAGTCCTGAAGGAAGTGCAGCATGGCGTAGATCGGCGAGGCGCCGCAGACCTTGTTTCTGTCTCCATCGGCGGTGGCGGCGGCGAGGAACCCCTCGGCGTCCCCAGCGCAGACGTAATCCAGCATCCTTCCATCTTCGGAAGCCAGGATTCTCCGCTCGGTTGGCCCAATCGCCCGGGGGTCGCCAAAGGCAGGACCCACATGGGCGAGATCGGCGGCGGCTACAACTAGAACCCGCATCCCAACCGTCGCCTGCCTTAGAGCCTGGATAGCCTCCAGGAACAGCCCGCGGGACCGGTCTCCGGCCGCGTTTTCCTCTTCCAGCGCCCCGCAGAGTATGGGCGCCACTCGGCAAGGCTGGCGCTTGCGAGCGAAATGTAGCCAGACGAGAGCGGCCTCTAGAGAGGGCTCGTTCCGGTGATGAAGCTCGTGTGAGAAGCCACGGTCAGGCCCCAAGACCTCGACTACCTGGTCAACCACCCCGTTATCCGTCGGCAGGATCCCCCAGGGCGTCGAGTAGCTCTGCCTGGTAAGGTTGAGCGCGGGGCCTCCGCCCGAATGGTCGGTGCCGAAGACCACCACCAAGTCCGAGCGTGCTGCCTCTTGAGACGCTTGTTCCCACACCCCGGCGTAGGTGGGCCCGCCCCGGGCGAAGTCTATGTGCGGGCAGACTATCCCTCTCAACCTGGTGGGCACATTTGCGCCCTTCTTCAGGTCTTTGCCATATCCCGTGAGCATCCACTCAAGTTCATTGGGGTCTGCGGGATAGACCTGCCCGGACAGACTCATGGCGCGGTGAGGCGCCGTGCGGTATTCCTCAAGTGACTTCTGATAGGCGGCCCGGAACCGGATGCCGTCCAGGAGCAGCGCTTCCTCCAGTTCTCCAGCCAATCTCTCCACTGTAGCCAGGGAAATAGGCATTCCGGTCCTCAATTCGAATCCAATTCGTATGGCCTCCAGGCTTCTGGCACCGTCGCAGAGACTCAGTAACGGGACCAGCGCCTCTGGGATCAAGGCTGGCTGGCTTATACAGAGCCTGTCCTGGAGAAGGATGCCGGGTTGTCCGTCGTGATTGATCCACCTGGCATCGAGCGGGCGCAACTTGGGATTGGCATCCATTACACGTGAAGCTCCACGATATCCCCATCCTCAGGTACATACGTGCGGTGGACCCGTTGTCCGGCGAACTTCCCCGATCCCCATACCTGGGCGTATTTGAGCCTCCGGCGTATGTCCTTGTGAACTGACTCCGCCACATTGTCGATAGTGCTGCCTCGCCTGAGAATCAGGGGATCGGTCAGGTCGGCTTCCCGTCCGGGAGGTTTCAGGTAGACCCGAAGGATCCCCATGGACTGAAATACCTTCTCGCGCAGGTCCTCCAGGCCGGTTCCGTACTGGGCGGAGACACCGGCCACGGTGAAGCGGTCCCCGTATTCCGAGGCCAGCCGCCGGAGACTGACGCCCTGAGGGTCCAGGTCGATCTTGTTACCCACCAGGAGGGCGGGTTTGGGAGGGTGGAACCCATCCCAACTCTCTCCCCCAGATCTCGAGGCGAGTCTGATGCCCAAGTCGTCCAGCGCTCGCAGCGCCACCAGTGCCTCTTCCAGCGGGTCCCCGGAGAGATCGATGACCACTACCAGAAGATCGGCGTTGCGCAGTACGCCATGCAACCACGGCAGAGCGTCGCGGTCCGTCAGGGCCGGCATGTCCACCAGTTGGACCAATACGTTCTGGAAGGGCATCATTCCAGACAGAGGCATCTGTGTCGTGCAGGGATAGCCTCCCACCTTGGGTGTGGCGTCGGTAAGGCTCGCCACCAACTGGGACTTCCCACTGTTGGGGACCCCCGCCAGGGCCGCCTGCCCGGCGCCTTCCTTCTTGACATGATACAGGTCTCCACGACGGGCCGAGCGGGGCCCCAGTTCCAGTTCCTCGGTGAGCCTGGCAATCTTGGACCGCAACTCCCCATGGAGCTTGTCGGTGCCCTTATGCTTCGGCATAATAGCCAGCATCCGCTCCAGGGCCTCGATCTTCTCCGGGATAGTCCTGGCCTGGCGGTAGACCTTTTCGGCCTCAAAGTATTGGGGCGGTAGGTTAGTTGGCATATTCTAGGGAGATACTCTCCCCCCATTCTAGACGCATGACCGGACGCGATCAAGCGTCCTTGCTTTTCCGTCTTCCTTGCATTAGAATCCTCAGAGAGGCAGGAAGATGGATGGAACGCGGAGCGAAGGCGGATTGACTTATCGTACGAAGATCGTCATTGTTTCGATTATCGTCATCCTATTCCTTGTTCTTCTTATAGTCGTTCGTTCTATCCTGACGCCTTTCATCTGGGGCGCTGTGGTCGCCTACTTGCTGACGCCGATGGTGAACTGGCTGTCCCGCAGGATGCGCCTGCCCCGCGTCTTCGTCCTGGGCGGCCTTTACCTGGTGTTTGGCACCGGAGTGGCATGGGCGCTATACTTCCTGGTCCCGTTTCTCATCAGAGAGGCCGGCGATTTCACGTCCAGCATTCCCTTGATCATCGCTTCGCTCCAGGAGGATGTATTGGGATCTGAGACCTTCAGTTTCCTGGGCATAACCCTCGACCCTCAGAACATATCTGCATCCATCCTTCGTGCCCTGGGGGCCTCCCCTATGGGAGCGGTGACCATGGTCCGGGAGACGGCCACGTTCATAGCCGAGATCATATTGTTCCTGGCAGTGACCTTCTACCTGACGAGCGATGCGCCGCGTATCAGGGATGGGTTCTATCAACTCTTCCCAATGAACTACAGGCCGGAGGCGATCAGGATAATCGGACGCATCAACCGGGTGTTGGGCGCTTATATACGGGGTCAATTCATTCTCATTATCCTTATGAGCTCGGTCACCTGGATATTCTTGGGCCTGGTGCTCAAGGTAAAGTTCGCCTTGCTCCTGAGCTTGATGACCGGAGTGCTGGAAATCATTCCCTTTATCGGGCCAATAACCGCCGGAGCTATCGCCACCAGTGTGGCCCTCTTCCAGCCGAACGACTTTGGCTGGCCGGCCTGGGGATTGGCGCTGGCGGTGGTTGCGGTATACTTCGTCCTCCGGCACGCTGAGGACTACCTGGTGATCCCCAACCTCATAGGCAGAATCGTTGAGATTCACCCGGTGGTGGTCATCTTTGCCGTGCTCGCCGGCGTGGTGCTTGGAGGCATCACGGGCATGCTGCTCGCAGTGCCCACGGCGGCGACCCTCAAGGTGATCCTGGATTACGTCTATTCAAAGCTGGTGGCTTAGGTTTTGTTACAGATAAGACCCGTATCCGCCAGCGATGAGCTGGCCTGCCTCTCACTGGACCCATCCTTCGTCACCGATCATGTCTGGCAGATGGAACAGAAGATCGGAACGGACGTATACACGCAATTCCGTTCGGTGCATCTTCCCCGCCTGGTGAAGCTGGCCCCCGCGTGGGGCATCGATACCGCGTTCCGGCATCGTCGGGAAGAGGACTACTTCATCCTGGCGGAGGAGGACCTCCAATTGCGCGCCTATCTCTACGTGCGCCTTGAGGCCTCCCAGGGCCTTGCGTGGGTCGACCATCTGGCGGTTGCCGGACCGGTCCGGCGACGGGGAAGGGGCGCTTCCCTACTGGCCGAAGGCCGGCGCTGGGCCAAGTCACGAAGCCTTCGGGCGTTGGTGGTTCCAGTACAGGCCCGCAATTACCCGGCGCTGCGCTTCGCACAGAAGGCCGGACTGCGATACTGTGGCTACAATGACCATTATTTCCCAAAGGACATTGCGATCTTCTTCCAGGTTGAGATCTAGAGGACTGACATGGAGAGAAAGTGTATTAGGGTAGGCCTGATGGGCCTCGGGGTGGTCGGCAGCGGAGTCGCTCGCATCCTGATGGAGGAGGGCGACCGGATCCAGGCCCACCTGGACTTTCCTGTGGAGCTGGCCAGAGTCCTGGTACGGGAACCGGGCAAGGAGCGTGCCGTGCGAGTGCCTGCGGGGCTCGTCACCACGCAGGGCCGGGACATCTTGGATGATCCCTCGATAGATATCGTGGTAGAGGTAATGGGTGGGGAATCCCCTGCTCACAACTATATCCGGGAAGCGATCCAGGCCGGAAAGCACGTCATCACAGCCAACAAGGAGGTGATGGCCAAGTACGGTCCGGAGTTGTTGACCGTGGCGAACCAGAGAGGAGTGGATATCCTATACGAGGCCAGCGTTGGTGGAGGAATACCCCTCATCGGTCCGTTCCAGCAAGACCTGGCCGCCAACAGGATAACCTCCATTCAGGCTATCATCAACGGGACCACGAACTACATCCTGACCCGAATGGCTGATCAGGGCGCCGAATTCTCCACTGCCCTGGCCGAGGCCCAGTCTCTTGGGTATGCGGAGGCGGACCCTACTAACGATGTAGAGGGCATAGACGCCTGCTACAAACTTTCGATCCTGGCCACCCTCGCCTTCCATCTGCCGGTGCGGCCTGGCGACGTGTACAGGGAAGGCATTACCCGGCTTACCTCCAGAGACTTCCGCTATGCCAGAGAGCTGGGTTATGCCATAAAGCTTCTGGCCATCGCCAGGGAAGAAGGAGGTTTGGTCGAGGCCAGGGTGCATCCGACCTTAGTGCCCCAGAGTCTGCTCATGGCTCAGATCGGCGGGGTCTTCAACGCGGTGCGGGTAGATGGAGACCTGGTTGGGACCGTTATCTTCTATGGCCCGGGCGCAGGGTCCCGGCCAACCACCAGTGCGATCGTCGCTGATCTCATCGTTCTGGGGAAGAACATCACGGCCGGACTCACCGGGAGGTTTCGTCTCAGAGAAGACGGAGGCAGGTCCATCAGCCCCATGGCACAGGTTCGAACCAGGTATTATCTCAGGATGGACGTGGCCGACAATCCAGGGGTGCTGGCCAAGATCGCGAATATCCTGGGAGAGAACGAGATCAGCATCGCCTCTGTAATACAGAAGGAGGCAAACCCGGAAGCCCAGCTTGCCGAGATCGTGATCATGACCCACCAGGCCCGGGAAGTAGATATGCAGGACGCCCTGGCTAAATTGCGAGGCCTGCCCGTGGTCCGAGAGATCGCAGGTTTCCTACGGGCGGAAGGCTGAGGCTGCAAGGAGACCCAATGGAAAACGAAAACACAGGGACCATGGCTGCAACTGTTAGCTGGCTGGAGGTAGAGCAACGGGATGCTAAAGACCGTCTTCACCGGCTCCAGCAGTCGCTGGAACAGATGCATAGCATGTTGCAGGACCATGCCTATCGCCTCCAGATCACCGAAGAGGTAGGGGAGGCGCTGAAGTTCCAGTCGGGCAAGCTGCCCGCAATAGAAGAGGACCTGAGGCAGATCAAAGAGAGCACGGGACATGTAAACGAATCCCAAAGCGATACAACCCGAGCCCTGGAACGTCTGGAGCGGTCCAAGAAGGCGGATGACGAAGCCACCAGGGACGCCATTCGTGGGCTGGTACGGAGCTTAGAGAACTTGAACGCTACCTCGGAGGGCCTCGCGGAACGGAACCGCTCGGTTGAAACGACGCTCAAACGCCAGCAGGAGCAGATGGACTCGCTGAGAGGCCAGCAGGAAGAGCTTCGGAGAGGTCTGGACCCGGTAGCCCAGGGGTTGTCTTCCGGGCAAGAGCAGGCCCGCCGGTTCCAGGAGCGCCTGGACCAACTCGCTATGGCATTGGAGCCACTGCGCCAACAGGACGAGGTTATCAAGAGCAGGCTGGAAGTAGCCGGCCATCTGTCCAAGCAGATCGAACAACGATTGGAGGCCCTTGACGCCGAATTCCAGGCGAGGCGAGACCTTCCCGAGCGACTTGACGTCCAGAAGATTAATCTCGAACGTGTGGACAAGCAGTCCGTCCAGGCGCTCCAACTTATCGAGAAACTCTCCGATGCGTTGGAGCGGCAAGGCCAGTACGTGCGAGACCTCGAGACCAGGAACAAAGGCCTGCTGGACCAGATCCTGCGCCTACAACAGCGGAGCCAGGACGTCCATACCCGCCTGGATGAGGTTCTTGCGAGTATGGGAGAACTGCTGGAGCAGGATAAGCGTCGCCAGATTTCCGACCTGGAAGGACAATTCAGGGGCATCAAGGAGCGCCTGGCCAGGATGCGCGGGGCATCAATAACCGCCTCGGAGGAACATCTGTGA
>ORJL011033281.1_pt1 | contig 13761 bp, 12 predicted proteins | sample 1779941 | NCBI WGS metagenome assembly ORJL01 (sample SAMEA104232317, study PRJEB22302) | groundwater metagenome | biome: forest; feature: aquifer; material: groundwater | place: USA | collected 2011-08-07 | depth 5.8 m
CCCTGGGTGCTGTGCCGACTCAGAGCACCATCGTCCTCGAGCGCTTCTTCGATGAAAGCGGTGGGATGCAGCTAGTGGTGCATGCTCCTTTTGGCAGCCGGATTAACCGGGCGTGGGGTCTAGCGCTCCGAAAGCGGTTCTGCCGCACCTTCAACTTCGAGCTTCAGGCTGCAGCTACCGACGATGCCATCGTCCTGTCCCTCGGCCCGCAGCACAGCTTCCCTCTCGAAGACGTCTTCAGTTATCTTCATCCCAACTCTGCTCGTGAGCTCTTGGTCCAAGCCCTTATGGCCGCTCCGATGTTCCAGACCCGCTGGCGATGGAACGCCACGCGAGCACTTGCCATTTTGAGGCAACAGGGCGGCAAGAAGGTACCCATGCCGTTGCAACGAATGAAGGCCAACGACCTTCTGGCTGCTGTTTTCCCGGACGTCATGGCGTGCCAGGAGAATGTCGTGGGTGACATTGAACTCCCGGACCATCCGCTTGTCAAGGAAACCCTTCGCGACTGTCTCCAGGAAGCAATGGACGTCGATGGCTTTCTCCGCGTCCTAGATGATGTCCAGAACAAGCGAGTTCGACTCCTTGCCCTCGATACCACCGAGCCCTCACCCTTCGCTCATGAGATCCTGAGCGCGAAACCGTATGCCTTCCTCGACGATGCGCCCCTCGAAGAGCGCCGAACCCAGGCTGTCCACGTACGCCGCACCCTGGACTTTGATTCCGCCGAGGACCTCGGACGCCTTGATCCCGAAGCCATCCAGCGCGTTCGAGAGCAGGCTTGGCCTGATGTTCAGGACCCGGACGAGCTCCGCGATGCCCTCTTGCTCATGGGCTACCTGACAGAAGCCGAGGGTGCTCCGTGGCTCGCCCACTTCGAGACCATCACTGTCCAGGGTCGCGCGACCCGCCTCACGGTTCGAGATGGTCGCTCTCTTTGGATTGCCGCCGAACGTCTGCCTCTGTTCAGGGCCATTGCCCCTGGTGCGGAGCCACACCCGTCGGTTAGTGTCCCCAACAGGAACTCGGCCAAGACGTGGGATCGGTCTGACGCAATACGTGAGGTCTTGAGGGGTCGACTTGAAGTCTCTGGCCCTGTCACGGCCACCAGCTTGGCCGCTTCGCTGGGCGTTGGAGAAAGCGAAATCCTTGATGCCCTTACTGCCCTCGAGAGCGAAGGCTTCGCCCTCAGAGGCCATTTCTCTGCCGGCATCGAGGAAATCGAGTGGTGTGACCGTCGACTTCTGGCTCGAATCCACCGTTACACACTCGACCGGCTTCGACAGGAGATCGAGCCTGTCTCCGCCGCCGACTTCCTGCGATTCCTTGAAGTCTGGCACCACCTCACGCCCGACACCAGGCTCGACGGTCTAATGGGGCTGGTGGCCGTCCTCGAGTTGCTTGAAGGGTTCGAGGCTCCTCTGGCGGCTTGGGAGAAGGACATTCTACCTTCCCGTATTGCCCACTACAGCCCTGCCTGGCTCGACCAGCTCTGCCTCTCCGGCGAGTTGGCCTGGGCTCGTCTGTATCCTCCACCTCATCCTGAAGGTCCGAGGGTCGGAGCGACGCGTTCCCTCCCGCTCTCCTTCGTCTTCAGGGACCGCTTGCCCCTCTACGTGGGTGTTGGTGGCTCGCCGTTCTCCAATGAAGCTCCAATGCGAGGCGTTGCCGGGCAGGTGTTGGAATTCCTCCAACAACGTGGCGCTTGCTTCCTTCAAGAGCTTGTCCAGGGCACTCGACAGCTACCCGCCGCCGTCGAGGAAGGTTTGGCCGAGCTAGTAGCCGCAGGCCTCGTCACCAGCGACGGCTTTGCTGGGCTGCGATCGCTGACCTCTCCGATGAGGCGGCGGCCCGTGCATGGTCGCCGTAGGCTAGGCGATGGTGCCACGCTCCATTTGCACCAACGTTTGTCCTCAGGCCGCTGGTCCGTTTTTCAGAGACCTGCCGGGGGCTCTGTCGACGCTACAGGGCAGATCGAGGCTTTGGCTGTCCAATCGCTTCGCCGCTACGGGGTCGTCTTTTCCCGCCTGCTCGCCCGAGAGCCCAGGCTCCCTCCCTGGCGAGACCTTGTCAGGGCCTACCGTAGGCTTGAGGCTCGTGGCGAGATTCGCGGAGGCCGTTTCGTGGCTTGCTTCTCCGGAGAGCAGTATGCTCTGCCCGAGGCAGTCCAGCAACTCAGGGCGATTCGTCGCAAAAAACCTGACGGCAGCCTGGTCACTGTCAACGCCTCCGACCCATTGAACCTCGTTGGCGTTCTCACCCCCGGCCAGCGAGTCCCTGCGACTCCCGCTCGGCGCATCGTCTACCGTGACGGTGTCCCCATCGCAGTGTCAAAGGGGACTCTTGTCTCATACCTCTCTCAGGAAGAACAAGGACTGTCTCTTCCAAGTACTGCCTCAGGAGGGTAGCACTTCCCGCTACAGGTCAGCGTGTTCTGTCCCCAAGGAGCAACTTCAGCACTTGAGGCAAAGCTAGCCGCGCCCGCTCCTGCAGCGTCACCCTGTCGAGGCTGCCAATGGGGTGCGGTACAATGGCAAATTGGTAGTCGGGAATGCCTTGAAGCCGGGCCATCATCTTGGCCGTGGGTATGAACGGCTCAGTGCAGACAACCGCCGATGGCTTACCGCGCTTCTCTATTGCGATTCCGTCGTGCACACTGCACGATGAGCATGACCCTCAGTCACCCATCGCCGTTATCACCAGGTCGCACTGGGCGGCCAGTTCGTCAAGGGTCTTGGTGGGTGCCGGGGCAGAGCCGTTTGGCTTCTTGGCCGTCACTGGCGGAGGTAGCTTGTACTGCTGGGATAACAGGGCGAAAAGCTCGCCGAGAAATTCTCCGGCGTTGTTCTTGTGGTTGTCCAGCAGCCCGATTCGCTTTCCGTCGAGGGTCGCCAGGCGTGGCACCGTCCGGGCTGCCACGACGTCTGCCGCGGCTGTCGGGTCCAGGACTACGAGCTTTGTCTTCGTTTCACTGACCATTGGTCACCTCCAGAATCGTAATGCTGGCTATGCCGTTTTGCCTAGGTGGATTTCTCTCGTCTGCGTGCGCGAGATGCCCCCGCGCCCCCACGTTGGTATGATGGCTGAGAAGCCACCCGCTCCCCCGCCGCCGACAATGACGGTAACAGCCTCAGGCCCATGGAGCGCTGCTTGCATCTTCGCCTCATCGCTCGGATCGAGGGGGCCGGGCATCTTCCCTGTCCTCTTGTAGTACGCTACAGTCCTCTGGGCATGCTGGAACAAGAACGCCTTCACGCGTTGCTTGTTCCAGCCCTCAGCTTTCAGGTACCCGACGTGCTCCGGACAGAGGACGACCACCAGCTCGCGGTAGTCGTAGTTGCAGACAGCTATGTACTCCGCGACACTTGTCAGGATGCCCTCACCGGTGTTATTGGTGTGGTCGTAAATCTGGTGAGGCCCTTCAGCATTGATGACCGTCACGGTGCTCGACTCGCGAGCGAACCCTTTCTCGACGTGCAGTGGTTCCCAGGGGCTTGCCTCCTCGTTCTCAGCCACGCAGTAGGTGTACTTCCCCGGATGGCCGATGGTGCTCTTGTCCATGACACCTGGAGTTGACCCCAGGACGTTCATGGCAATGAGCCTGACCGCCCTCCCTATGGTTGCATTGGCTCGGTTCCCGGGTCCGAAGAAATTCACGCCGGTATTCATTGACAGCTTCTGGCGCACTGGCCCGTTGGCTATTACAAGATGTGCCGAGCCGCCAGTGCTGACCGAGCTGCCGTGGGCGTTGAACTTCTCCTCGCATATGGCCTCCACCACCGCGAGCACCACAGGTAGATATTCTGGCGTGCACCCTGCCATAAGAGCATTGATTGCCACCTTCTCGGCAGTGACGGTTCGCGCTCGCTCGGGCACTCGCCCGAGGATGTGGCCGGGTTCCATTCCGACGTAGTCCAGGAACTCTCGCACCCGCTTTTCAGTTGGAGGCACAACAGGTAGGCCGTCGGTCCATCCCTGCTGGTAACATAACTCGATAGCCGAGAAGGCATCAGCCGTTTCATATCGCTTGCTTGAGAGAGAGACGTTGTTCATGGCCCTCCTAACTAACGGTTCTTCCACGTCGGCTTCCGCTTTTCGGCGAAGGCCCTGCGGCCCTCCGCGTGGTCCTCGGTGAACACATTTCGCTGCGCTACCAGCAGTCCGTAGTCCATCGCAGCGGTGCGCCCCATATCGAGGCTCTTCCAAAGTGCCTCGACTGTGCCCTGCAACGACATCGGCGAGTTCTGGCACATACTTTCGGCTATCTCCAGCGCCCTTGGCAACAGCCCGGCAAGGGGTGTCACCTCTTGCGCGAGCCCGATCTGGTACGCTCGCTGGGCATCCATGCGCCAGGTCGTACCCATGAGAGCGATACGCATCACCTCGCCAAAGGGGATCCGTCGCGTCAGCGAGATTGGCTCCAACGCTGCCACCCGCCCGTAGGTTACGTGCGGGTCGAAGAAGGTGGCGTTCTCAGAGCAGATGACGATGTCGCTATCGCCGACAAAGTAGAAGCCGCCGCCTGCACACATGCCGTTCACAGCCGTAATGACGGGCTTCATGCACCCGTTCTGACGGGCGGTGAGTTTACCTCCGGGAATCTCTCTCCACCGCTCGAAGTGGCTCATGTGTTCCAATTCCCGGTCGCTCTCCCGGACGTCTATTCCCACACAGAAGGCCTTCTCTCCCGCTCCCGTGACGACGGCCACCCAGACGTTGTCGTCTCCCCTAACTTCCGCCCATATCTCCGACAGTTCCCGCGATGTTTTCCGACTGAAGGCGTTGAGCGCCTCGGGCCGGTTCAGCGTGATGATCGCCGGGTGCTGCCGCTTCTCGAAGATGACCGCCTCGTATGCCATAACGCCTCCATTTCAAAGTAGGTGGGGTCTCTGGGTTGTCACCTGCAATGGCGTACTCTACTATAACTCCAGCACCGCTGCGCCCTGAATTCTTCCGGCCTTCAAGAGTTGCAGCGCTTCGTTGGCCTGCTCTGGTCGAAACGTCTGTATCGTGCTGCGCACCGGGACATCAGCCGCGAGTCGCAGGAAGTCCGTCGCATCCTGGCGTGTCGCATTGCTGACGCTTCGAAGCACCTTCTCCTGGTACAGGTGCTTCGAATAGTCCAGCTCAGGTATTGTGCTCATGTATATCCCTGCGAGCGTTACCGTCCCCCCTCGTTCGAGCGCCTCGAGTGCGTACGGAACGATGCTTCCCGCCGGCGCGAAGATGATCGCTCCATGCAGACTCTGGTTCGGCATCTCCTCTGCTCTTCCGGCCCACACCGCCCCGAGTTCCCTGGCGAGCCGTTGATGCTCCGCTCCTCTTGTGAACACATACACCTTGCATCCCCGGTGCACAGCCAGCTGTATGGTTATGTGCGCTGATGCCCCGAACCCATACAACCCGAGGTTCTGTCCAGCTTGGATGCCTGACAGCCGCAGTGACCTGAAACCGATAATCCCGGCGCATAAGAGCGGGGCCGCCTGAACACCTGAAAAGCGGTCCGGCAAAGGGTAGGCAAAATCCTCTGGCGCGACAGTGTACTCTGCGTACCCCCCATTGAGATCATATCCAGTGAACAGTGCCTCTTTGCACAGGTTCTCCCTGCCCGCTTTGCAGAAGTCGCAGCGACCGCAGGTCGAGTGTAGCCATGGTATCCCGACTCTCTGCCCGGGACGAAGCCTGGTAACTCCTTTCCCAGTCTTGTCCACTACCCCGACAATCTGGTGGCCAGGCACAACAGGCATCTTTCGCCCCTTGATTTCCCCCTCGACGACGTGCAGGTCGGTGTGGCAAATGGCGCAGGCTGAAACCCGCACGCGCACTTGGCCCTGGTCAGGCTCAGGGGTCGGTACCTCTGCTACTTCGAGCGGGGCCTTTTCTATTGGAGCGGACTTCCGCAGCAGCATCGCTTTCATGATGTCACTATTTTGCGCCTAACCTAATGGCTTACACAAGCTTCCGGTGCGGACAATTCCAGCCTACAGTTTGTTTCATAACCGTACTTCCTGCTAAAATAGCTGGGTTGAGTGGTGGAGGCTTATGTTCGGAAGCGTGAAAGGAGCTTCTCCTTATGTACTCACGTATCCTTGTCCCCCTGGATGGCTCACAACTGGCTGAACAGGTTCTTCCATACGCGCGACTTTTTTCTCAAACTTTCCATTCTGAGATCGAGCTACTTCGCGTTATGGACCCCGAGGTTTCGAACCGGACGGCTCCAGGGAACAAGAACTCAACTGAGCGACCACCCTATCTGGATCGCACTGAGGTTGCCAGGTACCTGTCCAACACAGCTGCCCCAATGCGAGAACTTGGACTGTCTGTTTCCCTCATCGTTCTCGAAGGAGATGCTGCATCCAGGATAGTCGACCAGGCGGCCAAGGATCCGGGCACGCTGATATCGATGTCCACACATGGCAGGTCTGGCGTGGGTCGGTGGTTGATTGGAAGCGTCACGGAGAAAGTGCTTCAGGCGGCGGTCAACCCCGTCCTGATGGTGCGCTCTCTAGACGCCTCGCTTCCGTCGGTAGTAACCATCAACAGCATCATCACCCCACTCGACGATTCCCCAGTGGCCGAGCAAGCCCTTCCGCATACTGTCGCCCTGGCAAAGGGGCTAAACGCAAAGGTTGTGCTCCTTACCGTGATCCCCTCCATTGCCGATTATTACTGGGGCGTCGATTTTCCGGCCGCCGCGTTCGGTGACTTGGCGCAGAAAGTCGAAACGCAGTCGGCAGCCCATTTGCGCACCGTAAGCAAGAAGTTGCGCGCCGCAGGCATCTCCTCGGTAGAAGAGAAAGTTATTACCGGCCATGTTGCCGCTGCCATCGTTGATCTTGCCAGGCAGACCCCTGACAGCTTAGTGGCAATGACCACCCACGGGCGCTCAGGGGTCGATAAACTCGTGTTGGGTGGCGTGACCGACCGCGTTGTACGCCAGTCAGGCGTCCCGGTGTTGGTTGTGCGCGCCCAGTAACACTCCTGACCGCTTTGCCTTGCTAGTAGAGGACTTGTATTTCCGAACGATAACGGTTTACAATATCGCTAAACTATATATGGATTCATGAATGCTGCGCGATTTCTTTCTTGGGTTCATCAGGATTCACATCCTTTACCATGCCGAAACTGCGCCCGTATATGGAGCAGCGTTGATCGCCGAACTGAAACGCCACGGCTATGAGCTTAGCCCGGGTACTCTCTACCCGCTTCTCCACCGTTTAGAGACGTCCGGATACCTTCAGCGAGAGGATCGCCTGGTTGATGGACGCGTTCGTAAGTACTACTCGATTACCGATTCAGGCCGTCGTGCTCTTGAGACCGCCCGTGACCGTATTCGCGAGTTGGTAGCTGAAGTTGTATACGATAAGACATCAGCACCAGCGCTCGCCAGGGACACTGAAGATAGACCGTGAGGGATGGTCTCTGTCTTGTTGGAAGCGCTGGTCCGGTGGGGCCCGCTTAGATAGTCTGAAGCTGCTTGGGCTGGGGGTCTAGACTCACAGCCGCTGGCCGCTTTAACGGTACAATGGGGGCCAATTATGTCTACAAGCGCTCCATTGCTGCCTGGCGGCGAAGTATCTGCGAAGCCGCTTGCTGCTGGAGGTGGCGATAGCGGCCGGTTGGCTACCTTGCTTCGCGTCACGAAAAGTGTGCAAATGTCAGGTCCTGACATCGCCGTCGTTTTTCAGCGACTGCTAGACGGTCTTTGTGAGATTTTGGAAGCCGAGCACGGCGCGCTATTTTTCCGTGTAGATATTGCGGGGAACGGCTCCAACCACAATCTCTTCACCCACGGCCTGACCCCTGAGCAGTCAGCCCCCTTGTTCAAATCAGTGACACATGGTCAAAACCTCCACCTTGTTGGTAATGAGGTCTCTAGGGATCCCGTGGTCTTCGGCCTTCCTGCTGACCGTTTCAATGCGAGCGCCTTCCTCGGCGCATCCATCAGCCTGGGAAACGAAACTGTTGGCGGCATCTTTGTGTTCGACAGAGGCGATGGAGAAGGCTTCACCCATGACGACGAGCCCCTCTTGGAGATGTTTGCCTCACAGGCGGCCATCGTTGTTCGCAGCAAGCTTGTTGCTGCAGAACGCGAGGAGGAACGCAAGGTTATCGAGGCGCTGTCGCTAGAACAAGCACGACTGCTGGATTCTGCCGAGCGCCAAAGACGAAAGCTCGAAACGCTGGTCGAGGCCTCCCCTATCGGTGTCTTCGTTGTCGATGCTCTGGGGGATGTAGTGCTTGTCAACCGGGAGGCACAGAGGCTGACTGGCACACCGCCAAATTCTGTCCAGAGTGCGCAATGGTATGAAGAGGCATTGACCTACCGTAGGCCCGATGGCAGCGCCTATGCACACGAGGACCTTCCCCTCCAACGCGCCTTGGATAGAGGCGAGAACGTTCGCGCCGAAGAAGTCATCTTTGAGTTGCGCGACGGCCTTTCCATTCCCACCCTTGTCAGCGCTATGCCTTTGTATGCTCCCGACGGACAGATTGATGGCGCCATAGCGGTCATTCAGGACACGACGCCACTCGAGGAAATCGAGAAGCTTCGTAATGAGTTCTTGGGCATCATAGGCCACGAGCTAAAAACGCCCCTCACTGCAATAAAAGGGTCAGCAGCTACAGCACTTTGGAGCCGCAAGCCACTAGAACCCCAGGACGCTCTGGAGTTGTTCCAAATCATCGATGAACAGGCTGACCACCTTCGCGAGTTGGTGGACAATATCCTCGACATGACCCGCATCGAAGCTGGTGTTCTGTCGGTGACCCTCAAGCCAACAGACATTGGGCAATTGCTCAAGGAAGCTAGTACCACTTTCGCACGCACTGCTGCCTCACAGGAAGTTGTCATAGACTGCCCTGACGACCTTCCCCAGGTGAACATCGACCACCGGCGGATCAGTCAAGTGCTTGCCAACCTCTTAAGCAACGCCGCGAAATTCTCGCCGGGGACTGCTCCAATCGCCGTATCTGTAGAACGCAGGGACTCCTTCTTGACCGTCCATGTCCGGGATCAAGGTCGAGGCATCGCCGCCGATAAACTCCCGTTACTTTTTAGAAAATTTTCCCGAGTCCACGAAGAGACCGTTCCAAAACTCTCGGGCACTGGTTTGGGACTTGCGATCTGTAAAGGGATCGTAGAAACCCATGGGGGGCATATCTGGGCTGAAAGCTTGGGGCCCGAAAAGGGCGCTAGCTTCAGCTTCACTCTCCCCATTGTCGAACAAACTGACCTCGCGGCGCCGGATGCTGGCCAGTCTCGCCAGTCTAACCAGCGCACTCGTATCCTGGTGGCTGACAGTGACCCCCAGATGTTGCACCTTCTACAAACCGCCCTTTCCAAGGCTGGATACGAGGTCAAGGCAACCGGAAGTCGCGGGGAAGTTGTGGGCCTGATCGAGACAGGTCAACCTGATCTTGTACTGATTGGTATCAATCTGCCTGAAGGCAGTGGCCTCGACTTGCTGAAGCGGCTTCGAGCGGTATCCGGAGTGCCCGTCATCTTCATTGGAAACAGCGGTGATAGCGATGCTTTGGTAAGTGCATTGAATATGGGCGTAGATGATTATCTGTTAAAGCCTTTTGCACCCGCCGAGCTGTTGGCCCGCGTAGGAGCTACCTTTCGACGCCGGCTCCAACCCGACAAGGTAGAGGCAAAGCCGCCGTTCGTGCTTTGCGACCTGAAAATCAACTTCGCCGAGAGGCGCGTGACCATCTCGGACAAACCAGTAGGCCTGTCAGCGACTGAGTACAAACTCCTCTATGAACTTGCAGATCATGCTGGCATTGTGCTCACCCAAAACCAGATTCTCAGTCGCGTGTGGGGGCCAGAGTACTCCGGCGCGGCGCACCTCGTGCGCTCGTTCATACGCAACTTGCGTCGCAAGCTCGGTGACGATGCTCGGTTTCCCCGGTACATCATGACCGAAACTGGAATCGGCTACAGGATTCCCAAGCCCTGAACCCCGGCACTTTGCGTAATGACGCAGCCGTATGGGTTGACTACAATTCCATTTCATCATATGCTTGGTTGGGTGGGGAAGGGGGATCGGCATGGGTACTGAATCCGGTGGTCGGAAACTACAAGCACTCAAAGAGGCTCTAGACCTCAAAAAAACCAAAATTCAAAGAGGCGTCCTCCTCTGGGCATCTAGCACTCGTCCCCGCTACCCTTGGCGTCAGCCAGGCAAGTCTGTCTACGAGGTGCTCCTCGGCGAGGTGTCGATTGGGGAGTCCAACGCCGCGGTGGCGACAGAAGTCTGGCAAGGACTTGTGAAACACTTCGGCTCGATCCGCGCCTTGGCGGAAGCCAAAGAAGCCGATCTCAGGTATGTCCTTTCTGGTTTTGCCTTGGAGGAGCAAGCACACGATATCAAGGCTCTTGCTGAAAGCCTGCTCACTGAGGGCCGAGGAGATGTGCCAAAGGACGCTGAGTCGTTTGCTAAAGTCTCCAAGCTTGAGGATCACGGCATCCGCGCTGTCATGTGCTTTGGCTACAACGTTCCGACGGCCGTGATGGACCGCCATGTCGAGAGAATGCTCTCGCGACTCTTTATGGATGCCATCCCACCCCACCCGTCTCATGGCCTCCTTCGCGCGATTGCTGAAGGTCTGCTATCCTACCGCTGCCCTCAAGAGTACAATCGCGCGATGTTGGACTTTGCAGAGTCGGTGTGCCACCCAGAACCCGTCCTTTGCGGCGGGTGTCCTTTGAGAGACGCCTGTGATTTTGCCAAGCGCTTGTCGGAGTTCACAAAAGTTGGGGCCAGGGTAGCTTGACGCAAAGGGACTCTGCGGAGCTACGTGAAGTCTGTGGACCCAACTGACGGGGCGCTGGCGGCGTCAGTTGAGTATCGCTTGCTCTGGGTATTACTCCCCTCGTCGTGCCGCCCCCATGCCTAGCAACAGGTCGTGCATTGGCTGGTCCAGTGCCAGGGCTACATCTGAGAGCGAGACAAGTCCGATAAGTTGACTCCCTGACACGATGGGCAACCGCTTGATTTGCGCGGCCCTCATCAGATGGGCAGCCTCGATAATATCCATGCTGGGATGTGCTGTAATCGGAGGCGCGCTCATGTGGTCCGAGACACAGCACCCCCGAGCGTCGTGTTCCCGGCTGACGCACCTCGTGGCGATGTCTCGATCGGTGATGATTCCCTTGACCTCTCCAGCATTGGTCACTACAAGACAGCCAACGTTCTGTCCTCGCATCCAATCCGCCGCGACAGACAGCCTTTCCGAGGGTGAAATCGTGACGACATTGACCACCATCACCTGCTCGAGTCGCATTGCGACCTCCCTTTGACTATCGGCGTGCCCTTAGCGACGTTTTTTGCTGCGCCTGGACTGTGGCTGTCTGAGGGGTGCCGATGGCCGACCCGCTCTGCTTCTGGTTCCAAACAGCCTCTGCCCTTAACCAGTGCTCCAGAGCGTGTCCTGTCGGACGGCCCTCCTTGATCCATATCTCATATGCAATCCCGCGGATTTCCTGTTCGCGGTTCATAGTAGCTCCTTTAACGCGTGTTGTCTGGTCAGCGAATGGTCACCCTCCACTTTGTTTCTAGAGCCATCCGTTGCCATGTTCACCGGCCCAAAAGTCATGCCCGTGCAATTCGGGTTAGCGCTTGCCTCCCGCGATAACCTCGAGTTTGGCCGAGTTCCTCTTTGCCTCCACTGCGTCCGAACGTGAGGCCAAGTACTTGATCAACACCTCTTCGACCTCGGTCAGGTAGTAGGCGCACTGAAGACATGCGATGAATTTTCCATACACGTCACGCTCTTCATATAGGTCGCCCCCACATCGGGGACAGGCTTTCAGCCACATCTTTGGTTCACGTTTTCCAGCGGTAGAAGGACTTGCCCTAAGAGTTGCCTTGTTCATCTATCTCTCCATTCCGCTATGGCTGGGTGCGACCCTGCTTTGCCTCCAGAAGTTCCTCCAGCCTCCGCACCAGTACCCACAGGTTGAACGGCTTGGCTAAGAAACGGTTCCCCAGAGGACCGTACTGTCCGACCGCCTCCTCTCGGTCGAGGGCTGAGATGACCAGCCACACTGGGTACTTCTGCTGACCTCGGTATGGCTCCCTTAGCCAGCCCAGTACCGCTGCCCCAAGGCCGTCTCTAAGTCCGGGGGCGAGAACCACCGCGTCGAACGCCCCTTCCCTCAAGGTGTTCAGGGCCTGCTCGCCGGTCCACGCGTCACTCGCACAAACCAATTCACTCCCGGCATTTCCCTTCCTACAATTGCTCATCGGCGCGCAGACGACGACGCTTTCATAGTAGCTTGGGGTTGTGCAAGCTACGTGAAGATACACCAGAAAGGTATGCAAGACTCGTGAAGATTTCATGCGAACCGCATCTCCCTATTCAAGAGAGATACAGAAGGGACTGACTACCAGTAGTTTGCGTGGTCACACAACACAGGCCTACCCGATTGTGGGGCAAATGCTTGCCATTGAAAAAGAGGTGGGCTACTGTTCCCTGAACGCGACCACCCGAATACCTGCCGCCTCCACAACGATCAGCGCCCTGTCTCCCGGAGCCTTGTCCAACTCTTCCTGGACTCTGTTGAGGTCATCGTCGGTGACCTCAACTATTGCCCCCGCCCCTTCGAGATGTTCCCACCTCGCCGCTTGGTATCCAAGCCGCTCTTCGATTCTCTGGACCGCACCCGACGCGTTTGCGGAAGCAAGGATGATAACTTGCTTTCGCACGGAAGGCTGGCGTTGGATCTCGGTGGCTTCCAGTTTCTTGTCCGCCCTCCGGTCCTCCTGTAACACTAGCCAGTAGTACGTACCGACCGCCCCGGCGGTGAGCAATATTCCGAGACTCCATCTGGCTCCCTGCAGGAGACCGAGTGTCAGGTTGCTTTGGAGAACATGTTGCAGGAACAGGAAAAGCAGTGCGCTGAAGCTTCCCAACGAGGCGAGGACAGCCGCGCCAAAAACCAAGTATATGAAGACACGGCGCACCAGCGATGATCTTGCTGCTGGCTCTCGGGTCTCTTTCTGTGCACCAGACCAATAGGCAGCCCACAGGGGTGCACCAATGAGGACGAATGTAATAGCTCGCGCCAGCGAGTCTTGCCACCATGCCCCTGCCAGAGGCCTTCGTATCTCGGGTACCAAAAGTTGGAATGCAACAGCAACCAGGAATACCATACCAGATGCCAGGGCACCAAGACCCAGTCCTGCCACCAGGTAACGGTATACTCTTCCTGCGGCTACTAACGACCCTCCGCTGAGTGGTGCCTCTTGTCGAATCACGGCCCAGTGATAGCCCCAGACGGCAACTCCTGCCAGCGCTGCTGCAATCACTCCAGGCACAATTCGGAATTGCTCCACAGCTCCGTTGTGCCCAGGAGCGCCCATCAGCCATTGCAGCAGCACGAAGATGAGAATGCTCAACGAAACGACTGCCGTCGCTGCGCCGCCGAGTACGCCCAGTAAGTAGAGGTAGATCTGTCGCAGGAGTGACGCCGCATCCCCTCGCGACACAACCTGCCAGTGCCATAGCCATATCCCGGTCCCCACCACAGCGGTGGCCAGTCCTGTGCGAGTCCCTTCGCCCCACAGGCTGTGGTGTACCGCGATCTGCTTCATGAACGCGGCGTCATAGGCGTTTAGAAGAAGCTGCCTGACCAGAATCGATACACCCAGCGTGAGCAAGACCAGCCCCATGCCTGAAGCACCATAGCCGTATAGCCGGCGGACGGTTCCTGCATCGCCTGGGGCTTCGCCTTCCCCCGATGCCACCAGC
>ORJL011081336.1_pt1 | contig 13761 bp, 9 predicted proteins | sample 1779941 | NCBI WGS metagenome assembly ORJL01 (sample SAMEA104232317, study PRJEB22302) | groundwater metagenome | biome: forest; feature: aquifer; material: groundwater | place: USA | collected 2011-08-07 | depth 5.8 m
CAGACAACATACGCAGGACAGCAAAAGAGTTCGGAGAGGCAGCGTGCATAGGTCAAACCGTCACTGTCGGCGGCAAAGAGGTTCCATATAGACCAGTTGCAGTCAATATATACAGGGGGGCAGGAGCTCATAATCACGGGGTCTTCACGGCGCTGGCTGTAGAAGTGTTGAATATGCTGGTAGGTGCCTTCTACACAGTAGGCAGCCATCAGGGGTCTAACCTGGTAGGTCCATCCGAAAGCTGGAAGCCTCATGTGTCAAACGACGGTCTAATCGTACCCCACAGCTCTCAAGGGCACGGAGCAGACTATTATGACTTTGAGGTCGGCCCACCACAGACTACCGGCGTGAATGGCCTGCTCCCGATTTCCACTAACCGCAGTGCTATGGTTCAGCACACATTGGAAAACCCGGAACAGTTCAAGCTGCCCTACAAAGTTGAGATGCTGTTCATGTTTCGACATAACCAGCTAATGACAAGCGCCAGCCCTAAAAGAACCGGTGAGGCCCTGAGAAAAGTTCCTTTTGTGGTCTGCTTTGCGACACACATAGACGAACAGGCTGAATACGCTGATATTCTGCTTCCAGAGAAGCACTTCTTGGAGAGGCTGGAGATATTTCTAAACGCTGGCGCCACGCCTATAAATCCTGCCACGGGCTACTATTACTGGTTTCTGAGACAGCCTGTTGTTGAGACACAAGGCGAAGCGCGAATGTTCACAGAAGTTCTGTTAGAACTTGCCCACCGAGCCGGGTTCGCAGAAGACCTCTACAGAATTATGAACGCGCATTCACTTAAAGCCCCCTTCGCGCTGGACCCCGCAGGCAAGTACACATGGGAAGAATTACTAGATAGACAGATCAAGTCTAAGTTCGGACCTGAGATGGGGCTGGATTGGTTCAAGAAACACGGGCACCACAAGGTCGAGCGTCAAGTAGAGGAGAAATATCCGTCAGCGTTCCTGAATGTGCGGTTCCCTGTGTACTTTGAAAACATGATACGGGCAGGGAAGGAGGTCGAGGAAGTCACGAAAGAACTCGGGATAGAGTGGGATACCAAGGACTACCAGGCGGTCTTGAACTGGAGACCGTGTCCCGCCTATTCTGAAGAACCTCAGGACGACCTCTATGCAGTGAACTATCGTGTACCAATTCATTCGGGAACCCACAGCACCGAAAATCCATGGTTAAATGAGCTTGGGAAACACCATCCCTCAACATACAAGATTCTTATTAACTCAGCGACAGCCGATAGGAAGGGCATTAAGGATGGTGACACAATACAGGTGCAGTCAGAGGCAGGTGAAGTTGTTGGCACAGTCAAAGTGACTGAAGGCGTCCATCCTGAAGTCGTAGGAATAGCCGGAGGATTCGGTGCGCTCTCTAAGGGAAGGCCAATTGCGAGAGGAATGGGAGTGCACTTCAATACCCTGTTGCCAATAGATAGTGCCCGTACGGATCCTATATCTGGAGGATTGGACTCGTGCGTCAGAGTTACAGTTTCCAAGAAAACTAAATGATAGTCTTTGGAATTGCCGTAACCCCTAATGCAGTCAAGGCGTGGTGCCTGACAGAATTCCGGTCTCAATGTAGTTCACCTCGTGCTTTCGCCTAACCCAAATCAGAGAACTTCACGGCGCGAATGTTTCATGGCGAATTCAATTCCTAGCCAAACCACAGAATCCAAAAGGCCTAGGTCAAATTCAAGGCTGTCAATTGGCTTTTTGTTCACTCTTCAAACCAGATCGACCTTTTTGACGAACCAAGTTCACCGAAGATTTGCGTGACTTCAATCCCTCTACCGTTACACCAATGCCCTCGTAAGCATCTTCGTCAAACCTTCGTACATTCAATCTTCTACTACGACATACGTCACAGTGCTCTGACACGAATAACAAAGTTGACAGGACTAGTCCGAAGTGCTATAACAAGCCAATCTTCCCCATAAGGCAGGATTGCACTAACTCTTGGTGTCACCAGATTCCATAATGTAGAGGATGAATTCAAGGCATAGACTGTGGGACATCGAAAGATGTCCCGGTCACTAAAGTCTCGCGCTTGGCGAAATCCTGAGAAGATGAACAAATCACGAGTGTCTATAAGGAGGTCTGCTGTGCAGTTGATATTGAAAATCAAGGTAAGCGTCCTATTGATCTCAACCATGATGGTCTTGGTAATCGTTATGGCGTGTGCCTCTCCTCAGCCCACAGCCACGCCAGTGCCTCCGCAACCGCCGGCGACACCGGTGGCTCCACAGACTTCGGCTACTCCTACCGCTGTAACCGCACCGACATCGCCCACACCGGTGCTTGCGACAGCTACGCCGACTCGTATAGCTCCTACGGCCACACCGGTGGCGGTAGCGAAGCCCAGGTATGGAGGTGTTCTCCGCTATGTACCGATAGCGCTGGATGCCGTAACGGTGGACCCCAGGTATGGAGTTGCAAGGTCAGAACTTCCACCTCAGATCCTCATCTTTAGAAACATTGTTGCTGTTGGCAAAGGTTGGGAAATTGTTCCAGATTTGACCAAGTCTTGGGAATTCTCAGCCGACGGGAAGACCGTTACTTTTCGTCTCAAGGAGGGCATAAAGTTCCAGGATGGAACCGACCTGGATGCCAATACGATTAAATGGTTCTTCGAGTGGCAGCTTGATCCGAAGACTGGGCACCAGCAGCGCGGCACCTTGGAGTCGGCTGGGGTTCAAAAAGTTGACGTGATAGACAAGACCACTTTTGCATTACAGCTAAAGAATCCTTACAGGCCGCTCTTGTCTTTGCTCGCAACCAGGTCTGGCTTTGTGCCATCGCCTACTGCAATAAACAAGCTGGGGGCAGACTTTGCAAAAGCTCCGGTCGGAGCGGGCCCCTTCAGCTTGCAAGAATTCAGGCCAGGCGACTATATGAAAGTAAGGAAGGTTGACAACTATTGGGAGAAGGACAAACCGTACCTTGACGGCGTTCTATTCCAAAACGTGCCGGACGAAGGGGTTCGTCTTGCAATGCTAAGAACGGATGAGACGGATATGATAGAAGATATCACTCCTCAATTGTCTGACATAGTTAAGAGGAATCCATCGCTTGTCTTGAATGAGTTTCCGAGTGACCGCATGTATACACTGGCATTCGACGTAACTTATTCGCCGTTCGATAACAAAGCACTTCGACAAGCAGTGGCCTATGCGGTTGATAGACAAAAGTTAGCCCAAGCTGCTTTTGGCGGTGCCGCCAGAGTAGCTTCAGGTTATGAAGCGTCTGGGTGGGCCAACAATCCGAATCTAACAATTCCTTTTGATACACAAAAGGCCAAAGCTAAACTTGCCGAAGCTGGCTATCCTAATGGCATTACTTTGCCAATATGGTGTCCGAGCAGCTCTTTCTGGACACAACTTTGCGAGACGTATCAGGCTATTCTTAGCGATTCAAACATTAAGTTAGATATTAAATTGATACCTTTGGCTGACCGTATCAACGCCTGGTTTGACGGCCGGGCACATTTTGGGCCACAACTCAGGTCGCCTATTGCGGGAGACCCAGGTGCCAGATTCCGGTATTGGTTTAGTGCCGAGACTGTTTACAACGCAAGGATGACTCGCTATTTCAACCCGGAAGTCACTAGGCTTTTGAATGAGGGCGACAGCCTGTATGACACGCAGAAGGCAAAAGCAGCCTACGACAAAATGCAGGAGATATTGGTCGGCGACGTGGTGTGGACCTTCGACGTATGGGTGACAGTATTCACAGGTTTGAATAAGAGAGTGCAGAATTGGGGGATGATACCTGACCTGTATCCGAGACTATCCGAGATATGGCTTAGCGGAAACTAGCGTGCTCTCGAGACGCATTTGGGGTGCTCGCCACTGCTCGGACAGACAAGGGAAGGCATGAGATGGCTTCTGCAATGGATAGAGCATTGCTAGTTCTGACTGTAAACGGTCAGAAACATAAGTTGTTTGTCAATCCACAACGCACTTTGCTTGACGTTCTAAGAAACGACTTGGAATTGACTGGCACAAAAGTCGCCTGCGATGGTGGAGAATGCGGCAGTTGCATAGTTCTCCTGGGGCGAAAAGGAGTCATGTCCTGCCTCCTGCCAGTGTCTCGCGCTCAAGCAAAAGATATAGTCACCATAGAGGGCCTGGCAGATCACATAGGGCGTAGAGTAAAGCTGCCCAATGGCAGAACGGAGATTCTTAATCCTTTGCAGGAAGCTTTCTACGAACTGGGTGCTTCTCAATGCGGCTTTTGCATCCCTGGTTTCATAATGGAAGCTGCCGCGCTGCTGAAGAGTACCTCTGACCCGTCCAGAGAGACCATCAAGAAGCGGCTGTCTCGTAACGTATGCCGATGCACTGGCTACGTCAAGATTGTGGATGCGGTGGAGGAAGCGGCAGCCATTATGAGAGGCGAAGGCAGGAGGCTGCGGAAAACGCCCAATATCTGGCACCTGGTAGGCGAGCCGATTCTCCGAGTTGATACCCTTGATGAGGTTACGGGACGGGCCAAATATGCTGCGGACATAAAGATGCCTGGGATGCTCTATGCCAGAGTTCTCAGAAGCCCGCATCATCACGCCAAGATTCTGAGCATGGACACCTCAAAGGCAGAAGCTCTACCAGGTGTGGAAGCAGTTGTCGCTGCCAAAGACATTCCTGGCGACCCCGCCACTATCAATGGCAAACCGCAGCCGTTCATGTTCCCCAAGGACAAGGTCAGATTCATAGGCGAAGCGGTGGCTGCAGTGGCTGCTGTTTCTGAAGCTATCGCTGATGAGGCTGTACAGCTAATTAAGGTGCAGTACGAGCCGTTACCGCCAGTTTTGGACCCGATGAAATCTGAAGACGCCGATGCGCCTGTAATAAACACTCCAGAGCCCAACGTTGCGTTGGCTATGAATGTCGTGTACGGAAATGTGGAGGAGGCTTTCCGTCGGGCCGATGTGATTGTCGAGAACACATATGTGACTCCGCGCCAGGAGCACTTCTACATGGAGCCAGAGGCGGCTCTGGCTTATCTAGAGAAGGGCGGCAAGCTTATCGTTAAGTTCCCAACTCACCAGGCTTTTGAAGCGCTTTCGTTCCTGAGTTCTATGCTGGCCATACCGCCTGAGAAAATACGCATCATATGCCCTCCCATTGGAGGCAACTTTGGCGGCAGGGAGGACTACATACACGCCGGTGTTGTGGCGCTTCTGGCGCTCAAGACGAAGAAGTCTGTGAAGCTGGTTTATACGAGAGAAGAGTCTCTGCTAGGCTCGTCCAAGTGGTATGGGTTTAACATCAAGTACAAAACAGGGGCCAGCAAAGACGGAAAGATAGTTGCAACACAGGCCGAAATTCGGGCTGACGGCGGTTGTTGGCGGCAACCTTCAACTGATCGGCTGAAAAACCTCATGGTGCGAAACACCTTCTTTGCGACAGGTCCGTACAAGGTGCCGAATGTGCTTTTCAAGGCGTACGAAGTTACCACAAACAGTCCTCGGGCGATACCAATGAGGGGAATCCAGAGCGTGGCGTTTGCCTTTGCACATGAAGCCCAGATGGATATGGTGGCGGAGAAGCTGGGCCTGGACCCTATGGTAATACGGCTGCGAAATGCTCTCGTGCCAGGCGACCAGGCTCACAACGGCCAGGTTCTATTGGAGAGCGTGGGTATAAAGGACGCCTTTAACGCTCTTCAGCCTTACTACAAGCAATACATAGAGGATGCTCAGGCCAATCCATCAATATCGCCCTGGAAGAAGGGTGTGGGCATCGGAGCCGGCTGGAAGGGCATAGGACGCGCTGGTGTCACCAAGGGTGCTGTAGAACTTCTGGAGGATGGCAGAGTTCACGCCTTCTCGGGTGGTGTTGAGAAGGGTCAGGGGCTAGCCACGGTATTTACACAGATTGTCGCTGAGGAGTTGGGCCTACCTACAGAGGAAGTGCTGTTGACGACAGGCGACACAGAATTGGCCAACTACCCCATAATCACTGCAGGCCAGGGCACGACTACTCTTGCAGGAGGAGCCATCCTGGACGCTGCCAGAAGGCTGAAGGAGGCTATGGTGCAGGTGGCTGCAGAGATGCTGGAGCAGCCTAGTGAGAAGATAGTCCTCAAGGGGGGCTACCTCTATTCGATGGCGGATTCCACTGGAAGGCTTTCATTGAAGGATATGGCGGCCTATTTCAAAGAGAAGAGTCTGCCCACCAAGTACGAAGGGGAATTTTCCTATCAGCACACAAAGCCGGTGGATCCAGACACGGGCCAAGGAGCCGCCTGCGATGTCTACGGATATTGCGCTGCAGTTGCCGAAGTGGAAGTGAATACTGAGACAGGCCAGGTAAGAGTGCCCCGGATTGTGTATGCAGCCGATGCGGGAAGAGTGCTTAATCCTATGACATTCGAAGGTCAATGTGAGGGCGGTGTGGTTTTCGGGCTTGGCCTGGCGTTAAAAGAAAAATACATGCCAGGGCAAACTATGAAGCTGAAGGAATACAACTTGCCTACTATTGAGGACATGCCTGACAGCATCAAAGTTTTGTCCGTGGGCAAGCCGTTTTCAATCGGCCCATTTGGAGCCAAAGGCGGAGGGGAAATGAGCGACATAGCCCCTGTGCCTGCAATATTGAACGGTTTGGCCCATGCGCTGGGATTCAGGTTGTTTGAGCTACCTGCAACGCCAGAGAATATACGTGCCGCTCTTGAAAGAAAAGCTAAGGGCAAGGTCGCGGAGAGGGTGTAGTGTACATAACGTAGCCTGATAAACGTCACGAACAAGAGAACAAATAGGGGAGGAGTACATATGATCGCCAAGGTAACTCTACACACGGTCAAGCCTGGGAAAATGGAAGAAGCAAAGAAACAAGTCATAGACAATACCAAGCCTGCCAAGGATACAGGTGCTCTAGCGGCACGTTACATGATGCTTTCCCATAGCGATCCTTCTAGGCTGACCACCGTCACGATCTGGAAAGACAAGAAAATCATGGATGACTTCACCAAGAAGGCAATGGCAAAAATAGGCGCTGGCGAAAATCCCTGGGCCAAGATTGATAGCGACGAATACGATGTGGTTCAGTTGGTCTAATATTCTCAGGTTTTAACAATTCGTTTTTGAATTCTATTAAGTTTTTCAGAATGGAATGTATCCTTGAAGGAGTGACACAGTGAGATTTGACGTAGAAATGTCAACTTGTAAAGAAGGTGTGGACACCCCCGTTCCTTTCGCGGGTCCACAGACCGTTGTTCGGATGGTAAAGCGGGCAGAGGATCTGGGCTTTTGGGCAGTCTGGGGAACGGATTTTATTACTCCTACGCCATTTAGAGCCATTCCTGACCAGAAGCCGCCCAACTGGTACGAGCTTCTCATAAGCCTGACCTACACAGCGGCCTCCACCAAGAAAATCAAGCTGGGAGCAGGCGTTGTGATGCTTCCTTTGAGGGATACTATCATCCTAGCTAAGCAGGCGGCGACCATCGACCCGTTCAGCGGCGGCCGCTTCCTCTTTGGCGTAGGCCTGGGCACAAACCGTGAGGAGTTCGAATACGTCCGGCCAAAGGACAACAAAGTGAATCGGGGCGAGATGATGGATGAGCAGATGGAAGCGTTGTACCAGCTTTTGAGCCATCAGCAGAAGGAGCTTACCTACAAGGGCAAGTACGTGGAGTTCGCCAAAGTTAATCTAAACCCCAAGCCTTTGCAAAACCCCCTGCCAATATATATGCCGGGATACAACGAGCAAGCTCTTCGCAGAATAGCCAAGTGGGGCAATGGCGTTATGGTTCCACAGCACACTGTTAAGCAGACCCTGGATGCTTTGAAGCCTATTTTGGAAGAGCATGGTCGAAAACTCTCGGATATTGACTTCATAGCTGAGGGACAGCAGAGGATAGCCAAGACTCGTGAGAAGGCTATAGAGGAGTTCAAGAAGAGCCGCCTGGGATACAAGCGCAGGAAGCTGGATCAGAACAAATTCATAGAAGAGAACTGGCTCGGCTCTCCTGCAGAGGTGGCAGAGAAGATCATAAAAGTCAAGAGGATGGGCATAGACCACTTCTTTTCGGTGCATATAGCTGCAGACACTCCAGAAGACTTGATGGAGCAATTCCAAATCCTGGCGGAAGAAGTGATACCTGTGGTAAAAACCGCTTAGCCGAGGCTGAATGTCCCCTATACACGCCAAAGAATACGATGTCATAGTGGTTGGAGCTGGCAACGCTGGTTTGTGCGCTGCTATAGCTGCTTTAGAGAACTCAGCCAGCGTACTTATTCTTGAAAAGGCTCCGGACTATCTGCAGGGTGGCAACTCCTTTTTCACCAATGGTGCTTTTCGCTTCGTTTATGACGACCTCATAGACATCAGGGCATTGATGCCAGACATGTCTGAGCAGGAAGCCTCACTGGTGGATGTCGGAACTTATACCCACGAAGGGTTTTATTCCGACCTCATGCGCATTACGGAGGGAATGGCCGATCAGGAGCTAACGCAGGTGCTGGTGTCCGAATCTTTCCCAACCATGAAGTGGCTTCACGAGAACGGCGTGCGCTGGGCATTGCGCTACGGTCGGCAGGCCTACAAAGTCAACGGCATCTTCAAGTTCTGGGGTGGTGTTATTGTGGAGTCGGTGGGAGCAGGTAAAGGGCTGGTAGAAGCCCTCACCTGCAAAGCGAAGCGTTTGGGAGCCAAGATAAGTTTCAGCACTAGAGCCACAGAGCTGCTTATGAATGAGAAGGGACGCATATGTGGCTTGGTTGTCCAGGGGCCAGAAGGCGTGAAGGAGATTCACGGAAGTGCTGTGGTAGTGGCGTGCGGTGGCTTTGGAGCTAGTGCGGAGTGGAGAGCCAAATACTTGGGCCCAGGCTGGGATTTGGCTAAGGTAGAAGGAACGCCTTTCAACACTGGAGACGGCCTTCGCATGGCCCTGGATGTGGGCGCCCAGTCGTACGGTCACTGGTCTGGATGTCATGCCTTGGCCTGGGACGTAAATGCCCCATCCTCCGGCGATAGGAACGTCGCAGCCCTCTATCACAAGCCGTCGTATCCATTGGGCATGGTAGTAAACAGACAGGGTAAACGTTTTCAGGATGAAGGGGTTGACTTTCGCAGCTACACCTATGCCAAGCAAGGCATATACATAAACAACCAGCCCGGTCGGATCGCATTTCAAGTTTTCGATTCGAAGGTACGATCTTTACTGGCTGAACAGTATTTCTTGCCCCAGGCCAACATGGTCCAGGCTGACAGCCTAGAAGAACTGGCTGAACAGCTAGGCATCGACAAGGAAGGCTTCCTCAATACGGTGGTTGAATTCAACGCAGCCGTTCAAGAAGGCCACTTTGATCCTACAGTTCTAGATGGCAAACGTACAAAAGGTATAAGTCCTCCTAAGTCCAATTGGGCGCAGAGAATAGATACCAGACCTTACATAGGTTGCGCCGTGACCGTGGGTCTCACATTCACCTACGGCGGGATCAAAATAAACAAACTCGGCCGAGTATTGGACTCTATTGATGTGCCTATAGCAGGCCTGTACGCTGCAGGCGAAATGGTTGGCGGCCTTTTTTACCATAACTACGCGGCTGGCTCTGGGTTGATGGCTGGCTCAGTTTTCGGGCATATCGCTGGGATTAACGCAGCCAAAGAGGCATTAGGGAGAAAAGCTTAAGTGGCAATAGCAAATCAAAATTACACGGGTCCATTTGACGCCGAAGTTGACGTGGTAGTTGTCGGAGCAGGAGGCGCAGGACTTTCATCTGCCATCGCTGCTGCCGACAATGGCGCCGATACGCTGCTTCTGGAAAAGCGTCCATCGCCGTATGACTGCACCACCGCATTGAGCAGCGGCGCAGTCAGCTTCGCAGGCACCGACTTGCAAAAGAAAAGGGGCATAAAAGATTCCAACGACGCCCTTTACAAAGACATAATGGAAACCGGTAGGTGGAAGAACGAGCCCAAACTGGTGCAGGCATATGTGGACAATCAGCTAGAGACCTTTAACTGGCTAACCAAGTTAGGAATCAAGTGGGGCAGTATAGAGGGACTTGCAGGCATGAGCAACCCCAGGGCGCATCTGGTATACCCGGTACACCTTATTGAGACTTTGACAAGAGCGGCTAAAGAGAAGGGTGTGAAAATACTCTATAAGGCTTCCATGATCGGTCTTCTGACTGAGGATAACAGCAAAGTCATAGGCGTCAAAGTCAGCGAAGCCTCCGGCACAGTCTTTATCAGGGCAAGAAAAGGTGTGGTGCTGACATGCGGCGGGTTCGCCAGGGACAAGGAAAGGCTGGCCAAGCTTGACCCGCGCTACGTCAAAATGTGCACATTTGCCGGTGGCATGGGCTGCACGGGCGACGGCCATCGCATGGCCAAAGAACTGGGCGCTTACGAGCGCGATATAGAATACGTCAAGCCGTCTTTTGCAGCCCACGTTTCCGCTTCTTCGGTCTCAGAGACCTCTCTCCTCTACTACTACGGGGCGATTGTTGTTAACAAAAGAGGCGAGCGGTTTATGAACGAGTCCATATCCTATAGGGACATGGGGCTAATCAGTCTGGACCAGCCTGATGGAGTTGGATACCAGGTGTTCGATCAGAGGATCTTCGACGCTGCCGTTATGAAAACAAAAGAGCAGGAAGGCATTATTTCGCCGGAGGTGGTGGTGGAAGGGTTGGACAAAGCTCGGATAAGCCTCCTAGACAGCGGAGACACTGTAGAGGAGTTAGCTGATCGGATTCATGTGTCTGTTGGTGCCCTAAAGCGAACAGTGGAAAGGTATAACGGATTCGTGGACTCTGGGAAAGACCTGGATTTTGGAAGGAAGACTCTGGTGGGAAATATTGGGAAGCCTATGAGGATAGACAAGCCCAAGTTCTATGCTTTTGCCACCATGAACCACTGGACATCCACTTATGGCGGCATTGCTATCGACGAAAACATGCGCGTTTTGAGGACGGGAGGAACCATACCAGGCCTGTATGCCGCTGGGGAGATAGTGGGAGGCTTCCACGGAGCAAGTTACCATACAGGCACTTCAGTGGGGAAGGCTCTGGTCTTCGGTCGCGTTGCCGGAAGAAATGTTGCCTTGGGGCACTGAAATCACGACAGCGCGTAAGGAGAGAGCTATGCAGGTCTGGGACAAATTCCTGACCGAGCGCGACAAGAAACACCTGGCTCTGGCAGGTGCTAAGAAAGAACCCTTCGGATTTGGGATACGTCCTGCCTTGCTCATAATAGACGATTTTTACATGGCCCTAGGGGATAGGCCGCTACCAATCCTGGAATCGGTGAAGACGTGGCCGTTCAGCTGCGGCGCAGAGGGCTGGGAAGCTGTTCATAAGACTAAGGAACTTCTAGAAGTGGCCCGAGAAAATAGCATCCTGGTGGTTTACAGCACCAATATAGACAATTTCCCCAGTCCGTGGGGCAACCTGAAAAAGAGGGCCCACGAGATACCTGAATGGCAGCGAGAAATTCAATTCAACATCGTTAAAGAGTTGGTACCTAGGCAGGGTGAGCTAGTCGTCAGAAAGTCGGCACCAAGCGCCTTCTTTGGGACTCCACTTGCTCTGCATCTGATTTCAAATAGGATCGATACACTAATAACCTGTGGTGAGTCGACCAGCGGGTGCGTTCGGGCAACTGTGGTAGACGGATGTTCATACAGGATCCGAATGGGAGTAGTAGAGGAGTGCACCTTCGATCGCCACGAAGCATCCCACGCTCTGAATCTCTTCGACATGAACCAGAAATATGCAGACGTTGTATCTCTCTCAGAAGCCAAGGCTTATTTGGAAATGCTGGGGAGGAGCCCTAGAGGGTTAGGTCGCGAAGCGGCTGCACATTAGAGACCGCTGGTCTCCACCGGAAGGTAGTTTAGTGAACGCTTCGAGTAATTGGACTGGTCGGGGACAAGTTCGTCGTTGGCAAGAGTTGTCTAGCAGGGATATCTACGCACTGACGATTACCGCCAAGATTTTGCGTCTGCGGTGGAGTTCGACTCTCGAGCCTGTCTCAGAAACTGTGTAAAGGCAACGAAGGAGAGGAAGTGGCAGTTAGTGAGGTAACTTTGTGAGGGCTGCTCATGATTGACGATCATGAGCAGCCCTCTAACCAGTTAGAGCCAAGCCACAAGGCCTTTTCCAGTGACGACAGAGTGTGCGGAGATTGAAGGCTGTAGCGAGGAGGGCAAGCTCTGCCATGACATTTGCCAGTCCTCGGAGTAGGAGTCTCCTCGCCCCCATCTGCTCTTTGATGATGCCGAAGACGGGTTCAACCAGTTCCTTGAGCTTAAACATATAAAGTTTGAGCTTGATCAGTAGCCATCCACCTCCTGTGTCTTCTAAGCAATGTGTCCCGGGAGCCAATCCACAGTGCTCGGCCTGAATGCTTATCCTTGGTACAAGTACCGTAGGCCAGGCAGGAATGGCACACAGTGCGATATGCTTTGTAGACTCGGAGGTGTCCCAGGGTTTTGCCATTCTTCTGGCGCACCCCTCGGAACGAGAGCTTTTGACCAAGAGGACAGAGGTAGGTGTCTGTCTCTGCTTCGTAAGTAAACCTATCCTTGAAGTATGTGCCTGTCACCCCTGGGTGGTAGCGCTGAGGCATTACCAGTTGTTGATGTCGTTGTTTACACGCTTTCAGGTTAGCCGCGGTGTTATAGCCACCGTCGGCTAATGTAGTGTGAATCCGCTGACCTGTTATATCCTCAGCCTGTTCCAACATGGAGACCAGTTGACCGGAATCGGGGCAATATTTACCACATTAGCAGTGGTGATTAGCATACCCTTATTCTTCTCATCGCCCATGGGGAGATACCACTGCCTGGGCGTTATAGCCGGGCATGATACCACTTCTCCCCTTCATTAACTGTACGTCTCCGTCTGTGAGGTTTACCCTGTTCCATTCTTTGTTCTCAGAGAGCCGTTCCATAGCACCCATGACCTTATCCTTTAGCTTCTGGGCACTCTGCAACTCCTCAGGGAGCCTGGGCGGTAAACTACGATGACATCCTTCATTCTGGGCCTAGAGTTCGGCTATGGCTGCCTCCGTTTTCTTCAACATCCTTTGCAGGGCAGCAGCATCAAAGGTCTGGTCTCCAGCAGCATTACCCTGGATCTTGGTCCCATCTTCTGCCTAGACTGCAGGTCCACCAGACCCACGTTTACTGCTGTGAGTACCGTATGTTTAAGTAGCCCCACACATATCTTGCCGGCGGGACTGATAGAACCGCCACAGGGTGTTGTGGTCTGGACGCTGCCATCCTGTAAGCCAGAGGAAAGATATTTGGTCATGGCATGCCGCCTCTAGCTTGCGGGAGGAACGTATACCTGTCATAAACCCGTAGAGCCAGACGCTTAGCAAGGCAACGGGATGGTATGCAAGTGCTCCAAGAGGCTCTCCATCAAGGTCTATTCCCATACCTCCCCAGTGAGAGTGCTCTAGTCCCTCCACAAAGGCGGCGATGAAACGAGCAGGATGATCATCGGGCAACAGTTCATCCAGAGGCGGTGGCAACAACCAGCCTTGTTCACGGTTCAATGGTCAAAACGGCATATTCAGGCTCCCCTCCATGCTATTGCCACCATTCTGCCCGCTATAGCTATCTTGGGAAGCCTTTTTGAGACAGGCTCGAGACCCTACCTCTACCGCAAACGCAAAATGGCTATAGTCGTTATGTCAACTGCTGCCCAAAGCTTCAGCATGTTGCCAAGTATATCCCCAAACCCGCAGAAAGCTACCTATTGTCTGTTAACGACATACAATTTTGCTAGGTC
>ORJL010777234.1_pt1 | contig 13755 bp, 12 predicted proteins | sample 1779941 | NCBI WGS metagenome assembly ORJL01 (sample SAMEA104232317, study PRJEB22302) | groundwater metagenome | biome: forest; feature: aquifer; material: groundwater | place: USA | collected 2011-08-07 | depth 5.8 m
CGTCGTCTTCTCGGTCGTCGCGTGGACCGTCCGCTCGTCTCCGGGGCACGTCTTGCAGGCGATTCGCGAGAACGAGCGCCGGGTTGAGGTGCTGGGCCTCCGCACGCGCAGGTACAAGCTGCTCGCGTTCGTGCTCGGGTCGTTCCTCGCGACGGCGGGCGGCGTGATCTACATGCTCGCCTTCAACGGCGCGAGCCCCGGGATCACGACGCCCGACTTCACCCTCATGCTGCTCGTCATGGTCGTGCTCGGTGGGACAGGCACGCTCTGGGGCCCGATCCTCGGCGGCGCTCTCTACTGGTACGCCGACCAGCGCCTCGTCGTGCTCGGCGGGTCGCACGCGGTCCAGGGCCTACCGAGCGTGCTCCGGACACCGCTCTCCCAGCCCCTCTTCGTGCTCGGCGTGCTGTTCATCCTCGTCGTCTTCTTCCTGCCCGGCGGCATCGTCGGGCTCGGCGCCCGCGGTCGCGCGGGGCGGCGAGGCCTGCGCCGCCTCGAGGACTCCCTGCGGCGCTCGCCGGGCCTCGGCCCGGGAGAGGGCACGTGAGCGCCTCGACCCGCTACGCGGCGAGCGGCGAGACTCGGATCGCGTACGACGTCGAGGGCGAGGGCGCACCGGTGCTGCTCATCCAGGGCCTCGGGTACGGCCGCTGGGGATGGCAGCCCGTGACCGAGCGGCTTGTCCCCAACTCCCGGGTGATCGCGTTCGACAACCGGGGCTACGGCTCGAGCGACAAGCCCGCCGGCCCGTACACGGCCGCGCAGATGGCCGGCGAGGCGGTGGCGGTGCTCGATGCGGCGGGCGTCGAGCGCGCGCACGTCGTGGGTGCGAGCCTCGGCGGCGCGGTTGCGCAGGAGCTCGCACTTCGGCATCCGGGCCGGGTCGAGAAGCTCGTGCTCGTCGGGACCATGTCCGGCGTCACCAACATGCACCCTCTCCCCGAGCAGACACTCCGCCTGATGGCCGACGCGCCGACGCTCGACCCTGCGGTTGCGCTGCGTCGCTTCGTCGAGAACGCGCTCGATCCCGAGCCGGAACCGGCGCTCGTCGAGCAGATCGTCGCGCTCCGCACGCTCAACCCGCCGGACCCGGGGGGCGGGGCGGCGAAAGCGGGAATCTGGGGCACGTTCGACGCGTGGGACGATCTGCCGTCGATCGGCGCGCCGACGCTCGTCGTTCACGGCGAGGGCGACGCCGTCGTCGACGCCCGCAACGCGCCGCTCCTCGCCGGGCGCATTCCCGGCGCGCAGCTTCGCCTCGTGCCGGGCGGTCACCTGTTCTTCTGGAACCGTCCCGGCGAGTTCGTCACGCTGCTCGAGGAGCATTTCGGATGACGGGGCCACACACGATCGACCGCTGGATCCGCGACCGCGCTCGTACGACACCCGAGCGTGTCGCCGTCGACCACGACGGGCGCCTCGTCACCTACCGGGAGCTCGACGAGGGCTCCGACGCGCTGGCCGCGTGGTTCCAGGAGCGCGGCCTGCGCCGCGGCGACCGCGTCGCGACGCTGACCGGCAGCACGCCGGAGCACGTGCAGGTCTTCTACGCGTGCGCGAAGGCGGGCCTCGTCCTGCTACCGCTCTCGTGGCGCCTTTCGCCCGCGGAGCTGCGCTACCAGCTGGACGACGCCGAGCCGGCGCTCTTCCTCGCGGAGGATGTGTACGAGCGGGCCGCCGTCGCGACGGGACACGCGTTCGAGCGGCTCGTCGCTCCCGAGGGGGTCAGACCCCGGGACCTGCCCGCGCAGGGCGTGTCGGACGAGGACGGGCTGCTGCTGATCTACACGTCCGGCGCGACCGGCAAGCCGAAGGGCGCGCTGCTCACGCACGCGAACTGCTTCTGGACGAACCTCTCCTTCGACCTGACGACGGGCGTCAGCCAGGACGATGTCGTGCTGCAGGTGCTGCCGCAGTTCCACGTCGGGGGCTGGAACGTGCAGGCGCTGCTCGGCTGGTGGAAGGGGGCGACGGTGGTCCTCGAGCGCGAGTTCGACCCGGCGCGCGCGCTCCGGTTGATCCAGGAGAAGCGGGTCACGACGATGATGGGCGTGCCCGCGACGTACCTCTTCATGGCGCAGCAGCCGGGGTTCGCGGGCGCCGACCTGGCGAGCCTCGAACGCGCCGTCGTCGGCGGCGCTCCGATGCCCGAGGCGCTGCTCGAGGCCTACGCCGCCCGCGGCGTCGCCATCGTCCAGGGTTACGGGCTGACCGAGGCCGCGCCGAACGTGCTCTGCCTCCCGCCCGAAGACGCCGTCCGCAAGCTCGGCTATGCAGGCAAGCCCTACCCGTTCGTCGACGTGCGCCTCGCTGCCGACGACGAGCTGCAGGTGCGCGGCCCCAACGTCTTCCCGGGCTACTGGAGGAACGCCGAGGCCACGGCGGCCGCGTTCACCGCCGACGGCTGGCTGCGCACCGGCGACGTCGCCGAGCAGGACGGCGAGGGCTTCTACCGGATCAAGGGCCGCCTCAAGGAGATGTTCATCTCCGGCGGCGAGAACGTGTACCCCGCCGAGATCGAGGCCGTGCTCCACGAGCATCCGCAGGTCGCGGATGTGGCGGTGCTCGGCGTGCCGGACGACCGCTGGGGCGAGGTGGGCGTCGCGTTCGTCGTCGCCGAGGGGATCGGCGAAGAGGAGCTCCGCGAGTGGTGTCGTGCGCGGGTCGCGCGCTTCAAGGTGCCGAAGTCGTTCCGGTTCGTCGGCGAGATTCCCCGCAACGGGATGGGAAAGGTGCAGAAGCAGGAGCTGCGGGCGAGCGAGGTGGCATCGTGACCGACGTCGTGACCGGCGCGTCCGGGCGCGCGCTCTCGAGCAAGGGGGTCGCGACGCGGCAGAAGCTGCTCGACGCGGCCGAGCAGGTGTTCGCCGAGCTCGGCTATCACGACGCGTCGATCGTCAAGATCACGGAGGCGGCGGGCGTCGGGCAAGGCACCTTCTATCTCTACTTCTCGTCCAAGAAAGAGATCTTCGACGAGCTGGTGCGCGACCTGAACCGTCGTGTGCGGCACGCGATGAAGGAGGCGTCCTCGCAGGGCGCGACGAGGCTTGAGTCGGAGCTGCTCGGCTTCGGCGCCTACTTCCGCTTCACGACGGAGCATCCGGGGCTGTACGGGATCATCCGCCAGGCCGAGTTCGTCTCGCCCGAGATGCTTCGCTATCACTACGACAAGCTCTCGGAGGGCTACGTCGAGGGGCTGCGCGACGCGATGGCGCGCGGTGAGACGGCGCAGCTCGACCCCGAGGTGACGGCGTGGGCGCTGATGGCCGCCGGCGAGATGATCGGCATGCGCTGGATCCTCTGGGGCGACGGCGCGATGCCGGAGCGCGTCGAGCAGGAGCTCGCGCGGATCGTCCGCGGCGTGCTGGGAACGCCGTGACGCACGTCTCGCTCGCCGCCACTGCGACCTATCTGCCCGAGCGCTGGATGACCGCCGCGGAGGTCGGCGAGCGCAGCGGCATTCCCGAGCAGGTGATCGTCGAGAAGTTCGGGCTGCGCGGCAAGCACATCGCCGCCGCGGACGAGCACGTCAGCGACCTCTCGGTGCGTGCGGCGCAGACGCTGCTCGAGGAGACGGGCATCGACCCGCTCGAGATCGACGTCGTCATGTACTTCGGCTCGATGTGGAAGGACTATGCCGTGTGGCAGGCGGCGCCGTGGATCGCGCACCGGATCGGTGCGGCGCGTGCGTATGCCGTCGAGTACGACAACGTCTCGTGCGGGACACCGGTCGCGCTGCGTCTCGCGCGCGACATGCTGCTCGCCGAGGCCGACCTGCGCACGATCCTCGTCGTCGCCGCGTGCCGCGAGTCGTACCTGCTCGACTACGCGAACGAGCGCTCGCGCTTCATGTTCAACTTCGGGGACGGCGCCGTCGCCGGGCTGCTCGTCAAGGACGGCGCTCGCAACCGGCTGCTCGGCTGCCACGGCATCACCGACGGGTCGTTCGCGCTCCAGGTCAAGGTGCCCTCGGGCGGCAGCGTGTCGCCGAACGGCGGCTACCGGTTCCTCGACGTCGCCGACCCGGCCTCGATGAAGCAGGGTCTCGACAAGGTCAGCCTCGCGAACTTCGTCGCCGCCGCGCGCGGCGCCGTCGAGCGCAGCGGCGCGGAGCTCTCCGACGTCGGCTACCTGTGCGGGATCCACATGAAGCCCTCGATGCACCGCGCCCTCGTCGGCGAGCTCGGTCTCGACGCGTCGCAAGCCGCGTACCTCGACGACACGGGGCACATGAGCGGGGTCGATCCCCTGCTCGCGCTCGACCGTGCGGCGCGCGCCGGCGTGCTGAGCGACGGCGAGCTCGTGCTGCTTCTCGCGGCGGGCACGGGCTACACGTGGGCGGCGAGTGTCGTACGGTGGGGCGCATGACTGATCTCACACCCGGAACGGAGTTCGGCCCTTCATCCTGGATCGAGGTGCCGCAGGCGAAGATCGACGCGTTCGCCGAGGCGACGGGCGACCACCAGTGGATCCACGTCGACCCGGAGCGCGCGGCCGCGGGCCCGTTCGGCACGACGATCGGCCACGGCTACCTGACACTTTCGCTGCTTCCGGTGATGTCGTACGAGGTCGTGCCGCGGCAGGGCGGCGGCATGGCCGTGAACTACGGCCTCAACCGCGTGCGGTTCCCTGCGCCGGTGCCCGTGGGGTCGCGCGTGCGCGGCTCGTTCCGCGTCGATTCGGTCGACGAGTTCGAAGGCGGCTTCCAGGCGACGATGACGGCAACGGTCGAGCGTGAGGGAGGCGGCAAGCCCGTCTGCGTCGCGGAGGTCGTGTTTCGCTATTACGGCTGACGCTTCAGCCACGGCGTCGAGAACACAGGCGCCGACGTGCGGCCCCACGCGTCGACGTACATCGCCTGGTAGCGATATGTCCCGGGCACCGTCGCGCGGGGGACGATGCACGGCCCGGTGCCGGTGCAGACGAGCAGGGGCGGGTCGCTGTCGTGGATCCGGTAGACGAGCCGGCCGACGATGCGCGGATCTGCGGGCCAGCCGGTTCGCAGCCGAAGGCCGGACGGGTCGCGACGCCGGATCAACTGGACCGGCGCCTGCGGCCGCGTCAGGTCGTCGAGCATGTTGCGGACGAGTTGCTGGAGGCCCGGATCCGGCTGCGACGGATGGCCGTACGCGCCCGTGCCGAACGTGTCGAGACCCCAGGAGAAGCGCTGCGCGCCGCTCGCGAAGACTCGTGCGCCGCTGGGCGCCGTGAAGCGCACGGCGTCGGCGTCGCCGGTGGGAGAGTCGTAGGCGAGATGCAGGAGCACGGTCAGCCCGGGGTGGATGCACGCGTCCGGCCACGGGTTGAGCGCGTCCCACTCGTCGCCGACGACGTCCCTGAGCACGCTGCCCGGTGCGAGACCGGTGTTCGCGAGCCAGGGGTCGTCCGCCGGCGCCGCGACCGTGTAGTCGTGCGGTCCGTTCTGGTGCGACGGCTGCCAACGGTGCTGGACGCCCTCGAGCATGCACTCCGGCCGGGGCGGGTCGAGCTGCCGGAACATCACGGTCTTGAGCGACGGATCCGGCTCGGGGTCGAGGGTCGCGTCCTTGTACGCGACGATCGTCCGGCCGCCGTCCTCGTACCGCACCTGGGCGTAGCCCGTGTTCGCTCCCATGAAGGCGAGGTTCGTCCCTCCCGCGAGCGCGGCGTCGAACGCGTCGCGGATGCTCTTCGTCCAGTATTCGTCGTGTCCGGCCGTCATCACGAGCCGGTGCCGGAGCAGCGAGCCGGGGTCGGCGTCCGTGTCGACGTCGGTCTGGTACGAGAGGTCGTAGCCCTCGCGCTCGAGGAAGCGCACGAGCTGGATCTCCCACCACAGCGGCGAGTTCGCGTACTTGCCCCACGGGCGGTCGAAGGAGACCCGCCGCGCCCGCGGCCCCTCGAAGTCGTAGAGGCTCTTGCCGCCCCACTGGTTGTACGCCTCCCAGGTGTTGACCGGCACCTGCACGAGGATCTGCGAGGCAGGCGCACCGGGGGGCTCGCGCACGATCACGTAGGTCGTCGTGCCGCTGCCCGCATCCCTCCCGCTCGTGAGCTCGGCGCGCAGCTCGTAGTAGCCGCTCGGCCAGTCGGCGCCCGTGCTGACGACGTCGGTGACGGGCCAGTTCGGACGCAGCGGCGGCCCGTCCACCGCAGTCGTCCAGACCTGTCTCTGCTCCTGGCCCGGCCGGTCGCCGCCGCAGGAGGGCACACACGTCATCAGCCGCCCGCCGGCGCCGCCGTACCAGCCGAGGCGGTAGACCGAGATCCTGTAGCGGGCGGCGGGACGCGTGTTGACGTGCACGTCGATCTGCGCGCCGGGCAGGATGCCGATCTGCGAGGCATAGATCTCGATCAGGCTCGTGGTGGGGCCGTCCCAGCTCCGGACGCCCGGTTGCGCGTTCTCCTGCTGGATCGCGTTCTGCGCGCGAGCGGCAGGCGAAAGCAGGCCGCACAAAAGTACGACCGCTGCCGCAGTCAGGGTTGCCCTCGTCACCCGCGAGGAGTTGTACGTGAGTGCCCGGACGGAAGCAAGGATCGATCGTGAGCCGGTGCGTTCTCGTGACGGGCGGCGCACGCGGGATCGGCGCGGCAATCGCCGCGCGGCTCACGGCCGACGGCTGGCAGACGCACGTCGTCGACATCGAGGACGCGGACCTGACCACGCGCGAGGGAAACCGCGTCGTCGTCGACGCCGCGCTCGAGCGGTTCGGCGGGCGGCTCGACGCGGTGGTCGCGAACGCCGGCTTCCAGCACGTCTCACCCGTCCGCGACTTCCCCGAGGAGCAGTGGGACAAGCTGCAGGCGCTGCTCCTCACGAGCCCCTTCCTGCTCGCGAAGTACGCCTGGGACGCGCTCGCCGCGTCGGGCGACGGGCGCTTCCTCGTCGTCGCCTCGGTGCACGGATTGGTGGCCTCGCCGTTCAAGGCCGGGTACGTGGCCGCGAAGCACGGCGTGCTCGGGCTCGTGAAGGTGCTCGCGCTCGAAGGCGCCGAGGTGGGCATCTCGGCTTCGGCGATCTGCCCCGGGTACGTGCGCACGGCGATCGTCGAGGCGCAGATCGCCGACCAGGCCGCCGCGCACGGGATCCCCGAAGACCGGGTGCTCGAGGAGGTGCTCCTGCCGCAGCAGGCCGTGAAGCGGCTGCTCGAGCCGTCCGAGGTAGCGGCTGCGGCAGCCTGGCTCCTCGGGCCCGACGGCCGCTCGGTGACGGGCTCCCCGCTCGTGATGGATCTCGGCTGGACTGCTCGTTAGCCGCGGCTCGGATCCGGCCGGCAGGCGTTTCGGGTCCCATAAACCGTGGAACTGGGCTTGCACGGGATCCGATCGCTAATCTAGGATCCGAAATAGCACGCGGCCCGTCCACGTTCCAGCCCAGGGAGACGACGACATGACACCGGATGCCCGGATCCAGGCAGAGGCAGACCAGCTCGAGGCCCGCTGGCGGGACGATCCCCGCTGGAACGGCATCACGCGCAGCTACGCCGCGACCGACGTCGTGCGGCTCCGCGGCTCGGTCGTCCCGGAGCAGACGCTCGCCCGGAACGGCGCGGAGCGGCTGTGGGAGCTGCTGCAGCGGGAGGAGCCGGTGCGCGCGCTCGGGGCGCTCACGGGCGGCCAGGCCGTCCAGATGGTGAAAGCCGGCCTCGAGGCGATCTATCTGTCCGGCTGGCAGGTCGCGGCCGACGGCAACCTGGCCGGCAGCACGTATCCCGACCAGAGCCTCTATCCGGCGAACAGCGCGCCGCAGCTCGTCAAGCGGCTGAACAACGCGCTCCAGCGCGCCGACCAGATCGACTGGTCGGAGGGCCGCAACGGCACGCACTGGTTCGCGCCGATCCTCGCGGACGCCGAGGCAGGCTTCGGCGGGCCGCTCAACGCGTACGAGCTGATGCGCTCGATGATCGAAGCGGGCGCAGGCGGCGTGCACTACGAGGACCAGCTCGCATCCGAGAAGAAGTGCGGCCACCTCGGCGGCAAGGTGCTCGTGCCGACCGCGCAGTTCGTGCGCACCCTGAACGCGGCGCGACTCGCGGCCGACGTGCTCGACGTGCCGACCGTGCTCGTTGCGCGCACCGACGCGCTCTCGGCCGCGCTCCTGACGAGCGACGTCGACGACTACGACCGCGACTTCGTGACCGGCGAGCGCACGTCGGAGGGCTTCTTCCGCGTCCGCCACGGCCTCGATGCGGCAATCGCGCGCGGGCTGGCCTACGCGCCCTACGCCGACCTGATCTGGTGCGAGACCTCGACGCCAGACATCGGCGAGGCGAAGGCGTTCGCCGACGCGATCCACGAGCGTTTCCCGGGCAAGCTGCTCGCGTACAACTGCTCGCCGTCGTTCAACTGGCGCAAGCATCTCGACGACGCGACGATCGCGAGCTTCCAGCAGCAGCTCGGCGAGTGGGGCTACAAGTTCCAGTTCATCACGCTCGCCGGCTTCCACTCGCTGAATGCCGCGATGTTCGAGCTGGCGAAGGGCTACGCGGCCGACTCGATGACCGCCTACGTCGAGTTGCAGGAGCACGAGTTCGCGCTCGAGGAGTCGGGCTACACGGCGACGCGCCACCAGCGTGAGGTAGGCGCCGGGTACTTCGACCTCGTCACGCAGGCCGTGTCGCCCGACAGCGAGACGCTTGCGCTCAAAGGCTCCACCGAGGAGGCGCAGTTCGAGGCGGGCACGCCTGCCTGAGCCGAAGGAGGGGGGCGTAGACTCGGTGGGAATGACGCTCGACACCACGAAGGCCGACGACATCGCGCTCGTGATCGAGGAGGCGATCGTCTCCGGGGAGCTCGCTCCCGGGACGGTTCTCCGGCAGGAGCAGCTGTCCGAGCAGTTCAACGTCTCGCGCACGCCGGTGCGCGAGGCGCTGCGCCGCCTCGCTGCGCTCGGGCTCGTGTCGTTCGTGCCGAATCGCGGCGTGCGCGTGCGCACGATCTCGCGCGACGAGCTGCACGAGGCGTTCATGGTGCGCGCCGAGCTGGAGTCGCTCGCCACCGAGGTCGCCGCGACGAAGATCACGCCGGAGGAGCTCGACGAGCTCGACCGGTGCGAGCAGAGCTTCGCGAAGATCTCGCAGGAGCTGCGCTCGCGTGAGCCCGGCGACGACCGGCGCTCGATCATGGGCGACTGGGTGCGGGGCAACCACGCGTTCCACGACATCATCTACCGCGTCGCAGGGCTTCCTCTCGTCGAGCAGATGGCGAAGAGCGCGCGGCGGACGTTCTCCGGGCCGGCGGTGTGGGCGCCCGGCGACCACTCGCTCGACGGGCTGTATCTGAAGAACGCCGAGCAGCACCGCGCGATCAAGCAGGCGCTCGCGGCGGGCAGCGCCGCGGGTGCGCGGGCGCTCGCGCGCGAGCACGTGCTCAGCTCGTTCACCTTGCTCGAGACGATCCTCGAGCAGGTCGGCGCGCAGCCGCGCGACTGGCAGCGCGCACGCGGCGCCCACTCGCGCAGCTAGATCTGGCACACTTGGCACATAGTCGCTGCCTGATCGCATCCGTTTGACCCCGGCTAGGATCGGCTCCTGATGGAGATGGAGCCGCTCTACACGCCACACGGCGTCGAGGAACGCTGGCAGCGCGCGTGGGAGGAGGAAGGTCACTTCCACGCCGACCCCGAGGCGCCCGGCGAGGCGTACGTGATCGCCGTGCCACCGCCCAACGTGACGGGCGCGCTGCACATGGGCCATGCGCTGAACGGGACGATCCAGGACGTGCTCATCCGCTGGCACCGGATGCGCGGCTTCAACACGCTGTGGCAGCCGGGCTACGACCACGCGGGCATCGCGACGCAGGCAGCCGTCGAGCGGGAGTTGCGCACAGAGGGCAGCTCGCGGATCGAGCTCGGCCGCGAGGCCTTCGTCGAGCGCGTCTGGGCGTGGCTGCACGAGTACGGGGGCATCATCATGAGCCAGTTTCGGCGCCTCGGCTGCTCACTCGACTACGAGCGCGAGCGCTTCACGATGGACGAGGCATACGTCCGCGCCGTCATGCGGTTCTTCGTCCATCTGTACGAGCGCGGCTGGATGTTCCGCGACAACCGGATCGTCAACTGGTGCAGCGACTGCGGCACGACCGTCTCGGACCTCGAGGTGGAGCACATCGACGTCGACGACGCCTTGACGTACGCGCGCTATCCGCTCGCGGACGGCGACGGCTTCGTCACCGTCGCGACCGTTCGTCCGGCGACGATCCTCGCCGACGTCGCGGTCGCCGTGCACCCGCACGACGAGCGCTACACCGCGCTCATCGGCAAGGACGTGATCGTGCCCGTCGTGGGACGCAGGGTGCCGGTGATCGCCGACGACCGTGTGGAGCTTGCGTTCGGGACCGGCGCCCTGAAGATCACGCCCGGTCACGACCCGACCGACTTCGAGATCGGCCGCGACCACGGGCTGCCGGAGCTGACGGTGATCGGCTTCGACGGTCGCATGACGGGGGACGTGCCCGAGGATCTGCTCGGCCTGACCGAGGCCGAGGCGGCAGAGCGCGTCGTCGCCTGGCTGAAGGAGCACGACCAGCTCGAGAAGCGTGAGCACTACCGGCACTCGGTCGGGTACTGCGACCGTTCCGGCACTCGCATCCAGCCGCTCGTGATGCTCCAGTGGTGGTGCGCGATGGCGGATCTCGCCCGCCCGGCGATCGCAGCGATCGACTCCGGCCGCGTGCGCTTTCATCCGCCGGTGCACGGGCGGGTCGCGGCCGACTGGTTGAAGGCGATCCGGCCGTGGAACGTGTCGCGCCAGCTGTGGTGGGGTCATCAGCTGCCGATCTGGTACTGCCCCGAAGGCCACGTCATGTGCGTGGAGACCGAGCCGGGCGCATGCGCCGAGTGCGGTTCGGCGGAGTTGACGCGCGACCCGGATGTGCTCGACACGTGGTTCTCGTCGGCGTTGTGGCCGTTCGCCACGCTCGGCTGGCCCGACGACACGCCTGAGCTCCGGCGCTACTACCCGGGCAGCGTCGACTCGACCGCGCGCGACATCATCTTCCTCTGGGTCAACCGGATGGTGATGGCCGGGGTCGAGCTGATGGGCGACATCCCTTTCCGCGACGTGATCATCCACTCGACGATCCTCGACCAGGACGGCCGTCGAATGTCGAAGAGCAAGGGCACGGGTCTCGATCCGGTGGAGCTGATCGACACGCACGGTGCCGACGCGACCCGGTACGGCCTGCTGAAGATGTCGTCGACGCAGGACGTGCGGTTCACGCCGGCGCCGATCGAAGAGGGCCGCCGGCTCGCGAACAAGCTGTGGAACGCGAGCCGCTTGCTCTTGCTGGGCGGTGGGGCGGAAGTGGAGGCGCGGCCGAAGTCGCTCGAGGAGCGGTGGATCTTCGCGCGCATCGACGCGACGCGTACGGAGATCGAACGCGACTTCGAGGCGTACGACTTCTCGCACGCGGTCGACCGCCTGTATCACCTGACGTTCGACGATTTCTGCGACTGGTATCTCGAATCGATCAAGCCGCGGCTCGCAGAGCCCGACGTGAAGGCGACGGCGTTCGCGGCGCTCGAGCGGCTGCTCGCGCTGCTGCATCCCGTGCTCGCGCACGTGACCGAGGAGATCTGGTCGCATCTCCCGGCACGCGAGGGGAGGCTGATCGTGGCGCCCTGGCCTGCTGCAGACCCGGCGTTCGCCGCCGAAGCGGACGCGCTCGTGCGGGTACAGGAGGCGGCCGAACGGTTCCGGCGGAGCGGCGTGCTCACACCGCTCGCGGGTGACGAGAAGCGGATCTTCGACGCGGTCGTGAAGCCCGAGCGCGCGCAGGGTGACGGCGCCGGCCGGCTCGAGGAGGAGGTCGCGCGCCTCGAGGGCGAGATCGCGCGCAGCGAGCAGATGCTGTCCAACGAGCGGTTCGTGGCCAACGCGCGCGCGGACGTCGTGCAGGCCGAGCGCGACAAGCTCGAGCGCTACCGGCGCGAGCTTGGCTCGATCAGCAACTGACTGGGTGGCCTCGCTCAGCCCGTGGCCGGCGGACGGCTTCGGGCTCGAGCGGATGCGCGCCCTGCTCGCGGAGCTCGGCGACCCGCAGCTCGCCTACCCGGCGGTGCACGTCGTCGGCACGAACGGCAAGTCGACGACGACGCGGATGACCGAGGCGCTGCTCGGGGACGCGGGGCTCAACGTTGGCGCGTATGTCTCGCCGCACGTGCGCGCGTGGAGCGAGCGGATCCGTGTCGGCAATGCGGAAGCCGACTTCGAGCGGTCACTCGCGGGGGTCAGACCCCAGGCCACGGCTCTGCAGGCCACGCAGTTCGAAGCCCTGACCGCTGCGGCCCTGCTCGCCTTCGCGGACGCCGGCGTCGACGTCGCCGTTGTCGAGGCCGGGCTCGGCGGACGGCACGACGCGACGAACGTCCTGCAGTCGCGCGTCGTCGTGCTCACGAATGTCGCGCTCGATCACATGGACGTGCTCGGCGACACGCGCGAGGCGATCGCGGCGGAGAAGCTGGCGGTCGTCCAGGCCGGCGCGACGGTCGTTCTCGCCGAGCCGGAATGGCAGCCGCTCGCCGAGCAGAACGGCGCCGCGAAGGTGGTGCTGACTTCGCCGAGCAACCTCGGGCTCGCGCTCGCCGCCGCCGAGGCGTTCCTCGGCTCCTCCGTCGACGCCGGGTCGGCCGCCGACGTCGTGCTGCCGGGACGGCTCGAGCGCCGGAGCGAGCATCCGCTCGAGATCTGGGACGGCGCGCACAACCTCGCCGGGGTCGCCTACCTCCTGCCACGGGTTCCGGAGCGCGAGTACGTGCTCGTCAGCTCGATCCTCGAGGACAAGCGGCCCGAGGTGATGCTGCAGGCCCTCTCGGTGCTCGGGAGCACGCTCGTGGCCACACAGTCCTCGAATACCCGCTCGCTGCCCGCAGGGGAACTCGCCGCCCGCGCGAAACGGTACTTCGACCATGTCGAGACCGTTGTCGATCCGGCCGGCGCCCGGAAGCGCGCGCTGGCCCTGGCGGGCCCGGACGGCGCCGTCCTCGTCTCGGGCTCCCTCTATCTTCTCAGCGACCTCAGTGGCTCCCGCTAGACCCCATACCCTCGGCGAGAAGGCCAGCGTCTTCGCCCTGGCCACCTTCGTGCTGCTCGCGATCGTCGGCGGCGCGTTTGCCGCGGGGTATTTGATAGGCAGGATGCTCTTGTGATCGCGAGCACATTCGGCAGCACGCACGACTTCTTCAGCTCCGGCACGTGGCTCGTGATCCGGAACCTGATGCTGTTCTTCGCCGCGGTCTTCTGGATCGCGTTCGCGTACTGGGTCTACAAGGACGCTCGCCGCCGGATCGAGGATCCGTGGCTCGTCGGCATCGGGACGCTGCTCGGGCTGGTGCCGCCGTACGTCGGGCCGTTCATCTACATGCTCTTCCGGCCGCCCGAGTACCTCGAGGACGTGCGAGAACGTGAGCTCGAGATCAAGGCGATGGAGGACAGGCTCTCGAAGCGCGACCTCCACTGTCCGGTGTGCCGCAGCGAGGTCGACTCGAGCTTCCTCGTCTGCCCGATCTGCACGACGAAGCTGAAGCAGTCGTGCTCGACGTGCAAGGCGCCGCTCGAGGCGCTCTGGCAGGTGTGCCCGTTCTGCGAGACCCCGATCGAGCCGGCGGCCGTTGCGATGCCCACGCTGCGCCCGGGGCGCACGCGACGGCGCTCTGAGTAGTTCGGGGAAGCACGGCTGGCGTGCCGACTACACTGCCGCGCGATGGCAGTCCAGCAGACACTCATCCTGATCAAGCCCGACGCCGTGCGGCGCCGGCTCGCCGCCGAGATCCTCGGC
>ORJL011378254.1_pt1 | contig 13750 bp, 14 predicted proteins | sample 1779941 | NCBI WGS metagenome assembly ORJL01 (sample SAMEA104232317, study PRJEB22302) | groundwater metagenome | biome: forest; feature: aquifer; material: groundwater | place: USA | collected 2011-08-07 | depth 5.8 m
AAACTCTTGGCTGGGGGCATTTGGTCAATCGTGAACCTGCGCTATTTCTATGAAGAAGGGCAAGGCGTATCGCCGTTTATCCTTGAAGAGATTAAGCCGATTCAAATGCCGAATATGGACATGGAGCCGCTTTTTGAGGGTCGACGTGCCTTTACCGAAGAGCAATGGATGGACGCTTTGTTGCGATCAGCCGGAATAGAGCCGACTCTTTTTGAGCCACGCGTTAAATTACATCTTATTGCGAGGATGATACCGTTTGTTGAAAATAATTATAATGTGTGTGAATTGGGCCCACGCAATACCGGCAAAAGCCATTTGTATAAAGAAATTAGCCCAAACAGTATTTTGGTTTCTGGCGGGCAGACAACGGTAGCCAATCTTTTCTACAGTATGAGCCGACGACAGATCGGGCTTGTGGGCTTGTGGGACATCGTAGCTTTTGATGAAGTAGCGGGGATATCCTTTGCCGATAAAGACGGCGTGCAGATCATGAAGGATTACATGGCATCCGGTTCGTTCGCTCGTGGCCGCGACCAGATCAATGCCAACGCGTCAATGGTGTTCGTAGGCAATATCAACCAGTCAGTAGATACGCTGGTAAAAACGAGTCATCTGCTTTCGCCTTTTCCTGAAAATATGATTGATTCCGCGTTCTTTGATCGGTTCCATGCGTATATCCCGGGATGGGAAATACCCAAGATGAAGCCGGAGTTTTTTACGAACAATTATGGTCTTATTGTTGATTATTTGGCTGAGTTCTTAAGAGAGATGAGAAAGAGGAATTTCTCTGACGCGATTGATAAGTATTTCCGTCTTGGAAGGGATTTAAATCAGCGTGATGTGATTGCTGTTAGGAAGACCGTATCCGGGTTGCTAAAACTTCTTTACCCGCATGGCGAATATGATAAAGCAGCGGTTGCGAAATGTTTGGATTATGCGCTTGAGACAAGACGGCGAGTGAAGGAACAGCTCAAAAAAATTGGCGGGATGGAGTTTTTTGACGTGCATTTTAGTTACGCTGATAAAGAAACAAATGATGAAAAATATATTTCAGTGCCTGAGCAAGGTGGCGGAACATTGATTCCTGATGGGCCGATGAACCCGGGGACTGTGCATACCGTTGCGCGCGGCAGTAACGGACATTTGGGATTGTATCGTATTGAAATTCAGATGAGTCCGGGAAATGGATCCGTTCGTTTTTCTGGCCTTGGGTCGGATTCTGCGGCTAAAGAAAGTTTGCGGGTAGCTTTCGATTATTTCAAGGTAAATGGTTCGAGAGTTAGTGTTACGCCAAAAGCAGGGGATCATGATTTTCATATTCATGTCGTTGAATTGCATAATTCAGGGTCCGCAGAAGCGTTAACTTTAACGGCAGTTATTGCACTTGCTTCGGCGTTGATGCGCAAACCCGTGCAATCTCAAATAGTTGTTTTAGGTAGTATGAGTTTAGGTGGGAATATTATTCCTGTCGAGAATCTAGGAGAGGCCATGCGTGTGGCGCTTGACGCTGGCGCCAGAAGGATCCTCATTCCCTCAAGCAGTGTCAAAGATTTTCAATCAGTGCCAGGTGAACTATTGTCCAAGTTTCAAAACAGTTTCTATGCTGATCCGATTGACGCCGTGTTTAAGGCGATGGGAGTCGAATAAGAATGGTTTTGAATAGTCAGCAAAGAGGGCGAGTATTCGAGCGGTTTATCAAGCAGATACTGCTTAACAGCGGATTTAATGTTGTTTCGATAGATGAACCAATTATTTACCAATCAGGCTCCGGACTGATGCTGCAGGGATTAGCCCAACCGCACAATACCGATGTCCTCATGGATCCGCCGTTTCAAATTCCTTTCTTCTTTCCATCGAGATTGATTGTTGAATGCAAATGTTATAAAAAGGCTATTGGCTTACCAGTTATTCGGAATGTGTTAGGCCTTAGAGAAGACGTGAATAGTTTTGATATTGTCACCAAGGAAATATTGGAAAAGCGTAAAGATTATCGTCGACCCGGACCCGCGGTATTTGACAGGGAAAGATATTTTTATCAGGTAGCGGTTGCGTCATTAAGTGGATTCACAAAACCAGCTCAAGAATTTGCGCTTGTTCATCGCATTCCACTTATTAACATTAAACGAATGCCATTTTGTCAGCGACTCATAGATGCTTTATTTAGAGGTGCCACTGATGAAGGGAATGGGATGCTTGAAGACGGGGCTATAAATACAGATCCATTAATTGAAGAACAATGGCAGGCGCTTCAGAACTCTTTTGGTGATATTCTAAATAGTTTTTGTATAGCGATTTTATCAAGCGGAGATATCTTATTTCTCTATACAGAGACCGGTGGTCAGTGGTATTTCGATGCGGAAGAAATTGAGCTGCATTGGTCTGAGAATAAGCGATTATGGCAGATTAAACCATACCAGAGAAATGGTAATGCTCAATCTTGGTTTGAACTCCCAGATATTATGTTTGAAAGATGGACAGAAAAAGAATTTGACAGAATGGAAGCAATAGAAATGAAGGAAAAGCATTTTAAGTATATCTATGTGATGGGCAAGAATACGAGCGGCACAGCACAACTAAAAGTGCTTAAATTGTCACGTCAGTTTATTCTTGAAGCCAGAGAACGGATACACCGTAGAAATGACTAATATGACGGATGATCTATTTGATGAATTTCTTGGATATGATTTTGTGATGGGTGCGGATGTAGTTAAATGTCCATATTGTGTAGCTGATGTACCATGTAGCCTGTTTTTTGATGATGAGGCTACATGTCTGAAGTGCGGCAAGAAGTTTAAAAAGGAATAAAGAATATGACAATAGAAAGATTAGTTGATTTACGGCATTTTCTCAATAATAAACATGGCTCACAGTGGTACAAGGCTAATTTGCATGTACATGGAAAAGGGCAAAATCCCGATGAAATAGTCAAAAAAGCACTTGAGGCCGGAATATCGCTAATAGCTATTACTGACCATAACACTTTTCAATTTGTGAAACCCATACAAGATGCAGCTAAGAAAAAACCTGAGGCTAACCTTGTTGTTCTTCCGGGGATTGAGATTACCTTGGAAGAAGGAGCGCACATTATAGCTCTATTCGATGAAGATTTTGATGAAACAAAACAGACTCATTTTCTTGGAATGCTAAAAATTCCCCTCAACGGTTCTGATAAAACGCCTGTAAAGGATAAGACATGTTCAGAAATTCTAACTGATATAACAGATAACAAAGGAATAACCGTAGTTCCACATCCCTTTTCTGAAAACATAGGATTTCTTGATAGTGCTAGGAAAATACCTACCAAAATGACATGGCTAGAATCAGGAAATATTGGTCTGATTCAGATTTCAGAAGACAAAGTTAAATTTATCGGGCACCACAATGGCGCCTGGCACAACAGATACATACTTTTAAGTACGCCTGATACTAAGGTTTCCTCAACCGATTATTCATTATCGCCAATTAATGAAGGCGAAGCTAAAAATGCTGTCGACATAAATAATGGAAGTACATGGTTAAAGCTCGGCAATCGAAATGTACGTGGTTTAAGACAGGTAACCTGTGAGCCAAGAACATGCATTTCACGTACAGAGCCTCTTAAAAACAAAAAATATAAATTACTTGGGCTTACGGTAAAGGGTGGATTTTTTGATGGCTTGAGAATCAGCTTTTCACCTGATCTAACCTGTATTTTTGGAGAAAACCATTCTGGCAAAACAGCAGTATTTGATTTTATCAGCTTCGTTCTTGGTAGGGATCAATCCGTTTTAAGTATTAACAGGCAAGAGGAACTTGGACTTTTATTAAGGCGGCTAAATGCAATTCTTCAGCCAGAAGGCGAAGTAAACATGTATTTTACAAAAGATAGCAAGATTTATTGTATTTGCAGAAAATTCATGCCCGAATATATAAATGAAGATGTTGCAGAAATCAAAAGTTCCCCGGAGGTTTTTGAATATAATAAAACTAATGATGAGTTGATTCCTATCACAGAATTTGCAGAAGATATCTTTTTACCAGAAATTTACAGCCAGGGTCATGTTGGAGTACTGCGAAAAAGTGTGCAATCGCAGCTTTCCTTGATTGATGAACTAGCAGGTCTTTCAGAGAATAGAAAACGAAAAGAAGAACTAAAATTAAGTCTGACGCAAAATGCTGATTCTCTTGCCGGGCTATATGAGAATAAGGAAAAGCTAATTGGGACTGTTGGCAAGCTAAAAGACTTAAAAGAAGAATTAAATCGGGATAAGGCACACCTGAAAGAAACAGATAATGAGCTGTGGGAAAATACTAAGAGTGTAATAGATGATGTTAACTCCTCCATTGAGGGGTTTGAGGGAAAAGCATCGACACAAGAAGGATTAAAAAATGAGCTAACAATTCCATCGCCGACATATGATAACAATAAAACAGTACAACCGGACATTTTAAAATCTATATCAGATGCCGTTGTCGATTATAACAAGCTCGTCTTTTCTGCAATAGGACAAATCAACATGGCTTTTTTAACTTTAAAGATAACGTTAGCGCCTCTCTTAGAAAAATGGAATAGTGAATATGAAACTAACGAAAAAAAAGTAACAAAAACGTTAAGGGATAAGGGGTTCGAGTCGCCAGAGCAACTTCTGAATAAAATAAAAACATTGCAAGCCCGGGTCAACGCCATAGAAAAAAACGACCATCCTAAGTTGATGAATATTGAAAAACAAATAAAAGCACTGAGCCAGACGAGAGAAGCTCTGCTTAAAGAATATCGGCAAACATGCGAAGTAATCAGTAACTCGCGAAAGTCCAAAATAGATGAGCTCAATAAGTCTATTGGGTCTGACATTCAGATCAAGTTCGAGGAACCAAACTATACAATATTTTTGGAACTGATGATGGATGTATATTCCGAAATAGCTTCACAAGACAGAAAGCTACAGAAACGCGATGAACAATTGACTCTTTTAGTTAAAAGCATATCCCTTAAGCAGCTTTTGGAAGCCATCGCCAATAATGGAAATTTTAAGAAGGCAGATGGTTCTATTTCGTCGCTTTGGGAGAGCTGTAAGATTACTGAAAACACTCAACAAGTTTTGTGCACAATTATAGGGTCTATAAAGTCGCTCCATAAACTGCAAGTATTTGATCCTGAGCCGATCCCAAAAATTAACGTGAAGCGCGAGGGGACTAATGTATTTGCAGATTTAACAACTGAACTTTCGCCCGGCGAACAAAGCTCTGCGATACTAACGTTGGCATTAATGGTCAGAGACGAGCCTATCATAATCGATCAGCCCGAAGACGAGCTCGGATATAGTTATATCGTTAATAAAATAGTACCAAAAATACTCGATTCGAAAAGAGAGCGTCAGACCATTCTTATATCACATAATGCAAATATCCCTGTACTTGCTGACGCAGAGCTTCTCATAAAAGTAAGAAATGATCCAAGTGAGTCTAAATCCAAATGTTCCATAGATAGCTCAGGAACCTTTGCGGAGGAGAATATTTGTGCTAAAGTGCTTGAGCTTGAAGGAGGCGAAAGAGCCTTTCAAGTACGCCAATATAGATACGCAATCCCACGTAAATCAGGAATATGATAAACCGCTTTTCATTAAGTCTGCATTACTGAAACCGTAAAGTATTTAAATTTAATCCTGTTAACCCCGCCGGAATATCCGTACCATTGCTATTAGCTTCAATGAAATATGCTTCTAGGTTCGCTTTTATAAAATGACAGGGTGGGTGATAGTTAATAATTTTGCTGTAGTTGAACCAATATTCCTTAGGGAGTGTTCTATAGAGGCATCGGTAATATAGAGGGATTGATCAGGGTCTAATGTATATTTGTCTTTTTTTGTTTCTATCGCGATTTTACCTTCCAGCGTAAAGATAAATTTTTGTGAATCAGGAAGTAGCTTTTCTTCAACTAAGCCGCCAGGTTCTAATGTTAAAATTTCAGGAAGCATTTTTTTATTGAATAAAACATTTCGAACAAGGATTTGTCGCGCAACCTTCTTATTATAATTTATTGGTTTTTCTTGGAGATGAAAAGGCGACTCGAGGGGGTTTATTTTTTCTTCATCAACATTTGTATAGAGTGTAGATAAGCTTATACCCAATGCCTGGCAGATTTTGATATGGATATCTAACGTTCCTATCAGGGTGCCTTTTTCAATTTTATTTATCGTAGAAGCATCAATGTGGCAACGTTTAGCAAATTCCCGTTGCCTTATAGGACCCCTTAATTCTTTTATCCGTTCTCCAAAATTCATGTGTTAATTATAATATATAATTGCTATTATGTCAATAGAAATGTATCTTATTATATACCAAAATGATGGATTCGCCTTAATAACTTGACAAAGAAGCAATTTAATGCTATACTTAAATTACCATCAGAAAGAAAGCGTTTTCTTCGATAGATGGTTTTATTATTTAGTGCCTATATATAACGTAGTACCCAAATTAATGATTTATGGTGTGCTCCTTATATAGTTTTTTCAAGTAGATTCAATTTATTCGAAAGAGGCGCTATGGACAGAGAGGAACCTACTCTTGGCAGGAAGGGATTTAGCTCTGATGAAATAGAGATAATTGAAGGGTGGCGCGAGGTGAAACGTCATCACAAAGGGCATCTAGAGGTGAGCTTAAAATCAGATGGCACACAATTTTACCTGGAGTTTACCCCTGGTAAAGAAGGTAAAGTGGATTCTCCAAAATAATGCTAATAATACCAGAAAAATATTGACAATTTAAAATTATAGTGTAACATAAAATTTGACAATTAGTAAAATAGATTTAACGCAGTCGCTATCACTCGGTCGCGAGATCGGAGAAAAATAGGGCTGGTTTTCTGAAAGAAATTTCAGAGAGCCAGCCTTTTTTATTTGCCATGAATGATTTTAAAGCTAGTCCACAGTTAGAAAACGGTTATATTCAAATTGCAAATGAATTAATGGATGCAATATTAAGGTATCCATTTAGAAACTCAGAGTTAAAAATTGTGCTTGCCATTATTAGAAAAACCTACGGCTGGAAGAAAAAGAAGGATCGGCTTAGCTTTTCGCAGATCTCCAACCTTGTAAAAATAAGCAGCCGCCATACTAAGAGAGTTATAAAACGTTTGGTAATAGATAATGTAGTTTTCAAAGAAAAAGATGGGAATAATAATGTTTTGGGCTTAAACAAAAATTATTATTCTTGGAGGCTGTGGGAAACTCTAATTCCGGATGACAGAATCGTCACCGGCAAAGTGTCAGATTCGGCACTACAAAGGTGACTGGTTTGGCACTAAAAGTAGTGGCGAAATTGTCACACACAAAATAAAAGAAAGAAAATTAAATAAATAGTAGTAAAGAAAGGGCTGTGGATTCTGTGGATAAGATGGAAAAAAGATATTTATCTCCTAAAGAATTATCATTTTATACTGGCCTAAGTGTTTTTACGATTTATTTATGGATCCGTCAGAGAAAAATACCATTTATTAAAAAAAGCAGGCTAGTCAGGTTTGATAAAGAAAAAATAGATACTTGGTTTAAAAACGATGAAATTAAAAGCGTTAACGATTACTAAATATTTTGAATTAAAAATCTTGACATATAATATAGCGTATGCTATATTAGCGCTCATGGAAAAAATCGATACAAGAATTATCCGTGAAAAGCTAAAATTAACCCAAGAAGGCTTTGCCGAAAAAATCGGGGTTGCTTTTTGTACAGTAAATAGATGGGAAAGAGGGCATTCTAAGCCTTCCAAATTAGCCCTAAAAGAAATAACAAAATTATTTAAAATATATAATCAAGATAGGAATGGAAAATAGCTATGCCAGTATACGAATATAAAGGTAAAAAAGGAATAACTTATTATATTGTTTATTCTGTTAACGGTAGGAGGAAGACTGAAACTATCGGTAAAGATAAGAAATTAGCCGAGAAGGTTTTGTATAAAAGATTAACCGAAATCGCCGAGAATAAATATTTGGATATTAAGAAGGAAGAAAAGATATGGTTCGAAGATTTTGCTGATCAGTATCTTGATTTTCATTGTAAGCCGAATAATAAAACATGGGAAACTTCTGACGAAATAAAGATAAAGAACCTAAAACGTTATTTTTCAAGAAAGTATTTATATGAAATTACTCCTTTAGATATCGAGAAATATAAATCAGAAAGAATCAAAAAGGTTTCCGTTGCGACAGTAAATAGGGATCTTGCTTGTATGAAGTCCATGTTCAATCGGGCAATTGAATGGAAGAAGGCAAAAGATAATCCTGTTAGGCAGGTAAAATTATTCAGGGAGAATAATCAACGCCTACGTTATCTTGAAAAAGAAGAAATCGAGACGTTGTTAGCCAATTGTCATAATTACCTGAAGCCAATTGTGATAGTAGCTATCAACACCGGCATGCGCAAAAGCGAAATACTAAAACTAAAATGGCATGATATTGATTTTAGGCGGGATATAGCTTATCTTTATAATACAAAGAATGGCGAAAAAAGAGAAGTACCTATGAATGCAGAAGTTAAGACTTCTTTAATTAAGGTAAGAAAGCACCCTCAAAGTCCTTATATCTTCTGTAATAAAGTAGGTAAGTCGTTTGGAGATATCAAGAAAAGTTTCTTGACCGCATTAACGAATTCTGGTATTATAAATTTTCATTTTCACGACTTACGGCATACTTTTGCTTCACATTTGGTAATGAGCGGCGTTGATTTGAACACTGTTAGGGAATTATTAGGACATAAATCAATACAAATGACATTAAGATATAGTCACTTATCACCAGACCATAAGAAACGCGCAGTCGATATTCTAGGGCAAAATTTACATAGAATTGCGCCTAAAGATGCAGTAAATTTGCAGGAAATTAAAAACTCTGAAAATAAGACAGTTTTTTCGTTAGCACAACTTATTGATACTGAAAAGGTTGGAGTGTTTGGGGCCCATAGCTCAGTCGGTTAGAGCAGGTGACTCATAATCACTTGGTCCGGGGTTCGAGTCCCTGTGGGCCCAGAAAATTATTTGGTCCGGGGTTCTCCCGCCAATATTATTTTAGCGATGAGGCGGGATCCCGCAGCGAGTAAGAAACATTTGATTGCGGGAGAGTCCCTGTGGGCCCAGTTTCTGGGCGATTGGCTCAGTTGGTTAGAGCGTTGCGTTCACATCGCAAAGATCACAGGTTCGAATCCTGTATCGCCCACATAAATAGCAATGGGTTCTCCCGCCCATATTGTTTAGAGATGAGGCGGGATCCCGCAGCGTGTAAGAAATATTCGATTGCGGGAGAGTCCCTTATCGCCCATATAATTAATAATCTTAAGGAGGCTAAGTTGCCAGTTGATTTGAAATCACAGTTAGGCGCGTTAATAAAACTACAGACGGTAGACTCTGAAATTTATACCTTAAAAAACGAAAAAGAATCTAAGCCGCAGGAAATTAAGGCCATCGAGGCGCTTTTTGAAGAGAAGAAGCAGGGGCTTGCTGCGTTGGAGAAGCAAGCGTTAGATTTACAGAAACAAAGAAAAGATAAGGAAGGTGAAATTCTCGCCCAGGATGAGAATGTCAAGAAATTACAGGGCCAGCTGTATTCTCTAAAAACCAATAAGGAATATCAGACGATGCTTCAGCAGATTGAAGGCGCCAAAGCCGATAAATCTTTAATCGAAGATAAAGTTTTACAGCTATTTGAGGATGCCGATAAATTAAATGTTGAGGTAACTGCGGAGAAAGAGCGCCTAAAGGGTGAAGAGAAAGTATTCTTAGAGCAGAAAAATAAAGTTGACGACCGAATTAAAGAAATTAATGACCGGCTAGCACAATTAGAGGCGCATAGAAAACAGGCCAGTGTTGATATCGCGCCGGAAGTTTTAGCGCAATACGATCGAATTCTAGATGGCCGTGGAGGCCTGGCAATCGTCAGTATAAAGAATGGTTCTTGTGGGGGCTGTAATTTGTCTATGCCACCGCAGGTAACTAATTTGGTTAAGATGTATGAGCATATTATTACTTGTGAAATGTGCAATCGCATGCTTTATCTAGATGATTGAGTTAGATATTTATATTGATGGCGCCTCGAAAGGTAATCCTGGCCCTAGCGGTATCGGCGCAGTGATCTGTCGTAATGGAGAGACAATAAAAAATTTATCGGTTTATATCGGCGAGACAACGAACAATGTTGCTGAATACACCGCGTTGATTTATGCGCTGAAAGCCGCGATTGATTTAAAGGCGCAAGCGATTAAGGTAAATAGCGATAGTCAGCTTTTATGCCGTCAACTGAAAAAAACCTATAAAGTTAAAAGTGCGAATATAATCGGGCTTTATCATCAGGCGACAAAGATGCTTTCTGGTTTTAAGCATGTAGTAATAAATAATATCCCTCGCGAAGAAAATAGCGGTGCGGATAAGTTAGCCACAAAAGCAGTAAAAGAACAGTTGAAAAAACAAGATCTTTGATAATAGGTAGGCAGAAGATGGTCGCTGCGCATAAAGCGCAGAGGAAAGTCCGGGCTCCATAAGGATACAGCGTAGTGGGGTAATGCCCACCGTTTGACGTAAGTCAGACAGGATTTAGAGCCACAGAGACGAGGCCCCCTAGTGTTAAGTTGGGGGAAGTGAAACGAGGTAATCTCTACGCGGAGCAAAGCAAAATAGGAGATGAGTTCGCTTGCAAAGCGAACACGCGTTAAATCCGGCGCGTTATTAGTCTCGGGTAAGCTGCTAGAGCTACAGCGGTAACGTTGTAGTCGAGAGAAATGATCATCACGATGCGAGAATTCGTATCAAGACAAAACTCGGCTTATTCTGCCTATCTATTTTTAAAAGAACAAAATCGTTAAGGAGGAGCAAATGTCCGGTCATTCTAAATGGAAGACAAATAAGGGTAAGAAAAATTTAGCTGACGCCAAGAAGGGCGCCACCTACACAAAATTAATTAAGGAAATCGTGGTTATTGCTCGCGCAGGCGGCGGTAATCCTGATTCAAATTCAAAATTGCGCGCGATTATCTCTAAAGCGCGTGAAGCGAACATGCCTTCGGATAATATTAAGACCGCGATTAAGCGCGGTACCGGAGAAATACCGGGTATAGTTTATGAGACGATGACCTATGAAGCTTATGCTCCGGGTGGAGTGGCTTTGATGGTTGAGGTCCTAACCGATAATAAAAACCGCACTAGTGCCGAGCTGCGTAATATCATGTCTAAAAAAGGCGGTAATTTTGCTGGCACAGGCGCAGTCAGTTGGATGTTTACCATGAAGGGCTATTTTTTAATTGAAAAAACGCAAGCCCATGAAGATGAGCTGATGAGCCTTGTTTTAGAGGCAGGTGCGGAAGATATGAAATCTGATGATAAGAATTATGAAGTTTTTACCGCGCCGCAGAATTTTGAAAAAGTAAAACAGGCAATCGATGCTAAAGGTATTAAATGTCAGGACGCGGAAGTTACCATGATTCCGTCTTCAACGGTTAAGGTTGAAGGTAACGAAGCCAAACAGGTTTTGTCGCTGGTTGAAGCCCTAGAAGATCATGATGATGTGCAGCAGGTTTATGCTAATTTTGATATTTCAGATGAGCTTATGGAGCAGCTAAGTGGTGGTTCCGAAGAATAAGGATGAGAATATTAGGGATTGATCCTGCTTTAACGATTACCGGTTACGGTGTAATCGATTCTAAAAAAGATAAATTGTCGTTGGTTGAAGCGGGGATTATTTCTACATCGAGTTCGCAGGAAATATCTAAGCGCCTTGAGCGAATTAATAGCGCAATTGAAAAATTGATCTCTGATACTAGGCCTGAAGTAGTTGTTGTTGAGAAATTATACGCGCATTACCGGCATCCTACCACATCCTATATCTTGGGCCAGGCGCGCGGGGTAATTTGTTTAGCGGCGGCAAAAGCAGGAATTCCTTTGGTAGAATATGCCGCGACTCGAATTAAAAAAGCAATTGTCGGACAGGGCCTGGCTCCTAAACATCAAGTTCAAAAGATGGTAATAAATACTCTAAAAATAAAAAACGCGCCAAAATATATGGATGTAACGGATGCTTTGGCTTTGGCGATTACACATAGCCGTGTGGCAAGTTTTAATCTATGATTGCTAAAATTTCTGGAAAAGTTGTGGAGAAGGGCGCGAATTATCTCTTGGTCGATGTAGGTGGTTTATGTTATGAGGTTTTGATCCCGCAAGCAGTAATGCAAAAACTAGATGAGAATTTAGTTAATAGTTCTGCGGTTAGCCTAATTACTTATCACTATCATCATGTTGAGCAGTCACGCGCAACCCCGATATTAATTGGCTTCTTAAATGAAATCGAAAAAGATTTTTTCCAGACTTTTATTACGGTTTCTGGGATTGGGCCGCGCGCCGCTTTAAAAGCGCTTAATCAGCCGATATCCTTGATTGCGAAAGCTATTGACGAAGCTGATTTAAATTTCTTAAGGTCTTTGCCGGGTATCGGCCAGCAACGCGCGCGGGAGATCGTGGCGAAGCTGCAGAATAAAGTAGGTAAATTTGGCTTGATTCAGGATGAAGGAGTCAGGTTAAGTAAAAAAGGTACTAGCGGTATTGAAGAAGACGCGCTTGCTGTATTGACGCAGCTGCAGTATAAAAAGCCCGAGGCGCAAAGCATGATTAAGAAAGCCTTAGAGCGTTCGCCGGATATCGAGACCACCGAAGAATTATTAAATGAAGTTTATAAACAAAGAAAGGGGTAAGCCTTATGGCAGAAGATAATTTAAACCCCGTTAGAAGCAATATTTCAGAAAAGGATGTGAAGTCTTTAGATAAAGCTTCTAACGGGGTAAAAGCGGTAATTGAAGCGCTTTTGTTTGCCAGCGATAAACCTTTGACTTTGGAAAAAGTAAGAAATGTTTTGGATAATATTGCCACCGATGAGATCCGCAAGATCTTAGAAAGTTTAAAAACAGATTACGAAATCAGCGGACGCGGGATTCGTCTTACGGAAATCGCCGGTGGGTTTCAAATAATTACCGCGCCGAATTTCGCGCCTTTCTTAAGAAAATTATATAAAGAGCGCAACGCGGATAAATTATCCAAGCCGGCATTAGAAACATTGGCAATCATTGCCTATAAGCAGCCGGTAACAAAATTAGAATTAGAGTCGCTGCGCAATGTAAACGTGGACGGGGTTATGAGTAGCCTTAATGATAAGAATCTTATTCGAGTTGCAGGTAGAAAGAAGGCTCCGGGCCGGCCGAAGGTTTATGGAACAACGACACAATTTTTAGAATATTTTGGCTTAAAATCACTAGATGAATTACCAAAAATAGAGAATTTTCAAACTGCTTTAATTAAGAAGGAGATTAAAGATGAACCTGGAAGCGTTGCGCAAAAAAATTGATGCGCTGGATAAAGTAATTATTAAACTTTTAAATGCCCGCGCGAATATTACTTTAGATGTTGCGCGCGTAAAAAATAAAAGTGGCAAAAGTATTTATGCCCCGGCGCGCGAAAGAGACGTTTTAAATAAAATAGCCCAAGCTAATAAAGGCCCTTTGAGTAATGACGCGATGAGCGCGATTTACCGCGAGGTGATGTCGGGTAGTTTGGCGCTAGAAAAGCCGATAAAAATCGCTTATATGGGGCCAGAGGCAAGTTTCTCGCATTTAGCGTCTATGAAAAGATTCGGCTCGCAGGTGGAATATGTTGCTTGTAATAGTATTCCTGAAGTATTTTTAGAAGTAGAGCGCGATAATGCGGATTACGGCGTTGTCCCGATTGAGAACTCCATTGAAGGCGTG
>ORJL011329849.1_pt1 | contig 13749 bp, 11 predicted proteins | sample 1779941 | NCBI WGS metagenome assembly ORJL01 (sample SAMEA104232317, study PRJEB22302) | groundwater metagenome | biome: forest; feature: aquifer; material: groundwater | place: USA | collected 2011-08-07 | depth 5.8 m
CCCCTGCCCCCCCCGCAAGGGGGGGGGAGCAAGGGGGGGTGCGCCTTGCCATCTACGACGTTTCCGGGCGCGTGGTGGCGAGGCTGGTGGACGAGCAAGCCGTCAACCCTCTGGGGTTGACGGCTGAAAACGAAACTGTCAACCCCAGAGGGTTGACAGCTTTCACCAGAACCATCACCTGGAACGCTTCTTCCGTCCCGGCGGGCGTCTATTTGGTCAGATTGCAGGCAGGCAGCGAAGTTTCGACGAAGAAAGTGGTGTTGATCAGGTAGCTTTCAATCAGTAGGGCGGACAGCTGTCCGCCCTACCGCACTACCCATCCTGCGGCAAGCTGAAGCAAGCTTCAGCACTCCAGTAAAAAAAGTGCCGCCCCATTTCGAGATGGCCTCCTTATTCGCAACTTACAACTTACAACTTACAACTTACAACTTACAACTTACAACTTACAACTTACAACTCTTCACTCTTCACATACCTGTATTTCTGTTCTTTCTTCGGCACAAACCACTCGTCAAGCTGGTAACCCGGCCGGAACGGGAACCACTTCACTCCCTTGTACCGCCGGTCGTAGGCCGGCTTGAACTTGGTGCTGAACATGAACGTGTAAGGCTGTTCGTCGTTCACCAACTTTTGGAACTGTTGGTAATACTCCCGCCGCTTGTCGCGGTCGAACTCAGTTCGCGCCAATTCGATCAGCGAGTCTGCTACCGGGTTCTTGAACTCGACCGCGTTCGATCCGCGCCCCTTGGCGGCGTCGGAATGCCAGATCTGCTTGGGATCCTGCTTCAAGCCCATCACCCACGACAGGAAGCAGGCGTCGAACTTGTGATTGCGGATGTAGTTGTTAATGAATACCGACCACTCGAGCCGCCTGATCTGCATGTCGATTCCCACCATCGCCATATCCTCGCGCATAACCGACGCCACCTGATCGCCAAGCGGGCTTCCCGACGGCAGAATAAGTTCGAAACGAAACTCCAGCGTATCTCTCTCCAATATCCCATCATCATCCACATCCGCCCATCCTGCTTCGGTGAGCAGCCTTTGCGCCTCGACCACGTCGAACCGATACGACTTCAGGGTCGAGTCGAAGTCATACCCGTATCTGTAGAAGGGGCTCTCCACCACCTCAGAGAACCCAAACTGGATCTTCTGAGCGACCTCGTGCTTGCGGACGAGATGACTCATTGCCTGCCGTGTCAGTTTATCCTTGAAAATCGGATTTGAGTTCTGCCAGCCGATGTAGGAGTAGGTCGGGATAAGGAAGGCGCTTTTGACATATTTGTCAAGGAATTTCTGTCTGTTGGTCATGGTCAGAAACTGGATCGTCTGCAGGTTTTCCATGAAGTCGATCTCGCCGTTCTTCAGCGCCACCAGCGACGCGGTGTAGTCGGTCAGGACTCTGAAGACGATTCTGTCGAGCCAGGCGTAGCCCTCACCCATCCAGTAATCCTCGTTTCTGGCGAGGACGATCTCCTGGCCGGTCGTCCAGCGCTCGAACTTGTAAGAACCCGATCCGACCAATGGCAGCCGATTGGCAGCATGCGCGTTGAACTGCTCGCCATATTTTTGGATGCGAGTGGCGATGTCGCGGCATAGACGGGCTGCTTCAGTAAGGCGGACAGTTGTCCGCCCTACCTGCGGCAATGAGTTCAATGCTCGTTCGGCAGAACCATGAACATCTTGTAAAAGACGTAAGGCGGGAGCAGCCTCGGGACGGGATTGAAGATAACTGATTGTTTTCGAATACTGATCGGGGAGCGGCGACATGTCTGTCGCCGTCTTCATTTGTTTGGCGTCGGCGACAGACATGTCGCCGCTCCCCAAAATAAAGTTTCTCACATCCTCCCACTTCACCTTGCCTTCAGTCGAGGACTCTATTCCCTTTTCCAGCGCTAATAAAGCAGATCCCAGGGCAATTTCATTAACATTAGCATTAACATTAGCATTGGCTTCCAAATAATCGGCAATCCTCCCAAATCCCGATCCATGCCTCACTTGGTAGTAACTCAACCCATCCAACAGCCCCTCCGGGTCGAAAATGTGCTTCGGCATGATGTAATTTCCGCCGAGGAATTCAAGGTGCATGAAGTAGGGCTTTGAGCAGTGCATCGTCACGGTGTAATCGTCTTCGACGATCACGCTGTCGAGTTCCGAGTAGTAAGGCTTGGAGGGCAGGTTATCGACGAATGGGTTCATCATTGACTTCATGGTGAATTCGACGTCGCGGGCGGTGAGGAACTTGCCGTCATGCCAGCGGGCTTCATGCCTAATTTTCCATCGATAAACGAGGTGATCGGCTGAGACTTCCGGCATTCCGTCAGCCAAAGCGGGGATCTCATCCCACGGAGGCTCGCGGCGGCTCGAGACCAGCGACTCGTAGATGTAGTTCTTGATATAGGTTGCCGAGGCTGAGGAGGAGGTCTGCGGGTTAAGGCTTTCCGGTTCGTCGAGCAGGTTCATGATCACCCAGTCGCCGGTGACAGGGGGACCGTCGTAGAGGGCGTTATTTTCGGCGGGGGAGACTCCGGGGACGAAGGCTCCTGCGCCGCCGACGTTGCAGGAAGTGAGAAGTGCGCTAAGTGCGCTAAGTGCGAAGAGTGCGATGTTGGTGGTCACTGTGATTGGTAATTGTGAAATTGTCAATTGTTTAATTGGTTGAGAGCCGTGTAGGGTGGGCTTCCAGCCCGTCAAGGCTCTAATTCTATATTCATTTCATTCAGTGGGACCGACTTTCAGTCTGTCACCTCAAGTTCCGCAGTCACCGCTCCGTCGGTGACGGAATATCCCAAGCAGTCGAAGCGCTGGGGTTGATTGCGGATGACGGTACGGCAGGGCTCAGTACCCGTCTCCTCAATCCTGAGACAAAAGACGCTATTCGGATTATTATTTGATATTGAGTATCGTTTTTGTGGCTATATACGCTTTAACAGGCTTGTAAACCAATCCGTCTCTTTGCATCACCATCGCGTACCCCAACGCCCGGTGGCATCCATCCTGAAGATACCATTTTCCAGTTTCAAGCTCCGAGCCACGACTGTCTCTGAGAGCCAAAGCAGGCAAAGGAATGCTCTTATCAAGCCATTCGGTAGTCTTTTTGACGATGTCTTCCAAATCCCAATTTGAGTTCAACTTTTGCTTGCTCAGAAGCACAATCAGTGCGTTTTGAGCGGCGATTTTCAAGGGTCTGTCTTGGGGATCTGGCACAAGGCCGCTAAGACTTGTAGAGTGTTGGAATACGAGTCCATAGAATGCACTTTCAGTAATTTCAACGAGATAGTAATTGAATCCAAATGCTCCCGGATAAAGCCCCAATTCTACAATATTGCCATAGCAATTTCCATTACCGAGCTTATCCAAGTGTTCCACTATCATTTTAGGTGAGACCTTTTCGATATTGTTCATCGAAAACTCTTTTAATGTTGAAATTTACTTCAAGGATGGGGTAAAGTAGAACTTGCTAGACGAAAGCCCGCAATCATACCAGATGGAGCATAGGTTCGAAGTGCCGATCTACCAGATTGCCCCCACCAAGAATCACCTCGCCACACTTTACTCGTACCCTCGGGAGTCAACCATGCACTTCCATCTGAAGGTGCTCCTTCATAGGTCTCATGATACCAATCTTCGCAACATTCCCAGAGATTTCCCGACATATCGTACAATCCCCATGCGTTTGGTGCTTTCGTACCAATTGGATGGGTCAGATGACCAGAATTGCCAATATACCAAGAATACTCACCAACCTGATCGAGATTTCTATCCTCACCCCAATAGAAACGTGTTGTAGTTCCCGCACGACAAGCATACTCCCACTCAGCCTCAGTTGGAAGACGAAATTGTTCCGAAAGATGTTGTTCAAAATCTTGTATCGCCTCCCAAGACACATTATACACCGGATAATTATCTCCTTCGCCATAGCCAGAGGAAGGATTGAACCCCATCACTGCCTGCCACTGACCTTGAGTAACTTCATACTTTCCAATCCAAAATCCATCTGCAAACGTTACGGAGTGGGCTGGCCCTTCAACACGAAGCCAAAACTCTTCCCAATCAGACCAACCCATCCGGAACGACCCCGCTGGCATCCAGACCATGATGATACTTTGTCCCGTATTTCCGAGAGGAAAAGAGCGCTCGGGTAAAGGTGTGTCAATCGAGGATGCGTTTGACCAATCTGAATTAGTCTCGTCTTGGGTTGCCCGAAGTCGATAATCGTATATTGTTAGAAAATTTACATTTTCATCAATGTAACTTCTCATACCGGATCCTTCAGCACCTGGTAAGGTAGCGAGGTATTGATACGCACCAAGTCCGGATTTCCTTATAAGCTCAAATCCATCCTCGATTTGAGAGTTATCTTGCCATCGCAAGGTGACACCCATGTGTTCCCCTTGTGCCAGTTCACAAGTAAGGGCTGTTGGCGCATAGAAAACGGTTACGACCATTAACTCATTTGAGAGTCTTACGTCGTTGTTGTCATTTTCTGCTCGGACACGATAATAATAACTTTTTACGGGGAGTATTGTTGTGTCTTCGAAGCTACGTTCACCTGTTCCATCAACGGGATTCACCATCCCTACAATCTGATAATTGCTGCTACTATCTCTTCTCTCGATCTCGAACTTTGTCTCAATATATGAATTGTCTTGCCAAGACAAGATGACAGATTTTTCCTGAAATTGGTGCGCCGCAAGATCTGAGGGTGGTGCAAACAAGTCAGGGGTTGTAACGGTTGCAGTATTTGAGTACTCTGATTTAGTGGAACGATTGACGGCTCTCATTCGGTACGAATAAGTGGTCATCTGAACGAGGTCGCTGTCAATAAGGGTATGGGTTTCTTTGCCCTCAAATCCTGTTTGGATGCTTAACAGAAGGTTGAATACTCCGTTTTGCCCGACTCTGCGCTCGATCTCAAAACCAGTCTCGATCTCGGATTCGTCTTGCCATGTCAATCGCGCCTGTAAAGGGAGAGTAAGTGAAACTGTCAGCCTCGAAGGAGCAACGGGTGCGACGTATGTGTCAGGTTCGGTGGTCTTCTCCTTGGAGCACCCAAGCGTCAGGACAAGCCCGACGAATAAAAGAATCGTGAACGCTTTCATTTGAATTCTTCCTTGTTTTTAAATGTGACAGACAAATGTCTGTCGTACTGGTCGGGCAGGATGCCCGACCTACGCGAGTCAAGCGGGGACGCTTAACCCCCGATCAGGTCGGGGGCAGGCTCTACCCGCCAACGGGCGAGACGCCCGTTCTACCGGCAGGTCGGGACGACCTGCCCTACTAATGCTGCCGACTGCGGCGAGTCGGCAGCGGCTTCCCCAGCCGCCTTTCACCTCTGCTTCGTCGGCTGATTTCAGACTGCGAAGTATCTGGTCGCTGACGCGGTATTCGACGAGTTTGTTCATCATGGCGGCGTCCATCTGCTCGAGTTCCGACGCGGAAATCTGCTGACCTTCACGGGTTCGAGGAATTTGAATATAAATATACCGCCCGACTACCCCCGACAGCGCCACACCAATCATCGACCAGAAAGAGACAGCAACTATCCCAAAAATTTAAAACTGGTATGAAATATCACCATAACCGGTCCCGTAACGCCCATCCAGATATGATAATTCAGCCAGTAACGTATATTGCCCCAATTTTGAGCAAAGCGGAAGCGTTTTCTGACCGAATAAAGCAGAAGAATTACCATCAACAGACTGCCGACTATGCCCAGCCCATGGCCGGTAACCCCGGAGGGTTTGTAGTTCTCATGCACCGGATTTTCAGGACGTTCTGTCTCGCTTTGAAGGTAGTATCCGCCTGCATCCACGAACAGATAGACGACCATCAGGATGGTCAGAGCGTAAAGGAACATCAGAGATGCACGGTGGAAAGTCATCGGACAGGTTCGAAAGTTAATGACGGGTTGATTTAAAAAGCGTGATGCCGAACGCGCCGAAGGCGCGTCATTCCCGCGTAGGCGGGAATCCAGTCAAGATATTGTAATTGTGACTGTTGTCTGGATACCGGCCTTCGAGTCTGTCCGACAATATCGCAGCGACCCTGAACTCATCATTCCATCGAAAGATGGAATCCAGTCATTCCAATTACTTACTGGACTCCAACTTTCGTTGGAGTGATGAGAATTCGGGCGATTTTGCTATTGTCGGACAGACTCCTTCGCCGGTAGAACAGCCGCCCTTATTACGCAAATTTTCTAAGCAGATATTATTAACGGGGGCGTTATATAGTGTCCCAATATCCCTTTGAGCAACTATATTATGCACCCCGTTAATAGTGACTCATTTTGAGAATACGCGAATCGGCAGGACGACCATCGTCCTACCCTGCCAGATCAGATGACGTTGAATAGAGAATGCCGTTTGATTATGCAAGAGGCGGTGATACCAGGCTTCCCGCTTAAAGGCAATCTGTCCGGCAAAAAAGGTGCAGTTTGGAAATTCGATCGCCACACTTTCGCACAATGCAACGCCTTCTTCGACAACATCGGTGCCGATTCGCCAGCGGGATTCTGCCGAGTATCCCGATTGTCGTGCGGCGTCGATGTAAAGCTGAAGATCGTGCTCGGTTTGCCAATTGAGGAGGCTAAGATGTTCGGGACTCTGCATTTCAGAAGTATCGACAAATCCCACGGAAAGGAAAACGACATTCTCGAACTGGTCTGGAAAAGCTTTCCTCACGGCGAGCAGGGTATGGAGTCCAAGACCGGTGTAGCCACCCACCAGAATCGCTGCGGTAGGTGCGTTGTGTTCGAGCGTCTTTGCAGCCGGAAGGATATCGGACTCAGGAAAAGCCTTTTTTATCTCCTCTAACTGCTGAAGCGCTACGCTGGTTTGATCGTAATGCCGCCTGATGGCGATGAACAGAAATACCAGCGTTCCGGTTGAAGCTACCGTTATCCAGCCGCCTTCAGTAAATTTTTCTTTAACGGTTATGAAGAGGATCGTTCCGCAGAGAAGCGCGCCGATGCTGAATAAAAGTGATTTGCCAAACCATCCTTTGCGCCAATGATGCCTTACCCAAAAACGTAACATGCCGACCATCGTCAACGTAAAGGTAAGGAATACGTTGATGCTGTACATGACGATCAGATGGTGAATATTACCACCAGTTCCGAGCATGACGAGCGCCGCTGCACAGCCCATGAGGATGATGCCATTCTGTGTCGTCAACCGCTCCGAGAGATGGGCAAACTGGCTGGGAGCCCATCGGTCAACGGCCATGTTGGACAGAATTCGTGGACCGCCAAGGAATCCTGCCTGCGCCGCAACTATCAAGACGGCTCCGGCTGACAGCATGGTGAGCAACACAAAGATGGCGCCTCCCGGGATTCCCGAAGTGATGCTGTCAGCAAGCGACGCGTTCATCGTCTTCCCCTCAATTGACTTGACATCCCAGAGAAGATAGCAAATCAACAGCCCGGCGGCGGTAATCGACAGGGAAACGGCCATGTAAATCATGGTTCTTTTGCCGGTCTGGACTCGAGGTTCGCGCAGGATCTGAGTGGCGTTCGACACGGCTTCGATACCGGTATAGGTTCCTCCGCCGAGCGAGAAGGCGTGAATGAAGATGGCAATGAGAGCAATTAATCCCATCTCCTGACTGTCGATGCGCGCTGATGCGATGCTTTGATCGACAATTGCTGGAATGCCTGAGGTGTGCGAAAAGATTCCGTAGCCTATCAGCAGCGCGTGAGTCAATACAAATAGAATAAAAATCGGCGCAAGCGCCAATACCGATTCCTTAACTCCACGGATATTGAGAATTATCAGCACGCCAACTGTCGCGACCGAGAGAGGGAGCTTAATAAAATGCCATTCCAGCGGTACCAAACTAAAAAGTGCGTCACCGGCAGCAACAATCGAAACAGCGATAGTGAGTACATAGTCGATAAGCAGCGCGCTGCCCGACAGGACGCCCCACTTCGGCCCAAGCAACTTACTTGCAACGACATAGCCTCCGCCGCCATTCGGGAATTCTTCGATAACCCTGCTGTATGCCGCCGCGATCAAGAAGACTGTCAACGCGGTGCCAATTGCCAGCCCAATAGCGAGATAATTGTGTCCGGCTACTGCTCGAAATGCTTCCTCAGGTCCGTAGCAGGCGGAAGACAAGCCGTCTGCCCCCAGACCGATCCAAGCCAGAACAGGGATAAGTGATAGTTTGTGAAAGAGCGACGGCTCGCGCAGGCTTTTCGGTTTACCAAACAGGAACTGACGCAGCTTCGATTGCGGCGGAGCTGACTGCACAGAGGACGATTCTTCCGGATGTTCGCCCTCGATTATGTCGTCTTTATCGGTCAATCTAAGTGCTTATCAGTAAATAACGGAATCCGCTGCCGACCCGCCGCGGTCGGCAGCATTTCATTAAGTTTCACGCAATGGTGTCGGATGCGGCGACCCGACACCGGTCTTGACTTATTTACGGATAAGTCTTTAGCCTAGGCGAAGTGGATTGAAGTTAGTCTCACGATCGTAGTAGTCTTCGCCTTCCGAGCGCTTCAAGTAACGAACGACGCCGTAGGTCGCCGGGGTCAAGGCGACTTCGACGCCGCATTTGAAGATGTAGTTCGAGACGATGATGCTGAGCAACAGGTTATTGGGTAATACTCCGTAAAACGCTACCATACAGAAAATTGCCGTATCGACGCCTTCGCCGATCAAGGTGCTGCCGATCGTCCGCGCCCAAAGGAAACGCCCGCTGGTAGCGACCTTCATTTTAGCGAGAACGACTGAGTTGGAGAATTCCCCGGCAAGATAGGCGACCAGACTGGCGAGGACGATGCGCGGCGTCGCGCCAAGGATCGTCTGCCAGGCCTCCTGACCGTTCCAGTCGGCCGCCGGAGGGAGCCTCCCGACGAGTGCGAACGTAAGGCTCATCAACAGCGCCGAGAGGAATCCCGTCCAGATGACGCGGCGGGAGCGGGCGTAGCCATAGACTTCGGTGAGGATGTCGCCGAAGATGTAGCTAAGCGGGAAGAGGATTGTCCCGCCGTCGAAGGTGAACGGCCCGAGCAGCAGGATCTTCGACGAGGCGATGTTGCTGATCAGCAGCACCGCGACGAACAGCCCGGTGATGGCCGGGAGGTGGTGCAGGGTTTTATTAGTCAAGGGGTTGGAGTTTTTGGGTTAGGGCGTCGAATAGACGTTTGCAGTGAGGAGCGGTCTTTTCTGAAATTTTATTCGTATTAATTAGAGCGAGTAGTTCGGGAGCGTGTTGAGTTTTATTGTATTCACCTTTGATCGTCCCTTCTGTGGCAGTTTGAAGGAGAGTGTAAGGATTTTCAATCTCTTCAGTATTAACTCGCTTTGGAAGGGCGTTCTTTTTAAAGCCCTGTTTACCAAAATAGTCGATTAAGATTTGTTGGTCAATTAAAAACCAAGCCTCCATCGATTGTATCATAAAGAACAATTTGTCATTACTGACTTTAGGTCTCTTCTTCCAATCTTTTCTCAATCGAATGATTTCAAAGAGATCTTTGTTGCTGAACTCTTCGACCAGTTTATCCGAGTCAATGAGTAGCAAATGGTTATGATCGGGATAAGATTTAATGCTATTAAAAAAACTTCGTATTGGTTCAGCCTCGCCAGGAACGAATTTGGGAATTCGATTCAACGGCAGGAGTCTGCCAAACAAGGCCCTAAAGCCCACTTTCAAGGCACGATTCCCTTCGTAATGAATCCAGATTTTTTTCAATATCTGGTTCCTCCCAACACTCCTTTTAGCCAAAGATCGCCTAAAGAATAGTCTTTGAGCCAATGTTTGAGTCGTTTCCGCTCGAGTCGTTCCAACTTTGTGCCGCCGGATTCGCCTCGCTCACAGGTAACAATATCTTCTGGATCCAGATAGCTAAGCAGTTCAGCAGAGTGTGTGGTGATAATTAACTGCGTGCGCTCTGATGCCTCTTTAATCGCTTTAGCGAGAACCGGGATAACTTCCGGATGGAGGCCATTTTCGGGTTCTTCAAGGCAAAGAAGAGGGGGAGGATTATCCTGATAAAGTATAGAAAGAATTGCAATTAGTCGTAAAATTCCATCAGATATTCGAGGCTGTAATATAACTTGTCTATTTCCCTTCTCTTTAAGCGTGACATAAACACGACCGCCCTTGACGGTCGTACCTATCCCGATAACATTCGGATAGACTTCACTTACTCTGGAAAGGATATAGTTATCTACGATCATTTTTTCATTTAAGACAGCAAGATAAGAGGCAAGATTTGAGCCTTCGCGAGTAAGCTTATCCTGCTTAACTCCAGCTTCATTTGGCGTTTGAAGAAACAAGGGACCAAAGACTGGATAGAAACTTTTGACCTTTACTTCATAGATTAAGTCGCGAATTCTCAAAGCGAAAGGATGCATGGGAGTCTGCATAATAGATTGGGAGCGATCGGCAAATACATTAATCGGAAGGCGTGACATGGCTCCATCAATTATAATCGGTATCTCGTTCTTAGGATTGTCAAATCGAGAATTAGCAAATATCTTCAGTAGATCGCTCTCAATCGGAAATTCAATTAAAAGAATAACATCTTTTAAATTTTTATTTTTAGATTTCAATACTTTCTTGCGTATGGAGAACAGCTCATATAATATTCGAGTCCAATTTTTGTCTATTCCAAAATCAATTACAAAAAGTACCTCTTCGCCAGTATCAGGAACCAACATTGTCGTGCTGATACTTGCCTTTGTCGTATCCTTCCCCCTCCAAAGTAGCTCATTTAGTCCGCCAAATTCATCTTGAATGGATCTTCCAAACTCTGACGATGCGAAGGTCAGCACCCTCAACGCCGCCACAAAATTACTCTTCCCGCTCGCGTTCGCCCCGATCAGCACGTTGAGCGGCTTGAGTTCAAAGTCGATCCCCTCCTCGTCGAATGAGAGGAGGTTCTTGATCTTGATCCGTTCGATGAATATGCTCATGGCTCTGATCTCCAATGTTTTCCAGATGGATCCCGGCTTTCGCCGGGATGAGAAGACGGGCTGGAAGCCCGTCCTACGCGGGAGTTAGGATCAATCTTCATTACAAATCTCCCCCCGCAGCGCCGTCCATGCCGCCGTCCGGGGACTCGCCAGATACGTATCCCCCGACCCTTTCTTGCCGCGGAAGTTTCGGTTCGAGGTCGAGACTTGCACCTCTCCCTTGCGGGTCATGCCGACCTGGCCGGAGGCGCACCCACCGCACCCTGCCTGTGTAACAATTGCTCCGGCATGGACGAGATCGGCGAGCGTCCCGTCATCCATGATTTTGAGATAGACTTCCCGCGTCGAGGGCACCATCTTCAACATCACTCCCGGCGCGACGCGATTACCTTTTAGGATTTCCCGAACCGCCTGAAAGTCCTCCCAACGGCCATTTGTGCACGACCCGACAAACACCGAGTCAACCCTGACACCTTTGAACTCAGCAACGGGTCTGGCGCCGTTCGGCGTTCCTGGAGGGGTCGCCAGAGGCGGCATACCCGAAATGTCGAGCTTTAACTCAGCCTCATAATCAGCGCTGGAATCAGCAAAAGGCTGTTGAGCATAACTTCCCCCCCCTGCTTGGGCCCGGTCGCTTTCCCCCCCTGCTTGGGCCCGGTCGCTTTCCCCCCCTGCTTGGGCCCGGTCGCTTTCCCCCCCTGCTTGGGCCCGGTCGCTTTCCCTCCCTGCTTGCAGGGGGGGAGTAAGGGGGGGTCTCTCTCCACTCTTATCATAAAAACCCCTCACACTCTCCGATGGCGGCATAAAAAACGAAATCGCCCCCGCCTCAGTAGCCATCGAAGCAACGGTGATTCTGCCAGAAAAATCGAGCGCGTCGATGGCGTCTCCGTACAGTTCGACCGACTTGCCGAGCGCCTTATCAGTGCCAAGTTCCCGCATCAGAAACAGAGCGACGTCCTTGGGGGTCGCTCTTTCTTGAGGACAGCCTATTAACTCTACCCGAATGGTCGGCGGAACATCGAACCAGGTGCGCCCCGATTTGAAGATATAAGCCACGTCAAGATCGCCCATCCCCTGCCCGAAAGCTCCGACAGCGCCGAGGATATTGAAGTGGCTGTCAGTTCCGACGGCAGTCATTCCGGGCTTAACTAACCCCTCTTCCAGCGCAACATGTGTCCCAATACCCCGATCGACGTCGAACAAGTTCGTTCCATGCCTGCGGGCAAAAACCCGACACTTCTGCTGGTTATCTGCATAACCAGTTGTGTTCGCCGGAGCGTTTGTGTCGAAGGTGAAAAACGTCCGCGCCGGATCGGCGACCGGATTCTCTCCCCCATGAGTTTTCAGATGCTCCACGACGCTCGGGCCGCCAAAGTCGCGCGCCGAACGGTAATCGATATTCATCCAGACAACTTCGCCAGCCCGAGCCCGGCTGTTTGCCGTATGGGAAGCGATTATTTTTTCGATGATGGTCATTCGGTCGGTCTTTTGTGACAGATTCAACTTTACGGATCAATCCAAGTTTGAGATGAAATTCAATATATATTGGAAATGTCGATTGCAAAAGCAGATTTCAATTGTCGTCCATTTCATTCGTATCATAGGGTATGTCTATTCACCAAAACTTGAGGATGCCCGCACCAACACCACAACAATTCGCTAAGCTGATTTTGGCTTGGTTCGATCCAATGCACCGGAATCTCCCCTGGCGGCAGAGTCACGATCCCTATGCGATCTGGGTCTCGGAAGTGATGCTCCAGCAGACGACGGCCGCCTTCGCGGCGGCGCGATTCCCGAAGTGGATGGATCGTTTCCCGACTATTGAGTCTCTGGCCTTAGCCAACGAACGGGAAGTTCTGTCCGAATGGGAGGGACTGGGGTACTATAACCGGGCGAGAAACCTGCATCTTGCTGCCAAACAGGTTATGGCTGAGTTTGCAGGGAAGCTGCCGACCGATTACAAAACGCTGCGATCTCTGCCCGGGATCGGTGAATATACCGCCAATGCTCTGTTAGCAATTGCTTTCGACAAACCAGCCCCGGCGATAGACGTGAACATACAGCGAATTTTGCAGCGGTTCGTCGCTTTCCGCGAAGCAGCTTCTACCAAGACGATTGACGACCGGGATTTTCTGACCAAAGCGCTGGAAATTTCGTCGCCCCGGCTGATGATCGAAGCGCTGATGGAGCTTGGACAGACCGTTTGCACTGTTCGCAGCCCGGTCTGCGACGTCTGCCCGCTGAACAGCATCTGCGCAAGCGCCGGAGTGGATACTTCTGCCACCAAACCCATGGCTAAGATCATCAACCGCCGGGAAAATCTGGCGCTGGTGGCCGACTGGAATGGCAGCATCCTGCTCGCCACCGGGCAAACCAGGCTGTTTCGCGGGATGAAGTTACTGCCGACCTTGGACCAGATCGATGGTTGGGAAGAGACTTCAAGGCGCTGGTGTTCGGAAATTGGATTGGAAGTCAACAATTTATCGAGGCTGAGGAGTGTGAATCACTGCTTTACCACGAATGCGATCAAGTTATGGCCGATTACCATAAACATTGCCAATATCTCTGGCGTAGTTCCGGATGGATATGATTGGATCGGAGCCGAAGAACTCGACCGTTGCCCAATGCCTTCCGCCCATAGAAGAATTATCGGGATGTCAGGGATTAAGGCGCAAAGTCAGGTTGTGTGCTTAAATTTGTGTAAAAAGGCTTAGTCAAGAGATGGACGAGCCATTGTGTTCCGTAGTATCTTGGGATTTGTAATCCAAACAATCCAAGTTACCGGCGGGACCTACAATGGCTCAAGGCCAAGATAATAAAG
>ORJL011200885.1_pt1 | contig 13746 bp, 14 predicted proteins | sample 1779941 | NCBI WGS metagenome assembly ORJL01 (sample SAMEA104232317, study PRJEB22302) | groundwater metagenome | biome: forest; feature: aquifer; material: groundwater | place: USA | collected 2011-08-07 | depth 5.8 m
ATCGTGAAACAGCCTTCATCCGAAGAACTCAGCACGTACTCGACGCAAGTATATGACAACACGCCATACAGGCGTGATACTGTTGCAAATAAAGAAGAGATAGCCAAACTTTTATCGCCGATCAAGTATGTATTCTATGTAATAAAAGAAAACCGCACGTATGATCAGGTACTCGGCGACATGCCGGAGGGCAACGGCGATTCCAGTCTCACTATCTTCGGCGAAAAGGTGACTCCTAACCTTCATGCCCTTGCGCGTCAGTTCGTCCTGCTCGATAACTTTTATGTCGATGCCGAGGTCAGCGCCGACGGGCACAACTGGTCGATGGCCGCTTATGCCACAGACTATGTAGAAAAGACCTGGCCTACGATGTACGGCAATCGTGGCGGCGATTTTGACTTCGGACCGGGTACGAAGATTGCTTCGCCATCGAGCGGGTACATCTGGGATAATTGCAAGGCACATAATGTCACTTACCGCAGTTATGGTGAAGCGGTGAATGTGCCGGATAAGGTTGGCGACCCGAACACTGCTATGACCGAAAACCTTGAGGGCCACGTCTGCGAGGAGTATCGCGGGTATGATCTGGATTACTCCGATCTTGACCGCGAGGCAGTGTGGGAGAAGGAATTTGATGCATTTGAGCGTGACGGCGGACTGCCGCAGTTAAATATTTTATTTTTCCCCAACGACCACACGAATGGCACTGCAACAGGAAAAGGAACGCCCCGCTCGTTTGCCGCGCAGAACGATTTGGCGGTTGGCAAATTTGTCGAGAGGATTTCGAAGAGTAAGTACTGGAAGGAATCTGCCGTGTTCATCGTTGAAGATGATGCGCAGAGCGGCTCAGACCATGTAGACGCGCACCGTACAACCGCCTATGTTATCAGTCCGTACATAAAACGCCGGTTTGTCGATCACACGATGTACTCCACAAGCGGACTCATTGGTACCATCGAACGTATACTCGGCCTGCCGCCGATGACGCAGTATGATGCCGCGGCAACGCCTATGGTGAACTCGTTCACCACCAAACCCGATTTCACACCTTACAATCACATCCCTGCAATCCACGATCTCAATGAACGAAACCTTGCATCCGCGTATGGTGCGAAGGAGAGCGAAGCAATGGACTTCACCAGGCCGGATGCGATCAATGAGGCGTTATTGAATGAAATACTCTGGCGCTCGATCAAGGGTGCCGATTCTCCTGTTCCTGCACCTCGTCACGGCGCATGGTTGATGGTGCATGAAAAGAATGATGAAGATGACGACTAAGCTGGGGAGCCGTAGTTGCATGTTACAGTATTAATGTTATCTATTACTACCCGGTATAATAAACACATAACATCAATAAATAATAATAACTACTATGGATTATACAAGAGTATTCAGAATGACGTTTGCAAGTGTCTACCCGATGTATATACAAAAAGCGGAGAAAAAAGGGCGCACAAAGGCAGAAGTGGATGCCATTATTTTTTGGCTGACAGGGTATGATAAGGAAACCTTACAACAGCAACTTGATCGGAAGAGTGATTTTGAAACATTTTTTGCTCAGGCGCCTGAGATGAATCCAAATGTTTCAAAAATTACCGGCGTAATTTGTGGATACCGTGTTGAAGAGATCGAAGACAAACTGATGCAAAAGATTCGCTATTTAGATAAGTTGATTGATGAACTTGCTAAGGGAAGAGCAATGGAAAAGATTTTGAGGAAGTAACGGAGGTTGCAGATGAAGCTGTTTCAACATTAGAGAATAGATTCCATTCAGAGAACAACCACGGTTATTCGATGATGCAATTTAATACTTAAGCTTCTTGTAAATTTATTTTTGAATGTTATAAAAATCATTTTGATTTTGTAACAAAATATCTTATCATATAAAATCATTAATAATGCAGAAATAATAAATACATGATATTTCGACATTACAATTGTTCTTCAACCAATCACTAACTTGATGGAAAAGTAATGTTCCATTTGTCAGGTTGTATAGCCAGCCTACAATTCTTTCATTTCTTTATCCATATCCAACCCCTAGGAAAAACATTATGTTCAAAGTCTTGATAGCCATCTTTGGCCTTCTATTAATTACTGGATGTACTTCATCACAGTTTTCTTTATATAATTCAAAGAATACTGCCGCAGAATGGAAGATAACAGCCAGCAAGGCACCCATTACCAACTGGATCTCAATCTCCATTAACGATAGCATGGTAGTAGAAGATAAACCCGCTGCTTTCTCCAACACGATTGATGCGAAAGGGACTTACCGAGGGCACGAAGTCCATTTTTTCTCCACATATAACAACGGTTTTTTAGGGATATTTGGAACCGGATGGGAAACTACTGTATTAGTTGACAAAGAACTTGCCGCACGTTTCAAACTATAATGGTATGTGATTATCATTTTAGCTTTTATTCGCGTATATAAGACGAATTAGATCTAGTTATCGACATAAATCCAATTCTAAACAAATAGGAAATATGCAATGAAATACACAAGAAAAGTCTCTCTTGTAGCAGGATTGTTCTACCTTCTCACATTTATTTCGATCCCAACACTTAGTCTGTACGGTGAGGTGCACGATCCAAACTATATGCTCGGCAATGGCAAGGATACTTCAGTCATAATCGGATGCATTCTGGAAATTATCGTTGCCCTTGCGGGCATCGGTACTGCAGTTACGCTTTTTCCAATTCTCAAACGGCAGAACGAAAGCGCCGCAATAGGATTTGTGAGCACGCGAGTTCTGGAAGCCGCCACTATCTTTGTAGGTGTAACATGTCTCTTGTCGGTGGTGACTTTGCGGCAGTCGGGTGCCGGAACAAATGCCGTGGCTGTCGGTCAGGCTCTTGTTGCTATGTATGACCGGACGTTCATCCTAGGACAAAATTTCATGCCTGTCATGAACGCACTTTTGTTAGGGTCTTTACTATATCAGTCGCGATTAGTTCCACGGATTCTTCCCTTGTTAGGATTGATTGGAGCGCCTCTCCTAGTAGCCGCCCAAGTAGCAGTACTCTTTGGATTCTTAGAACGAATATCTTTACCCGTTGCTATCGCTACACTCCCGATCGCAGTATGGGAATTATCACTTGGACTCTATCTTACATTCAAGGGATTTAAGTCAGCTCCCATTCTGGATTATGAGCGTTGAAACAAACAGCATCTTTGTTATCATTGCGCTCGGATTAGGAGCAAGTTTTGGCATGGATATTTGGAATCTATTCTTAAAGCGTGTGTTCAAAATTCCTTCCCTCAATTACTGTTTACTCGGTCGTTGGCTTTGCTTCTTCCCAGAAGGGATTTTCATCCATGCGAACATAACTACCGCGCAACAAAAACCTTATGAATGTGCCATCGGTTGGTTTGCACACTACTCAATTGGTGTCGTCTTCTCATACGTGTTTGTCTTTCTGAAATCAGGGGACTGGCTTGAATCACCCACCTTACTACCAGCACTTCTCTACGGCATTGCCACCGTTGTTTTCCCGCTATTTATCATGCAACCGGCACTTGGTTTCGGCATCGCGTCATCAAAAACTCCCAATCCAACGAAGGCAAGACTCAAAAGCATTGCTACACATACAGTATTCGGGGTCTGTATGTATTTATGTGCGATAGGCATAAACTATTTTCTCCGGTTTCTGAACCTAAATTGGTAGGGAGTTCTGAACAGAAGCACCATGAGTCTTTAGTACCCACTCTGAATATTTAATCCACTGTTAAAGTCTTACTTGCATAATTTAGTAACGTCCAGATTCTGAAACCTTAACATGAAAACGTATATTATTCATATATATGGATTCAAGTGTAAAATATAAAGTACGTAACGTAAGTTTTAACCTTTTGGGGGTAATTCTTCTCTTACTGAAGTCGAGATACACAGGACCATTTGAAATACTTATTCATAGTTACTTAGGTAATATTTCTGTCTCGTTTGCAATATACTTTCTCACGCTTAACATTCCATTCAAGATAAAACTCCATAAAATATGGTATGCATGTATAGCCCTCACTGTCGTAGAACTTTTCGAACTCTTTGATGGATTCGGGTTCATGACTAATGTGTACGATACTATGGATCTCTTGGCTAATCTGGTAGGGGTAACAATTGCCTTCACCATAGATTATATACAGACTCGAAAAAGTGTGATCTTATGATTTTCATTTTTTTTGTACCTTTCATTTTTTCCTCAAAACGTTGTCTATCTCTCAACAAACTGCTATATTTAGCATCTATGAAGAACAACCAACACACCAAAGCGTGAGAGTAACCCGAGTAGAAATCGATTTACAAGCGCTTCAACACAATTATTCGCAGTTACGCCAACACATCGGCAAAAACGTTAAATTGATGGCTGTGGTGAAGGATAATGCGTATGGTCACGGTATGGTGAGAATCTCTCAAGCCCTCGAATCATACGGCGCTGAGCACCTTGCCGTAGCCCATGCAGATGAGGGAGTTATCCTCCGCCAAAACGGAATAAAATTACCCATCCTCGTCCTCGTCGGATTCCAAAAAGACGAAATCCACACCATCATCGATAACAACCTTGATGTTTCAATCCCCTCAATCGATAAAGCCGAATACCTCCAATCCGAACTCGAAAAACTTGGCAATAAAAAAGCCAACATCCATTTGAAGATTGATACAGGCATGGGACGTATCGGTGTTCGCACTGAACGGGCAATACAATTCATCGAACGGGTGAGTCTGCTAAATCGCTTAAACATCATGGGTGTGTACAGCCACTTCGCCACATCGGATGAGGAAGATACATCATTCGCGAACTACCAACATGCACAGTTCTACCACGTCCTCGCAGAACTGAAACGATTGAAGTTTGAAATACCACACATCCACATAGCCAATAGCGCCGCATCGCTTGAGTTGCCGGATACGTATCATACAATGGTGCGCCCCGGTCTGGCGTTGTATGGTGTACATCCTTCTAAAGTAGGAGGGAACGGCTTACAGCTAAAGCCTGTACTTTCTCTCAAATCCGCTATGAACTTTTGGAAGGTTGCTCCTGCCAATATGAGTATCAGCTACGGCAGAAAATACTTCACCAAAACAGCTACAAAAATTGCAACTATTCCAATTGGTTACGGAGATGGTTATAGTAGAAGGTTAACCAACAAGGGTGAAGTTCTCATTCAGGGTAAGCGTTATCCCATAGTAGGCACAATTTGTATGGATCAAATTATGGTGGATGTGGGAATCCATTCTAATATTCATGTGGGTGATGATGTAGTTCTCATCGGTACATCGGGGAATGAAACAATCACAGCCTGGGAAATTGCAACGAAACTTGATACAATTCCGTATGAAGTGCTAACCGGTATATCGGAGAGAGTACCGAGAGTTTATATTAATTTCTAAATTCTAAGAAACAAATCCTAAATTCTATGATGCAAATCCTATAAAGTGGGAATCCAAAATCGATAATTCTAAAAAATATGATCTTGAAGAAAGAACGTTGATTTATGCAAAGCAAGTCGCTCTCCTGGTAAATGCCGTTCCCAAAACAATTCCCAACATTGAATATTGCAAACAAGTTGTTCGTTCATCAGGATCGGTTGGTGCTAATTATATAGAAACGAATGAATCATTAGGAAAGAAAGATTTTCGTTTACACGTTAAAATTTCAAGAAAAGAAGCAAAAGAGACCCGGTTTTGGTTACAATTAATGGCATGTGAAGGTAACCATATAGAACTGCAAACGAAACTTATTCAAGAATCAACAGAACTCATGAAAATCTTCGGTGCAATTCTTGAAAAGACAAAAGATGAATAATAATTGTTTTATTTTTAGGATTTCGATATTAGGAATTAGATTTTTGCGCTCATTTATTTAATACGAACGTATTAGGTATAATTATTTTGATTTTATTTTTTATTCACTAAAACGATAAAAGTGATGCCAAATGTATATGCAGTAATCATGGCAGGCGGAGTTGGAACTCGGTTCTGGCCCAGAAGTCGTGAAAAGACACCAAAACAATTACTTGAAATTGTCGGGAAGAGAACGATGATTCAAAATACGATATCACGATTGCATGATTTAATAGATATGCGAAAAGTGATCATCGTGACGAACAAAATTCAAAAGCCGACGATTATGAAGCAACTGCCGGAAATACCGGGGCAGAATATTCTTGTTGAACCAATCGGCAGAAACACAGCGCCTTGTATCGGTCTTGCCGCAATGTATATACGCAGATTCGATCCCGAGGCAGTAATGGTTGTACTCCCTGCCGATCATCTTATTCAAGATGAGAGAGAGTTCAGAACAGTTCTTCAAGCAGGTATTGATGCGGCGTATGAGACAAAAAGTCTCATCACTGTTGGGATTCACCCAACACGCCCTGAAACGGGATACGGGTATATTCAGGTTGTTGATAAAAGCGATTCTATCTCACGTCATGTAGAACGTCAAGTCTATCAGGTAAAAACATTTGCGGAAAAACCGACTGTTGAGATAGCAAACCAGTTTTTAGAAAGCGGTGATTATCTCTGGAATAGTGGCATGTTTATCTGGCGGGTTGATACTATTATTGAAGAGATAGAACGACTCTTACCGGAAATGAATATCGAACTTAAAAAAATTGATGAGGCTTTTGGAACTCCCAAATTTGAACAAATATTTGATACAGCATATAGAACTATTCGAGGAATTTCCATAGATTACGGTGTTATGGAAAAAACCAAAAATGTTTTCCTTATAAAGGGAAACTTTGGGTGGAGCGATGTCGGTTCATGGGATGAAGTGATGCGGCTTGCCTCAAAAGATGAAAATGGGAACTCAAGCACAGGGAAAGTATTCTTTCATAACACAAAAAATTCGTTCGTACAGGCAGGTGACCGATTTGTTGCCACTGTTGGTGTAGATGATGTGATTGTTATTGTTACGGATGATTCTGTGTTAGTTTGCAAAAAAGGGCAATCTCAAGAAGTAAAAGAAGTAGTCGATTATTTGCGTCGTAAACAGATGAATGATTATCTTTAGTCATGAGAGTTACTACTGTAGCAATTATTGTGTTGATGTCATTAATTGTAGTGGGATGTACTTCATCGCCACGGTTCACCTCGCGTTATGTTGGTGATGGAAACTACAAATTAGTGGAAGAAGGAGTTGCTTCTTATTACGGAGACCCGTATAATGGAAGACAAACTTCAAACGGCGAGATTTACGATATGTATGAAATGACAGCGGCACATCAAACACTACCGTTTAACACAAAGGTTAAAGTAACAAACCTTGATAATAACAAAACGACAATTGTTAGAATCAATGATCGGGGACCGTTTGCGAAAGATAGAATTATTGATCTATCCGTTGCCGCAGCAAAAGCGATTGATATGTTTATCAGTGGCACAGCTCGTGTACTGTTAGAAGTAATTGAATTAGGACCGGAAACTAAAACGAAGTAAAAACTTATTATGGCAAAAAATCTTATAAGTGAACAGACGGTATTAGAAGCTTCGCGAAGTGGAGCGAAAACTCTTTACTATGAAAAAGGGACGCTTATAACTACCGCGGCGAAAGATAGAGCTAATCAGCTTAAGATTCAGATTCTAGAGCAACCGAAAGAAGTAAAAAAGGCTCTCACTGTGGAACAACCGACAAAGCTATCCGCTCCGGAAGTTATTGCTATTGGCAGTGACCACGGCGGTTTTTCAACGAAGGAGATGTTGAAGTCATTCATAGAAAGTTTGGGACATAAAGTTGTCGATGTAGGTACGTATTCAGAAGAAGCATGTGATTACCCGCAATTTGCGTATGCCGTAGCGAAGATGGTTTCTATAGGTGAAGCGACAAAAGGAATTATGATTGATTCAGTTGGGGTAGCTTCAGCTATGGTAGCGAATAAAGTCCCAAAAATTCGAGCCGCATGTTGCCATAATGAATTTACTGCAAGGAGCAGTCGGGAACATAATGACGCAAATATACTTACGCTTGGCGGGAAGATCGTTGGTTCAGAAGTGACAAAAGCTATAGTGAAACAGTGGCTTGAAACAGCGTTTGCAGGTGGACGACATACGAAGAGAGTGGAGATGATTGGTGATATGGAGAAGAAGTGGGGGAAGTGAGAACGATTGTTAACAGTTATTAGTTATTAGTTAATTGTTATTTGGAATCGGTCGGGAGTGGAACTCCCTCCCAGAGCGCAAACAAAAAACCCCGCATAAGCGGGATTTTTTGTTTAGGAATGTATAAAAAAAATGTTACGGCAATAAAATAGCAGATGAAATTACTGTTGTCCATAAACCATTTTTATCACCCTCTGCTGATTGAGTGATGTTAAATGTACGGACAATTTTTCCGCTCATCTTATATAACTTTTCACGTTCATCCCAAGCTGTATCGGGGTTGAATTCTACACCGAGAGTTGTCGCAAGCATTGTTGCGGCTAAATCTTCGGCATACTCACCGGCTTTTTCATCTGTTTCACCGAAGGGGTGATGCTCTGAAAGGTAACCGTATTGCGTGTTGTCTGCCGGTACCGCTACACCGATAGATGAAGCGATAAGACGGTTTGGCTCATTCGTTGCGTTCCTTGCCATCACACAGAAGGTAATTTGTCCCGGTTTTAATTCTTTCAAACCTTCTTCAGTGGGGATGCGTTTACATCCGGGGGGGAAGATGCTGGAGACAGTTACGAGGTTGCATTTTTCGATCTTAGCGTCACGTAATGCTAACTCAAATGATTGTAAATAATCTTTATGGCGACCCACGCCTTTTGTAAAGAAGATTCGAAGTGGAACGTACAATGTAGTTATCCTTTAGAAATGTAATGATGTAAATTGAAATTAATAAAACTAAAATTCTTTCCGACGCATTTCACGTTCGGCGTCGCGTTTGGCAATTGATTCCCGCTTATCATACGATTTTTTCCCCCGGGCAATGGCTACTTCGATTTTTACAATATTTTTAACAAAATAGATCGTCATTGGAATGAGTGTCAATCCTTTTTCTACAACTTTCGATTGCAGTTTACGGATTTCACGTTTGTGAACAAGAAGTCTTCGCTCACGTACAGGATCGTGATTGTTGATATTTCCCTTGTTAAAGTGGTTTATGTGTAAACCAATTACCCACAATTCGCCATTTCGAATAGAGGCATAACTATCTTGTAAATTTGCCTGACTATCTCGTAACGATTTTACCTCGGTCCCTTTTAAGGCGATTCCTGCCTCTAGTGTTTCTTCGATAAAAAAATCGTATAACGCTTTCCTATTTGTGGCGACTACTTTTCGTTCGTCGGATTGATGCTGGTTACTCATTTCAACAGATACAATGATAATCATTTTAGTAAAGATTTCCAATAGTCATTCCACTAATGGGAAAAGTAAGTCAATGTAAGAGAAGGAAAGGGATGTTTAACTATTTGTATTCAGACACGTAACTCAAAATTATTTTATTTTTTCTTGCAATTACCCTAAAAACAAAATTTTCTTATCAAAGAAAAGTCTAAAAATTTGATAATAAGGGCATATTTCAAAATTCAATCCAAAAAAATACATTCATTGTGCGCAAAATACTTGACATTAATCAAGAAAAAACATATCTTGCCCAATCATTTTTTAACACATAATTAACTTTAACAAATCAATTAACCAATTGAGGAGAACCTCTGATGTATAAATTTATACTTTCTGTTCTACTCACGTTCAGTTTAGTCGGGCTCGCATTAGCCGGCGGAGTGACACGTGGCCAGGATCAAACGGCAAAACAGGGCTATCGCCCCGGTGTTCTTATAGTAAAGTTCAAAGCTGATTCATATTCAAACAAAAGTTTTAAAATCAGCCGTAATCAGCGCGGCATAGCGAGTACAGGAATAAGATCTATTGATGTACTCAATAACGAAGCAGGTGTAACTTCAGTTTCTAAGGATGATATTTATCAGCCTATGAATAGAACACTTGCGAGCCAGTTAGGTATTAATCGTATGTACATTCTGTCAGTAGCCAAGAATACAGATATACCGGCATTGGCAAAAAAATATTCAGCAGACCCTTCCGTTGAGTTTGCAGAACCGGATTGGCAAGCGTATCCTGAAAATATTCCTAATGATACATATCATGCAAATCATTGGGGACACAATAATACAGCCCAGATGCCAAGCTATAACTGGAGTCAAAATTTACATAACGGACCGGCTGTCGGTACGGTAGGTTTTGATGCCAATGCTCAATCTGCTTGGGATGGAGCACAGGGTTACGGCAGTGCATCGGTAGCAATTGCAATTATAGACGGTGGTGTTGAATGGTCACATCCCGATTTACGTATCTGGACAAACCCCGGCGAATCCGGTGGTGGGAAAGAAACAAACGGAGTGGATGACGATGGTAATGGAAAAATCGATGATTATCATGGTTGGGATTTTGGTGTTAATGATAACAACCCTGATGATAATGCAACAGGTGCAGGTCATGGTACATGCTGCGCCGGTGTTGCCGCCGCTATTGCAAACAACGCTCTTGGTGTAGCAGGTATTGCAGGTGGTTGTTCTATCATGCCTTTAAAAGCTGCAGATAATGCAGGAAGTTTGTATTTCTCTTATATTAACAATGCAATTACCTACGCCGCTGATAAAGGTGCGAAGGTTATTAGTTTGAGTTTAGGCGCTTCTGCTCAAGATGCCGCAAACCAAACAGCTTGTACGTACGCATGGAATTTAGGTTCAGTAGTCTTAGCCGCAACAGGAAATGAAAATAAAACTGCAATCAGCTATCCCGCAGGAAATACGAATGTAATCGGTGTAGGCGCGGCATCCAATTGCGGTGAACGTAAACGTAGCAGCAGTCTTTCCTCAGAACTCAATCCCGGAGTATCAGCAGATCCTAATGGCTATACTTGCGATGGTGAACGATGGTGGGGATCTAACTATGGCGTCACAACCAAAGATGGTGCAACAGCAGTTGATATCATTGCTCCCACAATCCTCCCAACAACAGACCGTCAGGGTGCAAATGGTTATGACCCTTCAAACTATGATTTATATTTCAACGGAACATCATGCTCAACACCATACGCCGCAGGCGTTTGCGCTTTAATTTTCTCAGCCAATCCCACATGGACTGCCGCACAGGTTCGCAACCAACTTTGCAATACAGCGCAAGATGTTGTCAGTGTTGAATCAGTAGCAGGCTGGGATCGTTATACCGGATATGGTATGGTTGATGCCGCTGCCGCAGTCGGTATTGGCGCCACACCAACTGTAACAGTAACATCTCCCAATGGCGGTGAAAATTGGACAGCAAATTCAAGTCGCAATGTTACATGGAGTTCAACCGGAACAATTGCAAACGTAAAGATTGAATATACAACTGACGGAACAAATTATTCAGTAGTTACAGCAAGTACAACAAATAACGGTACCTATGCTTGGACTGTTCCTAACACACCTTCAACAACTTCAAAAGTCCGTGTTTCTGATGCAACAAATTCTGCTATCAATGATGTCAGTAACGCAAACTTCACAATTAGCGCACCCGATGTAACACCACCCGTTATTTCTAATGTGGCTTCAAGTGGTGTGACTTCAAATAGTGCAACAATTACCTGGACTACGAATGAAGCATCAACATCAGTAGTGAACTATGGGCTTACAACAGGTTATGGAAGCAGTTCATCGAATGCATCTTTAGTGACCAGCCATAGCATTACATTGTCAGGCTTATCAATGAATACGTTATATCATTATAGTGTAACTTCAGTCGATGCCTCAAGTAACTCAGCTTCTTCCGGTGACTTTACATTTACTACTGCCAATACACTTGCACCAATCGAATCTTTCGCAGATGGCAATTTCACAGCAAGCCCTGTTTGGGGTGGAAACACAACAAGTTGGACTGTTGCAACAAGCAGTGATGCATCCACAGGAGCAACCAATTCTTTTACTCTTCGTTTGAATGCAGCATCAGGATCAGGAACAAAATATTTAAGTACCCAACGTACAGCCACCTGGGGTACTGAACAATCATGGTCATTCTGGATGGGAAGAAGGTCACAAGCCGCAACGGCAACAAATGCAAGTATTGTTTGGTTATGGGCAAATGAAGCAAACTTAACCTCATCAACAGTTGATGGTTATCGTGTATTATTTGGTGATAATTCCGGTGGAGATAATATTGTATTACAACGTGTTACAAACGGCGCCGCTACGGCAGTTATTACTTCATCAGGAACAGTTGCAAATGGACGCACTGATTATGGTTTCATGGTTCGTGTTACAAGAACAAGCGGATCAGTGTGGACATTATATACTTCAACATTACCGACTGCTAACGGCGCGGGAGCAATTGCAACAGCTCAACCGACAGCCGCTAATACTGCCGTAAGTCAAGGTACAGCAACAAACTCGACATATACTACCTTTACGAATGGTTATTTCGGTTTTGCGGCAATACACACAACTGCATCAAGTGCAAGAACTGCAGCGGAATTCGATCAGCTTTATTTCGATATCAGCAGTTCGTCACCGATGAGCAAAACAACTCCTATCGCGATGTTACCGACAACGTCAAACAAACCGACAGAGTTCAAACTTGAACAGAACTATCCTAATCCGTTCAATCCTACTACGACATTCGGAGTACAGGTTGCCGAGTTTGGTATGGTTTCATTAAAGATTTATGATGTATTAGGTCGTGAAGTTGCAACCCTTGTGAATGAAAATATGGAACCCGGTTCCTACACATTCCAATGGAATGCAGGTTCAATGCCCAGCGGTGTTTACTATTACAAAATGACAGCAGGTAACTTCAGTGATTTAAAGAAATTGTTATTAATGAAGTAATATCCGTGATATTATTTCACCTATGGTGAGATACGTATAACAATGAAAAGCCGACTTCCAAAAGGGGGTCGGCTTTTTTTATTGAGCAAGAATCAGTTGGAATTATTTGGGCTTTGTTATGGTGCGTTTCTTGAAATAATAAAACACTCTGATACCCAATAAGATGAAAACAATAGCGCCATACATGAGTGGTCGTTGTTTATCTGCCTTCACGAGCCAGAGGTAATGAATAACTCCCCCGATAGCTATACCGTAGACTAAACGGTGTAGTGCATTCCAACGTTTACTACCCATCCATTTTATCATTCTGTTAAAGGATGTAATGGCTAACGGGATGAGGAGAACAAAACTCGCAAACCCTACTGTAATGTATGGCCGCTTTGAAATATCAGCTACGATTGATTCCCAATCAAAAAACTGGTCTAACACTAAATATGTTGAAAAGTGGAGAAGTGCGTAAAAAAATGCAAAGATTCCAACCATTCTTCTAAATTGAGCAAGCCAACCCCACCCGGAAATTTTGACAAGAGGTGTGACAGCAAGCGTTATAACAAGAAATCGTAGAGCCCAAATGCCGGTTGTCTTCGTGATGTCACTTATGGGATTTGCACTCAACTGATCTTGAAGAAAATCCCATCCTAGTAATAGGAGAGGAGTGATTGATAATAAAATTACTAACGGTTTTGCAACCCATTTGATTGCTTGTTTACGATTCATGTAATAAATATATGTTAATACCTTAATATAATAATTGACACATACACCTGTCCCAATGCTGTCAGGTTAAGAAAAATCATTAATGAAATAGGTTATAATTTTCTATGTATCAAATCCGCATCCCGATAAATCGGGACGCTACATCGAATAAAGCCCCGTAAACGGGACTTGTTCTATAGTCCGATTTATCGGGCTTTGTACGTAATAGCGTG
>ORJL010445257.1_pt1 | contig 13742 bp, 4 predicted proteins | sample 1779941 | NCBI WGS metagenome assembly ORJL01 (sample SAMEA104232317, study PRJEB22302) | groundwater metagenome | biome: forest; feature: aquifer; material: groundwater | place: USA | collected 2011-08-07 | depth 5.8 m
GTCGCTGAAATAGGAGAGATGAAGGGAGCGCAAAAAATATCCGGCGCAATGACCGAATTATCTGTTTTGGCCGACCTAATCCATGAAGCTAAAATCACTAATTTTCGTAGTGAGATCGGAAACATTGAATTTGACGGTTGGAATACTGCAAGAAATAGAAATGGCGAAAACGGCGGGCATGTGGTTTGGGGCAGGATAAATCAGGGGATTGAAGCTGACCTCTACGATGCAAAAAATAAAAAAGTTTATGAAGTTAAGCTTCGCAGGGGTGGAATTGTAGGTCGAGGCGCAATTCCATATCTTAAAAGGTTAATTCAAAATGATGGAAATATAACGTATACAGACGTTTCAGACGAATATGGTTCGAGAAGTGAATATAGCTATGCCAGTGAAGCTGTGAAATTTGTCAACCAGGCACTTAAACTTGGAGCGGCCGTTAAATCCGGCATGATAGGGGGAGTTGAATATCATATAGTTCTTGGACATAATGGCATTCCTATTGATCCTGAAGTAATTGATTTTTTGAAAAAAACGATACCGGGTGTTAAAATAATTCTGTATCGCGAAACTGGATCATATGGTTACGATAAGACTGATTTGACGGCGACTTCAAAACCGCCTAAAGAGCCCGAAGTAGACCAATCTGGTTTTTCGAAACTTCCCAGTCTAGATGACATAGGTTTGGAGTTCGAAGAAAGTGCCCTCAAGGAATTTAACACGCCTTTAGGGCCAAAAGATATCGCTAAAATGCCGGTTGTACCTCCTGAAATCATGGATCAAGTTGACACAGTAATAAACAGATTGCTTGATAGGCTTAAAGCGGTTGAATCTGTATTTAGTAATCCTGTGACAGGGAGTAATGGCATACCAGTAAAAATAGCCGAACTGGAGGCCAAAATCGAATCTGAACGTAAGGCCCCCGGTAATGGCAAGGAATTTTCAAACTATCTTTTCGGTTTGGGTCTGGTTGTTGACAAACTTAAAATGTTTGAAAGATTTGCAGAACTTGCAAATGTCTTCCACAAAGACTGAGGCGTTTTTGGCGTAAATTTTTCCGCTTGACAAGCCGTCGAATAATATGGGAGCAGGCGGATAACAACAAAAGGTGTAGTTGCAGAGCTTGCTCTGCCAAACTTTGGCAAAGTAAACTTTGCCGCTACAAATCAAGGTAAAACATATGACAGTAACATCCACAATGCCCGCAACGTTTGCCCCGGCATTTAGAACAACGACCGCATTGCCCGGAACAGCGGCCGAAGGTTCTTCGGACCTGGGCTTAGCCTTAGATAGTTATACCGGTGCCGCTGATACTGCCGGTTCGGAGGAGCTGATAGCTCAAATAACTTTTGGCGGGAATTTTGTCTCCGGCGCGCGGCTTGATCCCGCGGGCGATCTGGTTGCCCGGGCTAAGAAATTTGCGGAAGGCCCGTCTGCGCAGGCAGCGGGTTTATTTTTAGCGAGGGCCGGTCTGCTGGCAGCGGAGGGCGCTACGGGCGCGGGAGCAGGCGCAGGTTTCACACTGGCAGCTGCAAGGTCAGCGGCATTGGTCGGCGGAGGCATTTTTGTGGCCGGTGACGGGGATGATGAAAGTGTCGGTGCGCCAAGCACAATCTCCCCTCAAGGGGATATGTTGACACCATTTTCCGAAGGTCAGGAGCTGGAAAGTGAGGGCGATAAGTTAAGCAAAGACGGGGAATATGCCAAGGCCTTTGGAAAATTTGTGGAAGCCGCCGCAAAATATAAAACTGCCAGAACGGCACCGGCATATGCAAGGGCCCTTTTTAAAAAGGCCTCATCTTTTGAGGAAGCTGTGAGGCTACGTCAAATTGATCCGAAAGGGAGAGAACCAGCGGCTTTTTATAAGGACGCCGCAGATGCCTATCCAGAGGCGCTCGGGCAAAGTCCGGAATTGAACAGTGAGAAGGCCGGAGGGTTGTTTGTATTTGCGCGGGCTTTGGAAAGAAGCGGTCCTAAGTTTAAAGGAGAAGCTATAAGAACTTATGAAGAGGCCGCCGGACTTTTTTTCGCGCTAGATGATCTGGCCGCAGCAGCAGCGGCAATTGATAACGCACAGGTATTAACTGCAAAACGAAAGGATTCAGCTAAGGTTTCTTTGCGTGTGTTCAAAGGGGATATCCACATGGCGATGGGTGAGTATGGGATAGCCTTGGATAACTATAACGAAGCCGCAAGGATCGGTCGGTCCCTTACGCCGGTGCCAGACGATGCCGTGGTTGCTGAAAAAATGTTCGTTCTGGCCGAAAGAATGGAGAGGGTTGAAGGGCTGGAACCGCTTGGGTCCAAGGGAGTCGAAGTATTTAAAAGTTTAGCAGTTGAGAGTGAATATTTTAGAGGATTGCCGCAAGCTGAACAGATAGGGGCGGCTAAGGGGATCGTTAAAGAGTGGGAAGCTATAAGACCTGACGCAACGGAAATTGGCAGGGCATTTATTAGAGCACATTCTCCCGACGCCAAAAAGGGCGCGGCATTGCGGCATGAAGGAGAGCAATTGATGTCCGAAGGAAGACACAAAGAAGCAGAAGAAAAATTCCGCCTTGCAGCGCAAAAGTATCATGTTTCACGATCGCATAGATTAGAAGCTGAATCAAGGCATTTGCAATTAGAGGCAATGGATGCCGGAAAAACTAGAAGAGGTAGGATTGACAGAGCGACTGTTTTGAATCGGGAAATCGCGGCGTGGCGTAAGGCGGCTGATGAAGCGGGTGGTCTTGAGAAAGCGCAGCTGCTTGAACATATGGCCTATGCTTATATTGCTGGTGGTATTGAGAAAGCCAAGCTTCTTAAACATGTGGCCTATGTTTATAGTATGGCGGAAAGAGTGGGTTCTGCGGCTAAAGTAATTGGCGAAGCTCATCGTGTGAATGCCCGCGAAGGAGATTTGGGCGCAGAGGCAAATGCCGAGATGCACGAAAATTTTGGAAATCTTGCGCTTGAAAATAGGCAGCGTCTTTTGGCGGTTGATGAATTTCAAATTGCGGCACAGGAAAATTTTGGGCTAAGACGGTTTTCAAAAGCGGCAAGATTATATGGACGGATCGGCGATCTTTTGAGCCCGTATAAATCCCGTTATAATGATGTGGTCTATTATTATGAATTGGCTGAAGGTGCGGCCACAAAAGCCAGAGATAGTGATCTAGTCCAAACTTATTTACATAAAAAGATAGCTGTGTTGCTTGCGATGGATAGAGACGTTGAGGCTGCTTCGGCCGCTGATGAGTTGTTTAAAAGGAGCATAAGGTCAGATAATAGGGAGAGTGCCCTAGATCGAAGGAATGGCATAGTAAAGATGCTCTTGAGAGATTATGTTCAGCTGCCGGCAGATTACGATTGGTATCTTGAAGCGGCGTGGGATGTCTTTTCTTCGTTAAGGGGACGTGAAGATTTTTCGAGGTTAAGTTCAAGGAAACAGTGGAAATCGGTCGTTCAGACGGTTGGTGAATGGACGGGTCTTAGCGAAGAGGAAAGGGGAGAATTTACCGATATCGGTGAATTCGCGGTCCAAAAATTATAATCGATCGCGAACTAAAGTTTCCGCCAGAGGCGGATCTGCCTCTGGCATGACGCTACTCCATATTGGCCCGATGAATCGGGCTAGCTTTGTAGCGCAGGTCTTCAGACCTGCTGGTTGAATTGGCAGGACTAAAGTCCTGCGCTACAACTTGAACTGCAAGACATGGTCGCCGATCTGGATCTGGTCGCCGTCGCCCAAGACATGTTCCTTCACGCGTTCGTGATTCACCGAACTGCCGTTGGAGCTGTTCAGGTCCAATATCACAAATTCAGCCCCCGTCTGCTTGATGACCGCGTGCTGGCGGCTGATCTTGGCGTCCTTTATCGGAATGGTGTTGTTGTTCGACCGGCCGATGGTGTTCTCTCTCTTCAGTTTATATTCCTGCCCGGCCTGCGGGCCTTCTATGATTATCACGCGGGCCTCGCCGCTCGCCCCCACAGCGGTCTTCTTTGTCACGTCCGTCGTTGACGATTCGATCGGCGTGTGGCTGCCTCCGGTCTCGGGCGAGAAATAATCCTTCTCCTCTGCCTGAACGTGATAGTCCGATTGATCCAGCAGTGTTGACGGCGGGGCCTCTTTTTCGGCGGGCTTGGGCCTCTTCTTGAACGAAGGGGAGGGTGAATCGGCTATGCCCTCTTCGTCCGCAAAGATCGCCTCGTATTTTTCGATATTGGCATTGACCGCCTTCAGGATCTTTTCAAACTTGGATATCTTGTCGGCCTCGTCCTTTGATAGCTCCTTGAACTTGGACTCGTCGTATTCGCCGAGCTCGACGCGGAACTTAAGTTCGGCCAGCGTCTCTTTGTGCTGTTCTAAATTCTCGCTGACCTTGGAGCGCGCCTCATATAGGACGGCAAGCTCCTTGTCTATATCGGTCTTCTTTTCGATGAGCGAATTGGTCACCTCGTTCAGGCGGGTCTGGTAGTCATGCTTGACCTTTTGATAGACAGAGGGGCTCACCTCGTTCTTCTTTGCCTCGATCTTGTTCAGCCGCTCGCGGACGAGGCCGCGCTCCTGCTTTATCCTGGTCGCCTCTTCCAAGAGCGCCTGATTGATTGGATATTGGATGTCTGGCTCAGTGGGCATAGTTATTTTAAAATGCGTGTCATCGCGAGGAGTCCGCCTCAGGCGGACGACGTGGCGATCTCCAAAAATCAAGTGGTTACGGGAGATTGCTTCGTCGTTTCACTCCTCGCAATGACATTATAACTAACCGATACAACTGGCGTAGTCAAGGATAAGAATTGCGTTCCCAGAAATGTTGAGCTATTGTTGCCGAATAAGTAGCGCAGGGCTTTAGCCCTTCCAATATTAGCAGGGCTAAAGCCCTGCGCTACATGTTTGAAAGGAACTCCTATGATATCCAAAACACTTTCTTTTGTAAAAAAGATCGCGGTCACAGTTTTCGGGAGCGTGGATTGGCAGATGCCTGCGTGGCCTTTGGCCTTGGCCTCTAAGATCTGGGCATATCTTTCGATCGTCAGGCAAACTCCACGAAAATACCTAAAGTTCGCCGGAATTACTATCGGCGTCATCGCGCTTGTTGTGACCGGCATCATCTGGTTCAAGCACATGCCAAAAGAGGTCAAGATAGATGTTACCGTATCCGATCCGGCTGTTACACGGCTGGTTGAAGAAAAATGGGTCGTTTATCCTGTGACCGTCCATTTCGGAAGTTCAGTCGTCCCCCTTGAATATCTGAATAAACCGGTCACGGCCGGCATTGAAATGAAGCCTGCCATCGAAGGCGAATGGCGGTGGGCCGCAGATACTAAGCTGGTGTTTACCCCTAAGGAGGGCGTTGACTGGCCGGTGGGGGGCGAGTTCAAGATAACGCTCGCCAAAAAGGGGCTTGTTGCAAAACACGTGAATCTTAAAACCTACGAGTTGACCTTTAGATCAGCCTCGTTCAGTGCGGCCATATCCAGTGCGTACTTCTATCAGGACCCAATAGACCCCAACCTTAAGAAGGTGGTGGCGACCGTCTCCTTCAGCCATCCGGTGGATACGGCGGATTTCGACGAGCGCGTCAGGATGTATGCCAAAGGTGGCAAGTATCCTGTGCATGTCACCTATGACAAATATAAGTTGAGCGCCTTCATTCATTCGGATCCGATCGAAATTCCCAACGAGGTCGACTACAACATGCTCACAATAGAGTCTGGCGCGCACGCGGCGAAGGGTGGCGACGGTTTATCTCAAACCATCGAGAGCTCGGTGAAGATACCGGGGCTCTATGATGGTTTTTGGGTCAACTCTGCCGAACTCGCGCTTGTCAATAATGAGCGCCTCGAACCGGAACAGGTTATGATATTAAATGCAAGCGCCGGCGTGGAGGATAAGGAGATAGATAAGAATATAAGCGCCTACCTGCTTCCCGTGCAGCACCCCGACAAGAACGAGGATGATGGAAAAGAGCCATACTTCTGGGTCGCAACAAAGGTGGGAGAGGACATCTTAAAGCTGTCCAAGCCCGTGAAGCTGGAGCCGCTCCCGACCGACCGGGATGCCGCGGCCACCCATAGTTATAGATATGAAGGAGAGGTGGGGAGGTATCTCTATGTAAAGGTCAACGATGGGATAAAGTCCTTTGGGGGCTATATCATGGGAGTGGTCTTTGACAGAGTTCTTCGCATCCCTGAATTTCCCAAAGATCTGAAGATAATGCAATCCGGCTCGCTCCTCAGCATGGGCGGCGAAAAAAAGGTGCCGCTCTACGCAAGGGCCGTGCCCGGGGTGAAATTCGAGATAGGGAGGATCTTGCCCGACCAGATACAGCACCTGGTGACCCAGACCTACGGCGGGTTTCAAAACCCTTCGTTTCGAGATACTTACACGTTCAATCAAGAGAATATATCCGAATATTTCTTTGAGGAGCGGTCCCTCCCCAAGGTTCCACCTGGAAAGGCGCAATATTTCGCCTTCGACCTTAACAAATACTTAAATGAAGGGACGGACAAGCGGCGCGGCCTCTTTCTCTTCAAGGTTCAGGGATACGACCTCAAGAAAAAGGAGCTTCTCAGTTCCGATGAGCTCGATCTATCTGACAGCAGGCTGATACTTGTGACCGACCTTGGCATCCTTGCAAAAGAGGGGTTCGACGGCGCCTCTGATGTCTTCGTCCAGTCCATCGGCAATGGCGCCCCCATCAGCGGCGCCACCGTTTCTGTGATCGGCAAGAACGGGCTTCCGGTGCTGACATCGGTGACCGATGAGGGGGGAAGGGCTCAATTTGCAACACTAAAGGGGTTCAAGAACGATGAGGCGCCAACGCTCTATCTGGTCCAGAAGGATAACGATCTCTCCTACCTGCCTTACAATAAGCCCGACCGGCTTCTCAATATGAGCCGGTTCGATGTCGGAGGCGTGAAGGGCGCGGCCGATACAAAGAGGCTATTTGCCTATCTCTTCTCTGACAGGGGCATGTACAGGCCGGGGGATGAGATCATCGTCGGTATGATAGTAAAATCGGGGGTGTGGGGGCGGGGCCTTAAAGATATCCCGCTTGAGGCGATCGTGACGGATTCAAGGGGGCTCGTGGTTAAAAAGGAAAAGATCAAGCTCTCCGCAACGGGATTTGAAGAGGTGAGATATTCAACCCTTGATACCTCCCCGACCGGGACATATAGCTTTAACCTGTATATCGTAAAGGACGGGAAGACGGACAGCCTTCTTGGCTCCACAACCGTCAAGGTGCAGGAGTTCCTGCCGGACCGATTGAAGATCACTGCCCACCTCTCCCAAGAATCGCAGGATGGATGGGTCGAGCCAATGGGCCTTAAGGGGCTCGTTACGCTGCAGAACCTCTTTGGCACGCCGGCAACCGACCGCATGGTCCGGGGAAAGATGGATCTAAGCCCGGTCACGATGTCGTTCACGGGATTCAAGGACTACATCTTTTTTGACCCCTTTCAGGCGAGCGACGGATTCACAGAGGATCTTTCCGATGCCAAGACAGATGAAAAGGGGGAGGCCGAATTTGAACTGAACCTCAAGAGATTTGCAAAGGCGACATACCGCCTAAGCTTTAACGCGGAGGGATTTGAGGCCGCCGGAGGGCGCAGTGTCGCGGCAGAAAAGTCGGTGATCGTTTCTCCCCTTACACAGCTTGTCGGATATAAGCCGGATGATGACCTTCATTATATCACTAAGAACAGCAAACGGTCGGTCGAACTGGTCGCCATTGACCCATCCGTCAAAAAGGTCGCCGCCGAAGGCCTTAAGGCCGCCCTCATCGAACGAAAATATGTCTCGGTGCTGACCAAGCAGGAGAACGGGACCTACAAATATGTATCAACAAAAAAAGAGACGCTCATTAACGAACGGGAGATCTCTATTCCCGAGAAGGGGCTTGTCCTTGCGCTGCAGACGGGCCAGCCCGGCAATTTCGCCCTTGAGATAAAAGGCGAAGACGGGGCCGTTCTGAACCGCATAGAATATGCGGTCGCGGGGAGGGCCAACCTTGCCCGCTCCCTTGAAAAGAACGCGGAGCTAGAGGTCGTCCTGAACAAGAGCGATTTCGCCCCCGGCGAAGAGATCGAGATGCAGATCAAGGCGCCCTACACGGGGAGCGGCCTCATAACGATCGAACGCGACAGGGTCTATAAATACCAGTGGTTCACGATGGATACCACCAGTTCTGTGCAAAAGGTAATATTGCCCGAAGATTTTGAAGGGAACGGCTATATCTCCGTCTCATTCGTCAGGGACCTCAACTCCAACGAGATATTCATGAGCCCCTTGAGCTATGGGGTGGCCCCGTTCTCGGTGAGCCTTGCAAGGCGGACGGCCAAGGTAACGTTAAAGAGCCCCGACATAGCCAGGCCTGGACAGGATTATGTCATCAGATACAAGACGGACAGGCCGGCAAAGATAGTTATATTCGGGGTTGATGAAGGCATCCTTCAGGTCGCCGGATATAAGACGCCCAATCCGCTGGGATATTTCTTCCAGAAAAAGGCGCTTGAGGTAAAGACCTCGCAGATACTCGATCTGATACTCCCCGAGTTCAAGCGCCTCTTGGCGCTCTCCGCCCCCGGCGGCGACGAAGAGGCCGCGCTTGGAAAGAACCTCAACCCGTTCAAGCGGCGCCGCGACAAGCCGGTCGCCTTCTGGTCCGGCATAATAGACGCCGACCAGAAAGAGAGGTCGTTTGAATATAAGGTCCCGGATTATTTTAACGGCAGCCTGCGCGTCATGGCGGTCGCGGTCGCCGGAGAATCGATCGGCGTGGCGCAAAAGATAACGAAGGTCAGGGGCGATTTTGTCATCGGCCCGAACGTGCCGACCACCGTCGCGCCCGGCGATGAGTTTGAGATAAGCGCGAGCGTTGCGAATAACATGGATAGTTCCGGAGAGAACGCCGCTATCCAGCTCGAGGTCCAGACCTCCGAAGGCCTTGAGGTGATGGGCGAAAAGAGAGTCGTGGTGAAGATCTCGGAGATGAAAGAGGGCGTGGTCAAATTCAGGCTTCGTGCGACGGGCGTCCTTGGCTCGGCAAATATCACGCTTACAGCATCTATGGGTGACAAATCGTCGAAGATATCAACGGACCTCAGCGTGAGGCCCGCCATGCCTTACATGACAACGATCTCCTCGGGGTTCTTTAAGGACGGCAAGAGAGATGTTCCTACGACGCGCAAGATGTATCCTGAATATCGAACGCTCGAGGCGAGCATGTCGCCCCTGCCTTTGGGGCTTGCTCACGGCCTGGTTGACTATCTGGAAAAGTTCCCCTACGGCTGCACGGAACAGCTGGTCAGCAAGGCGATGCCGGCGGTCGTCCTCAGGAACCGGCCGGATTTTGGATATGCTCCGGAAAAGGTGGATAATATCCTCTCCAGCGTTATCGGGATGCTCCGGTCGCGCCAGAACGCGGATGGGGCCTTTGGCCTTTGGGCGTCGAATACCCATGTCTCTAATTATGCCTCTGTCTATGCGATCCATTTCCTGCTTGAGGCCAAGGAGAGGAACCTGGCCGTCCCTCCTGAAATGATAAATAACGGAATGAAATGGCTGACGGGGCTTGTGCAGAAGGAGGCAAAAGATATTCAAGGAGAGCGGGTGAGGGCCTACGCGCTTTATCTGCTGACGAGGAACGGGACCGTCACATCGAACTATCTTGCGGCCATTCAAAAGGGCCTGGATGACAACTATAAAGATGTATGGGGCAAGGACCTGGCAGGCGTCTATCTGGCGGCGACATACAAACTTCTGAAGAAGGACAGGAACGCCGAGAATATCATCGAAGGTTACAAGATCGGCGAGCCGCATAGGGCCGATTACGGAAATTATTTTGACGGCCTCACCAACGACGCTCAACTGATATATATACTTGCAAAACATTTTCCGCAGAGGCTCAAAGTCATATCGGGCGAGGCGATCGCATCGCTCGCCGGCTACATTGGCCAGAGCGTATATAACACGATCTCGTCCTCTTACTCGATACTTGCGCTGGATGCGTATGCCTTGGCGACCTCGGGCATTAAGGTAGAGGGTTTTTCTGCGGGCGAGGTCATCGCGTCCGGCGATATGACCCCGCTTGTTCTGGCGGGGGGGCTATTCCCTACGGTCGATTTCTCTGACCAGGCGACGGCGATAAGATTTACGAACGAGAGCGATATCAACGCCTTCTACACGGTCACGCAGGCGGGCTATGACCTTGCCATGCCGGTGGAGGAGATCAAAAAGGGCGTTGAGATCTTGCGCGAATATACAGACAGCAGTGGAAAGCCGCTGCAACAGGTGGAGCTTGGTTCAGAGGCCCTGGTGCATGTGAAGGTGCGGTCTCTTGGCGGTTGGATCGATAACCTTGTGGTGGCGGACCTCCTGCCGGGTGGTTTTGAAGTCGTCTTCGAGGTCAGGGAAGAAGAGGAACCGCGCAGAGGGTGCGGGTCGGAAGGGGATCATAACGAAGGCTATGAGGGCGACGGCGAAGGGGATTCCGACGAAGGGGGGTCTTATGAGAGCGGTTGCGCCGGTGCGTGGGACTATGAGTATAAGCCGCCGATCGGCGTGGCCGACAAGAGTTCATGGAAAATAGAATATGCCGATGTCAGAGAGGACAGGGTGGTCCTTTATGGCGGCGTTTCCGATCAGGTCCAGGCGTTCGTTTATAAGATAAAGGCGACGAACGTCGGGACGTTTGCCGTCCCGCCGACCTTTGGCGGATCGATGTATGACCGCGGCATCCTGACCAGGTCGCTCGGCTCAAAGATCACGGTCGTCCCGGGCAGCGAATGAACTTTTTAAACTGTTTCTCTTAATAAACAGATATTGACATTTTTGTTACTTATGATATACAGATTGTCATGAACAATATCCAACTCTATGATATTCTTAATGAATGGAACTTTTGGAACAAGCCTATTTCAACCGAATTGACAGGGTTCGACCGCAATAATTACATCAAAAAGCTCTTGCCCCTTTTGACCTCTCGCGAGGTATTGATCTTAAGCGGGGCAAGACGGGCTGGTAAGAGTACGATCATCTACCAACTCATCAAAAGGCTCGCTCTCCGCGGCACCGATATCTCCCAGATCCTTTATGTGAATTTTGAAGATTACCGCTTCGCCGGCCTCTTGAACACGGACCTTTTGGAAAAGATCAGTGACACCTATTTTGAAAAGGTCAACCCTCTAAAAAGGCCTTGTTTCTTTTTTTGGGACGAGGTCCAAGATGTCGAAAATTTTGAAAAATATCTTCGCACGATCTACGACCAAAAAAGACCCATCAAATTCATCATTTCGGGTTCAAATTCAAAGATATCCTCCGGAGAGATTGCCGATGTTCTAACCGGCCGCAATATCACCTCAAATATCTACCCGCTCTCTTTCTTGGAATATTTTGAACGCAAGAATTCCTGTGCCATACAACAAGGTGAACCTTTAGAAAAGCTTTACATGTCACTTCAAGAGCAAAGGCCTTTGATAAAGAACACCCTTGACCTTTACATCAAGCAAGGCGGATATCCGGAGATAGTCCAAGCCTTCTCAAGGAACGAGGAATATCAGGCGGGACGGATCATCACACAATATTTCGAGGACATAATCCTCAAGGACGTCGTCAAGCGTTTTGAGCTAAGGAACACGCATACGGTTTTAAATCTTGCCCGCTTCTGCATTGAAAATACCGGTAACCTGCTAAGCTACACCAAGATCGCCAACACGCTTCAGGTCAACAAAAAGATGCTCATCGACTACTTTGATCATTTTGAAAAGGCCTTCTTTGTCTTTCAAAACAGGTTCTTTTCATGGAAGGTCAAAGAGACGATCGCGGCGAACAAACCCAAGAAGATATACATGATCGACCATTTTTACAAAAGCCATATGGGCCTGCAAACCGACATTGGCCGGGTCGTTGAGAACATCGTCTATCTTGAATTGAAAAATCACTATAACGAACTGTTCTATTGGCAGGGTGAAGGTGAGGTCGACTTTATTGCCCGGGCCAAAAAAGCCGTTCTTGCAATTCAGGTCTCTTACTCGAACGAAATAGCCCAAAGGGAGCTCGTCCCTCTGATCGAATGTGCAAAAACACTTAGAACTGAAAAGCTTTTCCTTATCACGGAGGATGTTTTCAAAAAAGAGAAGGTCAATGGTGTGGAGATAAACTTCATTCCATTGTGGCTATTTCTCTTTGCAGACAAAGAAGCAGTATTTTGAATGAAGAAGCCTTTATTAATCATCCTTATCGGAGTTGTCTTTTTATTCGCGGCGGTGCGCCTGTTTCCCAAGGAACCGCTCTCCGCGAAATTTTCGTCTTCGACGGCGGTCTATGATTCAAAGGGGAGGCTCCTCCGGCTCACCCTTTCAGACGATGACAAATACCGTCTATGGATGCCCTTGAGCGAAATTTCGCCGATCTTAAGGGGGGCCTTCCTCCTTCACGAGGACAGGCATTTCTATCACCACTTTGCCTTCAACCCGGTTTCCCTCTTGCGCGCGGCATATCAGACCTATATCACGGGCGGTCGCAGGGTCGGCGGCTCAACCATCACAATGCAACTTGCGCGCCTCATCTATGGGCTCAATTCAAAAAGCCCGGTAGGAAAACTCGCCCAGATCGCCCGCGCCGTTCAACTGGAGCTCTATTATTCAAAGGACGATATATTTGAGGCGTATCTGAACCTGGTCCCGTATGGCAGGAATATAGAGGGGGTGGCCGCGGCGAGCTTCATCTATTATAACAGGCATGCGGGGGCGGTGACCCTGCCGGAGGCGGTCACAATGGCGGTGATACCCCAAAGCCCCGCGCGGCGCTCAAGGGGCGGGCAGGACCTGCCGGCGGTGACGCGCGCCCGTCGGGAACTGTTCGCCGGATGGCTTGAGAAGCATCCAGAGGATTCAAAATATGATTCGCTCATAAATATGCCCCTCTCCTTCCGGGGGATAGCGGACCTTCCGTTCGATGCCCCGCACCTGGTCGCCCAAGTCCTTGCCTGTCATCCCCGCACAGTGTCCTGTCATCCCCGCGAAGGCGGGGATCCAGTGAACGCAGAAGATCCCCGCCTTCGCGGGGATGACATGATCAGAGAGATAACGACCACGCTGGACATGGATATTCAAAGGACGCTCGAACGGCATGTCAGGGCATATATATCGCGCAATAAGCAGCTGGGGATAAACAACGCATCGGCTATCCTTGTCGATCACAGGACCATGGAGGTGAAGGCCCTTTTGGGTTCCGCGGATTTTTTTAACGCGGAGATCGAAGGGCAGGTGAACGGCGTGACGGCCAAGCGTTCGCCGGGTTCGGCCTTAAAGCCGTTTGTCTATGCGCTTGGCGTTGAACAGGGGGTCATTCATCCGATGACGCTACTCAAAGACTCGCCCTCTCCCATGAGTTCGTTCGAGCCGGAGAACTTTGACGGCCAGTTCATAGGGCCGGTCACCGCAAAAGAGGCGCTGATAAGGAGCAGGAACATACCGGCTATTTCGGTTGCCGGAAAACTCTCGGGCCCAAACTTTTATGAGTTCCTGAAGATGGCGGGGGTGTCGGGACTTAAGAGCGAGCGGCACTATGGCCCGTCGCTCGTCATAGGCGGGGGTGGCGAGGTGACGATGGAGGAGATGGTCGGGCTCTATGCGGCTCTGGCGAACAAGGGGATATTGCGCCCGTTAAGGCACGTGAAAGAGGCCGCGTTTCCGGCCGGGATCAGGCTATTGAGCGAAGAGGCGAGCTTTATAACGCTTGAGATGTTGAAGGACAA
>ORJL010063160.1_pt1 | contig 13738 bp, 14 predicted proteins | sample 1779941 | NCBI WGS metagenome assembly ORJL01 (sample SAMEA104232317, study PRJEB22302) | groundwater metagenome | biome: forest; feature: aquifer; material: groundwater | place: USA | collected 2011-08-07 | depth 5.8 m
CCCTTTAAAATCGCCAAAAAAATCTATGTGGGTATTTTAGAACAGAATTGCGTCACAATCAAGGATAAACTTTTCCTTTTCCTTTAGTATGTGAGTTTGTATTCGAAGAGAAGAGCGGACATTTTAATATTTTCATCTGCTTCTTAAAATGAAATTGACATAAGCACCTAGTATAAATGTGATAATTAATGCTATTGCGTAGTTGCTTAATCGTAACGCCATCTTCTTTTTTGGCTTCAATATCAAAGCCGAACAAATTATTACAGTCATAAAAATAACTACTCCGGCAGTAAAGATATGTTGCTGTGATAATACTTGAAAAAGGGGCGCTCTTCTATAAAGAACATCGTTAAGAAAAATAATAGACATATTAAAAAGATTTGACCCGAGCATATTTGCCACTGCTAACTCTTTTGCGCCTATGCGCAGCGCAGCAACCGAAACAGTTATCTCAGGTAAAGTAGTGGTGAAACCAATAAATAAACTGCCTACGAAATTTTGACCCAAGCCTAGCAGTTGAGCTAAATCCGTTCCAATATAAGCAAGCCAAATCCCCGTCCCGGCAATCATAGTGGCGAAAACCGCATAAAAAATACAAGCCTTTTTAAGAGATATGTCGTTATATTTGAATAAAGCTTCTTCCTCTTTATTCAATTCTTTTAAGACTTTTTGTTGACCTTTTTCAAACTTAAAGATTATCCTTATAGAAACAAGGTAACTAACTAAAATTAAAATACTATATAAGCTGATATTCGCAAAACTGAATGGTGGTAATTTTTGACTTAGAAATATTCCAATGGAAGCAATTAATAACGGGATAAGGCTTAATCCAGCTGTTAACAATTGGCCTATAGAGACAGAGCTCAACAAAGGCGTGCCTTTATGCAAGAAATCTAACGCTGCGATATTTAAAAGATTATAGGTATTTGCCCCAAACAAATTTCCAATAGTCAAGTTTGGCGCATTAACAAAAAGTGTACTTCCTACACCAGTAAATATTTCAGGGAGGCTAGTAGCGATTGCCACCAATATCACGCCGATCCAAAGTCCGCCCAAACCGGTTTTCTCTGCAATGACATCACCGTATTTGGCAACGCGCTTGCCGCTAAAAAAAATAATTATAGTGCAAACAGTAAATTTTAACCAAACAAAAGCCATCTCTTCTTGTTCCTCTAACTACTGTCAATACAGCTAAAAATAAATATTTATTTAGAATTTTTCGAGTTAATAAAATACTATTTATTATGTTGGCTGCCTTCCTTTTTATCAAGTTTAGCTTCTTCAAAGAACTTACACCTTACAAACGCTTGCTCTGTGGTGCAATAATCATTAAGTTCACCTATCGATAAAACCATTGCTCCCCTAAGAACAGCGCATCTCTTTAAAATTTTACCTTCTAAATATGGACAAGACATTATGGTGTTAGCCTTCTGTTTTTTCTTTTGTTTTCTATCAATTTAATTACTTCCATAAGAATAAATGTAGTTGAGCCTAAAAGGATAACTAAAGACCAATCAATAAAATTTAAGGCGGTAGTATGAAATGGTTTCTGCAAGAACGGCATATAAACAACCAAGATTTGTAATAGTATAGTGCTTGCTACAGCTAATATTAATGGCTTATTGCTAAAAAGACCGAGTTTAAATAAAGAAACCTTATCTGAGCGCCAGTTAAAGGCGTTGAACATCTCGGAAATAGTAATCAGGCAGAAAACTAAGGTTTGCGCCTTAACCAAAGAAGTTTTGAGTCCATATAATAATAGCGCAATACCTTGAATAGCAATTAATGCGCCGATTCCTATTCCAAAAAATACCACTCTCTTGGTAAAAAATCCTTCCTTTCTGCCCCTTGGCGGTTGTTGCATTATTTCAGGAGTAATCGGCTCAACGCTTAAAGCCAGAGGGGGGAGACCATCGGTAATTAAATTCATCCACAAAATCTGGGTAGCTACCAAAGGCAGAGGAAGACCTACAAGTATGGCAACAAGCATAATTAAGACTTCGCCAATATGACAACTAAGCCCATAGGTAAAGAAGTTCTTAGTGTTTTTAAAGATGTTTCTCCCTTCTTCTACAGCACTAACTATAGTGGCAAAGTTATCATCTAAGAGGATTAAATCCGAGGCCTCTTTGCTCACCTCAGTTCCAGTAATGCCCATTGCTACCCCGATATCTGCTTTTTTTAAAGCCGGAGAATCATTTACGCCATCTCCAGTCATTGCTACAATATCCGTGTTTCTTTGAAAAGCCTCTACTAAACGTAATTTATGTAAGGGCGAAACCCGAGCAATAACTTCAATATCTTTGATTTTCTCTCTTAATTCTGAATCAGTCAATTTATCTAATTCATCTCCAGTCAATGCCAGGCCCTTATCCAATATTCCTATCTCTTTGGCCACTGCTTTGGCAGTTAAAAGATGGTCTCCAGTAATCATTATTGATTTTATTCCTGCTTGCTCACAAATCCTAATTGCCTCTTTGACTTCTTGCCGAGGCGGATCGATCATCCCTACAAGCCCCACAAACTCAAGGTTTCTTTCTATTTCTCCTTTGGGTAAATTTAGAGGCGTTTCTTTATAGGCAAAAGCCAATGTGCGTAAACCTTCACCTGCCATATTATGCAGTTGATTTAGTAATTTTTGCTTCATTTCGTAATCCAATCTTGACTTCTCTAAAATAACCTCTCCTGCACCCTTAGAGAAAACAAGGATATGATTTTGGTGCCGATGAATTGTAGTCATTATTTTTCGCTCAGAAGAAAAAGGTATCTCATCTATGCGTGGATATTCATTGTTTAAATCTTCTTTTAATAGGCTTCTTTTATAAGCAGCTACCATTAAGGCAGCCTCGGTAGGATCGCCTAAAATCCTCCACTTTCCATCTTCATTTGTTAGTTGACTATCATTGCATAAAGCACCTATTTTAAGGAGTAAATCTAAATCTTGTCCGCCAGAACTTAAATTACTATTCTGAAAAATAAACTCACCTCGCGGCTCATATCCTACGCCGGTTACTTCAATTTCTGTATTGTTAAGGAAGATTTTGCGCACACTCATTTCTCCCTTGGTCAAGGTACCGGTCTTATCTGAACAGATTATGCTGGTTGAACCCAAGGTCTCTACACTGCTTAACCTTCTTACCAGGGCATTACGTTTAACCATGCGCCTGGTTCCTAAGGCGAGACATATAGTAATTACTGCTGGTAATGCCTCAGGCACTGCTGCTACTGCCAAAGCAACTGCCCAGATAAACATCTTTAATATGGGATAACCCCTTAAGATACCCAATACACCCACTAACAAACAGATAGAAAGCGTCAAGATGCCTAAACTTTTACCTAAATTATCCACACTTACCTGAAGTGGCGTTTTTTCTTCTTTTATCTCTTCCAAGGAAGCAGCAATTTTGCCAAACTCGGTTTGCATTCCGGTTGCCACCACAATTGCCTTACCGCGGCCATAGACCACAGATGTGCCGGTGTAAAGTATATTATGCCGTTCAGAAAGTGGCACATCTTGGGATATTGCCTCAGCGGTCTTTTCTACTGGAACAGATTCTCCGGTCAAAACCGCTTCATCTACCTTTAAGCTCATTGCTTCTAAAAGTCGGCAATCTGCATTAAGCCGGGCACCCGCATTTACCAAAATAATGTCTCCTGGCACAAGCTCTTGCGCTAAGATTTCCTGTTCTTTGCCATCTCTAATTACGCGCGCCAGAGGCGCTACCATTTTTTTAAGCGCCTGCAGAGCTTTCTCAGCACGAAAATTCTGAATAAACCCTAACACGGCAGCCATTATCACAATAGATAAAATTATCAATCCCTCTACAACTTCACCAATAATTACAGAAATTACCGTGGCTAAAAGTAAAATAAGAATTAAGAAACTCTTAAATTGCTCTAAGAAAAGGGCTAATGCGGATGTCTTTTTTGCCTCTTTAAGAACATTCGGCCCGCATTCGGAAAACCTGACCTTTGCTTCTTCTATTGTAAGCCCTTGTAGTCTAGAATTTAAAACCCTAAGAATCTTTTCCTTGTCTAAATTGTGCCAGTTCTGTTTTTCCATTTTAAAAAATCCTCCTATTTATTCATTTTTGTTCTGTTCTTTTTTCTGGACTTCTTTATTTTTTCTATCCTGCATATTTCCTTTTATAATCACATACCCAAAAAAGAATACTACCGCTCCCAACAAAACATATACTGGCCAATCCTGATATAAAGTTCCTGTCATTTTAATATCTCCTATTTTCTAAGCCGTTTTAATGTTTTGGAATCTTCTCCGCCAAGGCCTTTTCTGAATATCCGACTATAGCAAAATATAAGCATGCCGATAATAAAACTCCACGAAATAATCATAAAAATCCAGCCGCTCAGTTTCAATCCACATCCCCCCTTATCTAATGTTATGAGTAATCGCAAAAATTACACACAATATCCCTGCCAGAATACAGACTCCCATTATGATAAATATAAACCGCATTCCTTTATCCATATCTCTCCTTTCTTAATAAAAAACCGCCGCTGGACTTTAAAAAACCAGATGGCGGCCCGACCATCCAAAACCTCCGGAAGAAAGAAGCTTCCGGACCCTTGTATTAATAAATTAACAGAGATGAACGATATCTTCAGGATGATATAATGAAAGAAACAATAACATATAATCCCTTAAATGGCGTGTAATCAGAAAATTATTTTTTATGTGCTCTCTGCCATTTTCTCCAAGTTTCTTGGCATATTCGGGACTGCTTAAGAGTTGTTTTATAGCGAAGCTGGCTCCTTCAACTGAGTGACAAAGCAAACCTGAATATTTGTGTTTTATTTGTAAAGGAATTCCACCAACATTTGAAGCTACTACAGGCTTTGCCTTCCATAAGGCTTCGGCAACCGTTAAACCAAACCCTTCCCTAATAGACTTCTGGATAATTACATCCGACGCCCTCTGTAGCGCATTCACCTCTATATCATTTTGGGGTAATAGTAAAATATGGATATCGGGATCGTTCTTAGCTTTTTCTTTAACTTCCCCTAAAACCTTGAATCCTTCCGGATCATCCTCCGCAGCGCCGCCAGCCAACACCAGCTGACAATCAATATATTTTTTTACCTGCAAATATGCGTCAATTACGCCTATCGGGTCTTTTAAACGATCAAAACGAGATATCTGAATGACAATTGGTTTATCTTTTTTGATATTGTATTTTCTTAAGACCGAATTTATCGTTTCCTGTGGCAATTTCTTGTTTTTATCACTTAAAGGATCGATGGAAGGAGGGATTAAGAATTGCCTAATAGGTAATTTTCGGGAAAAAGCCGGAGCAGAAAACACTGCTGAGTCGTATTGAACGATAAAATCCATAAGAAATCCCCAAACTCTTTCATTGGGGTCAGATACGTCAACGTGACAACGCCAAAGCCATTTATTAGTGGCTTTCTTTTTTATCAGGGCTATTGGCTGCGGGTCATGGACAAAAACTATATCTCCATAGGTGTTAACATTTTCAATATTATCGTAGCTTGTTTCCATAAATATCTCAAAATCCCTTTGAGTTATCTCTTCGGCTCTGCCATGCAAGGCGTTATGAAACTTTTTTGTCACTTCAAAAAACTGTTCTCCACCCTTTATTACATCCCATTTGGTATCTACCCCCAATTCCCTCAACAACGGGACCATACGATTTAATATTTCAGCAACTCCACCGCCCACGGGGGTAGAATTTATATGCTGGATGACCTTGCCTTTTAATCGCTCGCCGAGCAATCTTAAATCGTCAATAACAGCCTGCCCTACTAAGGGAATATACTCTTCTATTCTTGCCATTTAGCTAACTATCTTTCTTTCAACTATTTGTATAATCTTATTTCTTAAATCCTCTAAAGTGCTCGTGTAGGGGTCAAAGCTTGAAATACTATCCGCTAATTTCTTATCACCTAATGAATTTTCTATCCAATATGAGAAATCATTTGTTTGTCTTTCGATTCTTAGCCGCGCTTCGAAGATATGAAAATAAATCGAATCAATGGTAATTCTCTTTAAAACCTCCGCAAATTCATTTAAATCATACACAATATAGTTTGTCGGCAGAATAAAACTGACTGACTTAATAAAATGGAATTCTTCCCCGGATCTGGCAAATTTCAACTTGGCCAACGGGCTATCCTTTAAATAATTCTCAATGGTTGAAGCAATCTTCTCCCGCAGATCTCGGATAGTTGAGTATTGCATGGTATCAATACTAACCAACCTTTCTCCAAGCTCATCTTCTCCGAGAATATCCGTTACCCAGTAAGCAAAGTCGTTAGGAGGCTCGGGAGAAAGATACTGGTGCTGTTGCAGGAATCTATGGGTATGGTGATAAATACATGAACCGGGTACTTCCTTAACAAGAGCCAAAAGCTGGCCTAGGGTGGTGGCTCGTAACCCGGTCAGCTCTGATAAGTGCAATCGCGTGCAAAACTTAAACGGCTCTTTTGCTTTTATTAATTCAGACATGGCTTATTTATCTTTCAACTCGAGCGTTAAATGTAAAAATCTAGCTACCTCTTGCGCATCTTTTAGATAATAATCCGCGGCAGAACTCTCAGGATTTCCGACAAATATCGTCAACCCTTTTCTTTTTAATACCTTAAAGGCGTCTTCATCAGTTACATCGTCTCCGATATAAACAGGCAAAATCTTATTTTTCCCTGAGACGAATTGCTGTCTTGCCATAAGCCACAAAACAACCTTGCCCTTATCCCATTGCACAGGCGGTTTTATCTCATAAACTTTCTTGCCGGAATTAATCTTTATTTTATCGCGAACAATATAAGGACCGGTTATTTCGTTAAAAATACTCAAGAACTCTTGGATATCTTTTCCATCTACCAAGCGGTAATGAACGCTAATAGTTAATCCCTTATCTTCGATTAAAACCCCTTTAATTTTAGAAAACTTGCTAACTGCATCTTCATATATATGCCTGATGATAGACTTTAACCTCGGTGAAACCTGGCTTTCAAATTTAATCTTCGGGCCTTCTATTTCTAAACCGTGATTCCCTGCATAGGTAATATCCTCGATTCCTACAACAGTCTTTATATCGCTAAGCGATCTGCCGCTGATAATGGCTACCAAACAATAAGATTTTTTAGATAGCCTATTTAATAAGTCTTTGGCCTCTCGAGAAATCACTGCCTTCTCAGGGGTTTTTGCAATTGGTGTCAACGTACCATCGTAGTCCAAAAATAGGAGTATAGATTTACCGCTTAATCTATCCTTTAATTTATCCCACTGTGAAAATAAATATTCCATACTATCCTTTTCTCCTTTCGAACATCTAGACTTTCTTTAACGCCGTGAGTTCTGTAATAATGTTGCCTGCCCAGCGATAAACGTTATTTTCACTGACAACTTTACGCATAGCCTCCATGCGCTTCTTTTTCTCATCTGCGGGCATATTTACGGCGACTTGAATATGATCGGCAAATTCTTCTATGGAATAAGGATTTATCGATATTGCATCGGACAATTCCCGTGCGGCGCCGGTAAAACGGCTTAATATCAAGGCTCCGCTTAAATCAGTTTTTGAGGATATATATTCTTTTGCTACCAGATTCATTCCATCGTGCAGAGAGCTTACGATACACAAATCCGCAAGAGCATAAAAAGGCTTTATCTCGTCCAAGGAAAAGTGTCTTTTTAGGTAAACAATGGGCTTCCAGTTATCATCTTTGTATTTCCAGTTAATTCTTTCTACAAGCTCATCAATCTCGCTTACCAATTCATGGTAGCGTTTTATATGGGTACGGCTTGGGGCGGCTAATTGCAATAAGACGAATTTTCTTTTATACTGCGGATATTTCTCCAGAAAGCGCTCTACTGCCAACATTTTCTCAGGGATACCTTTTGTATAATCAATCCTATCCACTCCTAAAGCGACAATCTTAGAGTTAAGCTCATATTCATCTTTTAGCCTCTTTATTTCGGATTGTTCAATTTTTGCGCTTTTTGCGTCAAAGTAACCATCAACGCTTATGGGAAATGCCCTGATAAAGGTTTCTTTGCCAAATTGCACCACGCTAAATCGTTCGGTATCTACTCGCGATTCAAGAAGCCTATTTGCGGTATCCAAAAAGTTGTTGCAATGGCTTTGCACATGAAAACCTATCAAATCGCAGGCAAGCATCCCCTCAAGGATTTCGTTTTGGTATGGACAGGTGGAAAATGATTCTGGTGTCGGCCATGGGATATGCCAGAATAAGGCCACAGTAACATCCGGACGTTTTTCTTTTATCATTTTCGGCAGCAGCGTAAAGTGATAATCCTGAATAAAGACAAATGCCGGCTTATGCGGCAACTCTTCTAAAACGGCATCGGCAAATTTCTGATTAACCGCCTTATACATCTTCCAATCGGATTCCCTGAAAACAGGCCTCGTGTGCGTAAAATGACATAGCGGCCATAACCTTTCATTGGAAAAACTGTAATAACATCCCGCCTCCTCTTCCTTTGAAAGCCATACCCTTCTTAAGATATAGTTAATATCTTGAGGAGGCACACCAAGTTTGTCTTTTGAGTTAACGAACTTCTTATCAGCGCTTCCTGCTCCGTGAGCAACCCATGTGCCGCCGCAAGCACGCATTACAGGGTCAATTGCAGTTACAACACCACTTGCGGGCCGAATACAGCTTGTCGCGCCGGTATTTTCATCAATGAGATGCATATACGGCTCTCTATTGGATACGACAAACAGCGAATTATCTCCTAACCGGGCATGAATAAGATCTTTGAGTTTTTCCTGCGTCCACAATTCTTCCTTTTGGATACGTTCGGTTGCCCGCTCAGTTACAACCTTACGCGCCACCCGAAGATTCAATGCTACCTGCTCTACCTCGCTGGCAAGCTTACCAAGCTCTCCTTTCTCTTTAATAGGTTGCAGAGAATCTGTATCCCCTTTCTGAAAATGTTGAAACCAATCGGTAAGCCTAAGAACAGGCAAGGTAAATATCTGCCTTTGGATTAAAAGCATAATCAATACTATAAAGACCAGTAAAGTTATTAAGGTTATACTTAAGCGCCTCCAAAGATCAGCCATAGTTGTAAAAACATAGGAGGTATCGTAGATAACCTCCACCATTCCCAGGATACTATTTTCATCATCCATAACGGGAAGAATATAACTGTAGACGGAAGAATCCCTAAACTTTTCCAATGCTCCTCGCGGCGCCTTATTAGCGGCCACTTCTGCCAGATACGCTTTCTCTTTGTCCTTCCAATCAGCAATTCTTTCAGTAATTGCTAAAATCTTTCCGTCTTTATCGTATACCACACACCCCTGCAATCTCTCTCTTTTCTGAAAACTTTCCACCAAGCGGTTAGCGCTTTTTAAATCATTGTTTAAAAAGATATTGCGCGCGGAAAACTCAATGCTTTCATCAACGGCTTTGGCCTTCTTCTGAAGGTCATCCATTAACCGCTCTTCAGTAAAACGAATTTGCATTATGCCGAAGATCGTGAATCCAATGGCAACAATAAGTAAAATCGGCAGGATAAATAAAAGGATCCTCTTCATTTATCAATCTCCCTAAAACAAAAAACCCGCTCCTATATTACGATGGCGCAAAAAACTATTTTTTAACGGCAGCACAGACTTCTTTTTCTGCCTTAAGCCATATATCCCAATCTTTGCCGCTGGGTTTGCCTTCTGCTTCCCAAATATAATACGCTTTCTTTTGTATCTCTTCGCACAATGCTCCGGAAGTGCAAGTAGACTCCGTTTGTTTCGATGAAACTTTATTTGTCATTCTCGCCATTTTCTCCCCCCTCCAATAAAAAATGCCACCTCAAAATAGTTTCTTCTTACCTGAGATAATGCTTACCGTTTCTTAGTCTTAACAGTGCCTGAGACAGATTTTGCTTCTACTATAATAGATTTTGCGACATTAACACCTCTTTTGACTTCATACGTAACCGTGACTGTATCTCCAGATTTTAGTTCTGTAAACTTAATAGTTTTCCCTGCTTTTTTGATAGAAGTATCCTTGTCCGCTGAAATAGTAAGTGTGGAGCCGCTGCTTGAGGAAATAGTGATCGTAGAATTCGACCAGCTATAACCGCTCACCTTGCCGGCTGCTTTAAGAATAGTTGGCGCAGCTTTTTTTGAAGCAGCAGGCCTACGCTCCATCGCATACGGCTGCGAAACAAAAAATATTGACGCAGTGACAGCCAAAATTACTGCAAAAATAACTCTTTTCATCACACTACCCTCCGTATTTAAATTGGTTAATAATCGAGCAATATATGCTTTTAAATCTTTCAGAGCACCTCCTTTCTCATGCTTCAATTTTTTATCGTTCTGCTTTTACCTTGCTTACCTTAGAAGGCAATATAACAATTTCCACCCTTCTGTTTTTCTGCTTATTCTGTGCCGAATCATTAGAGGCTACCGGATGAAATTCGCCATAGCCGTTTGCCGATAATCTTTGCGGCTTAACTTTGCATTCGTCAACAAGGTAATGCAAAACTGCCAAGGCGCGAGCCGAAGACAGCTCCCAATTCGACTTCCAGCCGGAATATTTTATCGGATCATTATCAGTATGACCTTCGACTGCTACGCCGGAATTCGGCACATCCCTATTTAAAACTTCGGCAACCTTATCAAGCGTAGCCTTGCCATCCTCTTTTACCTTATCCTTGCCTGAATCAAAGAATATCTCGGAAACAAAGGTAATCACCAGCCCCCGCTCGGTCATTTGCAGTTTTGCCTTGTATTCTCCGATCTCTTTCTTAAGCGATTCTTCAAGCTCGCGTTTCGCTCGTTCAAGCTCTGAGAGTTCTTTTTCTTTTTGCTCGTAAACTTGTTTGACTTCTTTACTCTTCTCTTTTTGCAATTGAGCAATCCGGCTTTTTAAATTAGCATTTTCAGCTTCTAATTCATCGGCTCTGCGTGCCTTTTGAATATAAGTACAGCCCGGCAGAACAAAAATTATTAATAGTATCGCTATAAAAAATTTGGGTTTCATAACACTTGTCCCTCCTATAATTGCTCAAAATATCTATAAACAAGCAGGGCAATCCTGGCGATAAATTCCTTTGATGAAGAACTGTTGGAATTAGTGTGTTTCGTTAGTGCCACGATAAGAAAATTTCCCTTGCAAGCAAACACTATACCCGCATCATGGCAGATGCCTCGTTCAAGTCCGGTTTTATGCGCAATGGTTACATCAACCGGTAAATATTTAGGGATGCGGTCATTCATCCGAGATAATTTCAGAATCCGTAGGCATCGTTCGGAGGCGTCTTTGCTGACAAGGCTCTTACGGTAGATATTTTCCAATAAAAAAGCCATGTCCTCGGCAGTGGTATAATTCTCAAGACCGTTATCCCTCGCGCTAAAATCAGCTATTTTACGGGAAAGACTTGTGTTCTTGAGCCCAAAGGCTTTAAAAGAATTATTCAGATAATCAAGCCCGACTATATTAGTGAGCATATTTGAAGCAGTATTATCACTATCATAGATCATAAGGCCAATGAGTTCTTCCACGGTAAAAGTAGCTCCTGCCTGGGTATTCCTTAGCATACCTGAGCCGGTAAGTTTATCACTCGCTTTTAAGGCAATATTACGATCAAGCTTCAATTTGCCTTCTTGGCCAGCAAGAAAACAAGCAGCCATAATAGGAATCTTCGCTAGACTTGCAGAAGGAAATAACATATTTTTGTTATGGGAAATCTCCCAATTAGTCTGCAGGTCCTTTATTACAAAAGCCGCTTCGCCTTTAAATAACCCTATCTCGTTCGTTAATTTCTCTCGTAGAGAACCCCAGGCATTTTTCCTTGCTTCGTAAAGTAGCTTTTGTTTCTTTATTTCTTGAAACTTGGGATAGTATCCATACACAAAGTAAGATAAACAAATCAACAATACGCCAGCGGATATACGAATAAATATCCTCTTTGCTTTCATTTATATTTTATTGCCTCTTTTAGGTATCTGCTTAATTCGGCCGAGGTCTTCTTTCCTACAATGCCATCAGCTTTTAGGCCCTTTGCTTTTTGAAATTTCCTTATCGCTTCCTGTGTACGCGGGCCTATTTTTCCATCAATCTGACCTTGATAATATCCAGCGTTTTCTAGCGCCCTTTGTATCTGTTTTGGAGTCAATGAGACATTTGAAGCATCTTTTTTGTTATATGTGCGTGCTGACGACGTTTCTTCAAAATCTATCTTTTTAGTATCATTTTCTAAAGTATCATAATTATATGAAGATGAGCTGGGAGAAGCTTTTTCTAAACCGCTTGTTTGTTTCTTATGACCAGTCGCGCAACCCGAAACTACTAACATACATAAACTAATCAATGCTATTTGTACATACATCTTGCCTCCTTTTCTAGTTTTTTAAAAATTTGTGTAACTCTTCCCAAGTTTTTTGGCCAATTATCCCATCCGGTTTAATGCCCTTTGACTTCTGAAATTCCCTTATCGCTCTTCTTGTCTGCGGCCCAATCTTACCATCTATTGCACCTTTGTAGAATCCAGCCTTTTTTAGTGCAAACTGAGTTTGCCTTGTTTTACCCTTGGGAATCTCTTCTTTTATTTCTTTATTCTGAGGCCCCATAATCTTTTGTAATTCTTCTTTAGATCTTGTATCTTTTGGGATTTCCTGAAGGTGTAACTGTAATAGTTTCTCCGTGTCGTCCTGTTTAAGATTTTTGGGAGCCTCTTTTTCTCGATTTAATGCAAGTAAAGTGGTTGAATCTATTTTGCCTGTTGGCTTTAGGCTTTTTGCTTTCTGAAATGCCTTTATGGCGCTCCTTGTCTGCCCGCCCATTATGCCGTCAATTGGGCCGGGCTCAAATCCAGCATCTTTCAAGATCTCTTGTGCTTCTTTAACGCGAGCGTTATATCCCGAAACAGTACCTATGATTTGCGTCTCGGTCAATTCGCCTTTTTCCTTATAAAAGAGATTATTCAGATAATTTCGTATCGGTCCAATAAAGATTATAGATAAGACAATCCCTAACAATATTATTCCGATACTTTTAATCATTTCTTCTGTACCTTCTTACTCAATTGGAATAATAAGTTTCTTCCCCGGCCTTAACTTATTTGGGTCCTTGATTCTGTCTTTATTTAATTCGTATAGATACTTCCAGCGATGCGCAGCTCCAAGCTGTTCTTTGGCTATTTTTGAAAGCGTGTCTCCCTTTTGGATAATATATTCTTTGGTTGATACCTTAACCTCGCTTTCCATCTTCTTTTCTTCTTCTATTATATATTTTCCTTCTTCTAACTTTCTTGCGTCGGTAGCTTCTGGCTCCCCGGGATAAGGAAGCATTGCTTCTTCAACTTCTGCAATCATAAACTGCGCGTTTCTGTCCTTTTGCATGCCCACAAGATCAGTAATAGGAGCTACTGCATCTAACTTTCCCCGGCTAATAATTTTTATACGCTCTTCTGTAATTCCGTTATCCAGCATAAATTTTTTAACCGCTTCGCCTCGACGTCTGCCTAATTTCTCATTATACGCCTCAGATCCGCGCCTATCGCAATTGCCGGTAACAAGGATACTCGCTTCGGGATTTCTTTGTAGCGTACCTACTGCCGATGAAAGAATTTTTTTGGCATCATCGCGTAAATTAGATTTATCGTAATCGAAGTAGATTTTTACATTCTTAATTATCTTCTTTATCAATAGGGATGGCCTTAATTCCTGTGGTTTAGGAGGAGGGAGCTCTTCTTCTTTATAATCGAAGATTATCTTATATA
>ORJL011131486.1_pt1 | contig 13738 bp, 12 predicted proteins | sample 1779941 | NCBI WGS metagenome assembly ORJL01 (sample SAMEA104232317, study PRJEB22302) | groundwater metagenome | biome: forest; feature: aquifer; material: groundwater | place: USA | collected 2011-08-07 | depth 5.8 m
AAAAAATTCTTGATGAAGTGAACGAACAGCGTTTTCGATGTGCTGTTCATCGATAACCATTGTTATATTTATTTCGGATGCACCTTCGGAAATCATTTCAATATTTATGTTTTCTTTAGCTAATGCAGTAAATATTCGTGCGGCAACGCCGGGAGTATCTTTCATTGCTTCACCGACCACACACACAATTGCTTTCTTTCCTTTAATTTTTACTTCAGCAATTGATTCGAGTTCCTGCTGAATCTGTACAAGACGATCTTCGCTATCAACAGTTAAGGAGACACTCACTTCGGATGTTGCAACAACATCAACGCTCTTTTGATGTTTAGCAAATACTGAAAATAATTCGGCAAGAAAACCATGTGCCATTAACATACGCGAAGAACTCACATTAAGAAGGGTCAACCCTTTCTTACATGCAATAGATTTTACGGCGAATTTTTGTCCGGGTTGATCTAATGTTGTTTGCTGAACGATTAATGTCCCCTCGTTTTTGGGGTTTTTTGAGTTCAAAATACGAACAGGGATATTTTGTTTGATTGCCGGCAATATTGTACTTGGATGAAGTACCTTTGCTCCAAAATATGCAAGCTCAGAGGCTTCGTCGAATGTAAGCTGTGAAATCAAACGCGCTTCTTTCACAATACGGGGGTCAGTTGTCATCATTCCATCGACATCTGTCCATATTTGAATTTCTTGGGCGTGTAATGCCGCACCAAACAATGCAGCACTGTAATCCGAGCCGCCTCTTCCTATTGTTGTAGTCACACCTTCATCATTAGAACCGATAAACCCTTGTGTAACAACGATTTTGCCTTGAGTGATTAAGGGAGCTACGATTTCGTTAGCTTGTTTTTCAATCTCACTGAAATTCGGCTGTGCTGACGTATATGCCGAATCGGTAATAATAACCAGTCTGGCATCAAGAAGAACGGAGGGTAATCCCCTTTCCTCCATAGTGGCATTGATGATTAATGAAGATAAACGTTCTCCATAACTTGTAAAAGCATCAAGTGATCGTTTGGAAAGCTCGCCAAGCATGTGGACTCCGCGCACGAAATTCCTAAGTTCATGGAACATGGAATCGAGAGTCTCATCAACCTGTTTAAGACGTTCGTCTTTCAGCAACTCCGATGCAATTGTTTTATGGCGTTGTTTCAATTTATCAAGTATGGCTAATGCCTTCTCTTTTTCGCCTGATGCAACTGTTGTGGCAGTACGAATTAAATCATTCGTTACGCCTGAACATGCAGAGACAACAACAAATGGAGTGCGCTCCTTTACACTTGTTACAATATCTATTAGTCTGGATATAGCGACACTATCTTCAACAGATGTGCCACCGAACTTCATTACGATCATTAGAGATGTTTATGTTGTGATGGAAAATGGTTTAAAGGGAGGTTCTAAAAACCTACTCCCTGCTCCACTCTGCGTCCTCGCAGAGTGCTCAAGTCTATTTGATTCCGTGGTTCTGTGAGCACGCAGAACCGAGCGTAAAGGGTTTATAGACGACCTAAATATATACATGTGCACCGTTAGTAACAACTGCCACTAACAGTTTATATCAAAATTACAAGCTACTAACGTTAATATGAACTTTACTTTAGATAAGCTAATAAAGCGTCAGCTAATTTGCTAACGTCCGGAGTTAAAACATCGGCGACAGGAAGACCAGTTTGTTCTTCGAGTTCTTGTTTCGCCATTTGCGCTTGGCGACTTGTCATCATTGCCGGGTTTAAGGCAATGCCCACGACTTTTGAAATACGAAACGGTTCAAGTATCAATTCGTTGTAACGAATGAGTTTATTTACATCCGAAATATCGAACCCGTAATCATCTTCCCCTCGAACCGGGTGATGCACCATAATCATCGCGTCGGGCATAGTCCCGTGCATTAATCCGAGTGTTACAGGCGAATACCCTTGATGAGTAATTGAACCCTGTCCTTCAATATGGAGGAAATCTTTGTCTTCATTGCACCTAAGTTCAATCTCATGTTCAATGCCACCGGATACATAATCGCTAATGATGGAATCAACGGCAAATCCGCGCCCTGAAAGCAACATACCGGTCTGTCCGGTTGCTATAAAATCGGATTTTAACCCTCTTCTTGCAAATTCCCTGTGAAGTTCAAGGGAAACTGTCATTTTTCCAACATTGCAATCTGTGCCAACTGTTAGTATTGTTTTTGCCTTTCGCTTCTGCCATAATCCTTTGGAAACGACTTCATACTCTTCAGGGACTTTTCGTAAATCAACAATATCACAATTATGTTTGAGAGCTAAATGTTTAAATTCATCATCATCAGCTAGATGAGTATGTAAACCACTAATGATATCAAGACCGTGTTCAAGTGCCTGTACAATAACAGTTCGCCAATCATCGGGCAATCTCCCCCCAGTTGGGGCAATGCCGATAAGCAACGTATTCGGGTTGTGAAAAAGTGAGTTTCGAAAATCAGAAACTACCGGGATTGAACCACCGAACCCCAGCACCTGCATTGCATTGCGTCCTGCCTGAGAGCTATCAATAACAGCGACGACTTCTTCGGGGATATATCGAATTGCCTGATTAGCTGTTTTGGAAGTTAAAGGAGCAAATTTTCCTTCAGCAAGTATTACTATTCGTCGAGGTGATTTCATCCTTATGAAAACATTTGAAGCATCAATAAAAATGGGTACGCCAAAACAGAAACGACAGTCATAACGAGCGAGGCAAAAGGCTGCCAGTTCATTAAGAGCATGACAATAAAAATTCCATAGAATCCGATATTTTCATATCGATCTGCAAGATCATCGGGTAGTACCGATGCAAGAACATGTGAACCATCTAAGGGCGGAACGGGAATTAAGTTAAACACGGCAAGTCCGATGTTGAGAATAATCCCGCCACGAAACATCATCAACAAATATGCAAACACATTCGTTACCATTGAAGATGAATCAGTATCAACTTCACCATAACGCAATTCAGGAAATATTCTTGAAATAATAATGGCAATGACAGTACAAAAGAACGCCATGATAATGTTTGATACGGGTCCTGCGACTGATACTAAAAAGTCGTCGCGCCGATAATTAGAAAAATTCATGGGATTGACCGGTACAGGTTTTGCCCATGCAATAAATACTCTTCCCGTAAAAAATATAGAGGCTAATGGCACTAACACAGAACCAATGGGATCTATGTGCGGGATAGGATTGAGCGTTAAGCGCCCTAATGCCTTGGCGGTTGGATCTCCAAGACGTAATGCCATCCACCCGTGCGCCAATTCATGAAAGACAACGGAAAATAATAAAATAGGAAGTATGTACAGTGATTCTAAACTCATTGAGTTTTAATGACAATTAAATGATAATTCAAAGTTAAAAAGATATAACTGTAAACGTCTTCGGCTTATGATTAGTTCATTTTTGAAATATGGCTTTGAATGGCGTTCTTTTGCCCTTCAGCGAGGACTTTAAGGTGAATATGAAAAAGTAAAAGATTTTTTTTAGCTCATTTCGCGATCATAGCTGGCACGTCCCTTTTTGCCAAGTTCAAATCCTTTGGCAACGTAGGAACCGCTTTGTTTATTTAATTCATACGTGCCTTTGTATTCATGCCGACTAATACGTTCAAGCATTTCACAAAATGCGTCTATATCTTCCTCGTTGTTATAACACCCTAACGAAGCACGCACCATACCGGGCATTTCGGATTTATCACCTGCCAACATTTGTTTGGTGAAATATTCATCTTGTTGCGGGGTAACTTGAAGCAGGCGTTTTACATAAGGGTGAGCGCAGAAACACCCGTTACGCAACCCTATTCCTCCTTCAACACTAAAAACTGAGGCGACTAAGCTATGGTCAATCCCTTCAACGTTAAATGCCATAACCCCAACTTTATTGGTGAAATCTTCAACGGGTCCATACAACAATACACCGGGGATTTGTTTTAATTTTTTGTAGGCATATTCCAACAATGTTTTTTCATGGTTAGCTATCGTATCCATCCCTACTTCTTGCAACATCGTAATCACTTTTGCTAAGGCAATGGCACCGGGAACATTAGGACTTCCTGCTTCTTCACGAAATGGAGGAGCATTCCAATATGCCTCATCGAGGGTAACAACACTTACTACTCCCCCGCCAACCATATCGGGTTCACCACACTCAAAGAATGTTTTGGGTCCTATTAATACTCCGGTCCCGAACGGAGCATATAATTTGTGGGCAGAAAAAGCGATAAAATCTATGTGTTCAGGATGATCGTTCGGTAAAATATTAATTGCACGATGTGGTGCAAGTTGAGCGGCATCAACACTAATCAAAGCACCTGCTTCATGAGTCCATCGTGCTATGGTATGGATAGGATTGCAGATACCGGTAATGTTTGAAGCCCCTGTTAAAGCAACAACTTTAAGTTTACCTTTATATTTAGCAATAGCAGATTGGAGTTCATCTAATTTTAAGGTTCCGTCATCATTTACTCTGATGTGGACAACAGTTGCATGTTTTCTCCACGGGAGATCGTTCGAGTGATGCTCCATTTCGGTTGAAATGACAATATCATCCTTCGTTAAACCGAAACGGTTACTGAGTTTATTGATGGCTTCGGTTGTATTTTTAACAAAAACAACCACGTTATCATCCAAATTAGCTCCGACAAAATGCCCTATAATTTCATGGGCTTCATCGAATAAATCGGTAGATACCACCGATTTAATGCCTGTGCCACGGTGTACGCCCGAATACCAGGGCATATATTCTTCAAGGGAGTGGAGCACGCTTCTAAATGTGGGCGTACTTGCTCCATTATCAAGAAAAATGTAGCGTTGAGTAGTTCCATCGAGTAATGGGGTAAAGGTATCGATGCCGAGTACATCAGCGCGTAAATCTGCAAGAGTGAGTTTTTTATTACGATTTGAATCCATAAGAAATCTTTATTGGGAATAATATAGAGTATAAGCAGATTTTTTGAGGTTGGCAAAAAGAGAGAGCGAGGCTTACTTAATTTACCCTCTTGGATGAAACGTTCTGTGTACCTCTTTCAAATACTCACGGTCTATATGTGTGTAAATTTCGGTGGTGGCAATATCGGCATGACCCAGCATTTCCTGAACTGCACGTAAATCTGCTCCTCCTTCAAGTAATTGTGTAGCAAACGAGTGACGGAATGTGTGAGGATGCACTTTCTTTTTAATTCCTGCCTTTACGGTGTATTGGCGGACAATATTCCATATTGCCATACGGCTCATGGGTCTTCCGTGGAAATTTAAGAATAACACGTCTCTTCCCCTACCCGACTGTGCCATAGTTGAACGGACATCCTGTTTATATTTTGCAATCCATACCAATGCAGAACTCCCAATTGGGACAAGTCGTTCTTTTGAACCCTTACCTAAGACACGAATAAAACCATCATTCACAAATACATCTGACTGTTTAAGAGTAATAACTTCGGTCACCCGTAAACCACATGCATACATTGTTTCTAAAATTGTACGATCACGTAACCCAAGAGGTTCTGTTGTATTGGTTGAATTAATGATCTGTTCTATCTCTGTATGGTGAAGAACATCGGGTAATGTTCGAGATAATTTCGGTGAATCAACATTTTGTGTTGGATCAAGTTTGGTGATATTTTCACCGACCAAGAATTTATGAAAACCTTTAATCGCTGAAAGATTACGAGCAATACTTTTGGAAGATAAGCCTATATCATAGAGAGTTGCAAGAAAATTTGAAATACGAGCATCTGTTATTGATTCAACTGTTGAGATATCTTTTTCTTCGAGAAATGATAAATATCGTTTTAAATCAAGTTCATACGAAGCATAGGTATTTTCTGATACACTTTTTTCAAAACTTAGAAATCGTAAATACGATTCAAGATGTTTTTGAAAAATTGAACGTTCTAGTTTGGAAGGTATGTTTTTTGTCTGTTTCACTCGCTAAACTTACAAAGAGAAAGGGAGAAACTCAAAGATTGGTAATTGCAAATAAGATGTATTTGGAAATCAAAATTTCCTTCTGTATCTTTAATGTAGATACGGAAGGAAGTATTATGAGAATAAAAATACAAAAATGGGGTAACAGTTTGGCTATGAGAATCCCCAAAGCGTTCGCGTTTCAATCGAATATTAAACAAGATGAGTATGTTAATCTTACACTTGAAAACGATAGAATTATCGTAGAACCGGAAATTGAAAAGACGTATACATTAGAAGAATTAGTAGCAGGAATAAATCATACTAACCTCCATAATGAAGCTGATTTTGGCAAGAAAACCGGAGCAGAAATTTGGTGAAAAAGAAGCACTACATTCCAGATTGCGGAGATATTGTTTGGTTAACCTTTGCACCTCAAGCAGGACACGAACAGGCAGGCAGAAGACCTGCTGTTGTTATCTCACCTATTCTGTACAATGAAAAAACTGATTTAGCTATTTTCTGCCCGATTACAAATCAAGTGAAAGGGTACCCGTTTGAAGTTATCATTCCACCTAACTTAGGAGTTGATGGTGTGATATTATCCGATCAAATAAAAAACCTTGATTGGAAATCAAGAAATGCAGAATTTATTTGCAAATTACCTCATTCTTCTTTCGATGAAGTTATGGGTAAAATTAGGGCTTTATTGAGTTTATAATTCTGCTTGCTACGCACACGGGAGGTGCGTAGCATATAAGCAATCTTAATCTGTTACCTTCTCCCAGCCAATCTTTGTAAGATGATAATACAACAGCGAAGCGGCTAATGCGGCAATAGCAAGAAACAAAATTCCCGTTCCTGTCTCACCGAAAATGAGTTTACCGACACCGAAAAGTGTACTGTAAATTAACACAATCCCTGCCAGCCAATCAATAATTAATTTACCGAAGCCTTCGTCTTGTTTCACATCCGGCATTATTGATGCTACGGGTTTCCACGCGCCCCCGGGGTGAATACGGCGGAAAAATGATTTTAATGTTTCCATTTCGGTTGGCTTTGTCAAGAATGTAACCGTTAGCCAGACTACTGTTGTAAATGCAACAATGAGAAACAACGACTCGGGGAATTGTAGCATTGTAAAAAATTTTACATATGTAAAAGCGAGTATAGGCGCGAGCATAGCTGAGATTTCTGACCAAGCATTAACACGCCACCAATACCATCGTAATATCAGTACTAAACCAAGTCCGGCGCTTGCTTCAATAATAAATGACCAAGCTCCGGAGATTGAATCCATGAATCCCATAATGACTAAGGATATCGCCATTACCGAAATAATGACAATACGAGAAATCATGACATAATGTTTTTCGTCTCCATCTTTTTTTACAAAACGGCGATAGAAATCATTAACAATGTACGATGTTCCCCAATTCAGGTGGGTTGCAATAGTTGACATATATGCGGCGAAGAAAGCCGCAACAAGTAATCCGACCCATCCTGCCGGCAAATAATCTCGCATCGCATAAATGTATCCTATTTTTTTCTCTTCTAAATTGGGATAGAGCACTAACGTTGAAAGCCCGACAAGAATCCAGGGCCAGGGACGTAAACAATAATGCGCTATGGTAAACCAAAGTGTTGCAAGGAGTGAGTGTTTTTCATCCTTAGCCGACATAATTCGTTGAGCTACATACCCACCGCCTCCGGGTTCTGCTCCGGGGTACCAGGATGCCCACCATTGAACACCGACATACGCTAAAAATCCGGCTACTGAAAGCGAAAGAATGGTTCCTACCGACATCCCATCTCCTACGGAAGGGAAAAAGCTAAAAACTGATTCCGGTAACTTTGCTTTTAATCCTTCTATACCCCCTACTTGCGGTAGCACGAAAAAGGTTAACATAGCAGTACCGAACATTGCTACAATAAATTGAAACACATCTGTTACGGCAACACCCCATAAACCGGATATGGCAGAATATCCTGCTGTAATAAGCATAGAAACTGCCACATAGAGAATAACTTGCTCTTTAGGGATACCAAACATCCCTTCAAGGATTGAAGCCATTGCAAGGTTCCCCCATCCCATGATGATACAATTCATAAACAAGCCGAGATATAACGCTCTGAATCCACGAAGGATGGCGGCGGGTTTACCCGAATATCGTAACTCCACAAATTCAACATCGGTTAAGACACCAGCTCTCCTCCATAAACGGGCGAAGAGAAATACTGTCAACATTCCTCCGAAGACGAAATTCCACCAGAGCCAGTTCCCCGCTATACCGTTTTTCGCAACCAGTTCGGTAACTGCTAAGGGAGTATCGGCGGAAAATGTTGTTGCAACCATGGATGTCCCGGCAAGCCACCACGGTAAATTTCTTCCTGAGAGAAAAAAGTCTTTTGTGCTTTTTCCACCGCGTTTAGAATAATAAATTCCAATACCAATGGAAATAATAAAGTAAACGATAACGAGAAGCCAATCAAGTAGAGTCATTTTAGAATTATGATTTTAGATTTTAGATTGATTTCGAATTGAAGACCTATTTTTGGAGTTTTGTTTTGCTGTTTTAATTGATGCTGTAAAAATAGCTGTAAGTTCAGAGGCTTCTTTCATTATTTCAGCCATTCTTTTATGACTGATTAATCCTGCTTCTGTAATCAACTCCATCCAAAACAAGGACTCATCTGCTTCTTCTTCACATATGCTTATTTTTGAGATAAAGTCGGGTATAGATCTAGCCCTACAAGCTGATCTATAATTTGCTCCGACTGAGGTACCAGATCGTAGCAATTGATTTCCCAGCACTCTAGCGTCCTGCGACTTTGGAAGCGATTTAACAAGAGTAATAACCCGCAGAGCAAAATGTCTGGTTCTGTTTTTCATTTCATGTTCAGTCATGTGCTACTACATTATATTTATCTAATTTAGTTTTTCATTGATGCAACAATAACCAATCTACAATATAAATTCTAAAATCTAAATTTTCGAATAAATGAAATACTCACTCCCACAACAATCGTTGCTAAACTACCAATAAGAGTGTGCCAGGTAAATGCAATGTCTGTCCATGTTAAGATGGCAACCATGGTAAGAATACCAACTATAAACCCAATATAGGCATCTGTTTGATTTGTTTTTTTGAAGAAGAGACCAAGGAAGAATGTTCCGAGAAGTCCGCCGTATGTAAACGAGGCGATTTTTAAGCCGAGTTCAACGACAGGGTTTTTGTTATCGGCAAAAAGCAACGCTCCCCCTATTAGCATAATTCCCCAAAGCAAGGTGAAAATACGTGACCAATAGAGCTCTTTTTTTGGGGTTAAGGATTTTCCTCGCTTGGTCATCTTAAATAAATCAAGATACGTGGATGAAGCAAGCGAGCTGATGGATGAAGACAAACTCCCCATTGCAGAAGCAAGAACGCCTGAAATAACAAGCCCGGCTATACCTACCGGAAGATTTTCAACAATAAACTTTGGAAAGATTTCATCGGATGATTTTAAGCCGAGCTCTTGAAACGATACGCCGTTATAAAAGGCAAAGAGACACAACCCAAGGATTAGGAAGAAAGCAAATTGCAATACGATAATAGAGGCATCAAGCATTAATGCTTTCTGACTTTCCCTTTTTGTCTTGCACCCAAGTAATCGTTGGACAAGCAATTGATCAGTTCCATGAGATGCCATAGTAAGAAACGTTCCCCCAAGAATCGCTCCCACCAGTGTATAAGGTGAAGCTAAAAATTTTAGCCAGCTATCACTTCCTGCAAAATTAAAAATCTCAAATTTATTTGTGCCATTAGCGGTTGCATATTGAACAACATCACTCCAGCCATTGGGAAGATGATTAAGAATAATAATCATCGAAGCTGCCGCTCCACTTAAATAAATAAACAGTTGAACAACATCCATTGTAACAACTGCTTTGAGACCACCAATATAAGTATACAGCAGTGTAAATAAGCCGATGATAAGAATACTTGTTGAGTAATCTAATCCGGTGATGATATGAACAGGAATTGCCGTAGCAAAAAGACGTACCCCGGAGGCAAGAACACGCGTAACAATAAAAACACTGGAGGTAAATTTTCTTAACGGAAGCCCAAAGCGTTTACCAAGAAAATCGTAGGCAGTTTCTAAATCACCTTTGTAATAGGCAGGAATAAACAGAGCACTGACAAGAAGTCGCCCAATAAAATAGCCAATTGCAACCTGCAAGAAGTGCATATCGCTTTTATAGGCAAGTCCGGGAACGCTAATAAAGGTAAGGGTACTTGTTTCGCTTGCAACAATTGAAAAGCCGACAGACCACCAGCTTAATTCTTTCCCTCCCAGAAAGTAATCGCGAGTATTTTTCTGATTGCGAGCAATATACGAACCGGCGATGGTAACACCCGCGAGATATACCACTACAATGATGTAGTCAATCGCTGAAAAACCCACTACGGCACCATCTCACAAGGGATGTATTGTCCGTAAGAAGGTTGACTAATTGTTGAGTGCGTCGGCAATAGTCTTATGGATTGAAAACATTCGGTCGAGCTGAGTGATTTTCATAAGATCTTGAACATGTTTGTGGACATGGACAAGATGCACAGAGCCGCCATGCTGTCGCATGGTACGATCAGCAATGAGCAGGGCGCTTAATCCGCTACTATCACAAAACTCTACTTTGGTTAAGTCAACAATTAACTTTTGAGCAGTTTTTGGTTTGCAAAGGACTAAAAATTCCGCTTTCAATTCTGAAGCCATTGAGGCATCTAATTTTTTTTCGAGAATCTTGAGAACTGTTGAGTGACCGTCTTTTTCTACTGTAAAATTCATATTATTATTAATAATTAAAACATTGATAAACATGCCGCAAATTTATCATACATCACTTGCGGGGTTGCCGGCAATGTAAGATTTAACTGGACATTAAAAAATGCATCTGTCGTGGAACCTGAACCAAAACCTACACGGGCTTTTGCTTTTGAAGCCTTACAAATATACGCAGTGTGAAGAACGAAATCAAGATTTAAATCCATTGCAACATCATATTCGCGTGAATTAATTCGTTGGAGCAAAGCCTGTGAAGGGAGAAAGAATTTATTAATATCCGTCGGATTCATTCGAATCACTTCACACTTGGCGAACTCAATAAGCGATGTTGCACGGGTTCCGTTATTCAATACGGTTAAATTTAGATGATTTAACCTTGCCTTAAACGCCCGGAGGGCGTTACTTGCAATTACCGCCTCTTCATACCCAAGAGGTAATACAATAAGCACATTCTTTGCGCCGGAAAAAAATTTTGTCAATTCCTGAGGTTCATCTTTTTCCTTCCGGAATTGCATTTTGGCGTACTGAAGTCCTAAATAGGCTTTAAATTGTTCAAACATAGTTATTGTATTTCTTTCTTAAATCGCTCTTCATCCCATATTTCTATATTTAATTTCCGGGCTTTATCTAATTTAGAACCTGCTTCTTCCCCTGCTATTACCACGCTAACATTTTTTGAGACACCGGAAGCTACTTTCCCGCCTAATTGCTCAATAATATCTTTTGCCTGATCTCGTGTATACGAAGCTAACGTTCCGGTAAGCACAAATGATTTTCCGCTTAATTTTCCTGTTGCTTTTTGCTTATCAGATGAGAATTGAAGACCTGAGTTCTGCAATCGTTTAATAACTTCTTTATGATGGTCATCAGAAAAGAATTTTACAATACTTTCTGCTATGCGTGGGCCTATCTCATGAACATCTTGCAAATCTTCAAGCGATTTGCTTCCCAATTCTTCAATGCTGGAGAAATTATCTGCAAGAACTTGAGCTACTCCCACTCCTACATGACGAATTCCTAACGAGTATAATACACGATGAAAAGGTTTTTTCTTGCTTTGCTCTATACCATCGAGTAAATTTTGTACACTTTTTTCACCCCACCTGTCAAGTTGAATTAACTGTTCTCTTTGGGTGTGAATATCATACAAATCTGCAACGGTTTTTACAAACCCGTTGGCAACTAACCTATCAACGACTGCTTCACCAAGTCCCTCGATATCCATTGCCCCTCGCATCGCCCAATGTTCGATACGCCCGCGAATTTGTTGGGGGCACTCATAGTTCTCACAAAAATAATTAGCTTCCCCTTCCAGACGGATTAACGGGGAATTACATTCCGGACACAGTTTAGGGAACTTAAATTTTTTTGATGTCGACGAACGTTTTTCAAGAACGACACCCGAAACTTTTGGAATGACATCTCCTCCTTTTTCGACTATTACAGTATCGCCGACTCGAATATCTAACTCTTGAATATAATCATCGTTATAAAGTGAGGCACGACTAACTGTTGAACCGCCCACAAAAACAGGTTCAAGTTCTGCAACAGGTGTTACAGTACCGACACGACCAACTTGTAACGTAATAGCATTTAATTTCGTTTCAGCCTTGCGTGAGGCAAATTTACTTGCAATTGCCCAGCGTGGGCTTTTTGCAATGGCTCCAAGACGTTCTTGTTGTGCTAGAGAATTAACTTTTATCACTACTCCATCAATATCAAATGGGAGTGTATCGCGTACAACTTCCATTTTTTTCCAAAATTCAATAACTTCATCAATCGAATTACACAACGTTACCGATTTATCAATAGGAAAGCCTGCTTTTTCAAGTAATGCCATATTATCGAAATGGCTTTTTAGGACGCCTGTTTCTGTCCTGAGAAAATAGGCAAAGAAGCGCATTTTGCGTTGTGCAACAATCTTTGGATCCTGAAGTTTAAGCGTTCCTGCTGTGGAATTTCTCGGATTAATGAATGCCTTCTCCCCCGCTTGTATTCGCTCATCATTCATCTTTTCAAAATCTTTTTTCTCCATAAGAACTTCGCCGCGTACTTCGCAGTTTAATAGATTTTTTCCAGATGTTACTAAACGCAACGGTATTGAACGGATAGTTTTCACATTGTTGGTGATATCATCACCCTGTGTGCCGTCTCCTCTGGTAACTCCCCGGACTAAAATTCCATTCTCATATCTAAGACTTAATGACACTCCATCAAATTTTAACTCGCAAACATATTGATACAATTCATCACCTATAAGCGAGCTAACACGACGATCAAAATCACGCAATTCTCCCTCAGAGTAGGCATTCGCCAAACTCAACATAGGAACATCATGTTGAACAGTTTGAAATTCTTTGGTTGGTTCACCACCTACACGTAACGTAGGCGAATCGGGAGTAAGAAGTTCAGGATACTCAATTTCAAGCGATTGCAATTCACGCATTAAGCCATCATATTGCTCATCACTAATCTCCGGCTCTGCCTTGACATAATATAAATAATCATGCCTGCGTAACTCGTTACGTAGTTTTTCAGCACGGGATATTATTTTTTTATCTGCTTTCATAACTAAAAATGTGTTACTTGCTCCCAGCCGTTTTTAGTAAACGCTCAATGGTAGTAGGAGAAATTGTCACATTCCACAAAGGTTTTTTTATCTGGCTCAACGTACCGATGCGTTTACCATTAAAAGTAAGAATGATACCACGTGCGTTATCAAGTGAGAGTTCGAAATATTGTTTTCCTTCACATCTTATTCTTCCCATGGGGGCAAGCGTATATTCTTTTATTTCAGAACCATCAATGACAATTCGCACCCATGTACTTTCAACAGCCGCACCTTCCAGAAGAAGGGTATCGGTTACAACAACGCTATCGTTACTCCCTGCCAAAAATGCGGAAGAAGATGTATCAACCGACTTTGTTTCCCATTGTTTTATGACATCCGAAAATTTTACTTCCTGCGTGTTTGAAGCCACTTTATCTTTTTGC
>ORJL010590619.1_pt1 | contig 13737 bp, 13 predicted proteins | sample 1779941 | NCBI WGS metagenome assembly ORJL01 (sample SAMEA104232317, study PRJEB22302) | groundwater metagenome | biome: forest; feature: aquifer; material: groundwater | place: USA | collected 2011-08-07 | depth 5.8 m
CCTCGGTAGGCCGGTTGCAGGTGCACCGGCACGGGATAATGCACCAGGGTGCCAATGTCGCGTGACTTCAGGAAAGCCTGGAGCTCATCGCGACGGCGCGAACGGACCACGTACAGGTGATACACATGCGTGGTTCCCGGCCGACACTTGGGCGTGATCAGGCCGCTACCCGCCAGCCCCTGATCGTACATTCGGGCCCGGCTGGCGCGCTCGGAATTTTCGGAGTCCAGGTGGCGGAGCTTGACCCGCAGGATTGCAGCCTGCACTTCATCCAGCCGGGAGTTCAGTCCGGCCAGATGGCTCACGTATCGTTCCACCCAGCCGTATTCCCGCAGGCGGCGTGCGCGCTCCGACAGAGCGGCATCATCCGTCACGATCATGCCGCCATCGCCTATCGCACCCAGGTTCTTCGTCGGATAAAAGCTGAAGCAGCCCAGGTCGCCCCATGATCCGACCCGCCTGCCATTGTAGGTGGCTCCGTGCGCCTGGGCGCAGTCTTCGATCACCCGGAGCTCATGCCGCCGCGCAATTTCCAGGACGGGAGACAGGTCGGCCGGCAAACCGTACAGGTGCACGGGGATAATGGCTTTCGTCTTCGGACCGATGACGGCTTCCAACTTCTCCGGCTCCATCGTGTAGTAATCCGCCTCAATGTCCACCAGCACCGGAGCGGCACCGCAGAGCTCGATTGCAGCCACGGTCCCCACCGCCGTGTGCGAAACCGTGACCACCTCGTCCCCGGGTCCGATCCCGCACGCGCCTAGGGCGATGTGCAGCGCCTCCGTGCCGCTTCCCACCCCGATGGCATGCCTGACGCCCAGGTACGACGCGAACTCCGCTTCGAAACCTGCCACCTCCTCCCCGAGGATGTACCTGCCACGCTCCAGGACCCGCTGGATCGCCGCATTGATTTCCGCGCGATGGGTAAGGTACTGGGCCAGAGGATTGGCGCACGGAATCATCCCGGAATCCTCACCACATAGGCGGCGAGATCACGGAAACCGATCGTTTCCCACCGGTCAGTCCTGATCCCAGAAAAACCCTGAACTGCCACGCCGCTCCTGTCATTTTCGAAATTCGAAGCTCTCGACCTGAGCCCTTCGGCAGTGAGCTCAGGGCCGAACTGCTCGAGCCGAAGGTTTCGAAATTACGCTGTCCTTGGCGCCTTGGCGGTGGCAAATTCGGACTGGGGCTAGCTCCGTAACGCTTCGGCCTCCGTACGACTCAAGTACTCCAGAATTTCCTGTTCACGTCGCTGCAGTTCGAGCAGAATTGGTTCAGACATCAACCGGTACTCTTCTTGGCTATGCACCTTACGGGCAGCAACCAGAACTTGCTGCAAATTCTCCACGGCCTTCTGGGCTACCTTGAGCTGCTGGTCATTCTCAATCATGAGACGACAACCTCCACAATACCCCTCGGCTTGAAATCCCGGCCGACTTGGTAGGTATCCAACCACAGATGTAGCACCGCTTCATCTATAGAGGCCCTGGTCCAAAACACATCGGCAGCGAAACGCAGCCGCGCTTGGGCATGGTCAAATACAATTTGGCAATGGGCAGGCAACGCTCCGACGGCAAAATCCGGGGCCATCACGAGCAACATATCCAGATCGTTCGGCACCTCTTTGCTGGTGACAAAGCTTCCCCAGAGAAACACGCGGAAAAGCTTTCCCGTTGATTTCGCTAGGGCCAAGAGGCCGCGCAACTGTTCCCCCAACCATTGACGGCGTGCTGAGGTGATGGCGAATCGCAAGAAAACCTCCTCTTCCGTCGCTGGGTGGATCCCTCTTGGTAAGTTACCATCGCCGTCAAACTCTGGCAGCATGACCCGCGCCGTTCCCGCACCAGTCTCTGACTCGTGCCTGCAATTTCACCTTGTTTCCACGATTCTGATTCCTCTGAGTGCTGCAAGGTATCACCTCAGCACCTGAACCTTGGGCACGTACACGATCCACTTCCCGCCGGCGGCCATGAACGCCTGCTCCTTGGCCAGGATCTCCTCCGCGTGGTTCCAGCCGAACAGCACCGCGTAGTCCGGGTAGTTAGCCGTGAACTCCTCGTACGGTCTGATGGGGATGTGTGCGCCCGGGCTGAATTTGCCCTGCTTGATGGGGGTCGTGTCGCTGATGAACTCGACCAGGTCGGGCGTGATTCCGCAGTAGTTGATGACCGTGGTGCTCTTCGAGGTGGCGGCGTAGCCAACGACCCGCTTCCCCTGCCCCCGTACCTCGCGGAGCAGCCGCATCAGCTCGTCCCGGGAGCGCTCCACGCTCTCCCGGAACCGGTCATAGGTCTCACAGCGGTCCAGGCCCAGCGCCGCCTCCCGCGCCAGCCATTCCGACACGCGCGGGGAAACCGGGTGGGCGCCGGAGTGTCCAAAGACGTACCTCATCGAACCGCCGTGGACGGGCTGGGGCTGCACGTCCACCAGCTCCAGACCATGCTGCCCGAAGAGCCGGCCCACCGACCCCAGGGAAAAGTAAAAAGCGTGCTCGTCGTAGATCTGGTCGTACGCAGTCTTCTCCAGGATGTCGCCCAGGTACGGGTCCTCGAAGATGAGGACTCCCCGTGGTTTCAGCAGCCGTTTGACCCCGGCGGCCACTGAGTGCAGATCCGGGATGTGACACATCACGTTCGCCCCCAGGAAGGCATCCACCCGACCGTGCTCCCGGAGGATGCGTTCCGCCAGGGCTTCATCGAAGAATGCGGACAGCGTCTGAATGCCCCGCTCCCGGGCCACCTGGGCCACGTTGGCGGATGGCTCGATGCCGAGGTGCCGGATCCCCGCCTTGGCAAAGTGGCGCAGCAGGATGCCGTCATTGCTCCCGATCTCGACCACGAAGGCATCCCGCCCCCCCGCATGCGTGGCCATGACCTCGCGCGCGAATGCCTCGAAATGCCTGGGCATCCGCACCGATGTCGAGGAGAAGAAGGCATAGTTCTGGTGGAACATTCGCTCCCTCGGCACGAGTTCCGTCAACTGCACCATCCGGCACCGGGAGCAGAATGCTACCTTCAACTCGTAGAAGTACTCCCGGCTGAACTCCTCGGCGGCGAGAAACCCATTTCCAATGGGCATCCGGCCAAAGGACATGAACGGGTCAACAACGCTTCCACAGATCAGACAATTCCTCATCCTCTCCACTTTCCCTTTTCATTCACCTGCTGCTGTGAAGAAATAGACGCGAAGCCGACTTCCAAATATGCCCTAGAAATCGTAGGCGTGGTCGGCCACGCTCGTGCTTGATCCGGCGAATAATTTCATTTATTCGCGCAATCTCACATGTCTCCAGAAACTGTAGAATGTTTTCAGGGGGAGCCAAATTCATCTTGATAAACTCACTGGCGCTCAAACCCTTCGAATAGAGAATCCCCAGCCCGTGATTGATCGGCAAGGAAAACAATTGCAAATCCAACGCCGACTCATTCATGAAGTCCTGAATGGCTGTCAGGATCCCGTTTCTCGGTCCGCCCTCCTCCTTACTGTTCGCAAACGGATAATTTATCATGCCGGCCTCGAGCCCTGCCTGCCATGGGCTCATTCCGCTTCTCGCATGCTCATGTCGCTCTCTTTCTGGGATGCCCTCTGGATCATAGTACATATCCCTCCTGGCATATGGCCAGCATGTGTTCTTCACGAAAACGATCGGGAAACCGGTGTTCGTTCTTTTCGCCAAGCCGTCTATTGCCGACACATCGTTGCGGGCCGTATAGTAATTTATGTCACCCTCAAGAAAGACTGCGTCAACGGGTGAGCAAATCTTTGGGATCGCTGTCTCACTCTTCTCCATCAGCAGGGTTAGCTTAGGGCTCCGAGAAGCGAGACGTCGGAGGGAAACACTTTCAACTGGCTCCACCGCAGCAACATTACCCCCGACACTTTCACAGTACTGCACGAGGAGTTCCGTCAGCGCGCCGTCGTGGGCCCCAATCTCCAGGAGGTCTCTGGCCCGCACATGACACAATAGGGGCCTGATCACATCGATCCAAAACAGGCTGAAGCCAGTCCTGCCGTCCAGATAACCTAGGAACTTTAGTTCCTCGTCCGTGCGTCTTCTGAATGCTGGCGAGAGATACATAAACTGGGATCCCCCTTTCGATGTCTGTAAGCCGTGGGCGGAGGTCATCTTGCGAGGAGATCGGACAGCATCAATCTACTTTTCGGAAATACGGGAACCGCTCCAGGTAGATGAATTGCTTCCACGAAGGCTCTACCACAAACTCGCCAAGTTCCTTGACTTGCGCCCTGAGCTTCCTTACATGATCCTCGTGCCGGAACTGATGCGCAGCCTGCTTCCATAATCTCCGGCTGTAGTCAGCACACCATTCCGAAATCTCCTTGTCAGTAAAAGGGGGACAGAAATGAAACCGAACGCTGTCCATAACGCAGAAATGGAAGAAGGCGACCAGCTTCGCAGCTTTAATCTGCGGCTCGCTTATACGTGCCAACCGATGGATACCCTTAAGAACCTCCGCGTACTCGAGAAGAAGAGAGGTGTGCTCCCCATCCCAGGCACCAATCTCCAAGGGCTGCCGCGCCCCGCAATGCTCGAGGAGCGGACGGACGATGTCGATCCAGAACAGGCTGAAGCCCGTCTTGGGGTTGACCGACCGCAGGAACTCCAGTTCTCCCGGATCCCGGGGACTGAACGCAGGTGACAGGTACACCGATTCCCGCCTCACCGACCCGCCAGGCCGAGGGACTGTTCGGTCATCACGTCACCGGCCCCCACGGCGTCTCGAAGGAACGGGAACTGCCGGAGATTCACGTACTGCGTCCACTCCGGGTCGAGGATGAAGCGGCTCAGCTCTTCCGCCTGCTCCCGGAGCCTGCGCACGTGCTCTGCGTCCGCGAACTGAGCCGCAGCTTCTTTCCACAACCGGGCGTTCAGATCGGCATTCCACTCCGAAATCTGAACGTCTGTGAACTTCGGGCAGAAATGGTACCGCGCGCTCTCCATGACGCAGAAGAAGAAGTAGGCCGCCAGCTTTGCGCGCACGACCTGTTCCGAAGTGAGTCGCGGGAGATGGCCGATCTGCCGCAGGCACGCTTCATAGGCGTCGGGAGTCTCCGGCTCGCTGGTGAAGCCTAGACCGTCGTATCCGCTTTCCCCGCCCAGCACACAGGGAATACCTAGGCCGGCGTACTCCAGCCCCGCCGTCCCCACGCACGTGAGGATGGCCTGAGCCAGGTAGCCCACCGACCGGCCATTGAAGTCCGCATTGCTGGGCAAGAAGCGGATGTGGGGCTCCTGCACCGTCGCGAAACTTTCGCGCAAGTCCACATCCCGGGTGATGTAATATGACGCAGCCGGGTGCTCCTTGAAGATCCAGTTCACGGAGCACACCTCCCGGGCGATCTCCAGGGTCCGCCGGAACCACATGTAGTAGTCCTGAAAGAGCATTGGTTTGGCGAAGTGCGAGTGGGGGTAATCATTGAATATATGGAGCATGACGAAGACCAGAGGCTTCGTAGCATCCAGCCCGTAGACCGCGCAGAATGTGCCCGAATCGGTGAAGGTCCGCTTCCGGGTATCGAAGGCCAATTCCACCGCCAGGTGCTCCACCCGCTGGTTGAACCGGCGCTCGAGGTACTCCTCGGCCAGGCGGAGAATCGTTCCGTCATCCTTCTCCAGCATCATCGTGAAGTATCGCGGTTCAGGTTTGAGCGCGTAGTTTCCCACATCCCCCAAGCCTTGATACTTCTTCAGGAGGATCTGATGGGAGCCGATACGATTCACCACCTCGATGCCGGCCTTGAGCAAATACCGGCCGAACACGGCTGACTGCAATCCGACGGTATGAGCAAAGACCGCCGCCTGGAGGTTGTACCTCTGGATAACATGCCGGATGAACGACCGAAGGAAGTAGAAGCGTTGAAGGACGACGAATGTTCGAAAGTCTATGGCGCTGACCGTGGCATACCCTTCGGCGAGGACACCATCGTACAACACGTCCCCGAAGCGGATGCCGTCAATGCGCAGATTCAGCAGGTCTCGCGGATTTCGCATGGTCCGATACATCCACGCGGCCTGGAGCACGGCAAACAGTCGCGTCCAGAGCCATCGCATGCTTCGGAGGTAGAGGAACCTAGACCCTGGATATGAGTCCAGTATCCGGGTGCTGACGCTGCTCTTGGACCCGCTCGTGACGAAAAGTGGCCTCAGACCTTTCGCTCTTGCCACGATGGCGGCGAAGGACGCATCACTCAGGAATAGGACCGGATGCCCCTCGACGCGAACGAAGACATATCCTGAGGTTGTTTTGCCGGCTGCACGACACTCCCCATTCCAGAACGCCCGGTTCCGCTCCACAAAAGCAGTTTGTTCGGCGCTCAGCGGCACCGGAAAGATCCGGTTGCGAATGTGCCGGAAAGCCCGTCGCCCCCAACGCAACGCATTCCAGAAGGACATAAATAGAAGCCTCGTTACCCTTTCCTCAAGTCCGCCAGCCCAAGCCCCAACCCGCATACCCTTCCATCGGGCCTTCGTTGTTCAGACCCGCCGAAATTGAAGACTAGCGGAGTCACGACCTATTTTCCCGTTGCCTTTTCCGCCACGCAGATGTAGTTCCCCTTCTTGAATTCCCGATCCCTCTCCTCCTCCGCAAAGGGCAACACCACCACCGGCGTGGCTAACTCGTACACGATCTTCCATCCGTGTCGTGCCACCTGACTTCGCGCTTGCGAAATCGTTGAATACAGGTACAGGTGGTCCTCCTGAGCGATATTGATGGCCATGGTCAAGAACATTTTGCCCTGGAGATGCAGAACCTTGCGCAAGCGGGCCAGCGCGGCTTCCGGGTCTTCCAGGTGTTCCAGGATTTCGCACAGAATCACCTTCCCGAACGAATCCTTATACTTCTCCAGGTCGTCGCCCCTTTCCAGCGGGAATTCCTCGCACCTGAGACACGCCGCGGAATACCCAAAGAACGAAAGGAGATCCGCAGCGTATTGGATGGACTCGCCCGATGTGTCAAACGCGACGACCTCCCACTCCTTGAGGTGATCGTACGCCAGCTTGATCTCGTATCCCGTGCCGACCCCGACTGCCAGCAGGCGCCTCGGTCCCTCCGTGGCGCTTCCTAGAAACTGCACGAGCTGCTGCAAGATCTCGAATCGATGGTGTGTCGTTACGAATGAGAGCAGAAGAGACGCGTTGTACCTCTCACGGTCAATCGGTCGGACGTCTGCGTAGCACGAGGCCGGATAGTTTCCTGTCTCTTCAAACTGCCGCTGTAATCCGATCAGTTCCCTGCTGCGCTCTGCATAGAGCCTGAGGGGATCCTCGCCATCCCGGTGATCCAGGAACCTCAGGATCTCTTCAGCGTATGGCACAACCGCGTCACCCTTCATGGCCTTCAAGGCCTGCAGGGACAGGAAGATGGTTGGATCCTGTTTCCTGTAGTAATCAAAGAGGTCCGCGTACGTGAACACGATATCCCCGCAGTCCGGACAACTCATGAGCCGAGACGCGAAGTTCCGCCGGCAAATGACCAAATCCCAATGGCCAATGACCAATGGGTTATGTAAGGCAAACCGATTAGGACCATCGTGAATCCTGTCATTCCCCTCATTGGAAATTGGTCATTGGTCATTTGCTTCATTGGGCCTTGTCACCGGTCAGGTCGATTCGATCACCACGTGGTCGGGCCTTGGATATAGTCGGTCGAACCTCCAGGAAAAACGGCTTGTCCGTTCGTCATGTTCGAAGCTCGAGCGCTTCCAGAAGTCCAAACACGGCTTGTTTTTAGCCGTCGGGATGTATTGGGCGTGCAGTTCTTTCACGCCGACGGATTCCGCGTATTGGACTGCGGCGAAGAGCATCGTCTCTTCAACACCCCGGCCCATGACCCTGCAAGACAGAACGAAATCAGCGATGGTTCCCATGCGACCCTGGATCTCCAGGCTGAGGATGCCGGTCAAGCCAGAGTCACCGAACTTATCCGAGACCCGGTACGTCCAGACCCGTCTATCGGAGGCCTGTGCCCACGACAGCAACTCGACCTCGGTAAGGCGCCTCGTCGTGAGGTTCATCTGATTCGTCTTGTTGAGGAGCTGAGCTGTCCTTTGCAGGTTCGCCTCAGTCAGAGATTCGACCTTGACCCGGATGTCGAGGGTCCTCAACCACTCCTCGACACAGACGCCCTGGACCCTGGCCTCTCGCCGCCTCCGCTCAGAGGCGTACATCTCGGCCCTCGACGCATCCTCCTGGCTCAGCACGGGTGCATCGAAGCACCGTAGGCCCAGCAGCGTCTTGGTGTAGAGCATGGCATCCTCGGGCCACTCGGGGACGAGGACACCCATGAGGCTTTCTCTGACCCGCGCCCGCTCCACCGGGTCATCGTCAATGAAAACCACCGATTCCAGGCCGAGGTTTAATTCCACCACCAGATCCGCAATGTTCTTCGCCTTGTCCTCCCAGTTGATCCGCCAGCCGACAAAATCCTTGAGTCGCAGAAGCATCTCCGGATGCTTCTCTAGGGCCCCCAACGCCACCCCCTCTTCGTTCTTGCTGGCGATGGCCAACAGGATCCCGCGTCGGGTCAGCGCCTTGAGTGATTTCTGGAAGTCCAGGTAGGCCTCGCCGATATGATCGTGACCCCCCAGGCGCAGATTCTCCCACCCCAGTTCGCCGACGATTCCTCCCCACAGCGTGTTGTCCAGGTCGAGGACGATCAGCTTCTTGCTCGCGCCCCGAACGCCCTGCAGCGCCGACTTGATGTCCTTCACGGCCTCTTTGAACACGTCAATGCCGAAAGGAATCTTCGCCGTGTACCAGAGCTTCGGCTCGAATGCCCAGGGGCCCACGGCCTCAATCCACTTGTGGGCGTCGAGCACGTAGACATTCGAGCCCTGGTAGAGGCGTTCGGAAAGGCGGAGGTTCATTCGCATCAGGGTATCCCGCACGCCCAAGCCGGCCTTCATATCCAGCGGGCCGAATCCCCTGTGGTTTGACGGCGACGTCCAGGAAGGGACAAGGATGGAGCCGGCCCGCTCGCAGGCGCCGAGCACCGCCGCAGCGAACTCGTCCACTTCCCTCATAACGGCTTCGAGATCAACCTGTTCATACTGGAGGAGCCGCCCGAAGGACTGAACCACTCCTTCGGGTCGGGTCCAGACGACGAGGACCTCCGGTTTCGGCTCCCAGAAAGCCAGGTTCCCCGGCATCAGGCTGGCAATGACCTGCCCATAGGGAGCAACCACCGGCTCGAGAATGGGTGGTTCGGCGTCGTTCTGGAGGAGGCCCGCCAGATTGGCAACGTTGAAATCCGAGATGAGGACCACCTTCAGCGGCTGTGGACTCATTTCGCTTTCTGCTTCTCGGCCAGGAGCGAGCCGATGTGGCCAGCCAGAGTGCGAATGTCTCTCAGCGTCGCGTCCGCATTGGAGAAAACCCGCTCGTCGAACAGCGTAATGACGGCTCCAAACCTGCCCTCCACCTGCCGTTCCACGGCGAGAAGAAGATTCACCAACCCCAGGGAATCCAAGCGGCTCGAATCTCCTCGCAGCGCAGCGTCCGGGAGCTTCAGCACCCGCTTCCCTGGAGGCAAGAGCGGGTTCACCTCGTCAACTGCATTGTAGATGGCGTCCAGAACCTGCTGATCGTCCGACATCGTCCCTTCTCTTCGATCCCGTTTTGGATGGGTTACTTCCTGTCAGAAGGGGCTATGCCCCACTCGCCCCCACAACCTCGCCGGCATCGGTAGAGGCCCTGTATTCGCTCCGCAAGAGCCCCAGGCGATATACATCGATGCATCGGCCGTGTTTGTACACGTGCTCTCGCGAGCAGCCCTCGTCTTGAAATCCAAAGCGCCGCTTCATGAACACCCCCCAGTCCCGCAAGGACTCGAGATAGCCGACGTGGACCTTGTGGAGGTTCAAGGTATAGAAGGCATGCTCGATGACCAGCTTGAGGGCCTCTTGGGCGTACACGAGCTGACGGTACTTGGCCTCGCCAATGACCATGGCGATTTCTGCATTCCTGTTGATCCAGTCCATGGACTGCAGGCTGATGACTCCGACGATTCTCTCTTCGCCGTCGGGCAGAATACCGAGTTGGATCTTGGTGCTGTCCCCCTCGAGGCCCCGGAGAAACTCCATCTGCATTTCCCGGGTATTTGGGAAATAGTGCTTTTGCAGGTGGTACGTTGTTTCCTCATCGTTGAACCAGGCATACCAGTCGCTGTTCGACACATCATCATCACCCAGGACCTTCAGGACCAGGTGTTGTCCCCTGATAAAGACGTCGTTGCCGTTCGGTGCCATCCGTCAATCCTCTCGACGCCGAAATCCCATCGCCTGGCTCGGCTCCCATGCCCGAGACGCACCCGCCCCAACGGGACTCTGCCTCAGGAACGGGAACTGCCGGAAGTCCACGTACTGTGTCCAGTCTCGATCGAGAACGAAGCGACCCAACTCCTCCACTTGGTTTCTCATCCGCTCCACATGGGCCGGGTCCCGGAAATGGGCCGCCGCCTCCTTCCAAAGGCGGGCGGTTAGCGATGCGTTCCACTCCGAAATCTCAACATTGGTGAACTTCGGGCAGAAATGGTATCGGGCGCTTTCCATGACGCAAAAGCAGAAGTAGGCAGCCAGCTTCGCGCGCACAACCTGCTCCGGCGTCAGCCGGGGGAATTTCTCGACATGCCGAAGACACTCCTCATATGCCTCGGGCGTCTCCGGCTCGATGGTGAATCCCAACCCGCTGTACTCACTTTCTCCGCCCAGGAGGCAAGGAATGCCACATGTCGCATACTCAACCCCGGCCGTCCCCACGCAGGTGATGATAGCGTGCGCCAAGTGCGGGATCGAACGTGCGTTGAAGTCCGCCCCCGCCGGAAGGAAGCACACGTGCTCGGCCTTTAACCCTGCGAAAATCTTGTGGAGGTCCACATCCTTCGTCCGATAGTACGAGGCCGCGGGATGCTCCTTGAACACCCAGTTGACGTGGGGGATCTTCAGTGCGAGGTCCAGCGTCCGCCGGAACCACCAGTAGTAGTCCTGGAAGAGCATCGGCTTGGCGAAGTGAGAGTGGGGATAGTCGTTGAAGATGTGTAGCATCACGAAGGCAATTGGCCGATCCAGCCTTAACCCGAAGGCCCGGCAAAAAGCCGCCCGGTCGGTGTACACTGCTTTGGCCGCGTTGAAGGCCAGAGTCACCGTCGGATGCTCGACCCGTTGATTGAACCGTCGCTCCAGGTATTCCTCGGCCCGCCGGCGGATCGTTCCATCGTCGCCCTCCAGCATCAGCCGGAAGTAGCCAGGCTCAGGCTTGACCGGGTAAATCCCAACGTCCTGCAGCCCCCGATAACGCCTCACCAAGACTTGATGGGACCCGACCCGCCAGAATACCTCGATCCCCCGGGACAACAGGTACCGGCTCAGTGTGGCGCCCTGGAGGCCGATGAGGTGAGCGAACACCGATGTCTGTATATCGTAGTGGCGGAGAAGGTGTATGAGGAATCCTCGGAGGAAGTAAAACCGCCTCAGGACATCCCACACCCGGCTGTCCACCCGGTCCAATGTCGCGTACCCGCCCACCAGCACCGCATCGTAGATGACATCGCCGAACTTGATCCCATCCTCGTGGAAGGCGAGAACATCGGCAGGCGAACGCAGCCGTGCATACGCCCGGGCGGCTTGCAAGCAGGCCTTGACCTGCTGCCACGGATGCTGCCAGCCGTTCAGAGACACGAAGGTGGCCTCCGGATAGGACGCAAGCAATTGAGCCCCTGCACTTCCCGGCGGCTCGCCGGTCAGGAAGAGAAGCTTCAGGGATCTCGCGCACGCCACAATTGAGGAAAAAGAGGCATCGCTGAGCTTGATGACCGGGTGGCCTCCCACAGGCGCCAGCACATAACCGTCCCGGCGGCCAACCCGACGTTCCCCTGTCAGCTCCCCCCAGAATGCCGCGTTGTTCTTGCAGAACTCACGTTCTTCCATGGAGAGGGGGACGGGGGCAAACCCGCGGTAAAGACGTCGGGCTAAAGTCTGAAGCAATTGCCAGAACTTCCAGAAGACGTAGCGCAGAGTGGTCATGGCCGCTCTTCCGTACGTCTCGCTTCAGCCGGATTGGCCCTGTGGAACCGCTGAAGGAACTCGTCGCGCAGCAGGCCGTATTCCACAATATCCACATACCGACCCAATTTGAATGCCGCTTGCCTTCTCCGCCCCTCTTCCACCATGCCCAGGTACTGGGCGATCCGACGAAAACCAGCATTATCCTCAAATGTCCCCGCTGAAATGCGCCGCAGATTCAAGGTCACGAACCCGTGGTCGCAGATCAGCCGTGCCGCCTCCCTACCGTATCCCTTACCCCAGGCAGTCTTGTCCCCGACGATAATCGTCAACGCCGCCGAGCGACTGATGTAGTCGATGTTATCCAGGGAAATATTCCCAATGTGTGCCGCGTCTTCCCTCCGAACGATCGCCAGGACCAGCCGGCGATCCGTTCCCTGGCTCTCCCGGATGTATGCCAGAGCTTGCTCCTGTGAGTAGGGGAACACGTGGTGGCTGTTCCCCCGGCATACCTCCTCATCGTTGAACCACGATGGGTAGGGTCCCTGCGCGTCTGATTCACGAAGGTCACGGAGATAGATCTTTTCACCCGAGAGAAACGGGACGTCAGGCATCATTTCCCCCTCAGGCTCATCACGGCACGCTCAGCCCATAGCTCCCGCTAGCTCGCTACAAACCCGCAGGGTTACCAGCGCCGTTTCCCCGTTCGACCGGACGCGCCCACCGGTCCGAACGGCCCGAACTATCTCGTCAAGAGCCAGCCGCATAGCGGTCGGGCCACCCCGTCGCTGGATCGTCGGGCGCTCCTGCAACTCCCCCGCTTGGTCCGGTCCCGAGGCGCTCTCTCGTGGGAACCATTCGAGCCGCCGACCGAAGTTCGCCAAGGTGACCCGCCCCTTTGTGCCGAACAGGTCCATCTCGAAAAGAGAATAATGCCGAGAGTCAACCCCGATCAGGTGGACGGGGACGCCGCCCATCAAGACGAACGCATCTACCGTCGGGTCACCAGGAGTGAAGTCGAATATCCTTCCTTCCACCTGGACCTTCTCAGGGGCACCAAGCCAATCCAGAAGCAGGTCCACGGCATGGGAGCCGTTATGAAGGACGCCTCTGCCGTAGTAGACGACCACCTTCTGCAGATCCCCCAGCTTGCCTTCCTGCAGAGCCTGCTTGAGCTGCCCCACGAGATGATCCCAGCGCCTCTGATAATTAACCGCGAGGACGATCCCACGCTGTTGGCAGGCTTCAACCAGACGCTCCGCTCTTGCGACAACGGTCCCCAGGGGTTTCTCGCACCAGACTGCCCTGAGCCCACGCGACTCCAGACACTCCTGGAGCACGTCGAGGTGGGTTTCATCCGGCGTACAGATGCTCACGATATCCGGGGATTCTGTCTCCATCAGGGCTCGAACACTGTCGTATACGCCCGGCACCTGCCAGCGCGCAGCGAAGTCCCGCGCCCGGCCTGGAACTAGATCGGTCACAGCCACGAGACGAGTCGCCGGCTCAAGCCAATAGGCCTTCGCGTGCGACCGGACGGCCCGGTCCCTTTTGGGCGCATCGTAAAGCCCCGCAATGAACCCGCAGCCGATGATCGCCGCCCGCAGCACCTCTTTGCCACTCGCCCTTGGAGCACCCTTCCGCATGCTTGTTACCCGATCCGACAGGACATTGCGCCGGCATGACATCTCTAATCAATTCGAATTTCGAAATTCG
>ORJL010428963.1_pt1 | contig 13720 bp, 10 predicted proteins | sample 1779941 | NCBI WGS metagenome assembly ORJL01 (sample SAMEA104232317, study PRJEB22302) | groundwater metagenome | biome: forest; feature: aquifer; material: groundwater | place: USA | collected 2011-08-07 | depth 5.8 m
GGGCCGCGGAGGACGCAATCGGCCTCGCGGGCGCGGAGGGTCTCCTGGACGAACGAGCGGGGCAGGTGCGCGAGGCGGTCGCAGTCGACCCGCGCCGCGAGCTCGGGCGCGACGGTGAGGAGGAGGCCTCGGACGTTGTCGGTCGACTCGAGGAGCCACCGGATGGCGCGGTCGGGGAAATCGCGGAGCACGGACGGAGGGACGGGTGGATCGGCCACAGGTCGCGCTGCCTCTCGGTCGGAGCGGGTGGAACCTCGTCGCTCACGGAGGCAAACCCCGGTCGCGCGTGGGAAGTTTCAACGGATCTGGTTGAATCATGCGACTCGATGAGATCACCCGATAGAACCTCGCATCGAGAGGACGGGCCTCCGCTGTGATCGCCAACCATCGGCGGTAGCATCACCCTCACGCCATGGCGCGGGTCCTCTGCCGGCGATTGACGGCGAGATTACGGCAGGCGTAAGCTCACGACATGCGCGCCGCGCTGGTCCTCCTCGCACTCGCCGCGTCCCTGCCTCTCCTCGCGCAGGAAGGGGACGCGGAACACATCGCCCGCCTGGTCCGCCAGCTCGGCTCCGACGACTACGCCGAGCGCGACGCCGCCGTCCGCGAGCTGCGCGCGATGGGGAAGCGGGTCCTCCCCGCGCTCCAGGAGGCGGCCCAAAGCGACGACGCCGAGATCCGCGAGCGGGCCCTGGACCTGCTGCCGAGGGTTAGGTGGAACCTCGGCGACGACTGCCCCGGGGAGGTCCATGCCCTCCTCGCCGAATACGAGACTGCGGACGCAGGCGGTCGCGCCAACCTCCTAAGGAAGCTCGCCTCCACGGGCCTGCCGGCCGCGCGGAAGGTGCTCTACTCCGCGTGGTGGGAGGTCGATGATGCCGGCCTCATTGCGGACCTCGCGACCGAGCTGATCGGCGTCGACACCGACATCGCGGAGGATCGCCTGCGCGCGCTTGAGGGTGGAGGCGATCCGCGCATCCTCCGCGCGCTCTCACAGGCGCGCGCGCTCCGCGGGGACGACTCCGAGGCCGCGGATCTCTTCGGCCGCGTCGTCGAGCGCACGAAGGACGCCTCCCTCTTCGGGCCCTGGATGCGGATGCTGATGGAGGCGCGCCGGTACGAGGACGTCGTGCGCCTCGTGCGGCAGCAGAAGGCCCCAGACCCGGAGGAGGCCCTCCTCGCGGCGGAATCGTCCTACTGCCTGGGCAGGAGGGACGAGGCCGAGGAGATCCTCCGCGGGTTCGTTCCCACGCCCGCGGGCGAGCCGAAGTTGTCCGGCCAGGCTCGCGGCCTCGCCTTCCGCTACGGCTCCGCGCGCCTCTTCATCGGGGGTGCCGAAGCCGAGGAGCATCTCGCAAGGGAGAGGGACGGGATGACCCTGGCCGTCCGGGCGTGGATCCAGGCGGGGGACCTGGAGCGCGCCGAGGCCGCCCTCCGCCGGATAGAGAATGGGGCGACGCGCGCGGATCTTCTCGGGGAGGTGCTCGGGGCGCGCGGCGACCTGGACCTGCTCACGCCGGCCTTCCTCGCGGAGGCGGGGAGCCCGCAGCAGGCCGACGCCGCGAGACACCGACGCCTTGCGAAGGAGTGGGAGGCGCGGGACGCGGACGTGGCACGCGCGGAATGGAAGAAGGCGGTCTTCCTCGACCCCTCGCTCGCGAAGGAGGCGCCGCCCGCGCAGGCGGGCACCCCCGGGGCCGGCTGCCGCCCGATCTGCTCGCGCGCGCTTCCGGACAGCCTCGCGTTCGCGTCGTCTCCCACGCAAATCGGCGACTTCTGGTACTACGCCAACTGCCATGGCGACCTTCTCAAGGTCCGCGACCCGCTCGCGCCGGAACCCGTCTGGACGTACCACCCCCCGCTGCAGCCCCGCTCGAACTGGCGGGGTTGGGCGTCCGGGTACCAGATCGTCCTCCCCGCAGTCACCCGATGGGAAGGGAAGATCGTCGCGCTCTACGGACGGCGCTGGTCGATCACCGTTCCCCACGGGAACAACGGGAGCAGCAGCTCGGGCAGTCCATCGGGGGCCTTCCTCTGCGTGGTGGACGAGAACACGGGCAGGGAGGAGTGGTCCCACGCGTTCCCCGGCGAGGCCGGCGGGAGAGTCTTCCCCGATGCGGGCATCGTCGTGTTCGCCACGGGTGGGCCAGACGTCTTCGACCTGAAGACGCGCGCCTGGCGGTGGAGCATCTCGATCCCAGACCAGGCGGCCGGCGCCATCTGGGCGGACGTCGCCGCCTGGGCGCACGGCGACGCGGTCTACGTCGGCCTCGCCACGGGCGCCCTCTGCAGGCTGCGCGCGGCGGACGGCTCGCTGGTCTGGCGCCGCGAGTGGCCTTGCGCCCCCGGCGCCTGCTCGCTGCAGGCGGCCGGCAATCAACTCCTCTTCACGGCGGGCGAACGCATCGTCTGCCTCTCGCTCGAGGACGACTCGGTCCGGTGGGAGGCAGTCCTTCCCCCGAATGGGGGAAGGGGCGGCCTGCTGGTCGACGGGGAGAGGGCCTACTTCGTCGCGTCCTGGGAGGGCTCCGTCTGCGCGGTCAGCTTGGCCGACGGGAAGGTGTGCTGGCAGAGCCGCAGGCGTCTGACCGACTACATCTGGGACCAGGGGCTCATGAACCGGGTCGTCTACCTCGCGGCCAACGACCGGTACATCTTCCTCGACAAGGCCACCGGAGCGTATGTCGGTGCCGCCCCCCACGCGGGACAGGGGGTTCGAGAGAGTCCCATCTTCTCGAGGGCGGACACCCTGTACGAGTCGAACCAGAGTCCCTTCGGACTGGACCGTCACCCTGGTCCGGACGACCCTCGGGTCTCGCGGAGAGACCGGCAGCGGCCAGAACTGGCGGCGATTCGCGTCATTCCCGGTCCGACGCCCACCGGAGCATTCGAGCCGCCCAAGGACGAGGACCCCCTCGCGCGCGTGTCGCTGTTGGAAGACCTCTGCGGAGGGAGCCGGAGCCGCGACCGCGCCGCGTGGCTCGCCCTCGCGGAGGAGGAGCTGCACGCGGGACGCGCGGACCGCGCAGCAGAGGCCGCGCTGGAGGGGCTTCTCGTGTCGGATGCGGGGGCCGATGAGGTCCACGCGTGGTGCGACAGGGTCGGGGCGGCAGGGCATGGGGCTCGGGGCGCGAAGGACGCGGCCGCGGCCCTGCACGACCTGGACAGACGCCTCGCCTTCGAGAAGGCGATCCTTGCGGGAGGACTCCCCTCGCAAGCGGCGGACCCGGAGCGTCCCTGGCCGAGCAGCTTCCTCGACCTGATGCGCGAGGGTTCCCGCGAGGTCGTGAGCCGCCGCGCGGTCGCCCTGGTGCGGGAGGGGATCTCGCAGGCGCTCCCTGTCGTCGTGGAGGGACTACCCGACATGGACGACCGCGAGGCGCTCGACGCGATCGCGGGGATCGTGCGGATGACGGTCCTCTCGGGGGACGAGTCGCGCGTCGACCAGTACGTGTGGCTCCAGGTCCAGAGGAGCGGCTCCTGCTGCCTTCGTGACGCCCTGCGCGGGCTCCTGGCGCGCAAGAGGACAGCGGTCCCGGGCGCGGCGCTCGCGGCGCTGCTCCTGCTGGACGAGACCGCAGAGGCGGAGGGCGCCGAGGCGCTCCTGCGCTCGGCCTTCGGCGAAAAGGACCCAATCGTGAGGCTCGCCGCCGCCGCGGCGCTCGCCAAGCGGGGAGCGGCGGATGCGAAGAAGGCGGTGCTCGAAGCGATCGGGTCCGCTGACCAGGAGGAGCGCACGGTTGCGGTGGTGCTTGCGGGACGCCTGCGGCTCGCTGAGGCGGTGGACGTGATACGACTCGACGGGGAGACGAGCTACGGCGCGGAGCCGCTCGCCCTGGTCGCCATCGGGACAGACGCGGCGGCCGCGAAGCTGCTCGCCTGGGCGCGGGACACGAGGTCCCAGGGCGGATGGGCCGTTCCGCGGGCCATGGGTCGGTGGGGATCTCCCAAGGCGGTCGAGATCCTCGTGGCCATGACGCGCAGCGAGGAGGACTACCAGGGGGCCCAGCAGGCCATCGAGGCGCTCCGTTCGTTCGACACGACCGAGGCACGGAGGGCGATCATGGACTACTCGCGCGACTACCTGCACCTGGACCCGGACGGGGTGTTCGCGATGAGGGACCTGGCCAACGGCTGCGCGGCGGAAGGGGACGTGAAGGGGGCGGAGGAGTGCCTCGCGCAACTGGAGGCGCGCGTCTCGCCGGTCTGGTGGCTGGAGGAGACGCGGACGCGAGTGCTCGCAGCGAAGGGGGACCTCGACGCCGCCCGGCAGGCCAGGCGCCGTGCGGAGGAGGGGCTCCTCCGCGGGAGGGCGATCTGCCCGTCGTCGCGGGGGCTCCTCGTCGATGAGGCGAGGCTCTACCTCGATCCCGAGGCGATCGCGGACAAGGCGAAGGCGCGCGACCTCCTGGAGCAGGCGCGGACGCTCGCCCCGCCCGACGCCGAGATCCTGGGTCTCCTCGAACGCGCGGGAGGGAAGCGATGACGCGCATGGGCGCGGATGCTACGACGGCGGCTTCCGAGGCGTCAAGCCGATGGTCCCCTCCCGAGAGAGCGAGACTCAGCCTCCCGACAGGAGTTCGCCCAGTTCGCCCAAGCGGGCCGCGGCGCTCGTGCGGGGGCTGCGCCGGTGATCGGCATGCAGACGTTCACCTCACCGGCGCGTCCGGCAGATCGAACTCCAGCGTCACGTCCCTGCCGTCCCCGAGGAGATCGGCGTCGCGCTCGCTGCCCCCGGCGGTGAGCGTGTAGCGGCCGGGCGGCGCGCCGACGTACTCGAAGCGCCCCGAGGCGTCCGTCTCGACCGAGAACCCCCTGAACTCCTCCCACGCCAGGGACGTGAGGCGCACCTCGATCCTCCGCCCCGCCATCGATCCCACGCGCACCGTCCCGGCGATGCGGCCCGCGTGCGCCGGCGCGAGATCCACCCTCTGCTCCTGCCCCTCCTGCAGTTCCGGAACGGCAACCGCGAGCGCCACCCGACCGGGGTGACGGTCGGCCCAGCAGAGGGTGCACGGGCCGGCGCTCAGCCAGCCGATCGAGTACTCCCCGCTGTCGGTCGTCTCCTGACTGCAGTTGAAGCCCTGCCGGCCCACTATCTGGACGGTTCCGTGCGCGACCGGGCGGCCGTCCTCCCCGAGGAGCCTCCCGACGATCCGCGCCTCAGGGTGAAGCACGAACGTATGGTCGATGGTCTTCCCATCCTCGATCTCGACCGACTCGCGCAGCTCCCCGTACCCTCTGGCCTCGATATCGAACGCGCACAGGCCCGCGTCCAGGCCGCTCCACGTGATCCTCCCGTTCTCATCCGCGCCGGTCCCCTCTCCGCCGATCCGCCGAGTGAGGGATACGCTGGCCCAGTCCACCGGCGCGCCGCCGCGGGCGGAGACCACCCGTCCGCGCATCGTGCCCCCCCGCGGCAGCTCCACCCGGATGGAGGTCGTCCTCCCCTCCCGCACCTCCACCTCGACGCCGTCGCCGGAGGCGAGGCCCCACTTCTCCACGAGCACGCGGTACTTCCCCGGGTGGAGATCCCCGCGGAATGTCCCCTGGGCGCCCGCCGTAAGCTCGAGCCACTGGTACGGCCCCTCGGGACCTGCGTGGACGTCCGTGCTGCTCACATCGACTGTCGACCCGTCCGCGGCCCTGACGACGAGCCCCTCGACCGTGCCGGTCCGAAGCAGCACGAAGTCGACCCCGTGCTGCCCCGCGCGCACCGTTCGTGAATGCTCCGAGGCGTAGCCATCTCCCGTCGGCCTCACCCTGTACACCGCGTCGCGCAGCGGCCCAAGCTCATACCGACCGTCCCGGTCCGCAACGGCCTCCAACCTCCCCAGGAGCCTGCCGGTGGTGTGGTCATCGGAGAGGGTCGCGGTCACCTTGGACCCCGGGATCGCCTGCCCGTCGCTACCGACCACTCGCCCCGAGATGGTCAGGCCCCACGTCAGGCGAAGGTCGAGCCGCGCATCCTCCCCCGCCCGCACGGAGGCGCGTTCCATCCCCGCCGCGTACCCCTCGACCCGCGCGACGAGGAGGAGGTCGGACGGGGGGACCGTCAGCCGGTACTGCCCATCGCTCCCCGTCGTCGCCCGTCCGAGGATGTCCACGCCATCGTCCTTGAGGCAGACCACGGGGGCCGCGGCGATGGGCGCGCCCCGCGGATCGGTCACGCATCCGGAGACGATGGCACCGGGCTTGAGCCTCAAGTCTTCCGCGCGGTGGTCCCCCTCGCTGAGGTTCAGCTCCAGGGGTTCCGAGATGTCGGCCGCGGAGACCGCGGAGACCCTCCACTTGCCCGGCGGGAGGACGAGCCTGTACCGACCGTCCGCGCCGCTGCGCGCGGTGCGCGGGAACTCCTCCTCGCCGCCCCCAGGCCATGCGAGGACATCGGCGGTGCACGGGTCTCCGTCCGTGGCGAGGACCCTTCCCTCCAGGAACCTCTCAGCCCCCGGTGCGGAGGTCGACGGTGCTGCGGCCTCGGGTTGGGTCGCCGCGGGCGGGGACGGACCCGCCGTGGCGTTCGTCGAGTGCGCCGCGGGATGCGTGATGGAGGACAATGCGCCCCTGGCATTGGGCCGACGGGCGTCGGCGTGCGTGCCAGAGCGCGCGAGCGGGAGCGCGAACGCAGCGAGGGCGAGGAAGAGGAGGAGCGGGACACGCATCTACGTGGTCCTCACACTCCGGCATGGGGAGTACTGGTAGCATGCCGCCGCGAATCGCGTCAAGCGACTCCCGCTCGATCCCGCCCCTCCTCGTGCCCTCCCCCTCGAACAGCCTCCCCGGCGCCCCGGGCGGCCCATCTCAGCGATGTGCGGATCGTGGCCGCCGCAGGCGCAACGACCTCGAGGGACTCCGCGCCGGGTCACGGGCGCTCGGCATCACCCGAGTCTTGCAAAACAGAATCCGAGTTCTATACTGCAAGACATGGTCCGACGGAAACTCCTCCCGCTGCTCCGACGCCGCCTGGCGCAGTCGCCTGCCGTCGCGCTCGTCGGCCCGCGCCAGTCGGGAAAGACGACGCTCGCGCGCTCGCTCGGCGGCGCGTACTTCGACCTCGAGCAGGAGACCGAACGCCTCCGCCTCAACCTGCGGTGGGAGGACCTCCGGCGGTCGCGCGATCTCGTCGTCCTCGACGAGGCCCAGGCCTGGCCCGAGGGCTTCCCCCGCCTGCGCGGCGCCATCGACGCCGAGCGCGGGCGCCGCGGACGGTTCCTCCTCCTCGGCTCCGTCTCCCCCACCCTCATGGTCCAGGTCTCCGAGTCCCTCGCCGGGCGCCTCGCCCTCCTCGAGCTGACGCCCTTCCTCGCCAACGAGCTGCCCGCGCCCCGATGGCGCCACCTCTGGCGGCTGGGCGGGTTCCCCGACGGCGGCATCCTGCGAGAGCGCCAGTTTCCGCGCTGGCAGCAGGACTACCTCTCCCTCCTCGCGCAACGAGACCTCCCCGCCTGGGGAATGCCGGCGAAGCCGCAGGTCACCCTCCGCCTCCTCCGGATGCTCGCCGCGAGCCACGGCCAGGTCTGGAACGCCACGCAGATCGGACAGGGCCTGGGACTCTCGTACCACACCGTGCAGAGCTACACCGATTACCTCGTCGGCGCCTTCCTCATCCGACTGCTCCCCCCGTACCAGGCGAACCTCCGGAAGCGCCTCGGGAAGAGCCCGAAGGTGTACTGGCGCGACACCGGGCTGCTGCACGCCCTGCTCAACGTCGAGGGCGAAGACTCCCTCCTCTCCCAGCCGTGGGTCGGAGCGAGCTGGGAGGGGTTCGTCCTCGAGCAGGTCCTGGGCCTGCTGGCCCAGCGCGATCGACGGGTCGAGCCCTTCTTCCTCAGGACGAGCGACCAGCACGAAATCGACCTGGTGCTCGACTTCGGACGCAGGAGGTGGGCCGTCGAGGTGAAGCTGACGACGTCCCCCTCGCCCGAGGACATGGAGAAGCTCAACCGCGTCGCCGACCTCATCGGCGCGGAGAAGAGGATCCTGGTCTCACAGGCGCGCGACTCCGTCGCGGACGGCCGATGCGTGTCGTGCAACCTCCCCTGGCTCGCCAGCCACCTGCCCCCGTAGGCTGTTCGATCCGGCCGAGAGGAGCCGACCCGAGGGGGGGCCGCATCTCGCGAGCGACTACTTGCCGGATGCGGGCGGCGGATCCCACCACGAGCGCGTCCGCTTGCCGTCCTCGTCGAAATGTTCGCCCTGCGTGGAACCGTCCTCGTTGATCTCCACTCTGTCGACCAGGCGGCCATTCTCGTAGATCGAGAGGCGCCACCGGTCACGCTTGTGATTCGGATCCCACCAGAGTTCCGATACCGTCTTGCGCCCATTGCGCGTGCAGGTCAACTGCATGTACTCGAGGCCGTCTCTGTAGCCCCCCTCGATCGTGACGACGCTGCCGTCCTTCAGCGTGCTGGTGGTCGAGACGAGGGTTCGGTCCGGTTCTCGCTCGGGGCTGGGTTCCGATCCGGCCTCCCTGCCGCCGACCTCTTCGGGAGCGACCACCGATTCTCCCAGTCCTTCTTCCATCTGCATCAGTTGCCGCGCTTGCCCGCCTCGCACGTGGGAATCCCCGCGGGCGACGTCGAAGTCGCCGATGGCGCTCGCGAACTCCCCTTCGCGGGCGCTCAGCGGGTCGTTCGCCACCCCCGACGGACCAGGCGTGTTTCCTGAAGGCGCCTGCCCGTGGGTGGGGATCTGAAGGTCGACCCGCAGTCCAGGCGTGTGCGCCTCCCTGCCCTGCGCCGTGCGATTCTCGACGCCTGAGCCGCATCCGCCTCCAGCGTTGCGGTGCGCCCCCCGATTCGACCAGGGCTCCGACCGGGCGCCAGGCGCGATCTCCACGCCTACCCCTCCGACCGGGCCAGAGGTGCACCCGAGGAGCCCTCCTCCAGCGATGACCGCGGCAAGCAGGAAATGGCGGTGCGACATGTCGATCCTCTCAAAACTCCGCTTCTTCCAACCGAGCGAGCAGCATACGGTGGGATCGCCTCGGAGCAAGCGGAAACTGCACCCTCCTGGAAGCCGCGTGTTGCGCACATGGCACTCATTCGCGGACGCACGCCAGCTATCGCTGGAGTCCCCGCGCGACTCTCCATACACTCCGGTGCAGCATGATCCGCTGGACCGAGACCAAGGACGCGTACCGCCTCGAGTTCGACACGAGGGACATCGTTGTCTCGGGGTTCCTGGCGCCGCTGGCAAACGGCGTGATGGGGGAGTATTTCCTGCATCGGTCCAGGCCTCGTCCTGGCCATCGTCGCGCGCGCCCTCCGCAGCAATTAGGGCCGGGCCGCGCCCTTCCCGACAACGCCCCTCACAAGGCCTTCGTCGTCGGGGCGCACGTCCACCCCGGGCAAGCGGCCTCCTCCGAAAACACGATCACCAGGTCGGCCGGTTTCGGTTGGTGACCGAGACCCGGCGAGGCTAGAATCCCCGCGCCCCCGCCCATGCAGGAGCGATGCGACATGCTGCTGATCCCGAGACTCACGCCGTTCCGGGTCATGATGGCGCTGGGCATCTCCGCGGTGCTGATGGCGGGCTTTGCGCTGACGATGTTCGTGCTCGATCGGCGGGAGAAGGCGGCGATCACCGCCGAGGACCTCTTCCAGGCGCTGTCGCAGGGGGACATGGTGCGGATGGCCGAGTGCCTGAAGGCCAAGCCGCAGTTGGCGAACGCGCGCGACGCGAAGGGACGAACCCCGCTGCACATCGCAGTCGAGCGGGACCTGGCCGACACCACGCTCATGCTCCTCAACGTGGGAGCGGACCCGACGCTGAAGAACGCCGAGGGGAAAACGGCCGCGGAGATCGCCAAAGAGAAGGACGCACGCGCGGCGGCGGCCGTGCTGCGCGAAAAGGCGGGGGAGAAGTAGAGGAGGTGGCGCAGACGCGCCTAGGCGTCCTCGAAGTCGGTCTTCCACGTCGCCTTGTCCTCGTCGAAGAAGACGAACTGCGCCCCGCGCACCGCGGAGGAGATCGCCTCGACGCTGGCCCTCGTCTCGGGCTGGTCGGCCCTCGCGGCTTCCGTGGCCAGCGAGAAGATCGCGATGACGATCGACGCATCGGGGCCTGGGATGCCGAGGTGCCAGACATGGGCAACGACATTCTCGTCCCCGTCCGCCGCCGGGACGACGACGGCAAGCACTGCGCGATTCCGATCGAGGGTCTCGAGCGTTCCTGCCTCCGCGAAGCGGGTCAGGCGGAGGGCCTCCTCCGCGCTTGCCGGTCCGCCCTTCCGATGTGGCCTCGTCCGCAGGACGCTGATGCGGAGGACGGGCGCTGCGGGGCCGCTGCCGATCCGGATCGCGCTCCCCTGGAATCCGTCGTCGGACCCCTCGGGGACCCCGAGGTCCGCGTATCCGCCGTTGAACCAGAACCGGACCGGCTTCATGAGCACCGCCGAGGGGAGGAGTCGAACGCCCGCGGCCTGAAGGCCATCAACGCCGGCGAGTGTACGACTTTCTGCCCGTGCGGGCTATCTACTTTCCGCCCGTCGGAGGCGCACTCGACCGGCTCCGCGCAAGCTCCCAGGCGTGTTTCAGGGCCTCGTAGTACCTCTTGTCGCCGCCCCGGTCGGAGCCGAGTTCCACGGTCAGCTCGGTCCCGTCCTCGCACTTGACGGCAAGAGACGTGTCGTCGAAGGACGACTCGGACATGGTCGGCGTGATGCTCGTGATGTCGCGGAGATCGACCGAGAGCGTCGGGTTCTCCCACTCCTCGCAGTGGAGGACGAGGCGCCTCTGGGTGAAGAAGGAGAGGTCCTCTTCGACGCGGAATGTCCCGCCCGAGTAGAGGTACTGGATCTCCTCGCCCTGCTCGATCAGGCCGAGATTGCGAATCTTGCGGATGACCCTCGCGGGCACCTGGCGGCCCGGCGTGGCCGGCTCGACGAGCCACGCCCATTCAAGGTAGAAGCCGAACCCGACGACGGAGAGGACGACGAAGCCGAGGCAACCCACGCCGGTCCAGATCCACCAGCGGCGGCGCGGTGGGGCCGCCGGCGGGCCACCGCAGGGGAAGGGCAGACCGTCGGGAGAGAATTGCGTCGGGTTCACTTCGGGCCGCTCCATCACTTCCAGAGCTTTCGCGCCCCCTGAAATTCCTCCGCGCACGCCCCTACGACGCCGGCGGCTTCACGTCGGGGACGACCATCCCCGCATGGCACCGGGGGCAGGGGACCGACTTGCCCGTGAGGCGGTGGGGAACGGCGAAGACGCCGCCGCAGGAGGCGCAGGTCGTCTTGACGCGCATCGCCGTGACGTGGCCGGCGCACCGGCGGCAGCGCGACTTGTCCGCGACGTAGTCCTTCAGGCAGACCTTCTTGCCGCAGACCCCGCACTCCACCTCGCAGTCGGGGCAGGCCGCCTTCCCGCAGACGAAGCAGGCGACACGGTCCTTCGCGCAGCACGGGCGGTCGCAGTTCGCGCACTTCGCCAGGCACGTCCCGCACCCCTGCCCCCCGCAGACGGCGCACGCGCCGAACCCGCACTTCGCGCAGGCCTGCTTGCGGCAGAGGGGGCACTCCATCAGGCAGTTCGGGCACGCCGCATGCCCCGCGTGGCAGGCCGCGATCCCCTGGCGGCTCCCGCAGTTCTCGCAGATCGCCCCGTCGACCCCCTTCCCGTCCGCCGAAATCGTCGCCTCCACCCGCTCGGCGTGCAGGTGCATCGCGTCGACCGGAAGCCTCCCCGCGTTCAGGTCGGCCCACCGCGCCGCGTCGCCGTTCAGCGGGCTCTTCGTGTTGTAGCTCTGGAAGGAGATCATCTCCCCGATGCGCACGATCAGGTCCGCGAGCGACTCCCCCGCCGCCCAGTGGTCCCCGATGCAGATCGCGTGCGGCGCAATGTTCGGGTGGAAGACCGGGGTCAGCATCCTGCACTGCGGCGCCATCCGCGGGTAGGACTGCGTGAGGTAGACCTCCACCAGGTGCTCCAGGCGCTCCACCGGCGTCCCCGCCTGCAGCACCAGCCCCTTCAGGCGGTAGCGGATGTGGTACTTCTCCGGCGGCTCGCCGAAGAGCTTCACGACCTCGATGGGAGACCCTTCGGGGAAGGCATTCCGGATCCGGTCGTGGTCCGCGCGGAGCCGCTTCTCTCGTACGTTCATCGCCGCTTATTTGCCTTCGTCGACGAGGGTCCGGTACGTCTTGATCGCGATCGCGAAGTTGAGCCCCTCCAGGCCGTGCATCGCCCCGCCGAGGGTGTTCACGCCGATGAGGTCCCCCGCCGCGTCGTAGAGCCCCCCGCCGCTGTTCCCCGGGTTGAGCGGCGTCTGCGTCTGGATCAGCTCGACCGTGAAGCCCCCCTGCGGCGTCGTCCGGAAGGCCGAGACGTACCCGCGCGTGTAGGTCCAGTCGAGCCCCTCGGGGTTCCCGACCGCGAAGACCTCGTCGCCGATGCGGAGCGTCTTCGCGGAGTCGACCTGCGCGGGCGCGATCGTCACGCCCTCCTTGCGGCACGAGAGGCGCACGAGGTCGACGCCGTGGGGAGCGACCCACTCGACGATCGCGGAGGTCCTCACGCCGTTGTGGTAGTGGACCTCGACGCCCCCCGGGTCGTGGAAGGCGGCGTCGGGCGAGTCCTCGAACGCCGCGTCGACAACGTGGCGGTTCGTCAGCACGAGGTAGCGCGAGGAGTCCTCTCCGATCACGATCCCCGACCCGAGGCGGCCGGTCAGCGTGACGAGCACGTTGCGCTCGAGCGCCGCGCGGACCTCCGGCGGCGCCCCCTCGAGCGACGCGTGCCCCTCCAGGCGCCTGGGGAGCTGCCCCTCGTTCTTGTTCCACAGGTGGAGGGCGAGGAAGACGATCCAGCCGGCGGTCGCGAGGAGTCCGATCGTCAGGCCGAGCACGGCCCAGATCGTCCCCTTCTTCGCGCGATTCCCGGAGATTCCCGCCAGCGCGATCGCGCCGACGACGATGGCCGGCACGGCCGTGATCCCGAACCCCGGCACCGCGAGGAGGGCGAGGACGAAGCTGACGATCGCCGCGCGGCTGGTGGTGCGCGGGACGTACCGCGCGAGGAGGACCTTCCCCTGGCCGACGCCCGGCGGGGTGTCGATGGTCTCGACGTGGACGTCCCTGATCTCCCTCGCCTCGATCTTGATCGCGCCCGCAATGGCCTCCGCGGCGCCCCCGGCGGGCCGGCACTCGTACGCCTGGCAGGTCCCCACGCGCGTCCAGCACGCGTCGTGGTGCGGCGCGCCGCAGCGGGTGCACTCCCGCACGAGGTCGGTCGCGCGGAGCGGGGCCTGGCAGGCCGCGCAGGACCATCCCGCGTGGCGTTCGGAGAGCTGCTTGGCTGGCGTGCAGGCGTTCATGCGCCCGAGTCTACCACGATCAGGAGGGCCATGAGCAGGCAGTAGAAGGTCGAAATCGCGCAGGCGGCCCAGCCGAGGGCCAGGTGCGGACCGGGGATCCGCCGGAGCGTCTTGCGGTTCGAGAGGACCCAGTACCAGTCGACGAAGACCATCACGGGGGCGATGCAGCCGACGAGGGAGAGGAAGAAGAGGAGGAGCGCCTTCGACCGGGCGCTGGACATGTCGCGGCGCGAGGCCTGGACCGCGCGGAAGTCGTCGCCCGTGAGCGGGTCGGCCGACTCGAACGACGCGCCGCACCAGCGGCACTTGAGCGCCATCGACTTGATCTCGCGGCGGCACTGGGGGCAGGTCTTGACGTCGCCCCAGCCCGCGGAGGCGGCGGTCCCCGCGCCGGGGGCCTTCA